>ERZ1034719.30-NODE-30-length-113534-cov-24.891178_pt1 | contig 113534 bp, 94 predicted proteins | sample MGYA00520703_ERZ1034719 | MGnify/ENA primary metagenome ERZ1034719 (study PRJEB33766, sample SAMN09781716) | gut metagenome | biome: gut microbiome | host: Homo sapiens | place: Madagascar | study: EMG produced TPA metagenomics assembly of the PRJNA485056 data...
CAGACATTTAGCCTGTTTCGACGATAGTGACGCAAGTGACGATAGTGTGCAGGGGAGAGGGGCAGTATAAAAAAACAAAGGGGGACGCTCTCGCGTCCCCCTAATCCTATGCGGCGTTTACGCCACAACTATGTTCACTATGTTCTTTACAACTATCACCTTGCGCACGGTCTTGCCTTCGGTGAAGGGCTTCACGTCGGCGCTTTCAAGCGCAAGCTTCTCTATTTCCTCCTTGGCGGCGTTGGCGGGAACCATTATGCGGGCGCGTACCTTGCCGTTTATCTGCACGCCTATTTCCACGCTGTCCGCTACCAGTGCGCTCTCGTCATATTCGGGCCAGTGCGCCTCGTAAATGGGGGAACCGAGCTTGGCGGCTTCGTTTATTTCCTCCGCAATGTGCGGCGCGAAGGGGAACAGCAGTATCAAAAGCGTCCTCAGTTCGTCCCGCGTTATGCTGCCGGTGGCGTAAATATCGTTCACAAAGCTCATTATGGCGGCTATCGCCGTGTTGAACTTCATGCGCTCTATGTCCTCGCTCACCTTCTTTATTGTGGCGTGGTAGCTGGCCTTCACGCTGTCGCGCACGCCCTGAGCGTCGCTTATCATGTCCTGCAAACGCCATACGCGCTCAAGGAACTTGCGGCAGCCCTTGGTGCCCTGCGTGTTCCAGGGGATGGGCTGATCGAACGCGCCCATGAACATTATGTACATGCGGAATGCGTCCGCGCCGTATTCTTTGATGTAATCATCCGGATTTACAACGTTGCCGCGGGACTTGCTCATCTTCTCGCCGTTTTCGCCAAGCACCATGCCGTGGCTGGTGCGCTTCATATACGGTTCGGGCGTGGGCACAACGCCGATGTCGTAAAGGAACTTGTGCCAGAAGCGGGAATAGAGCAGGTGCAGCGTGGTGTGCTCCATGCCGCCGTTGTACCAGTCAACGGGCATCCAATACTTCAGCGCCTCGGGCGAAGCAAGGGCGTTGTCGTTATGCGGGTCTGTATAGCGCAGGAAGTACCAGCTGGAACCGGCCCAGTTGGGCATGGTGTCCGCTTCGCGCACGGCGGGGCCGCCGCAATGCGGGCAGGTGGTGTGCAGCCAATCCTTTGCGCGGGCAAGGCAGGAACTGCCGTCGTCCGTGGGGGAGAAATCGTCAAGCATGGGCAGCTTCAGCGGCAGCTCGCTCTCCGGAAGGGGAACCCAGCCGCACTTTTCGCATTTTACAAGGGGTATCGGTTCGCCCCAGTAACGCTGGCGGGCGAATACCCAGTCGCGCAGCTTATAGTTCACCTTGCGGTGGCCTATGCCTTCCTTTTCAAGGTAATCGGCAATGGCCTTCTTGGCCTCTGCCACTTCCATGCCGTTAAGGAAGCCGGAGTTCACCATGCGCCCGTGTTCGCATTCGGTGTATGCTTCCTTGCTGACGTCTCCGCCCGCAACTACTTCTACTATTGGCAGATTGAAGGTCTTTGCGAATTCATAGTCGCGCGTGTCGTGCGCGGGAACGGCCATTATTGCGCCCGTGCCGTAGCTCATCAATACATAGTCGGAAACCCAAATGGGTATCTCCTTCTTGGTAACGGGGTTAATCGCGCTCACGCCTTCAAGCACAACACCCGTTTTTTCCTTATTAAGCTCGCCGCGTTCAAAGTCGCTCTTGTGGGCGGCCCCCTCGCGGTATTTGGCAACGGCGTCCCAGTTGGTTATCCTGTCCTTATATTTGTCTATATATGGATGCTCGGGGCTTATTACCATGTATGTTGCGCCGAAGAGCGTGTCCGGGCGGGTGGTGTAAACGGTCAGCTTATCGTCCGTGTTTGCTATTATAAAGTCCACCTCAGCGCCTTCGCTGCGGCCTATCCAGTTGCGCTGCTGCGTCTTAACGCGCTCAATGTAGTCCACCTTGTCCAGGTCGTCTATAAGCTTCTGCGCGTATTCGGTTATTTTGAGCATCCATTGGCTGCGCACCATCTGTATAACCTGCCCGCCGCAGCGTTCGCATACGCCGTCCACGACCTCCTCGTTGGCAAGGCCAACCTTGCAGGAGGTGCAGAAGTTTATGGGTATTTCTGCCTTGTAGGCAAGGCCGTGTTCGTAAAGCTTAAGGAAAATCCACTGCGTCCATTTATAGTATTCCGGATCCGCCGTGCTTATCTCTCTGGACCAATCGAAGGAATAGCCCAGCCTTTTAAGCTGCGCGCGGAAGCGGGCAATGTTAGTCTCCGTCACCTTGGCGGGGTGTATGCCGGTTTTTATGGCGTAGTTCTCCGTGGGCAGGCCGAATGCATCGTATCCCATGGGGAACAGCACATTGTAGCCTTCCAGCCTGCGCTTGCGGCAAATAACGTCCATTGCCGTGAACGGGCGCGGGTGCCCAACGTGCAGCCCCTGGCCGGAAGGATAGGGGAATTCGATAAGCCCGTAAAACTTGGGCTTGGTGTAATCCGTTTTGGCTTCGTTGCAATGCGCTTCTTCCCAGCGCTTTTGCCATTTCAGCTCTATCGGGTCGTGTTCGTAGCGCTCTGACATCGGTTTTTATCCTTTCATGCTTTGTATAAAAATAAAGCCGCCTCTTATATTGCAAGAGACGGAACATTTTTCCGCGGTACCACTCCGCTTGGCGGCATAAACCGCCCGCTTTAGCCCCCTGTAACGCGAGGAACGCGCCGCGCATTGCCGCGGCAGACTCCGCGGCGAGCTTCACCGCACCGCGGCTCCCCCTTTCAGCAAAACGGGGGCTCTCTTTGCCCGCGAGAAACGATTACTGTTCCGCATCATAATCCACGTCACATTTTATTGGAAAAAGCCCGCATTGTCAATACAGCTTGGCCAAAAGTCAAATATAAACATTTTTGCCGTTGCGCTTTGGGCGGGTGATTTACTATAATATACAGGCAGAGGCATAAATACGCAAACAGGAGGTTTACCCTGAATGACCCTTTGGATAAAGAACGCAAACATTGCCACCATGGATAAGGCTCGTCCCCATGCTCAGGCGGCGGTTGTGATAGGCGGCTTTTTTGCCTGCGTAGGCAGCGAAAAGGAGACGGAGGCCTATCTTAGTGTGCATCCGCAGGAGGAGCTTGAAACAATAGACTGTGGCGGCAATTTCGTAATGAGCGGCTTTAACGACAGCCATATGCACTATCTGCACTATGTTCGCGCCCAAAAGACCGCCGTTGACCTATACGGCTGCACATCGCTCAAGGAAGTGCTTTCGCGTATGCGGCGCGCCCTTGAGCAGGATTACGACCCCTCGCTTGGCCTGTGGCTCACGGGTGAAGGCTGGAACCACGATTATTTTACCGATGAGCAGCGCTTCCCCACGGCAAAGGAGCTGGACGCGATAACAACGGAATATCCCATACTTATAATGCGCGCCTGCTTCCATATAGGCGTTATGAATTCAAAGGCCATGGAGCTGATGAACATAAATAAGGATACTGTGGGGCAATACGGCGTATATGCCGAAACCTATCCCGACGGCACACCCAACGGCGTAATAAAGGAGGGCGTGTTTGACGACATTAAGGCGCGCCTGCCCATGCCCGGCTGTGAACAGCTGCTTGAAATGATGATAGACTGCCAGAAGGATCTGTTTGAATGCGGCATAACCAGCATACAGTCCGACGATTTCAAATATTGCCCCGAAGGCCACGCATACGAAATGATGGCGCTGCTGCGCACGGCGGCGGAGAAAGGCCGCTTTAAGCTGAGAATGGCGGAGCAGGCGCTGCTGCCCACCCATGCGGACATGGACGAATTTTTCGATAAGCATGGCTTTGACGACAGCTACGGCAACCGCACGTTCAAAATAAACTGCGTGAAGCTATTGAGCGACGGCTCTCTCGGCGCGCGCACGGCATACATGCGCAAGCCCTATGCGGACGACCCCACCACCCGCGGCATTGCAATATATGAGCAGGAGGAGCTCAACTCGCTCGTTTTGCGCGCGCACAGCCATAATATGCCCGCCATAATACACGCCATCGGCGACGGGGCGGTTGAAATGTGCCTTAACGCAATAGAGAATGCGCGGCGGGAAATGCCGCATCTTCATCCGCGCCACGGCATAGTGCATTGCCAAATAACCGATAAGGAGCAGGTAGAGCGGTTCAAAAGGCTGGACGTTATTGCATACATTCAGCCCGTGTTCATAAATTACGATATGCATATTGTTTACGACCGCGTGGGAAAGGAGCTTGGCAGCACGTCCTATGCATGGGCGGATTACATACGCCTTGGCGTGCATGCGCCCTTCGGCACGGATTGCCCCGTGGAGTCGTTCCGCCCGCTGCCAGGCATATACTGCGCCGTTACCAGCCGCGATCTTAATGGCAGCGGCCCCTTCCTGCCGCAGCAGATACTGGATAGGGAAACGGCACTGTATTGTTACAGCGCGCAGGGCGCGTACTGCACGGGCGAGGAAAACATAAAGGGCAAAATAAAGGAAGGCATGTATGCGGACTTTATAGTGCTGGATACGGACCTTGTGAACTGCACGGATATTGAAATACTTGAAGCGAAGGTGCTGCGCACATTTGTTAACGGAAAATGCGTGTACGAAAGATAAAAGAAAGGATATGGGCAAAATGAAAACTGCACTTGTTAACGGAAAAATATATGTTGAGCGCGGCGTGTTCCAAAGCGCGGCGGCTATGGAAAACGGCATAATAACCGCCGTTGGTACGGATGAAGAAATACTCACCCGTGCGGGCAAGGACGCAAGGATAATTGATTGCGAAGGCCGCACGGTAATACCCGGCCTTAACGACAGCCATATGCACCTGCTCATGATGGGCGCGGGGCTTTATCAGGTGGATATAAACGGCGTAAAATCAATAGACGAAATGATAGCGCGCGCAAAGGCATTCATGAAGGAGCATCCCGAGCGCTGCCGCAAAGCGATACACGGCGTTGGCTGGAACCAGGACATGTTTGAAGGGGAAAAGCGCATACCCACGCGGCACGATCTGGATAAAATTTCAACCGAAATACCAATCGTGCTTGAGCGTATATGCAGCCATATAGTTACCGCAAACACAAGGGCGATAGAGCTCCTTGGGCTAAAGGCAGGCTCCGCGCAGTTCCCCGGCGGCACGTTTGAGCTGGAGGCGGACGGCTACCCAAGCGGCGTGTTTACCGAAAATGCCTGCGGCGAAATACTTTCCGTAATTCCCGAATACAGCGAAGCGCAGCTCGAGGCCATGTTTATAGACGCAATGAACTACGCCGCCGCGCACGGCCTTACCAGCGTGCAGTCCAACGATGCAGGCACCTCCGCCGCGCCGGAAATAGTTTTCCCGCTTGTCAGGCGCGTGTTTGAAGGCGGCAGGGCAAAGCTTAGGTATCATCATCAGGTGTGCTATCATACTCCTGCGGAATTTGGGGCGTTTATAGAGGGCGAATTTGCCCGCGGCGATTATTCGCACCCGTGGCTGACGCTTGGGCCGCTGAAGCTGTTCCGCGATGGTTCCCTCGGCGGAAGGACAGCCACTATGCGCCATGAATATCTGGACGATCCCGGCAACTACGGCGTGGAGGCCACGCACGATGAGGAGATGCTTGAAATGTGCCGCATGGCGGACGAAGCGGGCATACAGGTTGTTACCCACGTTATTGGCGACAAGGCCATAGAGGACACCGTGCGGTGCTACGAATCCGTGCTGCACGGCGGCAAAAACCCGCTGCGCCACGGCCTTGTGCATTGCCAGATAACCGATATGCCGCTGCTTGAGCGCATTGTGAAGGACGATATACTTGCCCTGTATCAGCCCATATTCCTTGATTACGATATGCATGCCGTTATCTCCCGCTGCGGAGAGGAGCTTTCCTCCACGTCATATGCGTTCGGCACCATGGCGCGGCTCAATGCCAAGGTGTCCTACGGCACGGATTGCCCCGTTGAGGACTGCAACCCATTCCCCAACATATACTCCGCCGTTACACGAAAGGACAAAAACGGCTGGCCCGAGGGCGGCTTCTTCCCCAAGGAGTGCGTGGACGTTTGCACGGCCATTGATGCATATACCGCGGGCAGCGCATACGCCCAGTTTATGGAAAACGAAAAGGGGCGCATAAAGCCCGGCTTCATGGCGGACATGGTGATGCTTGATAAGGATATTTTCACCTGTGACCCGATGGAGATACGTGATATACTGCCAGTTATGACGATAGTGGGCGGGGAAATAGTTTACGAGAGGTAAAGTTATGAATATCTATTTGACTGAAATTGCAAGCGCGGCAGCCATCGCACAGGGGAATATGCAGCGCGAGCATGTGCCCGGGCTTGCGATGGCGTTCATAAAAAACGGCGAGCTTGTGATGAGCCAATGCCTTGGCATTGCGGACACGGAGCGCGGCATACCCGTATCGAACGAAACTTATTTTGAGGCCGCATCGCTCACAAAGCCGTTTTTCGGCAGGCTGGTGTTTGAATTGGCGGATGAAGGCGTAATAGACCTTGACAGGCCGCTGAGCGAATATGAGCAGGCATGGACGCCCTGCACGGATGCGCGCTTTGCATTCGTAACGGCAAAGGATGTTATGAGCCACGCAAGCGGTCTGCCCAACTGGGGCAAGCTGCCGATGGAGCTTTATTTTGAGCCCAAGCACGGCTTCAGCTATTCCGGCATGGGGTATTATTATCTGCAATCCATAATAGAAAAGCGGCTGGGCACGCGGCTGGACGACCTTATGCAGAAGCGCCTGCTCGACCCCTTCGGCATGGACAAGGCGGCGCTTATCTGGACGGGTGCAATGCGCAATGCCCTTGCCCGCACGGTTGACGTCAACGGGCACGCGGAGCCAAAGCGCACCACGGCGCGGCATTCCATGGGCATGGAGCCGAACAGCGCGTTTTCGCTTTATGTGACGATTGACGATTATCCGAAGTTCCTTTTGAACATACTGAAGGAGCCTGACTTTGCCGCGCGTGTGCGCTCCGTAAGGAACTGCGCCGGCAACGGCGTGGAGTGGGGCCTTGGCTGGGGGCTTTACAACGAGCGCATATGGCACTGGGGCGACAACGGCGGCTTCAAGTCCCTTGTCTGCTTCGATCCCGCCACCCGCGACGCCCTGCTCATCCACACCAACGGCTTCAACGGCCTGAATGTCTGCTACGCCGTTGCCGAGCATGTTACGGGCGAAAGCTTTAGCGATATTGCCGAAATGGTGAATGGGGCGGAGTGAGGAGAAAGAGTAAAGCAGCCAATTCGTTAAAAACGCGGGTTGGCTGCTTTTGCATTTATAGCTCTTTTGTCGGTTTGACTTTAACTTAATGCTGAGCTACGGCTGCTCTTATGCACTTGATTCTTTCTTCATATTCATGAATTTTATTGAGGTGAAGCTGCTTTGCTGCGCCCGATAACGATTGGTCTTTATGCCACCATAATCCATGCTGAGTTGCAGTATAATACCACGAATGGCTGTTTATTGCCTCGGTACGGAAATAAATAAGATTTTCATATCGAAGGAGAGCATCTGCGTCATTTTCATCGCATAGTTCGTTTGCCACTTCCAATATGTCTATACAATAACCGAGCCTGTCAACATATTTTTTCCAAGCATAGTTATCAGGGTGACCGCCGTTATTTTCTTTATAAGATGGTAAAATGACATCTTCAAAGGCTTTGACTGCATATGCGTTAATTGCCTTTGCTATCGGCGCGGTAAGCTTTGGCAGCGGAATAGTGATTCCTGAATGAGTCATAAACAGAGTTACGTTGTTTAGAACATAAGAAATATCCGATATAAGGCCATTTACTTCATCCTCAACAGGCCATTTTGCGAATTGTTTGCCGCGCAAAATTACTGCGGCCGTGGCAAGGTCAGTTATTTCGGATTCCGCGCGGATAAGCAACGCTTCCTTGACTCCTTCCGGCGCATAATCAATGGCTTTATTATAAGCCGCAACGCATTCGGACAATCTTGGCCTTTGCAGCGTGGATTGCCAGCCTGCCGCCGAGCCTTTTAAAAACCATGCTTTATAACATGCCGGGTCAATTTCAATGATTTTATTGCAGTAAGTTTCGGCTTCTTGCTTGTTGCCGGCATCGTATGCGTTTTGTGCTAACGCATAGTAATTGCTGATTTTATCGGAGATATTCATTTCATCAGCCATCAATTCCTTTGCTTCTTCGGGTAAGTATTTTACGCCGCAGAACTGACATGCGAATAAGCCGTCTTTTTTAACTATATCGTTGCTGCCGCACATTTCGCAGACCAATGCTTTCATGCTGTACCTCCGCAATTTCTGTGGATAACGATTTATAATCAGTATACCATAAAACGGGCAAATGTGTATGATTAGACTGCTTTTAGCGCCGCGGCATATAGAAAAAGCCCGCAGTTTCCAGCGGGCTTTGGGTGGATTTATTCGGGTTTATTTGGCGAGGGCTTCTTCGCAAGCCACCGCCACGGCCACGGTTGCGCCGACCATGGGGTTGTTGCCCATGCCGATAAGGCCCATCATTTCCACGTGCGCGGGCACGGAGGAGGAGCCTGCGAACTGCGCATCGGAATGCATACGGCCCATCGTGTCCGTCATGCCGTAGCTGGCGGGGCCTGCCGCCATGTTGTCCGGGTGCAGCGTGCGGCCCGTGCCGCCGCCGGAGGCAACGGAGAAATACTTCTTGCCGTTTTCAACGCACCACTTTTTGTATGTTCCCGCAACGGGGTGCTGGAAGCGGGTGGGGTTGGTGGAGTTGCCGGTTATGGATACGTCCACGTTCTCGTGGCGCATTATGGCAACGCCCTCGTTCACGTCGTCCGCGCCGTAGCAGAGCACCTTCGCGCGGTCGCCGTCGCTGAAAGCGGTGGTCTTTACTATGGTAAGCTCGCCCGTGTACTGGTTGTATTCGGTTTCAACGTTGGTGAAGCCGTTTATGCGGCTGATTATATAGGCCGCATCCTTGCCAAGGCCGTTGAGTATTACCTTGAGCGGCTCCTTGCGCACCTTGTTCGCCGTGCGGGCTATGCCAATCGCGCCCTCCGCCGCGGCAAAGCTTTCGTGTCCGGCAAGGAATGCGAAGCAATGCGTGGATTCGGAAAGCAGCATCGCGCCAAGATTGCCGTGGCCCAGACCCACCTTACGCTGATCGGCAACGGAGCCGGGTATGCAGAACGCCTGCAAGCCTTCGCCTATGCATTCGGCCGCCTCAGCCGCGCTCTTAACGCCCTTCTTCAGCGCTATCGCCGCGCCGAGGGTATATGCCCAAACCGCGTTTTCGAATGCTATGGGCTGAATGCCCTGCACTATGCCGCGCACGTCTACGCCATGCTCCTTGGTGAAGGCTTCGCATGCTTCAAAGCCGTCGAACCCATACTTTGCAAGCACGGGGCGCAGGGTATCTATTCTTCTTTCGTATCCTTCAAAAGTGACCATCTTTACGCCTCCTTATATTACTGCTTGCGCGGGTCTATAACGGTTACCGCCTCGGCAAAGCGGCCGTAGGTGTTTATGTTGGAACGGAAAGCCTCGTTCGGCTCCACGCCCTTCTTTATGGCGTCCATCATCTTGCCAAGGTTTACGAATTTGTAGCCTATTATTTCGTTGTTCTTGTCCAGGCCTATCTCAAGCACATAGCCTTCGGCCATTTCAAGGTACCTGGGGCCCTTTTTCCTTGTGCCGAACATGGTGCCTATCTGGCTCCTCAGGCCCTTGCCAAGGTCCTCAAGCCCGGCGCCTACGGGCAGGCCGTCGTCTGAAAACGCGCTCTGGCTGCGGCCGTAAACAATTTGCAGGAACAGCTCCCGCATGGCGGTGTTTATGGCGTCGCACACAAGGTCCGAATTAAGCGCCTCCAGTATGGTCTTGCCGGGCAGTATCTCCGCCGCCATTGCAGCGGAATGCGTCATGCCGGAGCAGCCTATCGTCTCCACCAGCGCTTCTTCAATTATGCCGCCCTTTATATTCAGCGTCAGCTTGCATGCGCCCTGCTGCGGCGCGCACCAGCCCACGCCGTGGGTCAGGCCGAATATGTCCGTAATTTCCTTTGCTTTAACCCATTTGCCCTCCTCGGGAATGGGTGCGGGGTCGTGCTTTGCGCCCTTTGCCACGCAAAACATCTCTTCAACCTCACGCGAATACTGCATGAAATATCTCCTCCTTTGTTTATCTTTTATCTTTTCGCATAATAGTATATCATAAAAAGTGATATGAAAACCACGAAAAACGTTTTTTCACATTCACTTTGCTTATGACGCATTGAAGTATTATCAATATCGCTTTACGGGGCAAGCGAGTGTGTTGTATTATAAGGCGTATAAAGAAAACGTAAATACTGCGCCGCAAGGGGGACGGTATATGACCGGATTTATAATATATTTCACGCTGCTGAGCATAGCGCATCTGTTCTTCTGCTATTTTGGCATGCATACGCCAAGAAAGCTTACAAAGCCGCTGCTGCTCACATCGCTTGCCGCTTGCTATGCGTGCGCGGCAAAGCCTGTGGACGGTGCGGTGCTGGCGGCGCTTATATGCGGCCTTGCGGGCGATATATTGCTAATATGGGAAAAGAACGACAAGTTCTTTATACCCGGCGCACTTAGCTTTACGATTGGGCATGGGCTGTATGCGCTTAGCATATTCCGCCGCACCCCCGGCGCAACCCAATCGCACCTTATAACGGCGGCGGTGTTCATGGCGGCGTATATAGCCGTTGTAGCATACATGAGCTTCAGGCTTGAAAAGCATGTGGACGATAAAAAGTTCCGCGTGCTTATGCCCGTATATCTTAGCATAGTTGCGGCGGTGAACGTTTTCGCGTGGGTGAACCTTGTGGCGCGGATAAATTCGGGCGAAGGCCGGTTTTACGCCGCGCTGATAACGCTTGGGTCAATGCTGTTCTTGACTTCGGACACAATACTTGCGCGCTGCATGTTCGTGCGCGATGTTGAACGGCCGAATTTCCCTGTGATGATAACATATATTCCGGCGCAGGCGCTGCTGTGCTTCGGCTATATCGGACTTGGGGCGTAAAGCATGGCCGCACGGGAAAGACTTATTGCGCTTGTTAAGGCGCTGAATGAATATACGGATGAAGAGCATCCGCTGAGTGCAGGCAAGCTTTGCGCTATACTTGCGCAGCATGGCATTGCGGCAAACAGGCGCAGCATATATGCCGACGTTGCCGCGCTGAACCGCATGGGCTGGAAGATAGAAAGCACCACGCGCGGGTATTATGCAAACGACCGCCCGTTCACGGCGGAGGATGCGCGGCTTATAATGCTTGCGCTGGACTGCGCGCCGTTTATGGACGAGGCTACGGCGCAGAGGCTTAGGCAGGGCATAGCAAAAACGCAGAGCGTGAACTTTGAAAGCCCGGCCGGGATAGAGCGCACATACGGCGCACAAAACAGGCTGAGATCCGCGATAGAAACCATAACCCTGGCGATAGACGCCCAAAAGCAGCTAAGCTACGTTCCCGCCGCCTGCATTGACGATACGGATATTTGGCCGCGCGAAAAAATAGAGCCGATATGCCTTATATATGCCGGCGGTGAATTTGTGCTGCGCGCGGCGGTGAACGGCGGTATCGACTATATTCCCTTAAACGCTATGTTTGATATAAAGCTTGAGCGCCGCAGCGTTAAGCATCCTTCGGTGCGGCGGAAGGCGAATGCGCCGCATAAAAGCTGAGCGCGGCAAGGCTTACGCATGCGCCGGCAAGCATCCTGTAATAAAGCGTATAGCTTACAAAAAAGCTGAGTGCGAAAAGCGCCGCGGCAACAAGCAGATACCGCGCGCATCTTCCGCGGCCTATGGCCGTGGATACGCTCTGCTTTTTTATTTGCTTTTTCTGCTCCGCCTGTTTCAATATATATTGCCTTACGGCGTTATCGTCGGGCATTTTGGCGCAGGAAGCGAGCATATCGCCCGATATAAATGCAACGCTCAGCCCATCGTAACGCGCGGCAATGTCCCGCGCCGGCTGGCTCACAGAGGCGGAGGAGAATATGAAAAGGCTTTTGCAGCCGCGCCTGTTTGCCGCGCGGCAGGCACAAAGCACCGTTTCTTCATCCACTGGGGAAAGCGTCTGCGCGGTATACACAAGGCTTTCGCCCGCAAATTCCTTGCCGTGGCGCTTTATGTATTCGCGCACTATGCTCAGAAACTCGCTCCGCGGCATAAGCACAAGGCTTTCGCTGAACAGCTTTTTTGAAAGGCGGGCGTTTTCGCGCAATATGAATTTTTCAAGCCGCACGCTTTTTACAAGCTCGGCAAATACGGATATGGCCCCGACTGCAGCTGCCGTGAGTACAGCGGCGGCGATAATGCTTTCCACGTTGAACGAAAACCAAAGATAGCATGCAATAAGCAATATTACCCTTAGCGCAATAAAGTCCGCAGCGCGGGCAAAGGCCGTGCGCCCGCGGTAAAAGCGGCGCTTGTAATATGCATTCAGCGTTCTTTTTTCACCAATGCTCATGTTTAATTCCCCCTGTTGCTTTTTTATGGATTGTTCCCATCGTGCGCGGCGATTATTCGCGGTTTACTACCAAGGAATAGTAGTGTATAATAAATTCAATGAGAATCGGTATATTGGGGGGCAGCTTTAATCCCCCGCACAACGGACATGTTTATATTGCGCGCGAGGTCAGGCGGCGTTTCTCGCTTGACAGGGTGCTGTTTATGGTGGCGGGCGATCCGCCGCATAAAAGCATCGCTTTTGGCGTGGATGCAAAAGAACGGCTTGAGCTTACCCGTGCCGCGCTTGCGGGCGAGGAAGGGCTTATTGCGTGCGATGATGAGATTCGCCGCGGCGGCGTGAGCTACATGGCGGATACGCTGATGGGGCTGTATAACGGCGTTGACGAACTGCATCTTATTGTCGGCGCGGACATGCTAAAAACATTGCACCAATGGAGCAGGCCTGAAACCATATTTGCGCTTGCGGGCATAATAGCCGTGGGCAGGCCGGATATACCGGGCGAGCATGAAGCAGCGCGGGAGCTTAGGCGGCGCTACGGCGCGCGCATACACATGGCGGATTTTTGCGGGCCTGATATATCGTCAACCGAGATACGCCGCCGCGTGAACATGGCGAAAGGCATTGCAAAGCTTGTTCCCTACGGCGTGATGGAGCGTATATACGCGGGGCTTTTATATCAAAGCGAGGATATTCTTTCTTATGAAAAGCGCCTTGCGGAATACACCAAGCCCAAGCGCCTTGCCCACTCTATAGGCACAATGGGCTACGCCGTGGAGCTTGCGGCAATATGGGGCGCGGACGGCAAAAAGGCGCGCATAGCAGGGCTGCTGCACGACTGCGCAAAGCTTGGCGACGAGGACGCATTGCGGCTTGCCAAGGAATACGGCTATACGCCAAATACTCAGCAGCGGTGTGCGCCCGGTCTTTTACACGGCCCCTTGGGGGCGATAAGGGTGCACAGGGAGTTCGGGATAGATGACGCGGACGTTATAAATGCCATAGGCTGCCACGTTTTCGGCCGGATGAACATGACAAAGCTTGATAAAATATTATACGTTGCGGATAAAGCAGAGTTCACGCGGACGTATGAAGGCGTTGACAAGCTGAGGGACATGGCGAAGAAGGATCTTAACGGCGCGGTGCTTATGACCATGAATAACTCAATAGGCCATCTGCTTGCGCGGGGTATAGAGCCGACGGACGAATCCCTTATGATAAGGCAGGCAATAAAAAGAGAGACCGAAAATAATAAAGGAGATATAAAATGAGCGAATTTTTTAACGCGATAGATGCACAGGACGAAGAAAACATCCGCCGCCAGGCGATGATGATATGCGACGCGCTTTATAATAAAAAGGCGCAGGACATAATGGCCATACACGTTGGGGACAGGACCATAATAGCGGACTGGTTTGTGGTATGCTCCGGCCGGGCAACGGCGCAGGTGAAGGCGCTTTGCGACGAAATTGAAGAAAAGGCCGAAGGAATGGGCCTTAGCGTAAGGCGCATAGAAGGATACAGCGAAGGCCGCTGGATAGTTATTGACTTCGGCAGCATATTGGTGCACATATTCTATCCCGAAGAAAGGGAGTATTACAATATGGAAAGGCTGTGGGTGGACGACCCGCGCGGCTTTGTTGATTATTCAAAGCTGATGCTTGAAAAGGAGCGCGAGGAGGAGCTCGGGCGCAGGGCCGCAGAGAAGGGCGAATAACATAGAAAAATCGGCACATAAGCGGCATACGCGCGTTGACAAGCGGCGTTAGTGATGCTATTATATAATTTGATAGGCAATGAATAAGGATGTAGCCGTATTGCGTTCGCACAAGAGAAGGCAGGCCGTGGCTGGAAGCCGCCGCGAACAGGGCATATGGTGAAGGACGCCTTATGAGCCTTCCGCAGGAAATGGCGGACGGTTGCCCCGCGTTATGGGGCGCGAGCGGAGCATTTTATTATGCTCAATAAGGGTGGTACCGCGGGTTCCCCGTCCCTGTTTAAGGATGGAGAACCCTATTTTTATAAGGGAAATATGAAAGAGGTGTATTATGCAGATTCAGGCGCCTAAGGGCATGAAGGACGTTACCCCTAAGGAAAGCTACAAATGGCAGTATATCGAAAAGCTTATGCGCAGCGCTTGCGCGGAATTCGGCTACCGCGAAACCCGCACGCCGGTGCTGGAGCATACGGAGCTTTTTGCCCGCGGCGTGGGAGACACAACGGACATTGTGCAAAAGGAAATGTATACCTTTACCGATAAGGGAGACCGTTCCGTAACGCTGAAGCCGGAGGGCACGGCGGGCGCTGTGCGCATGTTCCTTGAAAACAAGCTTTTTGCCGACGCGCAGCCCACAAAGATGTTCTATCTTTACTGCCCCGTTTTCCGCTACGAAAAGCCGCAGGCGGGCAGGCTGAGGGAGCATCATCAGTTCGGCGTGGAGGTTTTCGGCGCGCCCAGGGCCAGCGCGGATGCGGAGGTAATCTCCCTTGCGGTAAGCATACTGAACGAGCTTGGCATAAAGAGCGTAAAGGCCAAAATAAACAGCATAGGCTGCCCCGAATGCAGGCCCCAATACAATGCCGCGCTTAAAGAATATCTTAAAGCGAATTACGATGAGCTTTGTGAAACCTGCAAAACGCGCTATGAAAAGAACCCGCTCAGAATACTGGACTGCAAGGAAAAGCGTTGCGGCGAAATAGCCGCGGCAGCACCCAAGGTGCTTGATTACCTTTGCCCCGAATGTCAGGCACACTTTGAGGAACTTAAAGCCTCCCTTGATGCGCTGGGCATAGAATACGAAGTTGATCCCATGATAGTGCGCGGGCTTGATTATTATACGAAAACCGTGTTCGAGCTTGTTTCTACCGAAGGCGCGTATACCGGCACGGTGTGCGGCGGAGGCAGGTATGATGGACTAATCGAGCAGCTTGGCGGGCCGAAGATGAACGCTGTCGGCTTCGGCATGGGCATGGAAAGGCTGCTGCTGGTTGCGGAAAGCTTCAACCCCATACCCGAACCCAACCTTGTGGACATATACATTGCACCCGTTGGGGACGAAGCAAGGAACGTTGGACTGAAGCTTGCGGGAGAGCTTAGAAAGCACGGCGTAAAGACCGAATTTGACCACGTTGGCCGCAGCTTCAAGGCGCAGTTTAAGTATGCAGACAAGCTTAAAGTGCGCTTTGTTGCCGTGATAGGCGAGGACGAGGTTAAAAACGGCGTAATAAAGCTGAAAAACATGGCGGACGGCACGGAGACGGCGCTTGGCATAGAGGGCTTTGCCGAAAAGGCCGCTGAATTGGTTAAATAAGCTGAAAAGCGAAAAATACAGAATAATTTATTAAGGAGCATACAGGATAATGATACAGTCACGAACCCATACCTGCGGCGAGCTTAGGCTCGGCAACGTGAACGAGCGCGTTACGCTTGCGGGCTGGATGGAAAACGTCCGTGTAGTGGGCAGCAACTTCGCCTTTGTGGTGCTGCGCGATTTTTACGGCACAACGCAGATAGTCATAGAAACCGAAGAGATGATGAACATTATAAAGGGCATCAATAAGGAATCCACTATCTCCGTTACCGGTACCGTGCGCGAGCGCGCAAGCAAGAACGCCAAGCAGCCCACCGGCGAAATAGAGGTCGTACCCGAAAAGATAGAAGTGCTGGGCCGCTGCATTTATAACGAGCTGCCCTTTGAAATAAACCGCAGCCGCGAAGCGGATGAAACGCAGCGGCTCAAATACCGTTATCTTGATTTGAGGAACCCCGAAGTCAAGAACAATATAATTCTGCGCTGCAACGTTATAGCTGCGCTCAGGAAGGCTATGCTTGAACATAACTTCCTTGAAATAACCACGCCTATACTTACAGCATCCAGCCCCGAAGGCGCAAGGGACTATCTTGTGCCCGCAAGGAAGCACCCCGGCAAGTTCTATGCCCTGCCGCAGGCGCCGCAGCAGTTTAAGCAGCTTTTGATGACCTCCGGCTTCGATAGGTATTTCCAGATTGCCCCCTGCTTCCGTGACGAGGACGCCCGCGGGGACAGAAGCCCCGGCGAATTCTATCAGCTGGATATGGAAATGGCCTTTGCCTCGCAGGAGGATGTTTTCTCCGTAATAGAGGACGTTCTGCCGCCCATTTTCGCAAAATACGGAACGTATAACGTGGCCTCCTCCGCGCCGTTCAAGCGCATATCCTATAACGATGCGCTGGAACAGTTCGGCACGGATAAGCCGGATTACCGCATAGATTTGAGGATACAGGACATAACTAAGCTGGTAGCTGGCAGCGAATTTGCTCCCTTTGCCGAGGGCAACACCGTTAAGGCGATAGCGTGCAGCGGATGCGAGCTGACCAGAAAGCATATAGACAAGCTGTGCGCCGATGTTGAGGTGCAGGCCGGCTTCAAGCCCTATTGGTTCAAGGTGGAGGCGGACGGCAGCTTCGCGGGCGGCGTCGCCAAGTTCATGGCGCCGCATCACGACGCGATAGTTGAAGCGCTTGGCCTTACGCCCGGCACGCTTATCGGCATAGCCGCGGGCAAAAAGTCTGCCGCGCAGAAAACCGCCGGAGTCATGCGCAAAATGCTCGGTGCGCTGGTACCCGGTCATATGGACAAGGAACGCTATGAATTCTGCTGGGTGGTCGATTTCCCGATGTATGAAATAGGCGAAGAATCCGGCGAGCTTGAATTCTGCCATAATCCGTTCTCCATGCCCGGCGGCGGCGCGGAGACGCTGAGAAAGGCTATCGCGGGCGAAATAGACCCGCTCACCATAACCGCGCAGCAGTACGACCTTGTTTGCAACGGTATAGAGCTTTCTTCCGGCGCTGTGCGAAATCACGACCCCGAAATAATGATAGAGGCGTTCCGTCTTGTGCGCCTTGGCGAAGAGGACGTGAAGAAAAAGTTCCCCGCCATGTACAACGCGTTCTGCTACGGCGCGCCGCCCCATGCCGGCATAGCCCCGGGCGTGGACAGAATGGTTATGCTGCTTGCGGGCGAGGACAGCATAAGGGAAATAATACCGTTCCCCATGAACAAGAACGCGCAGGATATTCTGATGGGCGCGCCCGGAACGGTAACGGACAAGCAGCTTGAGGAGCTGCATATAAAGGTGGACATAGATGAGTGAGGACGTAAGGCAAAAGGGCATAGTTGTTGAAGCAAACGGCAAAAGGGCCACTGTGCGCTTCAAAAAAACGGATGCCTGCGGCCATTGCAACGCATGCTTCCGCTTTGGCTCTAACGAGGCGGATATAGAAATGGACAATACTCTCGGCGCAAAGAAGGGCGACGAGGTGTATATAGACATGCATGCAAACACCGTGCTCAAAGCCAGCGCCATAGTATACGGAATTCCAATAATAGGGCTTATACTGGGCGTTGCGGCAGGCTCCCGCTTTGGCGAGATATATGCCGCGATAGGCGGCGTTGCGCTGAGCGGGCTGAGCTTCCTTATACTTAAAAAGCTGGAGCCGAAATTCGCTAAAATGAACGAATTTAAGCCCCGAATGACCGCCTTTGTAAACGAAGAAGGCAAAGAATAAATAAAAAAAGAATAAACACAAAAGGAGGAAGAACAATGGTAAAGCATCTTACCGCCGCCGATTTTGAAGCGGCAATAAATGCGTCAAGGCCGGTGCTTGTGGACTTCTGGGCCAGCTGGTGCGGCCCGTGCCGCATGATCGGGCCGGTCATAGAGGAACTGAGCGAGGATTATGACGGCCGCGCGGATATATGCAAGGTAAACGTTGACGACGAGATAGACCTTGCCAAGCGTTTCCGCATAATGAGCATTCCCTGCGTTATTCTTTTTAAGGACGGGCAGGAAATGAACCGCCTTGTCGGCGCGCGCGATAAAGAAGAATACGCGGACGCTATAGACGAAATAATGGGCTAAACAAAATAAAAGCAACTTAAAAGGAGCGGCTGATTTGCCACTCCTTTTTTGTGTGTGCTACTTTATCGGGAAATTGAAGAACGTATCGGGGTAGGGTTCGGGGTTGACGTTGTAGTGCCACCATTCGCCCTCGTAAAGCGTCATGCCCGCGCCGAGCATTGCGTCGCGCAGTATGGCGCGGTTCTTCTCCTGCTGCGGGGTGAGACCGGCCGCGCCGTGGTTGGAGCGGGAATCCATATAATCGAATATTGAACCCATGTCCAGCTCCTGATGCGTATGCATGTCAACTATTGTCAGATCAACGGCCTTCGCGCGGGTGTGGCCGGAGCGGCGGGCAATGTAGCCCTGCTCGAATATATCCGCCTTGTCAATATTCGGGTAATGCACGCTCTTGCGGCGGATGTCATTAAGATCCTCGCCCCAGCGGCAGAAATCGTCCACCGCGCTCTGCGGGCGGTATGCGTCAAAGAACTTCATTATGTAGCCCTGCTTGCGCAGCGTATCCGCCGCCTTTATGCAGCAGTCCGCAAGCTCGCGGCTCATTACCACCAGCGGCTGTTCGTAGCCTGCGGCGGGGCGGCCCATAAAGTTGTCCGTGCCTGCGTATTTTGCGTCTATTATGCAGTCCTCTATCAACTCGTCAATGTATACAAAGCCTTCCGGCAGTCCGGCCTTGGGTATTCCGGCTGTGCTCGTGTTCATATGCTTCGCCTCTTTTTCAGAATGATTTTATTATGTCCGCGTTCAGCGCCCTTGCTATCGCGCAGGCAAGCTTTACCGTGGCGTCATAATCGGTATAGGTGGTTATGCAGCTTGGGCCGTGAATATAGCGCACGGGAACGCCCATAACTATGCTGGGCGCGCCTGCAAGCTGCGCCTGTATAACGGCCGCGTTGTTGCCGCCGCCTTCGCGCACGGACGCCTGCGCCATAAGGCCGTTTTTCTCCGCCGTATCAAGCGCAAAACGCTGGAAGCGGGGGTTGCATATAACGGATTTGTCCATGTAGCGGAGCATGGGGCCTTTTTTCATAATGGTCTGCATGGCGTAAGCTTCGCCGAATGTATCGTCTGCGGGGCAGCCTTCGTAAACTATTGCAATATTCGGCCTTACCTTGTTCACGGCAACCTTGCAGCCGCGCTCGCCTACTTCTTCCTGCGCGGACAATACGCCTATAACGTCCACGTCCAGCTCCATGCCGCTCAAAAGACGCATTGTCTCTATCAGCGCGGCACAGCCTATGCGGCAGTCGAAACCCTTGCCGAACATAATGTCCCGCGCTTCGTCGTATTCAAACGGGGTTGCGGGCACGGCGGGTTCGCCTATGCGTATGCCGAATGCTTCCTTGGCTTCCTCCGCGCTGCGGGCGCCAATGTCTATAACAAGATTTGATACGCTCTGCACCTTGTTCTGCGCGCGTTCCTCATCGCTTAAAAAATGCGGTGGCTTTGCCGCTATTGCGCCGCGTATCCATTCGCCGTCTTTATTGCGCACAAGCACGCGCGTGCCGGGCAGGGTATTCTTGCTCCAGCCGCCAAGCTCAAGGAAGCGCAGCGTGCCGTTAGGCTTGATGGAATGGACTATGAAGCCCACCTCGTCGCTGTGCGCGTCAAGCATGAGTACGGGCTTATTGCCCGTGTTCGCGCGCCTGTATATATAAAGATTGCGAAGGCTGTCCTCTTCAAAATCGCAAATGTCCGATAGGCTTTCGCGCGCGGCGGCAACCGCTTCGTCCTCAAATCCGCTGGGGCCTTTGGCTTCCGTAAGCGCCTTTATTACGGCAAGCTCCCTTTCGTTTACCATTATTTATGCTCCTCCTTGGGCAATTCCGCTTTTTCAAATTCTTCTATAAACCTTGCTGCGTAGTCCGCCATGGTTTGCACCATCCTGTCGCCCCATTCCTTGGTGGCTTTGTTGGGCGCATCCGTGCCGTACCATCCGTTTGCGTTGTAATTCATGGCTCTCCTTGGGATTACCACCGTTGCGCCCATAAAGCTTACCTTGTCCCATCCGGTGGAGGGCATGGTTTCATATACGTCGCTTTGCATTATGAGCGGCTCGTCAATATGGTCGTAATCTATAAGCGAAGGATCAACGGCCATTACGCCCGCCGTTTCCTCCGCGCCGCCGTGCCCGCCGGCCCAGTCCGGATTAAGCTCGCCCGCCATCAGCCACCAGTTAAGGCAGGCAACATATGCCCCGCGAGGGTGCATACGCTTGCCCAGCATCTCTATGCTTTTTGAATTGCCGCCGTGGCCGTTCAGTATTATAAAGCGGCGGAAGCCGTATTCGTAAAGGCTGTCCGTTATTCTTGTCAGTATGTCGTAAAGCCCGTCCACGCCTATTGATATCGTTCCGGGGAAGCCCATCAGCGAATCCGTCGCGCCGTACGGCAGCGTGGGCGCTATCATAATATGGCTCTGCTTTTCGGTCAGCTCCGCAATTTTGTCCGGTATCATCGTGTCCGTACCCAGCGGCATATGGCGGCCGTGGTTTTCCGTGCTGCCAAGCACAAGCATTATGGAATCGTGCTCTTTAAGATAATCGTTTACCCTTTGGCAGGTGCAGTTTGCAAGTCGCATTCGTGTTCCTCCTGTTCGCGGCAATATTGTCCATACGCTGCATACAAGCATACGCAGGCTTTTCAATATTGATTGTAAACCGCCAAAGGGGCAATGTAAAGTCAATTTTATTTTTTATGCGGAATGCATTGTGTTAATATTGCGTTAATATTGGCGCTGTAAAATGGCAACAATTATTATGGAATAATTTCGGAGGTCACAAAATGGCTATCAAGATAACGTCGGACAGCACATGCGATCTGACAAAGGAGCTGCTTGAAAAGCACGATATAGAGCTGTTCCCGCTGTATATAACGCTGGGCGGCAAAACGCTCAGGGACGGGGTAGAGATAACGCCGGACGATATTTTTGCCCACGTTGCCGCGGGCGGGGCGCTTGCGTCCACCGCCGCCGTAACGCCGAACGATTACGAAACGCGCTTTGCTCAGCTCAGCCGCGAATACGACGCCGTTATACACATAAACATTTCAAGCGACTTTTCCGCCTGCCACCAGAACGCGCGCATAGCGGCGGAGAATTATAAGAACGTTTACGTTGTGGATTCGCGCAACCTTTCAAGCGGCCACGGCCACGTTGTTGTGGAAGCGGCGCTCCGTGCCGAAGCCGGAATGAAGGCGGAGGACATAGTAAAGGAGCTTGAAACGGACATAGTGCCCAACGTTGACGCAAGCTTTATTATAGACAGGCTTGATTACATGGCAAAGGGCGGCCGTTGCTCAACGGTTACCATGCTCGGCGCGAATGTATTGCAGCTAAAGCCCTGCATAGAGGTCGTGGACGGCAAAATGCGCGTAGGCACCAAATACCGCGGCTCTTTTGAAAAGTGCATACAGAAATATGTTAAGGACAGGCTTGAAGGGCGCGAGGATATCCGTAATCACCGCATATTCATAACCCATCCGCATTGCCCCGAGGGGGATGTTGAAACCGCGCGGGAGGCCATTGAAAAATATCAAAGCTTCGATGAAATAATCGAAACCCATGCCGGCTGCACCGTGTCCTCCCATTGCGGGCCAAGGACGCTGGGCGTGCTGTTCATAAGAAAATAATAAAGCGTATCGATAAGGGGCGGCCAAGCGGCCGCTCCTTTGCATATATGGCGGCGCGGCATCATAAAATCAAGCATACCATGCGGCTTGAACGGGGAGGGTGCATATGAAGCGGCGCGCAAAGAACGGCTGGGCAATAAATCTTTTTTTAGCGTTTATAATAATATCGCTCTATCTTGTCACGAGCAGGCAGGACGCCGCGCAGGTAATGGCCAGCCTGTATGCGGGGCCTGCGTACCGCGGACGGTCGGACGATAAAATTGCGCTTGAATTTGCCGTGTCGTGGAACGCCGCGGCAATGGAGGATATACTTGCAACGCTTAAGGATAAGAATACCCGCGCAACGTTCGTTGTAAGCGGCAAATGGGCGCGGGAGAACGCGGAGATGCTAAAGCGCATAGCGGACGAAGGGCACGAAATAGGCACCATGGGCGACGACCCTTCATTTGACGGAAACTTGAGCGAAACGAAGGCGGATATACAAAAAAGCCTTGAAAGCATAAAGGCGGCAAGCGGCGTTGACACGGTGCTTTATTATTCCGGCTCGCGCAGCGTTGCCGTAAGTGCGCGCGCTTCCCGTGCGCTGGGGCTTACGCATGTGCTGTCCACTATTGATCTGCGTTGCGGATACGGCAGCAAAGATGATATAATCAAGCGGGGATTGAATGAGCCGATAATAGGAAGTATAATATTACTGCAGCCCACGCGCGCGTGTGCCGATGCGCTGGGCGGCCTGATAGACGGATTAAATGCGAAAGGTATAATTGCCGCCCGCGTGGGGGACGTGCTGGGCGGCATGGTATAGGACTTGATAGAAAAAACAGTATTGAAGAACGGCATAAGGGCCGTGTATGAAAAAATGCCTGATTGCCGCAGCGCGTCGGTTGCCGTGTGGGTAAAGTCCGGCTCGGTCTACGAAGCGGAGAAGGAACACGGCATGTCCCATTTTATTGAGCATATTCTGTTCAAGGGGACCAAGAGCCGCAGCGCATCCAAAATAGCCGCGGAGATGGACGACATAGGCGGCAACCTTAACGCCTTCACGTCAAAGGAATGCACGTGCTTTTATGCAAAGGTGCTGGACGAGCATATTGAAAAGGCCGTGGATATAATAAGCGACCTTATTTTGCGTTCAAAGCTGGATGCGGGCGATATAGAGCGCGAAAAGGGCGTTGTTACGGAAGAAATCCTTATGAACGACGATTCGCCCGAGGATGTTGCAAACGAAGGCATATGCTCGCTTTTATATGAAGGCTGCGCCGTTGCGCCGAACATACTCGGCACGGCGGACAGCGTGAACGCCTTTACGCGGCAGTCGCTTATTGATTATATGGACAAGCGCTACCGCGGCGGCGATACGGTAATATCCGTTGCGGGCAGCTTTGATAAAGCCAAGCTTGACGCAATGCTTTGGGATAAATTCGGCGCCATGCGCGCGGGCGTGGGGGAGGAACGCATACCCTCCGCCATTGGCGCGGGCGGGCGCGTGGCCTTCGCGGACAGGGACGCCGAGCAGGCGCATATATGCATAGGCATGCCCGGCTTCGGCGCGAATGACGACAGGCGCTTTGCAATGCTTGTGCTGAGCAATGTGCTTGGCGGGTGCATGAGTTCGCGCCTGTTCCAGCGCATAAGGGAGGAGCGCGGCCTTGCGTATTCTACCTATACTTACCCAACGTCCTATGCCGAAACCGGCTACCTTACCGCATACGCCGGAACCGGCCTTGCAAACGCGGCTAAGGTGACGGAGCTTATACTGAGCGAGCTTGCCTCCGCGCGCAGGGACGGCATAACCAAAGCGGAGTTCGACCGGGCGAAGGAGCAGATGCGCGTAAGCTACATACTTTCCAGCGAAAGCACATCCGCGCGCAGCAGCGCCATAGGCAAGGCGGAGCTGCTTCTGGGCCGGGCGGAGGAGGAAGCAAGGCTTATAAAAAAGCTTGAGGCGGTGAGCATGGCAGACGTTGAAGGCATACTGAACGAAACGCTTGACCCGAACAACATGTGCGCATTCGTTGCGGGAAAGACCGCCGGCATGGATACGCGCGCGATAGAGCGGCTCATAAAGGGCTGAAATAGATAAGGGGGGAAGCCGATGAGCCGAAGGCGGGTAAAGATAAAGCCAAAGTTTTATTTGATACTTACATTCATAATAGGTGTAGCCGTGGCCGTGCTTGCAATAGCATTGCAGGACAGCGCGGGCGGCACGCTGAAGCAGGGCAGCATGGAAGCCGTTATAACCAAAAAAGCCGTGCTTATACGCGATGAAATGAGCATAAGCGTGGATAAGTACGACAGGGTGGAATTCAAAATAGGCGAAGGGGATACGGTGTACGAAGGCATGCCGATAGCTACCGTTTATAAATGGGGCTATACGGACGACATGGCGCAGTCCTTGTTGAGCACGGAAACGGAAATATACAACGCGCAAAAGAAGCAGCTGAGCGGCGTGGATAACGCGGAGCTATCCAGCATCGAGCTGCAAATCGAGCAGAAGCGCGCCGCCATACGCGCAGCCGTAAGCGCAAACGGCGAAGGGGACACGCTCGCGCTGCAAAACGAGCTCAAAGCCCTTATGCTGCAGCGCCGAACATTCCTTAAAAACACCGTGCAGCCCACGGAGGAGCTGACGCGGCTGTATAATTCGCGCGAGGATAAGCTGAACCAGCTTGCGTCCTATAAAACGGACATTACCGCCGCCAAGGACGGGCGCGTAAGCTTTTATTTTGACGGCTTTGAGCAGGTGCTCAATAAGGATAAGCTCGATACCGTGAACGCAGCCCTTGTGAACACTACCGTTGCAGGCACGGTGGATACGCTTGGCGGTTCGTCAAACAACCTGCTGTACAGGCTTGTGAACACGCGCCTTTGGTACGCCGCATTCGTAACGAATAAAAGCGACGCTGCAAGCCTTTGCGAAGGGCAAACGTATACCGTTACGTTTGACGGATACGAGGAGCAGAGCTTTACCGCTAATGCAATGGAGCTCATTCATTCGGAAGCGGGCGTGCTGAATATGCTTGAGCTGAGCGAGGATATGGGCCCGCTGCTCAACAGCCGCGTTATAACCATTACCGCGCGCGGCAGCGTGAGCGGGCTTACGGTGCCGCTTGACGCGATAGGCTACAAGGACGGCGCAGGCATAATAACAATAGAAAACGGCGAAGGCAATTACGACGTGCAGATAGATATTATTGCAAGCGATGAGGACAATGCAGTTATCCGCGCGCGGGACGGCGAAACCGCGCTGAGCGAGGGAATGAGGTATAAAAAGCCATGAGCATACGCGAAAATTACCTTGAGATATGCCAAAACATAGCCGACGCCGCAAAGCAGGCCGGAAGAAGGGCAGAGGACATAACCCTTGTTGCGGTGAGCAAGTTCGTGGACGAAGAACGCATACGCCAGGCGCATGAGGCGGGCGCAAACGTTTTCGGCGAAAGCCGCGCGCAGGAGCTGGGCGAAAAAATGCCCATGTTTGAAGAATTCGGCGCGGACGTGCATTTTATTGGACAATTGCAGACCAATAAGGTAAAATACATTATAGGCCGCGTGAAAACCATACAATCCGTGGACCGCATTGAGCTGGCGAACGAAATATCCCGCCTGGCTCAAAAGAAAAACATAGTTCAGGATGTGCTCATTGAGGTCAACATAGGCTCCGAACCGCAAAAGGGCGGCGCGGAGCCGGACAAGCTGAACGAATTTTTATCGAGTATTTCCCGCCTGCCCGGCATTAGGGTGGATGGGTTGATGTGCATTCCCCCCGCGGTGGACAGGGAGAATGTGCGCCGCTACTTCGCAATGATGAGGGAGCTGTTTGAAAAGGCGAAGGGGTATGACATGCCCAACGTTTTTATGAACACGCTTTCCATGGGAATGAGCGGGGATTACAGGACCGCCGTGGCCGAAGGTGCAACAATGGTGCGCATAGGCCACGCGCTTTTCGGGGAGCGGATGCGGCCCGGTCAGAAGGCGTAAACATATATCAGCCCGAACGGCATAAATTTTCCCGAAAACTAAGGAACTATTTCTCCAAGCGCCAAAAAGAATATTTTAATTGGAGGAATAACAAAATGGCAGGAGTATTGGGCAAGTTTCTCGAATACATCGGTATTGAGGAAAACGGCGCCGACGATGAGGTTTACGAGGACGTGAATTACGAGGATGAATCCCGCGACAACAACGTGGTGAATTTCGGCAACCGCGCGAAGAAAAACGTGCATAGCGAATCAAACGTAGTTTCCCTCCCCAACGCCGCTCAGCTGAAGATGATAGTCTATCATCCCGTAAGCTACGAGGATACCCAGAATATCATCGACAATCTCAAGAGCCGCAAACCTGTTATTGTCAACATGGAAGAGCTGGATCTTGACTGCGCGCAGCGTATTTTGGACTTCATGGCCGGCGCAATATACGCGCTCAACGGCACCATTTACAAAATCTCCCGCGGCATATTCGTCGTAGCCCCCACCAACTATGACGTTATAGGCAACGGAGAAAACGACGAGGACGGCATCATCTGATCCGCCCCACGGGCCGCCGCACATGCTGCGGCGGCCGTAACTTCAGCAGAGGAACAGCCGCTTATGAACAGAGACGTAATCATAAACAAAACCTTCACGCGCGCCTTTTTTGGCTATGACGCGGGAGAGGTGGACAGCTTTCTTGACGAGGTGATACGCGAATTTGACCGAATAAAGCAGGAGCTGGACGTGGCAAGGCTGCGCAACAAGATGCTGCTTGAGGAGCTTGAGCGCTTCCACGAAAGCGCCGCGGAGCAAAAGCGCGAACAGGCGGAAAGCACGGCAAACGCCCAAGCCGAGCCCGGGCAGGAGCAGACAGCCGCGCCCAAAACGGCAACGGCCGAGCCTGAGAGCGAACCCGCGGCAGCAGAAGCAGAAACGGCTGAACCTGAAGCCGAACCCGCCGAGGCGGCGGAGACTGAGGGCGAAGCAAAGGCCGAACCGGAATCCAATGAAGCGGCGCAGGCTGAGAGCGAAGATACTGCCGATGCTGAGATGGATGGCAAGGCGGATGCGGAAGAATCAGCATCTGAACAGGCGGCGGAGCATACCGAAGGCTGAATGCATAACAAACGCATATAATTTGGACCCTTTTTGCAGATAATAGGCAATATGCCTTTTGCGGGAGGGTCTTTTTATAATGCGGAAATACGATTTATACGGCGGCTTGAGGGACGCCGAGCTATCAATAGAAAAGCTGAACGCGCTTGCGCGGGAAACGGCCTCGCGCGCTGTGCGGGAAGGAAAAAGCGCGTTTTACAGGGCGAACGCACGCGCCGCCAAGGACGACAGGCGCGCCCTGGAGGACGCCAACGCCGCGCTGGAGGCGGCAAACGGCGGCACGGAGCTGCCTGTGGGCGCGGACGAATTTGCGGATTCGTTTTACGTAATAGAGAAAGCCGCAGGCGAAGCGGAGAACTACGCGCGGGAGCTTGGCGCGCTGCCGCTTGAAGCGGAGGGCGACAGGATAGGCTGCCCGCGGCTGTATTCAATTGCGGTCGAAATGACCGGCAAGGGGGACGGGCGCATAACGGGCGAAACGATGGAAGGCTACCTTGCCGCGTATCAGGCCGCGAGGCCGCTTAAAATGCGGGAGGTGCGCGCGCTTATAGGCATGCTCAATTTGGCGCTTGTGCGGCAGCTACGGCTGGATGCGGACAGCATATGCATACGCGCCGAGCAGTATGCCGCGGCGGAGGCTGCTGCGGAAAAACTATGCGCAATGCCGAAGGGAAGCCGGCGCAGGGACGCGATAACAGCAAAGCTGGAGCTTGAGCAGAACCCTGCGGCGGCGGAGCGGCTGATGACAATACTTCGGGAGCGGGACGAATATGCGCTGTGCGAACGGATAGAGGAGCGGCTCTCTCTCGGCGGCAGCGCGGCGGACAGGCTCCTTTCGCGGGACAGGAACGTTGCTTTAGCCTGTGCGCGGCGCATAGGGAACGCCATAGCGTCGCTGAAATATTTGCAGGGGATAGACCGCGGCGCGTTCTTTGGAAGATACAGCGAACCGGAAAGCATATTGAGGCAGGATACAACATACCGCGCAATGGATGAAGCGTCCCGCGGGTACTATGCGCAGCAGCTTGAGCGCATCGCGGCGCGGTGCGGCGCGGGGGAAACGGTTGCCGCGCACATGGCGGCAAGGCTTGCGGGCGAAGGCACGGGCAAGGCGGCGCACATAGGCTATTATCTTATTGAGCAGGAGGGCATAAGCCGCCTTTGCTCCGCGCTAAGGCCGGACAGGCGCTTTGACTATGCGGATGAGGATACGCGCCTTGCGCTCGCCCTTTGCGGCGAGGGGGTTATAATGCTTGCGCTTATCGCGCTATGCGGTGCGGCGGGGTGGATAGCGGCGATGGTAAGCATAATACCGGCGTGGTGTATTGCACGGGAAATAATGGTTCGCTTCGCGCTGAAGCTATGCCCTCCGCGGCGCATACCAAGGCTTTCGCTTGAAGAAGGCATAAGCGATCATGCCGCAACGATAGTGAGCGTGCCGGTGCTTATAACGGGCGAAGGGGACGTGACTGCGGCGCTTAGGCGGCTTGAAACGCATTACCTTGCCAACCCGTATAAAAACTGCTGCTTTGCCGTGCTTGGCGATTTTAAGGACAGCGATGCGGAGCATATGGACGGCGAGGACGGCATTATAGCCCTTGCCAAAAAGCAAACGGCGGAGTTAAACGCGCAATACGCCAAGGATGGCGAAACCATATTCTATTTTTTGCACAGAAGGCGCACATACTCCGCCGCAAGCGGAAAATATATGGGGCATGAGCGCAAGCGCGGCGCGATAATGGAACTGTGTTCATTGATAATAAACGGGGATGACGAGCCGTTCGCGCTGATAACGGCTCCGCTTCCGGCAAACATAAAATACTGCCTTACGCTTGACGCGGACACCGTGCTGCCAAAGGGCGAGCTTAAAAGGCTTGTGGGCGCGATGGAGCATCCGCTCAACGCCCCCGAGCAGGACGGCGCGGGCATAGTGCGCGCGGGCTACGGCGTGATAGTGCCGCGCATGCGGCAGACGCTGAGCGGCGCGGCAAGGAGCAGATTCGCCGCATTAATATCCCGCTCGGCAGGGGTGGACATATATTCTTCGCTTGCTGGCGAATATTATCAGGATGTGTACGGAACCGGCCTTTTCGGCGGGAAGGGGATATTCAATATAAGCTGCTTTTATTCCGCGCTGTTCGGTAAGCTACCCGATAACGCAATACTGAGCCATGATTTGATAGAAGGCTGCTACCTGCGCGCGGGCTTTGCGCACGATATTACCCTTTTTGATGAGGAACCGGCGGCATTTTTGCCGTGGTGGAAGCGGCAGCACCGCTGGATACGCGGGGATTGGCAGCTTTTGCCCTTTGCCATGCGCAAAACGCGGGATGCTTCCGGCGCGGCTTACTGTAACCCGATAGGCGCGCTGGGGCGGGCGAAGCTTTTGGGGAATATGCTAAATAGCCTTGTGCCGATAGCGGCGCTTGTATGCTTTATGCTTATGCCGTATACCAACGGCGGGCTGTATGCGGCGCTGGCGCTTATTGCGCTGTGCCGCGGGGCGGTATGGGAGCTTATCGGCCTTATAAGGCGCTTTGTTACCGCGCGGATTGATGAGCTGGACGTGCGCGGGGCTATTGAGGAGGCAAAGCCCGCGCTGCTAAACGGCCTTATGCAGCTATCCACGCTGCCCTATGCAGCCGTGCGGACGGCGGACGCAATAGTGCGCACGCTGTGGCGTGTGTATGCTTCGCATAAGAACATGCTGCAATGGCAAACCGCGGCGCAGGGCGGCGGCAACATGGGCGAGCTTGGCAAATATTATGCCGCTATGTGGCCGTGCGCGGCTTTTGCGGCGCTGTTTCTTGCGGGGGCGTTCATTGGGGCGCGGCTTGCGTGCATGCTGCTGCTTGCGCTGTTTGCATGCGCGAGTGTGCTTATAATGTATCTTGACGCGCCGCTTACGCATAAGGAGCTGAGCGCGGAAAACCGGCAGTATATATTAGCCGCCGCGCGGGACACATGGGGCTTTTTTGAAACGTTCTGCGCGGAGAAAAACGGCTTCCTGCCGCCGGATAATTTTCAGCACAGGCCGCTCGGCAGGGCCGTGAACAATACTTCGCCCACGAATATAGGCATGGCGATAACGTCCGCGATAGCGGCGCAGGAGCTTGGCTTTATTGACGAAAGCAGGCTTTATGAAATGCTTTCGGGCATTTGCCGCGCCATTGAAGGGCTTGAAAAATGGCACGGGCATCTTTATAACTGGTACTCCATCAAAACCATGCGGCCGCTGCACCCGAAATACGTTTCAACGGTGGACAGCGGCAATCTTGCTGCGGCGCTGATGTGCGCGGAGGTGAAGCTTAGTTCGCTCGGGCATAAGGAGACTGCGGCGCGGTTTGGCGCGCTGTATACGGATATTGATTTCGGCTTGCTTGCGGACGGGGAAAGGAAGCTGCTTTCCATCGGCCTTGACGCGGAAACGGGCAGGCTTTCAAAAAGCCGTTACGATCTTTTTGCATCCGAAGCGCGGCTGACTTATTTCGTTGCCGCCGCGCTGAACAAGATAGACGCGCGGTATTATTATTCGCTTTCGCGCCTGCTCACCTCCGTGCGCACGCGAAGGGTGCATCTATCCTGGAGCGGCACAATGTTTGAATACCTTATGCCGATAATATTCACGGGCAGCGTATATATGAGCGCGGGCGGGGAAAGTGCGGAGAACGCCGTTTATGTGCAGCAGCTTTGCGCGCGGCGGGGCATGCCGTGGGGCGTGAGCGAATCGGGCTACTATGCATTCGATGCGAACATGCTTTATCAATACCGCGCCTTCGGCGAAAGGCGGCTTGCCCTTTGCCCGTACAGGGAGGAGGAAAGCGTAGCGGCGCCGTATGCAAGCATGCTTGCGCTGATGACCGACCCGAACGAGGCCGCGGCCAATTTAAGGCGGCTGGAGGCCATAGACGCGCGGGGCAAGTACGGGTTTTACGAGGCGGTGGATTTTACCGCGCGCAGGCTTCCCGATAATTGCGATATGAAAACCGTTGAAAGCTACATGGCGCACCATCAGGGTATGGCGCTTTGCGCGGCGGCGAACGCGCTGAAGGATAACTGCATAAGCAAGTTGTTCCTTTCCAATGCATACGCACGCGCGGCCAACACATTGCTTGAAGAAAGGCGCAGCAGCCACGCCGTGGCCATCCGCCGGTATCTCCCGCGAAGGGAGCGGGAAATCAAGCCCTGCGCCGCAAGGCCGCCAAGGGTATCGCACGGGCAATACAGGGTTAGCGAAGCAAAGCTTCTTTCAAACGGAAGCTACACCGTATTTGTGTGCGATAACGGCACGGGATACAGCGCGCGCCGCGGCAGGAACATAACAAAATATACGCCCGACGGCATACGCTGCACGGACGGGACGTTCATAGCCGTGAACGCGGGGAACGCGGCCTTCACCCTGACAGACGCGCCGGCAAACGGGCAAGGGACATGCCGCTGCACGCTGGATGATTTCCGCGTGGTGCATGAAAAGGAGCTGCACGGCGTTAAGGTAAGGGCAGAAACATACGTTGACCCCGCGCGGGACGCGGAGATAAGGCTGATAAGCCTTACCAATACTACGGACGGCGAGCTGCGCGCGGACGTGGGCACATTTACGGAAATGGCGCTTGCGGACAGGGAAGAATACGCCGCGCATCCGGCGTTCGTAAGGCTTAGCATAGATGCGGCGCTGCATGCGGGCGGGGTGCTGTTTACAAGGCGCAGCGTGAAGGGCGCCGCGCTTTGGGCATACGCCGCGCTTATTGATGCGGACACGCTGAAAAGCGACGCTGTGTATACCACGGATGCATTGATTATGCCGGGCCGCGGCAGGAGCATAATTGACGCAATGGGGCAGCTCAGCATAACGCAGGGGGACGTGAGCGCACCGATAGAGCCTATGCTCTGCGCCCGCGCGGTGCGCACCATACCGCCGCAGGGGACGGCGAAGCTTGCTTTTATAATGGGTGCTGAGGATACTGAACACGCCGCAAAGGAGGCCATGCAGGCCGCGATAGACGGCACGCGGGACATTGAGTACCGCGCATGGGCTGCGGAGAAGCGCGAACGGAGCCTGAGCCGCGTAAGCGCGGGCAAGGCGGAGCTGTTTGAGCGAATTGCCGCGCGGGTGATAATGCATATACCGCACAAGAACGCCGGTATGGCGGGGATAAAGGCGGGCGCGGACATACTGTATAAATTCGGCATAGACCCGAACGTACCCATAATATCCATGCGTGTGCGCAGCATAAGCGAGCTGAGGAAGCTTAAAACGCTGCTTGAATTCATGCGCTATGCTTATTCGCGCGGCGTTAAGGCGCAGCTTGCCGTGATAGGCGGCTACCCTATGGAATACCAAAACGATTTGCGCAGCAGGATAGAAAGCCTTATGCACGCCATGCATATGGAAGGCATAAGGCTTATACACGGCTTTGAGCTTGGCGAAGGGGAGGCGGAGCGGATAGAGGCGCTCTCACTCATAGTTATAGAGCCGCGAACAAGCCTAAACAGGCAGTTTGCGCCGGAGAATGCGCGCATATATGAAACAACAGCCAATGAGTACGCGGCGGAGGATAGCACGGCGGGCGATATTGAATACGGCTTTGATGCGGACGGCAGCTTCCGCTTCACCCTTGCCCCGGGGCAGGTAACGCCGCTGCCGTGGGCAAACATAATGGCGAACGAACGCTTCGGCACAATGGTCACGGAGCGCGGCGGGGGATATACCTGGTGCGGCAACAGCTCTCAGGCCAAGCTTACCCCATGGTATAACGACCCCGTGCGCGACCCCATGGGCAGCTTTATGCTGATAATGAATAAGCACAGCGGCAGGGTATGCCAAATTGAAGCTGGGCCGCTTGCGCACACGGCGCGGACGGTGCGCTGCGGGTTCGGATACAGCCTGTATACGGGCGAAGAAGGCGGCATACGCATGGCGGAATGCGTTTTTACGGACGATACAGCCGCCGTGCGCTATGCGCTGATAACGCTTGAAAACGCGGGCGATACGGCGGCAGAGATGCGGCTGTTCTTCGGCGCGGAGCTTACATTGGGAGAGCGCGAGCACCGCCACGCCATACATACGCGAAGAACGGAGCGGGGCATGCTTGCGCGTTCGCTTATGAGCGGGGAGCAGGCGTACATGGCCTGCATAGGCGCGGACTGCGAATACGGGGACGAGCGCGAAGCATTGCTGAACGGCGCATGGATGGCGGAGGAAACGCTGCGCATTATAGGCACGGCGCAGGGCTTTGCCGCGCTGAGGGCGGATATAAGCATACCTAAGGGCGAAGTGCGGAAGCTTTGCATATGCTTAGGCGGCGGGAATGAAGAAGCCATGGCGGCAATATGCAGCCAAAGCATAGGCGATATTGAGCATAAGCTTGATTGTATAAAGGCCGCGTGGCGGGATAAGCTTGGCGTAATAAAAATAAAAACGCCGGACGCGCGGCTTGATACGCTAATGAACGGGTGGCTTTGCTATCAAACGCTTGCCTCCAGAGTGCTGGGGAAAACAGGATACTATCAATGCAGCGGGGCGACGGGCTTCCGCGACCAGCTTCAGGATATGCTTGCGCTTATGTATGCGGAGCCTGAGCGCGCGCGGCGGCATATAACGGAATGCGCGGCGCATCAGTTCAGGGAAGGTGACGTTATGCACTGGTGGCACGAGGGGGACACGGGCGTGCGCACGCATATAAGCGACGACAGGCTGTTTTTGCCCTACGTTGCGGCGGAATACGCGCGCATAACCGGGGATAAGGCCATATGGCGCGAACAGGCGGCGTATGTTTCGGGGCCGGAGCTTGGCGAAGAGGAGCGGGACATATACCGCCGCATGGAGCGGACGGAGGATAAGGAGAGCGTGTTCATGCATTGCGTAAGGGCAATAGATTCCTCCCTTGCCGTCGGTGCGCACGGGCTGCCGCTTATGGGCGGCGGGGATTGGAACGACGGCATGGATAACGTTGGCCGCGGCGGCGGGGAGAGCGTGTGGCTCGGCATGTTCCTTTATGATGTGCTTATGCGCTTTGTGCCGCTTTGCGCGGATATGGGCGAGGGCGAACGCGCGGCAATATATAAGGAACACGCAGAAGGGCTGAAAAAGGCCGTACAGGCGAACGCATGGGACGGCGCATGGTATAAGCGGGCGTATTTTGCCGACGGGCAAACGCTTGGCGGGGCGGAAAACGAATGCTGCCGCATAGACCTTATATGCCAGGCATGGGCGGGCATAACGGGCATGGCTAACGCGGAAACGGCGTTTGCAAGCGCGATGAACGCGCTTGTTGATACGCGGCACGCAACGGCGGCGCTGCTCGCGCCCGCGTTTGACAGGGCAGATGAGCGCATAGGCTACATTACGGCATATGTGCCGGGCGTTAGGGAAAACGGCGGGCAATATACCCACGCCGCGGCATGGATGATAAAGGCGGCGTGTGCGCTTGGCCGCGCAAATGACGCACACGCGCTGATAAGGCTATTAAACCCCATTGAGCGCACGGCGGCATGGGAGGGGATGCTAAGCTACATGGGCGAGCCGTATGCCGTTGCGGGGGACGTATACACAACCGCGCGGCAGAAGGGCAGGGCGGGCTGGACATGGTACACGGGCGCTGCGGCATGGTTTTATAAATGCGTGCTGGAGGACGTGCTTGGCTTTAAGAAAAGCGGGGACACGCTGAAAATAGAACCCTGCACGGAATTTGACGAATACGAAATAGAATATCGCTACGGCGGCGCAAAATACCGCATCACGGTTAAAAAAGGCGAACGGCGCGGCTATACGGACGGCATAAGGCTTGCCGATGACGGAAAGGAACACACGATCGTGCTTTACAGGGAGTGAGCATTTGTGGTATGGTTTTGCCATGAAGAACGAATTTGTGCAAAACGGAAACGAAACGGCTCCGCTGCCCATGTCACGGCGCGAAATGAGGGCGCGCGGAATAGAGCAGCTTGATTTTGTGTACATAATAGGCGATGCGTATATCGACCATCCCTCATTCGGCCCGGCTATAATAAGCCGCGTGCTTGAAAGCCACGGCTACACCGTGGGCATAATATCCCAGCCCGATTGGCACGACGCGGAGGCCTTCCGCGCGCTGGGGCGGCCTAAGCTGGGGTTTTTGATAAGCTCCGGCAATATGGATTCCATGGTCAACCACTATACCTCCGCCAAAAAGCGCCGCGGCGAGGACGCGTATACCGAAGGCGGCGTTGCGGGAAGGCGGCCTGACAGGGCGGTTATAGTATATTCAAACCGCTGCCGGGAGGCATATAAGAACGTGCCGGTCATAATAGGCGGGATAGAAGCAAGCCTTAGGCGCTTTGCGCACTACGATTACTGGGACGATAAGGTGCGGCGCAGCGTGCTTTGCGACAGCGGCGCAGACCTTTTGCTATACGGCATGGGGGAGCGCAGCATAGTTGAAACCGCGGACGCATTGAGCGGCGGGCTTGACATAAAGGATATAACCTATATTGCCGGAAGCTGCTATATGACAAGCTCGCTTGAGCGGGTTTATGACTACGAATTGATAGAAAGCTATGAGGACGTGGCGGCGGACAGGAAAAAGTACGCCTCCGCATTCATGAAGCAATACCGCGAGCAGGACGCGATACGCGGCAAGCGCCTTGTGCAGCCGCACGGCAACGCATATATTGTTGTTAATCCGCCGAGCATGCCGCTGAGCGAGGAGGAGCTGGACGCGGTGTACGACCTTCCGTATACACGCGCGCCGCATCCGAGCTACCGCGGGGAGATACCCGCGCTAAAGGAGGTCAAATTCTCGCTTGCGTCGTGCCGCGGGTGCTTCGGCGGGTGCTCCTTCTGCGCGCTCACGTTCCATCAGGGGCGCGTTGTGCAGGCGCGCAGCCATGCTTCGCTTATAAGGGAGGCGGAGCTTATGACGCACGACAGAGAGTTCAAGGGCTATATACACGACGTGGGCGGCCCGACGGCGGACTTCCGCTTCCCCGCCTGCAAAAAGCAGCTTAAATACGGCGTGTGCGCGGACAGGCAATGCTTAGGCTACGAACCATGCAGCCAGATGCGCGCCGACCACAGCGACTATGTGGAGCTGCTTGAAAAGCTTAGGCATGTTAAGGGAGTAAAGAAGGTGTTCGTCCGCTCCGGCATAAGGTATGACTACGTTATGTATGACAAGAGCGATGCGTTCCTCAATTCCCTGATAAAGTATCATATAAGCGGGCGGCTGAAGGTTGCGCCGGAGCATGTGTCCGACAGGGTATTGAAGCTTATGGGCAAGCCGCGGCATCAGCTTTACGACGCCTTCACGGCGCGCTACGCGGCGCTGAACAAAAAGGCGGGGCAGGAGCAGTTCATAGTGCCTTATTTTATGAGCAGCCATCCCGGCAGCGACCTTAACGCGGCGATTGAGCTTGCGCTGTACCTTAAAAGGAGCGGGCAGCGGCCGGAGCAGGTGCAGGATTTTTACCCTACCCCCGGCACGCTTTCCACCTGCATGTACTATACGGGCATTGACCCGCGCAGCGGGGAGCGCGTGTATGTTGCGCGGGATGCGGAGGAAAAGGCCATGCAGCGCGCGCTTATGCAATACTTTATGCCCAACTATGCGCCCCTTGCCAGAAAGGCGCTGAAGAGGGCCCACAGGGAGGACCTGATAGGCTTTTCAAAGGATGCGCTCCTGCCGCCGAGAGACATACACAGGCCCGCCGAAAAGGCAGGCAAAAATGCAGGAACGGAAAAGCAAAAATTCATAAAGGAAAACAGGCCGAAACAGACCAATCATAAAAAGTCCCAAAAACGGCCATAAAACGCAATATCAAACCGGATATGCCGGCATAACCGAACGAATATGCATGAACCAAAATAAAAGCTGCAAATCAAAACTTTGCACTTTTATTTTGTATCGGCGTGTGCTAAAATCCATATAAATAGTGTGACTTTTTTGACAATTCTGACGTAAAAAATCAAAAGGAGGACTATCGTTCATGGCAGTCGGCAACGGCAACCGAAAGGAACAGTTCGAGCAGCTGGACGGCGTAATTGCGCAATGGAAAGGCGTGGAGGGCGGACTGCTGCCAATCATGCAGCATGCGCAGGAAATACTGGGCTGCGTAGATGAAGAGGTGCAGCATTACATAAGCGCCGCAACAGGCATACCCGTAAGCACCATTTACGGCGTAGCCACGTTTTATTCCCAGTTCACCCTTAAACCGCGCGGGAAGTACACAATGGGCATTTGCCTTGGCACGGCGTGCTACGTGCGCGGCAGCCAGCAGGTTTTGGACGAGCTTGAAAAGCGGCTTGGCATAGGCGTTGGGGAGACCACGGCGGACGGAATGTTTACCCTTAACGCAACGCGCTGCATAGGCTGCTGCGGCCTTGCACCGGCAATGATGGTGAACGACGAGGTTTACGGCCGCCTTGTGCCTGGGGACGTGCCGGGCATAATAGAAAAATACCGCGCCCGCGGATAGGGCGGAAGGAATATGCGGGAAATTGCGCTGCATATGGCGGACATTGCGGAAAACTCCCTTGCCGCGGGAGCTGCGCGGATAAAGCTTAGCGTTATGATAGACCGCGCGGCGGACAGGCTGACAACAGCCGTTGAGGATAACGGCCGCGGCATGGATGCGGACACGCTTTCCCGTTGCACGGATCCGTTCATGACAACGCGCACAGCAAGGCGCGTGGGGCTGGGGCTTGCGCTGTTTAAGCTGAGCGCGGAGCAAAGCGGCGGCAGCTTCACAATACGGAGCGAGCAGGGCCGCGGCACAAGGGCGGAGGCGGCTTATATCATATCCGGCATAGACCGCGCGCCGCTTGGGAGCATTGCGGAAACAATGGCGGCGCTGATTGCGGCGAATCCCGAAACGGACTTTACTTTGGAATACGCGGCGGACGGCAAAGCCTTTGCCTTCGCAACGGACACGATACCATATAATGACAGAACGCCCGCTTTTGCGGCGGCAGCTAAAAAGGAAATACAACAACGCATTGATGAAATAAACGGAGGTGCCGAACCAATATGAGATCCATACAGGAATTGGAAGCGATTCGCGAAAGTACGCTTGAAAACATGACCCTCAGGAAGGAACACAACGGCACGCGCATAGTCGTTGGCATGGCAACATGCGGCATAGCGGCGGGCGCGCGCGGAGTGCTTACGGCGTTTATGGAGGAGCTGGCGGAAAGGAAGCTGATACACGTTGCGCTGACGCAGATGGGCTGCATAGGCATGTGCCATCTGGAGCCGATAGTGGAGGTGCATCAGCCCGGGCATGAAACGGTTACATACGTAAAGGTAACGCCGGACATGGCGCGCCGCATAGTGCGCGAACATATAGAGGGCGGAACGCCCATTGAAGAATACACGCTTAGCCATTACAGAGCCAAATAAAAGGGCCGCATAGGAGGAAACATAATGGAATACTATCGTTCCCAGGTACTTATCTGCACCGGCACGGGCTGCTCATCTTCCAATTCCCCCGCCATAATAAAGCGATTTGAGGAATGCATAAGGAACGCCGGACTTGAAAACGAAATAAAGGTTGTGCGGACGGGCTGCTTCGGCCTTTGCGAAAACGGCCCGATCTGCATAGTGTATCCGGAGGGCGCGTTTTACAGCCACATCAAGGTAGACGACGTTGAGCGCATAGTGAGCGAGCATCTTGTTAAGGGCAGGGTGGTCGCGGACCTGCTTTATAAAAAGAGCGTTACGGAGGACGGCAAGATACGCTCCCTTGAGGAGATCGATTTTTACAAAAAGCAAAAGCGCGTGGCGCTGAGGAACTGCGGCGTTATAGACCCGGAAAACATAAACGAATACATCGCCTTCGATGGCTACAAGGCGCTTGCCAAGGCGCTTACGGAGATGAGCCGCGACGACGTTATAGACGTTATACTCAAAAGCGGCCTTCGCGGGCGCGGCGGCGCGGGCTTCCCCACGGGGCTTAAATGGAAATTTGCCAAGGCTCCCGAAAGCGACGTTAAATACGTTTGCTGCAACGCGGACGAGGGCGACCCCGGCGCATTCATGGACAGGAGCGTGCTGGAGGGCGACCCGCACTCCGTGCTGGAGGCGATGGCAATTGCGGGCTACGCAATAGGCTCTCAGCAGGGCTATATATACGTCCGCGCGGAATACCCGATAGCCGTAAAGCGGCTGCGCATAGCAATAGCTCAGGCGCGCGAAGCGGGACTTCTGGGCAGGGACATATTCGGCACCGGCTTTAACTTTGATATAGACCTAAGGCTTGGCTCGGGCGCGTTCGTATGCGGCGAGGAAACCGCGCTTATGACATCGATAGAGGGCTGCCGCGGCGAACCCAGGCCGAGGCCGCCGTTCCCCGCGATAAAGGGCCTTTTCGGCAAGCCTACAATACTCAATAACGTTGAAACGCTTGCAAACGTTTGCCAGATTATATTGAACGGGCCGGAATGGTTCGCATCAATGGGCACGGAAAAGAGCAAGGGCACAAAGGTTTTCGCCCTGGGCGGAAAGATAAACAACACGGGCCTTGTGGAAATTCCCATGGGCACAACCCTGCGCGAGATTATATACGACATCGGCGGCGGCATACCCAACGGCAAGAAGTTCAAGGCCGCGCAGACAGGCGGCCCCAGCGGCGGCTGCATACCGGCGGAGCATCTTGATATCCCCATTGATTACGATAACCTTATCGCCATAGGCTCCATGATGGGCTCGGGCGGCATGATAGTAATGGATGAGGACAACTGCATGGTGAACATTGCCAAGTTCTTCCTGGAGTTCACGGTTGACGAATCCTGCGGCAAATGCCCGCCCTGCCGCATAGGCACGCGCAGAATGCTTGAAATACTGGACAGGATAACCCACGGCAAGGGCGAGGACGGGGATATAGAAAAGCTTGAAAAGCTGGCAAAGAACATAAAGGCCTCCGCCCTTTGCGGCCTTGGGCAGACCGCGCCCAACCCCGTATTGTCCACGCTTCGATACTTCCGCGACGAATACGAGGCGCACATTTACGAAAAGCGCTGCCCCGCGGGCGTTTGCAAGGCGCTGCTCAGCTACGCCATAGACCCCGAAAAGTGCCGCGGATGCAGCCTGTGCGCGCGCAACTGCCCCGCCGGAGCCATAAGCGGGCAGGTACGCAGCCCCTTCGTTATAGACAATAAGAAGTGCATAAAATGCGGCGCGTGCGAAGCAAGCTGCAAATTCGGCGCGATAGTGAAACGGTAAAGCATGCAGTGAAATTGCGAAGAGGGGGGACGCGATGGCGTTCCCCTGGTTTTTGTATATCGTCAACCCCTCAGTCAATCCGCCTTACGGCGATTGCCAGCTCCCCGTTCGGGGAGCCTTTTTATACAGCACAATTAAGCTGCTCCACCCCCTCCCATACATCTGCGTCACTTGCGTCACTATCGTCGAAACAGGCTAAATGTCTGGCTTTTTTCTCCGACGCAGCTTCGACGATGAATTTCTGCGTCGAAGAACACATTTAAACCGGAACGATATTTATGCCGCGAACCCCACTTGTTGCCCTCATCCCCGTCTGCACCCTGAAGCCAAGCTCCGTAGGGTGCTTCCGCATGAGGGATTCTATCTGCCGCGCAAGCTCGCGCCCCGTGGCGGGCGGCATGCCGCCGTTCTCGCGGATAAGGTTGATGCAGTCGGCATAGGATACGAAGGTGTCCTTGCAATCCGCCGAGGTGAACAGCTCGCACAATGTGAGCGAAAGCGGCGAATCGATGGCATCATAGGCGTTTAGCGCAGCTCGCGGCTCGCTCACGCGCCACAGCCCCTTGTCAAAGCGCAGCGGTATGTCCTCAAAGTACACGTCTCGGCTGACACCGCTCAGCGTGGCCTCGTCGCTCCCGCGCGCCCTTTCAAGCAGCAGCGTTGTGTCCGCCGCGCCCATAAGGCCGGTTGAGCCGGACACCTTCTCATACGGGTCGTCCGTCTGCCTGAGCTTGTTCGTGTGGTGCACCAGCACTATCGCCACGCCGTATTTCTCCGCAACGGCCTTCATGCTGCGGATGAAGCTATAGTCTGCGGCGTAGGCGTTGCTTGCCGCGCCCGCCATGCCGCGTATCACCTGAAGCGTATCGATGACTATAACCTCCGGATTGGCTTCGCGCTTGCCTTCGGCTATGTTTTTGTCAAATGAGCGCGTAAGCCTTTTGGTGAAGCCCATGTCCACGGTGGGCGAATCGAATATGAAGGTCAGGTTAAAGGCATCGTAGCTGACCGCGCCGTCCGTTATGCGCATAAGGCGGCTTTTCATGCGGCTGGGGCTGTCCTCCAGCGCCATGTACCATACGCGGCAGCGCTGTGTCTTTCTGCCCAAGAAGGGCGCGCCGGTGGCGATTGAAAGGCACATATCAAGCGTCAGCCAGCTTTTGCCTATCTTGCTTGCGCCAACAAGCAGCGTAACTCCCGGCACTATGAGCTGCTGCACTATCGGCTTAGGCTCGGGGAAGCCGAGCGTTGCCAGCCGGAACGCGTTCACGCAGCTTTCGCTGCCCTTCACAATTTCTTTGCCCAGCAGAGCGGGGCTTTCATCTTCCTCATCGATGGCGATAGCCCCGGGGCGGTAGTCCTCGTCCGCCTTTGGCTTGTCCCCCGCTTCCAGAGCGGCGCGGCGGCGTTCGTCCGCAATGAACTGCTCTTCCTCCCGCGCCAAGGCTTCGGCACGGAGCTTTTCCCGCGTGGCGCGCATCATCTCCAGCGCTGCGGCAGCGGCCTCGTTGCCCGTAAGGGCGTTGTCAACGGTTTGTTCAATCATGGATATTTCCTCCCAAAAATAAAAATAGATGGCCAAAAACGGGCATAAAAAAAGCCCTCCCTTCGGGTTTGAAGGGAAGGCGCATGGCCGATTTTTCCATCGTAAACAGTATAACCCGCCCAAAAGCGCAAGGCAAGTGCAAAATTTAGGCAAAATAATCTTAAATTTGGGCAGAAAGAGTGCAAGCCATTTTTAGATTGATTGAAGCAAATGAGCGACGCAGAATTTCATCGTCGAAGCTGCGTCGGAGAAAAAAGCCAGACATTTAGCCTGTTTCGACGATAGTGACGCAAGTGACGATAGTGTGTAGGGGGGGAGAGGGAGTTAAGTTCCCCCTATTGCCTATGCGCGCGATAGGTGATAAAATATATTGGATTCACATCCTGACAAATAGGAGGATAATTGCAAAATGAAAAGATTTGCCGCGATAACGCTTGCGCTTATAATGGCGCTGATATGCGTGCCGGTAACGGCCGAAAAGGCGGACAGGGAAATAGAGGGCAATTTGGCCGTATTTACCACCGCGGAGGATTTTGCCGCGGGCAAGCTTGAAAACGTTGTTACCGACGAAAGCATAGGCAACGGCGCGATAGTGCTCAAGGAAGGCGAAAGCGAAGGCACATACACAAGCGAGGTGCTGGGCACGGCCCCGTTTGAATACATGGTGGCTTCCTGGGGAGCGGATACCCCCACCGGCACATGGATAGAGGTTTCCGCCCGCGCGTATGTGGACATGAAAAAGGGCTGGACGGAATGGCTCAGCTGGGGCAAATGGAGCGACAGCGTGAAGCGCGGCTCCGTGTCCGGGGAGTGCGATTTGGCCTATATGGATACGGATACGTTCACCATTTCCGGCAAGGATGGCGAAACCGCGAGCAAAATTCAGCTTAAGGTGACACTCCATGCCAATGCCGACGGCGTGTCCCCCACGGTAAGGCAGCTTGGCGTTACCTATAAGAACACGCTTGAGGGGCAGTACATAACCCCCGTTTACCATGGCGAGACTGTTGAGCTGCCCGAAAAGGTGCTGCTCGATACGCCCGCGTATTCCCAGATGGTGCGCGAGCAGAGCATTGCCAACTCCATGTGCAGCGCAACAACCATATGCACCCTGCTCAACGACCGCGGAGAGGATACCCTGCCCGAGGAAATAGCCCTTATAGATTACGACAGCGACTATGACGGCTTCGGCAACTGGTCGTTCAGCGTTGCTGCCGCGGGCAGCTACGGCTACGATGTTTATATTCAGTATGCCGACCTTGACATTGTCCGTCAGGAGCTTGCGCACGGCTACAGCGTGGGCATAAGCGTTAAGTATTCCTCCAGCTCCAACGGCCAGTATCCTTACCTTGAAAACGGCGCTGCGGGCAGCACCGGCGGCCATCTTATAACCATAACCGGTTACGAAACCATAGACGGCGTGGATTACTTCTATTCCAGCGACTCCGCCGCCGGAAGCGATGCGGGCTGCCTGAGGCGTTACCGCGCGGACCAGCTTGACGCGGCATGGAGCGCCAAGGTGGCATATATTATACACGACAAGGAAGAGAACATATCCGCCTGCAACCCCAACCGCGTTGAGTGCGAGCTGGTGAGCGCAGGGGAGAACGAATATACCCTTATGGCAAACGGCGAGGCCGTGCAGATAGGCAAAAACTTCACCTCCGCCAAATGGAAAAGCGACGGCTGCGGCATAATAGCCTATTACCTTGAGGGCGAGGACGTGAGCGAAGCGCCCGCACCCGAAAACGTAAAGACCGGCGACGCAAACCATACCTTCCGCTATACCGTTAAGGGCAACGAGAACGGCAACCTTGCCATTAAGCCCACGGCTATACTGGGCGGGCTGAAGAAGCCCGCAACCATGCACATATTCGTAATGGCGAACAACGGCACAACCTATACCGCAAGCCTTGAGCTTGTTCCGGAGGTTACGGAAACCCCCACGCCCGCGCCTACCGAGGCCCCTGCCGAGAGCGAAGCCCCCGCCGCCACAGACGAACCCGCTCCCGCCGAGCCCGCGGCGACCGAGCCCGAGGGCGGCATGTCCACCGGAGCGATAGTTGGCATAATAGCCGCTGTGATAGTCGTTGCGGCAATAGTCATAATTGTCAGCAAAAAGAAGAAATAAGCCGTACAAAGCTTAAACAATAACTCTATCGGGGCGACCGCGCGGCCGCCCCGTGCTTATTAAACGGGGGGGAATATGAGCGATATACTTAGCGGACTGAATACAGAGCAGCGCGAGGCCGTGACCACCACGGAAGGCTTTGTGCGCGTTATGGCGGGCGCAGGCAGCGGCAAGACACGCGCCCTTGCGCACAGGTTTGCATACCTTGTGAACGAGGTGGGCATTCTGCCTTCAAACATACTTTGCGTAACCTTCACCAACAAATCCGCAAACGAGATGCGGCGGCGCATACGCGCCCTTACCGGCGACAACGACACCGGCTTTATAAGCACGTTCCACGGCTTCTGCGTATCCGTATTGCAGGAGGACAGCTATTTTGTCCAGTACCCCAAAAGCTTCCTTGTGCTGGACAATTCGGACATTGATTCAATGCTTGCCGTAATATATGAGGAGCGCGGCTTAACACTCAGGGATATGACGTTTTCCAAGGCGCGGGACATGATAGAGATTGAAAAATGCGTCAACCGCCCGCAGTATTATTTGGACGTTATAGCCATGGACTTGGATACGCTCAAAAAGAAATACGACGAAGCGGTAACCGCCAAGGACATAATATTCTACGGCTATCTTTATCAGCAAAAGAAATGCTTCGGCCTTGATTATAACGACCTTATCAAGTTCACGCTGTATATATTCTCCCAATCGGACGAAATACGCCTTAAATGGCAGCAGCGGCTTGAATACATAATGATAGACGAGTTTCAGGATATAGACCCGCTGCAATACGAGCTTATGCAGGCGCTGTGCGCATATCATAAGAACCTTTTCATAGTTGGCGACCCGGACCAGACAATATATACCTGGCGCGGGGCGGACGTTAAATATCTGCTGGACTTTGAACGGAACTTCCCCAATGTTAAAACCATAATGATGATGAAGAACTATCGTTCAACGCCCGAGATACTCAGCGCCGCAAATTCGCTGATAGACAAAAACACCATCCGCATGAAAAAGGAGCTTATTCCCATGCTGCCGCAGGGGGAGCGCCCCGTGTATACCCACAACAAAACCACCGATACCGAAGCCGAAACAATAGCCGCGCGCATAAAGGGGCTGAACGAAGCGGGCGTGCCGTACGGGGACATAGCCGTGCTGTACCGCGCGCATTACGCCGCAAGGACGATAGAGGAAGGGCTGATGAAGGCCGAAATACCGTATACGATATACAGCGGCGTGCAGTTTTTCGACAGGGTGGAGATAAAGGATGCGCTAAGCTACATGCGCATGGTTGTGTATAAGGACGATCTTTCCTTCCTGCGCATAGTGAACACGCCCAGGCGAAACATAGGGCAGAAGCGCATGCGCTTTTTGACCGAGTATGCGGAAAAGAACTCCTGCTCGCTTTATGAAGCGCTGGACAGGAACGCGGACGAGCCGCTTTTTGCCGGCACGCAGGCAAAGCGGTTTATAAAGCTTATTGAGCATTTTGCGGCGATATACAAAAATATGCCCGCATCGGAAGCATTAAGCGCAATACTTAACGAAAGCGGGTACGAGGCCGCGCTCAGGACAGAGGGCGCGCAGGACAGGCTGGATAACCTGGCGGAGCTGAAGCAGGCCGTGTATGAATACGAAACGGGCTGCGGCGAGGAAAGCGCAATGGAGGATTTCATTGCCCATGTTGCGCTGCTTACCAATCTTGACGCAGCCTCAAGCCCGGACGCGGTGAAGCTTATGACCGTGCATACGGCAAAGGGGCTTGAATTCCCGTATGTTTTCATATGCGCGCTGGATGAAGGCGTGTTCCCCTCCAAGCGGACGGACAGCTTTGAAGGCATGGAGGAGGAGCGGCGGCTTATGTTCGTTGCCGTGACAAGGGCCGAAAAGGGGCTGTTTCTTTCCGATGCGGAGGGCAGGAGCATAGACGGCTCCTTCCGCTACCCTTCGCGCTTTGTGTTCGATATAGACCGGCAGTATATGGACTACACGAGCGAACTGAACGAAAGCCTGAAGGCGGAGGCGGAGCGCTACATATCCTCCGTACAGAACCGCCTTACAGCCCAAACGCAGGAGCTTCGCTTCACGGTAGGCCAGCGCGTGATGCACGACATTATGGGCGGCGGCATGGTGGTGGATATAGACCGCGGCCGCATGGCATACGTTATCCGTTTTGATTCGCTGCCCACTCCGCGCCGGATAAACTTCCGCGCAGGCAGCCTTAAAGAAGGTTAAAGCAGGGCATAAAATAAGCGTGCGGAAGCATTTTGCCGCACGCTGTTTTGTTATATATGTGCTTATATCCTTGCGTTGCGCACGAACGGCAGCGCCGCGCCTATTGCGGTTGCAAAGGTTGCGTTTTCGGGGATGAAGAACTTAACGTCCGATATTTCCTCAACCACGCGCATCACCTGCGAAGCTATGCTCATGTTCGCAAGGCTGCCCGTCAACACAACGTCCTTAACCGTGTCGTTCCTCAGCGCGAACACGCTCAGCATGCCTATCGTTTGGAACACCATGTTCAAAAGCCCCAGCGCAATGTCCTCTTTTTCCGTGCCGCTGGTTATTTTGCCGAAGTTGGATGCCGTAATGTGCGAAGGCAGCGCGCCAACCTCATTGGTGCATATATCGGATATCATCAAATCAACCTTGCTCAAATCGCCCTTTTTGGCAAGGCGTTCCATTGCGGAATGGTCGTTTTCGTGGAACACATGGAAGGATAACCCCGCAAGCGTTCCGCCGCCAACGCCGCTGCCGCCTATATGCACGCAGCCAAGTCTCCCCGCCCGCACGAACGCCGTGCCCGTGCCAAGGCTTACAACAAGCGCCTCCTCCTTGCCGCTGAGCGCAAGGCCGCCCTTGCCTATGGCAACGAATTCATCTATGCGCTCGGTATGTATGCCGTATATATCGCCGTTCACAAGCGCCGCGCCAACGCCGGTTATAACGCAGCAGGCCACGTCGTTTAGTGATATTGCGCGCGTGCTTAAAAAGTTGCCTATCGCGCCGTATAGGGAAGTCAGCCTGTCCGACGCTTCAACCCTAAGCGTGCCTATATGCTGGCCGGATTCCTGAAAACCGGCAATCTTGGTGGTGGAGCCGCCTATGTCTATGCCCAGCACTACGCCCATTGTGTTTCTCCTGTCAGTCCTTCAGTATGAATTTCTTCACCGGCTTGCATATTGCGGGGCAAAGCACGCCCGCAACTATGGCCTCCGGTATGCCGTTGGTCAGTACCGTGCTGCCTATTATCAGCAATATGCCTTGGCCTGCTATGCTTGCGTATTGGTCGCCGAAGAATGCCCATATGCCAAGCATCACGCCGAACGTGTTCACAAGGCTGCCCACAACGCTCGCTATGACCATTGCCATAACGTTGTTCTTCATGCTCTTGCTAAGCGCATTATAGAGCACGCCCGATACCGTACCCACCAGTATGCGCGGCAGGAAGCATATCACTATGCTGAAAAAGTTGCCCTGATATTCGCCAAGGGTATAGAACGGCGAAAATACAAACGCGGCTATGGGCGCCGGGGGAGTGAACGTCCATACTATAAAGCTGAACAGGCCCGTTATCGCGCCCATCAGCGTGCCGGCCTTGGTGCCGAGCAGTATGGAGGTTATTATAACGGGTATCATCGCAAGCGTTGCCACTATAGGCCCTATCGCGGGCAGGGAGCCGAGCGGAGTAAAGCAGAACACGGCTTCTATAGCCGCCAAAAGTGCAAATTGAATAAAGAATCGGACAGAATCCCTTTTGCTGTTATGCATAGGAAAAATCCCCTTTCTGTTAACCGGGGCAGTATACCCCATAATGATGCCATGATTATACTTTGAAACGCGAATATAATCAAGCGGTTCAGGTGATGCGTTTTCATTTTCCATAAATATCAGGTTGTATATTACATAATAAAGCGAAATCCTGTCTTTACATGAGGGGTGAATGGAAATATAATAGTAAATACGGCTGATGAAAAAAATACTGTTTACAGGGGTAGAGGGAATATGGAAAACAACGCAGGCATAGAGCCGCAGAATAACTCCCGCAAAACGCTTACGATAGTGCTCGTGTCGCTCCTTGCGGCGGCGCTGGTGCTCGGCGGCGTGCTTATCGCGCTCAAAATAAAGGCGGATAGGGAAGAAGAACAGCGGCAGAGCATAATCAACTCCGGCACGTTCCACGCGGGCATAACCGTGGGCGGCGTGGACGTAAGCGGCATGGGCATGGATGCGGCAAAGGATGCGCTGAAGGCGGCGGAAGAAAAGCTGACGGAGGACGTGGGCTTCACCGTGACCGACGGCGAACATACATACACGATAGACAAAAGCTTTTTCAACATAACTTATAATACGGAAGAAAAGCTTAACGAGGCCATGGCGCTCGGCCGCGAAGGCACGCTTGAAGAATTGCAGGCGGAGCTTAGCGACATAGCCGCAAACGGCAGGAGCTTCGATATTGAATACACTATCGCCGCGCCCGATTTTACCGAATTTGCGGCGGGCATAGCGGCGGAGGTAAACACCGCGCCCGTGGACGCAACGTTTGGCGTTAAGCAGCTTGAAATGAACAAGGCTACCGATGCGCTTGACGCCGTGAACATAGGCAAGGCGGACGACGATACCGTAACCGACCTGAGGGACCTTAGGTTCGACTTTGTGGAGGGCATACCCGGGCACGGCGTGAACGAGCAGAAGCTTATTGACGAGCTTACCGCGCGCACCGAGGCAAGGGAGTTCGGCACGGTCGAATTCGAAAGCGAACCCATAGAGCCGGAGGTTACCATAGCCACCATAAAGGAAACGCTTGTTATGCGCTCCAGCGCCTACACAAGCTATGCCAAGGGGCATTACGGCCGCGCGGAGCGCGTGCATAACATGACCAAGGCCTGCGGGCTGATATACGGCACTGTGCTGCAGCCGGGCGATGTGCTTTCCTGCAACACGCTGCTTGGGGACAGATATGAAAAATACGGCTGGCAGCCTGCTCCCGCGGTAATAGAGGGCGGCGCGAATACCGAGGATCAGCCGGGCGGCGGCGTATGCCAGGTAAGCACAACCATGTATGAGGCTGTGCTTATGGGAGACTATAATATAGTCTATCGCCAGGCGCATTCAAGCAGGCTCAGCTATGTTCCCGGCGGGCTTGACGCAACCATAAACACCGGCACGATAGACTTTAAGTGGAGCAACAATACGGAAGCGCCCGTATATGTGTTCACCTGGATAGATAAGGAGCAGAAGCGCATATGGTGCGAAATATACGGCCTGCCCTTTGCGGCGGAGGCCGGATTTGACGAAATAGAGCTGATTAGCGAGCGCCTGCCGGACATAGAGCCGACGGCGGATGAATACATAACCTATTCAGGCCTTACCGCGCCGTATTGGATGCTTAAAAACGCGGCAAAGACGGGCTATGTATACGATACCTTCAAGTCCTATAAGCTCAACGGCACGGAGGTAAGGCGCGAGAAGATAGCCAACACCGTTTACCGTATGCACCCCAGGCGCTACTATGTGTGGCCCGGATACGTTGCGGGCACGCCGCTGCAGGCGGAGTATCAGCTCCCCCTGCCGCAGAAGAACAACTGAGCATAAAACGCGAATAAGCAAACGCATATCCCCTGCCAAACAAGGCGGGGGACTTTTTTAGTAAAAAAATAAGGATGAATTAACAAAAAATATGGGTTTTTACCATAAAAGTGGTGACAAGTGCCATGAAGTGGTGGTATAATCAAGCTACCTAAATGGGATAAAGGGCGCTTTATACCCATTTGAAGGGGATTCGGAGGCAACAGGAAAGGTGCTTATTGGCTGTTTCGAACATAATATGGACAGCAAGGGCAGGATAATCATCCCTGCCAAATGGCGCTTGGATCTTGGGGCGCGGATAATCGTGACCTGCGGCTTTGCCCGTAAGGGGGATTATCAGTGCCTTATGGGCATGTCCGAAGATAGATGGAATGCGTTCGTGAACGCGGTACAGAATGTGTCATTGGCGGACATAGTGGTGCAGAAGGCGCTAAGGAAGCTTTTCGCCCTCGCATGCGAATGCGAGCTGGACAAGCAGGGGCGCATACTCATAGCCCCAAGCCTAAGGGAAAGGGCGCAGCTTGACGGCGACATTATGCTGGCCGGGGCCAACAACCGCATAGAGATTTGGAACCGCGCCAAGTGGAACGAGGAGATGGACGACGAGTCCGGCTTCGATGACGAAACGCTGCTTGCGCTTACAAGGATACAGAGCGGCCTATGAGCGAATTTAAGCACATACCCATAATGCTAAAAGAGGTGCTTGAGCTGCTTAAACCCGAACGCGGCGGAATATATGCCGACGGCACGCTCGGCGGCGGCGGGCACAGCGAGGCCATACTTACTGCCCTGCCCGAGGGCGGCAAGCTATACGGCATAGACCGCGATATGGACGCGATAAACGCGGCAAGCAAACGGCTTGAGCCCTTCGGCGATAAGTTCACGGCGGTGCACGGCAACTTTTTTGACATGAAGGAGCTTATGCATCGTCGCGGGGTGGACAAGCTGGACGGCATACTGATGGACCTTGGCGTGTCGTCATATCAGCTGGACGCGGCGGAGCGAGGCTTTTCGTATAGGGAAGATGCCCCGCTTGACATGCGGATGGACAAGAGCGCGGCGTTCAGCGCGTACGACGTGGTGAACGGCTACGGCAGCGAACAGCTTTTCAGAATAATAAAGGACTACGGAGAGGAACGCTACGCTTCGCGCATTGCGAACGCAATAGTCAAAAACCGCGCGGAAAAGCCCATAGCCACAACGCTTGAGCTGGCGGACATAATTGCCCGCAGCATGCCGGCGGCGGCGCGCAGGGAAGCGCAGCACCCGGCAAAACGCACATTCCAGGCGATACGCATAGAGGTCAACAACGAACTTGGCGGCCTTGAAAAGGCAATAGAGGATGCGCACGACCTGCTGGCCCCGGGCGGGGTAATGGCCGTGATAACCTTCCATTCATTGGAGGATAGGATAATAAAGCAGGCGTTCAGGCGATTTGAAAAGCCCTGCACCTGCGACCCGCGCGCCCCCATATGCACCTGCGGAAAGGTGCCAACGGCAAAGGTGCTTACGCGAAAGCCGATAGTGGCGGGAGAAGCGGAGCTTGAATACAATCCGCGCGCAAGGAGCGCAAAGCTTAGGGCTATAGAAAAGCTTTAAGCGCATAAAAAGACAGGACGGTGAATAAAATGGCAGCGACGGCGAAAAAGGGACAGAATGTATACGCACCTTCAAGGGTGTATTCCTATTCCCGCGCGGCCACGGCGGAAAAGCTGCCCTATGAGGAAGCGGAAAGCATCCCTGCGCAGATACCCCGCGCCGAGCCGAAGCGCCACGCCGCCCCACAGACGCGCATAATGCGCGAGGCTACAACAGCACAAAAGCGCAAGCAAAGAACGCTGCCCAAGCTTATAAGCGTTACGGGCGTGCTGATGATAGCGGCGGTAATGATAGGGCTGGTGTTCAGGTATGCATCGATAGCAAGCGCATACAGGGCGGTAAACAGCACGCAGAAAAAGATAGAAGAAAGCCAAAGAAGGATAACGGAGCTTGAGGTGCAGCTGGACGAGGCGGTAAGCCTGGACGAAGCAAGGCTGGCCGCGGCGCAGGCAGGGCTGAATTATCCTACGGCCGAGCAAATAGTTGAAGTCAACGGCGCCGTCGGCGGTTACATGAACGGCGCGGCAAAGACACAGACCGAGCCTGAGCAGACCGCTTGGACGGAGGACGCGCAGGAGCCGGACGGGGATACGGCGCCGAACGAGCCATAGCAGGGAGGCTTGTATTTGCAAAGGACGGAGTGCGGCGGCTGATAAAACATAAAGGAGGGCGCAGCCTTGGACGCACCGGGCATTTCCAACAAAAAGCGGCTGAAGATAATGCTGGGCATAATATGCGGATTGTTTTTCGTGCTCAGCATAAGGCTGGTAAAAATAATGGTGATAGACGGCGACGAGCTGGCAGGCCGCGCCGAATCGCAGCAAACAAGGAACACAATGCTAAGCGCCACGCGCGGGAAAATACTCGATTCCACCGGAGTGGTGCTTGCAAGGAACGCTACGGCGTATAAAATCGTTGTCTGGCCGAAAAGCATAAAGACAGACGAACGCGAAAGGGTAGCGAGGGAGCTTTCAAACCTGCTGGGCATGGACTATGCAAGGGTGCTTGAAAGGGTAAGCTCCAACAAACAGGAAATTATACTTGCCCGCCAGGTAGAGCGGGACGTTGTTGATAAAATAGAGGCCATGAAGCTTGGCAACGGCGTTGGCACGGCAATAGACACAAAGCGCTATTACAGCGCCGGTTCGCTTTTCAGCCAGCTTTTGGGCTTTACCACCGTTGATGGCGAAGGGCAGGCGGGACTTGAGCAGAAATACGACAAGTACCTTGCCGGCAAGGACGGCCGCATGGTGACGGAAACGGACGCAAGGAGCAACGCCCTTGCATACGGCGTGCAGGAATTGATTCCCGCAACCGACGGCGACGATATTGTGCTGACAACTGACGCGGTGATGCAAAGCGCGCTTGAAAAGGCCTGCAAGGAAGCGCTGGAGGTAAACAAGGCAATAAGCGTGCAGGGAATAATAATGGACTGCACCACGGGGGAAATAAAGGCGCTGACTACCCAGCCGGACTTTGACCCCAACTCCCCGCCAAGGAGCGACATGGCGCTGCTCAATTCGCTTATGCGCAACCGCGTGGTCACGGATTCGTATGAGCCGGGCTCCACGTTCAAGCTTATCACGCTTGCCGCGGCGCTGGACAGCAAAAGCGTAACTGCGGATACGGGCTTCAGCTGCGATGGCGGCTGCATTGTGAACGGGGAAAGGATAAAGTGCTGGAAGCACGGCGGGCATGGCTCGCAAACGCTGTATAAGGCGGTACAGAATTCCTGCAACCCCAGCTTTGTACGCATGGCGCTCAGCATGGGAACGGAAACGTTCTATGATTACATATACTCCTTCGGCTTCGGCTCCTCAACGGGCAGCGGAATAACCGGGGAAAGCGCGGGCATAGTTACGCACCAGAAGTACATTACCGATAATACTTTGGCCCGCATAGGCTTTGGGCAGAGCATAGCGGTAACGCCGCTGCAGCTGGTTACGGCGGTAAGCGCGGCGGTAAACGGCGGCAACCTCATGCAGCCGTATGTGGTGGACAGCATAGTTGCGCCGGACGGTACGGTTGTGCTGAAGAACGAGCCCACTGTGGTGCGCCGCGTGATAAGCGAGGAAACCTCCGCCCTTGTGCGGGAGATAGCCGAAAGCGTAGTGAGCGAAGGCAGCGGCAAAAACGCCGCCATACCCGGATACAGGGTGGGCGGAAAGACCGGCACCGCGCAGAAGTACGGCTCCGACGGCAAGGTTGCGCAAGGGCAGCTTATAGCATCGTTCATAGGCTTCGCCCCGGCGGACGACCCGAAGTACGTTTGCCTGATATTGGTTGACGAGCCGCAGGTGGGCACGATATTCGGCAGCACCGTAGCCGCGCCGTTCGTGAAGCAGGTAATGGAAGAAGTGCTGAGGTATTCTGGGTATCTGCCCGAATCGACCGAGGGCAGCGTGCTTGTGCCGGACGTTACGGGCATGAGCGTGAGCGACGCTAAGCATGAGCTGAGCAAGGTTGGGCTGGAAGCCACATTCCAGGATGACGAGAACGAGCTTGTTACCGCGCAGGTTCCTTCCGCGGGGGCAACGGTGCAGGCGGGCAGCGGAGTGCTGCTGTACACGGTGATGACGTCGGCAGACGAGCCGGACATTACCGCCGAAGAGGACGAAATGGTAACGGTTCCGAACGTTTTGGATAAAACGCGGCTTGAGGCGAGCGATGCGCTGAAGGCAAAGGGGCTGACAATAAAAATAGACCCGCCGGATCAATCCGGCAAAGCGATACGGCAATCCCCCGCGGCGGGGGAAACCGTGCCGAAGGGCACGGAGGTGCTTGTTGAATTTTCTGATACGGGGATAGGGTAAGGCCATCTCGGGGAAAGGAGAAATATGCTGCTTAGTCAACTTGCCAAGGCCACCGGGCATACGCTGGTGGGCGAGGATAGGGAAATTGCAAACATAGAATACGATTCAAGAAAGGTACACGAGGGCGATCTTTTCTGCTGCGTAACGGGTACGTTTTCCGATGGGCATGAATACGCGCCCATGGCAAAGGAAGCAGGCGCGGCGGCGCTGGTTGTGGAGCGCAGGCTGGATATTGACCTGCCGCAGCTTATCGTGCCGAACACGCGCATTGCAATGGCCGAAATGGCGGCGGCGTATTACGGCTATCCTTCCCGGGAAATGAAGATGATAGGCGTTACCGGAACCAACGGCAAAACCAGCACGACATACATGATAAAGAGCATCGCCGAGGAGGCGGGGCTTAAGGTTGGCCTGATAGGCACAATACACAACCTGATAGGCGATAGAATACTGGAGACCGAGCGCACCACGCCCGCAAGCGTTGACCTTCAAAAAATACTGCGGGACATGAAGAACGCAGGCGTTGAGCTGGTGGTGATGGAGGTTTCGTCCCATGCGCTGGATCAGGCGAGGGTGCACGGCGTGGAGTTCGATATAGGCATATTCACGAACCTTACGCAGGACCATCTTGACTATCATAAAACGCTTGATAATTATCTTGCGGCGAAGAAAAAGCTGTTTTTGCAGTCCAAACGCGCCGTTGTGAACGCGGACGATCCGCGCTTTGCAAGCATAACAGAAGGGCTTGATATTCCGCTGACCACGTTCGGCATAAGGGAAAAGGCGGACTTTTTCGCAAACGATATAGAGATTACCACCGCCGGTGCGCAGTTCGCCATGCGCACGCCGGAGGGCAGCATAAATATAAAAATAAGCATACCGGGGCTTTTCAGTGTGTTCAACGCGCTGGGCGCGGCTGCGGCATGCATGCTGCTGGGCTTTGACGCGGACCATATCCGCGAGGGCTTGGCGAAGCTTAAATCCGTCTCCGGCAGGCTTGAACCGCTGCCCACGGATGGGGATTACAGCGTGCTGCTCGATTATGCGCATACGCCGGACGCGCTTGAAAACGTGCTGCGCACGGTGCGCGGCTTCGCCCGCGGCAGGGTGGTCACCCTTTTCGGCTGCGGCGGCAACCGCGACAAGGCAAAGCGCCCCATAATGGGCGAAATTGCGGGGCGGTATTCGGACTTTTTGATAGTGACGAGCGACAACCCGCGCAACGAGGAGCCGATGAGCATAATAACAAGCGTGCTTGAAGGCGTTAACAAATCCGGCTGCCCGCACGTTGTGATAGAAGACAGGCACGCGGCGATAAGATACGCGCTTGAAAACGCGAAGGAGAAGGACGTTATAGTCCTTGCCGGCAAGGGTCACGAAAATTATCAGGAAATAGGCGGCGGAAAGCGTCATTTTGACGAAAAGGAGATTGTTGCCGAGCTGCTTGAGGAGCTGGACAGAAGATAAGAAGGGGCCGAAGCGTCCCTTTATCGGAGGAATAGTATGAAATACGCGATATATGCTTTTATTGTTTCGGCCGTGGTGACGATAGCCCTTGGGCCGGTGATAATACCGATGCTCAGAAGGATGAAGTTCGGCCAGAATGAGCGCAGCGACGGCCCGCAGAGCCACCTGAGCAAGGCCGGCACGCCAACAATGGGCGGCATGATGTTCATTGCGGGCATACTGGTGGGCACGCTTGCGTTTTCGCTCAACGCTACTGAGCTTGCGCTTCCCGCGCTGCTTGCAACGGTGGCGTTCGCATTGGTCGGCTTTTTGGATGATTTCCTTAAAGTGAAGCAGAAGAACACAATCGGCCTCAGACCGTACCAAAAGATAATAGCGCAGTTCGCAATAGCGTTTATACTGGCGCTTTATGCGTATCAGTCCCCGTTCATAGGATCGAAGATATACCTTGCCTTCTTCAAGGCGGAATGGGACCTTGGCATATTCTATATACCTGCCATGATGTTCATAATCATAGGCACGGTGAACTCGGTAAACCTTACCGACGGACTTGACGGGCTTTGCTCCGGCGTGTCGCTTGTGTATTCAACAAGCATGATGATGATATTCATCTATATGGCTGCCGCGGTGAAGGCTCCCGTAGCCGAAGGACAAGCCGTGCAGACGCAGTACAGCGCGGAACTTAGCTCAATGGCCATATTCGCGGCCTCCGTAGCGGGCGGCTGCCTTGGATTCCTGCGATACAACACTTACCCCGCCCGCGTGTTCATGGGCGATACCGGCTCCATGGCGCTTGGCGGCGCAATATCCGCAATGGCCATATTCAGCCGCAGCGTGCTGCTGCTTGCCATAATGGGCGGCTGCTTCGTGGCCAGCAGCGTTTCCTGCATATTGCAGGTTGGCTCCTATAAGCTGAGAAAAAAGCGCATATTCAAAATGGCCCCGCTGCACCATCATTTCGAGCTTCTGGGCTATACTGAAACGCGCATAGTTTCGGTATATATGATAATTACCGTATTGCTTTGTTTAGTGTGCCTGTTGGCATATCTATAAAATTTTTGTTTGGTCGTTCGGTGCGTGCGGGCGAAGCCGTGGTTCCTTGGCGCTTGGCACGGCGTGCGCTTGAAGGTTAAGATGCTTGAGACAGAGCGCGGCTCTTTTGTCTCAAGCCTCCTGACCGGCACTGAACGGCCCCTTTTTTTACGAATAAATGCACGCGCATTCAATATAACTTCAACCATAAGGGGGAGGTAAAGGGCAAATGGAAAAGAACGGGAAAAAAGCGGTGGTCATAGGCATGGCCAAAAGCGGCATAGCCAGCGCAAAGCTTTTGTATGAACTGGGCTATGACGTTACTGTAAATGATATGAAAACGGACATAAAGGGTCTAAAGGAAGAACTGAGCGGCATAGAGTATAAAGACGCGCTGGGCGTTGACCATGCCGAGGCTGTAAAGGGCGCGGATCTTGTTGTATTAAGTCCGGTGGTGCCCATATTCAGCCCCTTTGTTGACGAGGCACGCGCGGCAGGCGCGGAGGTCATAGGCGAGATAGAGCTTGGATATCGCTACTGCAACCGCGGCACAAAGTTCATTTGCATAAGCGGCACAAACGGCAAAACCACCACCACCGCGCTTACGGGAGAATTATTCAAGGCTGCCGGAAAGCATACCTTTGTGCTGGGCAACATAGGCGTGCCCATAACGGCGCATGCGCGCGAAACTAAGGCGGGCGACTATGTTGTGGCAGAGACGGCGGCATTGCAGCTTGAAAGCATTGCGGACTTCCATGCGAATGCGTTCGGCATGCTGAACATTACGGAGGACCATCTGAACCGCTTCCAGTACAAGATGGAGAATTACATTGCCGCAAAGTGCCGCGGCTTTGAAAACCAGACAGAGAACGACTTTGCCGCGCTGAATTACGACGATCCCATAGTGCGGGACATGGCGAAGCTTACGCGGGCAAGGATACTTTATTTTTCGCAGGAGACCGAGCCGGAAAACGGCGCGTTTATAAGAAACGGAAGAATTATATTCCGCCTGGACGGCAAGGAGACGGATCTTATCGCAACAAGCGAGCTGAGGATACCGGGCAAGCATAACATAGAAAACGCGCTGTGCGCGATATGCCTTGCCATGAGCCAGGGGCTTGACGCGGAGGGCGTAAGACGCGGACTCAGGGAGTTCCCGGGCGTTGAGCACAGGATAGAGTTCGTGCGGGAAAAGGACGGCGTGGCATGGATAAACGATTCAAAGGGCACCAACCCCGATTCCACCATAAAGGCTGTGCAGGCCATGACACGGCCCACGATACTGCTGCTTGGCGTGGGCAATTACGACAAAAAGAGCGACTTTGCGCCGCTGTTTGAAGCGTTTGACGGCAAGGTGAAGGCAGTTATAGCAAGCGGGCTTAACGTGCCGGCGATAAAGCTTGCCGCGGAAAAGACGGGGTATTCGCCCGTGTATGTGAACGACGGGCCTATGATAGATATGCTAAAGCAGGCGGAAGAGCTGGCCCAAAGCGGGGACGCGGTGCTGCTTTCCCCTGCGGCGGCAAGCTGGGGCATATATGATAACTATGAACAGCGCGGCGAAATATTTAAGGAGCTTGTGAATAAGCTTTAACGTATTAAAACGCGGCTGAGCAAGGAGGCAAAGTGGAGCATGTAAGCAACTCTCCGGCGCTGAACTCCCGGGGAAAGGCGCAGAACGCGCGCGTAAGGCCGATGCAGAAGCGGCAGGGGCCGCTTGATTTCGCGCTGCTTATAACCGTGGTCATAATATGCGCGTTCGGCCTTGTCATGGTGTTTTCCGCCAGCTATTATTACGCGCAGAGCAGGAACATGGACAACGGTTTTTATTACCTTAAAAACCAAAGCATGTATTTTGCGATTGGCTTTGCGCTGATGCTCGCGCTCAGCTTTTTTGATTATCATGTTATTGAAAAACTGAAAACGCCGATGCTCATATTGATAATCGTGCTTATGCTGGCGGTCGTTATATGGGGCGTGGAGCGGAACGGCGCAAAGCGCTGGCTGGATTTTACCCGCCTTGGAATACCGCTTTCGTTCCAGCCGTCTGAAATGGCAAAATTCGTGCTGGTGCTGTATATGGCTTCGTTCATGTCCAAACGCCCGCAGCTTATGGCAAGCTTTTCGCACGGCATAGTGCCCATGCTTATAATAATGGGCGTTTTCGGCATATTGCTGCTGGCGCAGAAGAACATGTCCATGATGGTCATAATGGTCATGACGGGCGCGGTGATGCTGTTTTTCGGCGGGGCGCGGATGGCGCACCTTGTTACGCTTGCGGGCATAGCGGCGCCGGTAATGGTGATTGCGGTATTGAGCGAAGAATACAGAAAGGCCAGAATGACAATGTTCTGGGACCCGTGGACCAGCAAGGCGGACGGCGCGTATCAGCTGCGGCAGTCGCTTATAGCGCTCGGTTCCGGCGGGATATTCGGCAAGGGGCTTAACTTCAGCCGGCAGAAGCTGCTGTTTCTGCCGTATGGCGAAAGCGACTTTATATTTGCGATAATAGGCGAGGAACTTGGGCTTATCGGCTGCGTGCTGCTGATGGGCGCATATGCGTTCCTTGTATACAGGGGCATACGCATTGCCATGCGCTGCAAGGACCGCTTCGGCAGCCTGCTTGCCGCGGGTATAACCAGCGTAATAGGCATGCAGGCGATAGTAAATATTGCGGTTGCCACAAGCAGCGCCCCCACCACCGGCCAAACGCTGCCGTTTATAAGCGCGGGCGGAACAAGTTTGGTAATATTTTTAAGCGCGGCAGGCATTTTGCTCAACGTTTCGCGCAATACGCAATGATGCGCTGAAAAAACGCGAACAATACCGCCGCTTCCCGCATAATAATGAATGTGCTTAGCTTTTATGCGGGAAGGAGAAACAGATGGCATCCATTTTGGTTTCCGGCGGAAGAAAGATAGTTGGTACGGCGCGCGTATCGGGCGCGAAGAACGCGGCGCTGCCCATATTGGCCGCAACGCTTATTGCAAGGGGCCCTGTGGAGCTGACCGATTGCCCACATTTGAGCGATGTTGAAAATATGCTCAAAATACTGCGCTCGCTGGGCGTAAGCTGCTCGCTTGAAGCAGGCACGGCGCATGTAGACGCGGCAAAGGCCGAGCGCTGCATAATGCCGCAGAGCATCAGCAAGGAGATAAGATCGAGTATATTCATGCTCGGGCCGCTGCTGGGGCGCTTCGGGCGGGCGGTATGCACATTCCCCGGCGGATGCGAAATAGGCCACAGGCCGATAGATCTGCACCTGAAGGGGCTTATGATGCTGGGCGCGGACGTGCGCGAGGAGCGCGGGCTGATAATATGCGAAGGCAGGCGGCTGAAGGGCGCGGATATACATTTGGATTACCCAAGCGTGGGCGCAACGGAAAACATTATGATGGCCGCAGCGTGCGCGGAGGGAACAACAACCGTGTCCAATGCGGCGAGAGAGCCCGAAATAGACGACCTGGCGCGGTTTTTGAATGAGCTTGGATATAAAATTGAAGGCGCGGGCAGTTCGACCATAACCATCCGCGGCGGCGACGCAGCGGAGAAAAAGACAACGCACCGCATAATACCGGACAGAATAGTTGCAGGCACGCTTATGACTGCCGCGGCGATAACCGGCGGAGAGCTTACACTGACAAACGTTAACACGGAGCATATAGGCAGCATTGCGGCAAAGCTGAAGGAAGCGGGTTCCGTAATAACGCCGGGCGAAGGTACGCTGCACATAAGCTCGCCCGACAGGCCAAACGAAATACGCCTTACGGAAACCATGCCGTACCCTGGCTTCCCAACGGATATGCAGGCGCAGCTTTTCGCGCTGTGTACCATTGCCGTTGGAACGAGCGTGATTGTTGAAAACGTGTTTGAAAACCGCTACCGCCACGCGGCGGAGCTGGGGCGCATGGGCGCAAGCTTTACGCAAAAGGACAGGACGGCGATAATACGCGGCGTTGAAAAGCTGACGGGCGCAAGGGTGAAGGCATGGGATCTGCGCGGGGGCGCGGCAATGCTGCTTGCGGGGCTTGCGGCAGAAGGCGAAACGATAATAGACCACGCGGAATTGATAGACCGCGGGTATGACAAGCTGCATGAAACGCTCAATGCACTGGGCGCGCAAATAATACGAAAGGAAAACTGATGCTGTGAAGGGCGAAGGGAACGAGCCATGGCGCGAAAAGGCGGCCGAAGAAAGCCACAGGCTTAATTTAAGACCCTTCAAACGGGCGGATGAGCCGGAAGCGGAAGAACACGAAGAAGAACGGATAACGGCAGAGGAACCCGCCGAAGACGAAAACAGCGGCGAAGAAGCGAGCGCAGCGGACAGCACAGACAATATAGATACCGAAGAAACGGAAAATACTGCCGAGCCGGAAGCCGAGAAAGAACAGCCTTACGGCGAAGATGAGGCGGACGCGGAGCAGGAAGAGAACGCCGACCCGTTTGCGGATGAGCCTTTTTTTGAAGCGGAAGAGGACGAGGAAGAACCAAAACCCAAGAATAAAAAGAAGCGCACCGTGGGCGAGGCCAAGCGCGCGGACGCAAGGCGCAAAAGAAAACTGACCGAGAAGGAAAAGCGCACGCGCCAAAGAAAAAAGAAGATAATAAAGCTGGCTGCTTTGATAACGGCGGCGGTAATGCTTGTGGCTGCGGCGGTGCTGACATATTTTATGCTTATTGTGGACAGCATAGAGATATATGGCTGCACGCATTACGATGCACAGGAGCTCATACACGCATCGGGACTGAGCGTGGGCAAGCACATGTGGCTTGAACGCATAGACGAGGCGGAAAACCGAATGGAGCAGAATGCATATATCGCCTCCGCCGTTGTTACCCGCGTGTATCCGGACAAGCTGGTGGTGAACATAACAGAGCGCGAGGAAGCGGCGGTGCTTGTGGGCATGAATGCGCAGGCGGTAATAGATAAGGACGGATATGTGCTTTATATAGGCGCACGCGCGGACTATTCAGGGCTTATACAGATATCGGGCATGGGCAGCAGCGGTTATCACGTTAACCAAAGGCTCGGCGAAGAATCGGACTTCAACTCCCGCACAATGATAAGCCTGCTTGAGGCCGTGTATTCCGCCGGACTTGAAAAGGAGATAACCGGAATAGACCTTGGCAACCCGCTGAGCATAAACATGGAAACGGCGTCCGGAGTAAGGATACACCTTGGCCAGCCGGATAGGGCGGAAGAAAAGCTGGCCGATTTTAAGACCGTTTTGCCAACGCTTAGGTCAATGGGGCATGATACGGACGGCACGCTTGACCTTTCCGCGCAGGGCGATCCGGTATATTCGCCGGAAAAGACGGCGGAGCCGATAGCCATCGCAACGCCGGAAGTTACTGCGGAGCCGAACACTACGCCTGACCCGAACGCCACGCCCGACCCGAATGCGACGGCGCAGCCGAGCGTAACGTCCACGCCTGAGGATACGCCAATGCGCACGCCCGGGCCTACGGACGCATTCTCCGGGTAATGGCAGGGTATGGGAAATATGTTGCCTAAACGTAACTTTTATACATTTAGGTGCAAATAATATTGCGAAAGCGGGCGCGCTTGTGGTATGCTGTTAACAGCTATATAAAGGCGGCTTGGTTAATACAGCAAAGGAGGCAGAATGGGTCAGAACACGGCAATACTCGATATCGGCAGTTCAAAGGTCATCTGCCTTATTTGCGGTACGGACGGGCGGGATAATATACTTGTGCAGGGCGCGGGCATAAAGGAATACCCGGGCTATAAGCACGGCGCGTTCGAGGATGAGCAGCAGCTTGCGGACGCAATTATAGATGCGCTCAGCGCGGCAGAGGCGGAGGCGCGGCACAGGGTGCGCGATATATCCGTTGGCGTTCCCGCGCCGTTTACAAAGCTTGTTTTGCAGCAGGGCGAAGTGAACTTCAAGGGCAAGCAGCGGCGAATAACGCACAGGGACATAGATGACGTTATAAATGCCTCGCTTGATTTTGCGGCGCCGGACGGATATTCGCTTATCCATTCAACGCCTGTTGAGTTCACCGTTCAGGGCGCCGTAAGGGCGGACATGCCTATAGGCGTTATGGCGGAAGGCTTTTCGGCAAAGGTATCCCACCTTTATGTGGATAACCGTTTTAAGCAGCTTGTGAGCGACGCGCTGCTGCGCGTTGGGCTTGATGCGGACATGTACATTGCCGTTCCGCTTAGCGAAGGCGTTTTCGTAATTCCCGAAAACGAGCGCAGCGAAGGCGCTGTGCTTATAGATTCGGGCGCTACGCATACGGATGTTTCGCTGGTTAAAAACGCAGCGCTTATGGATATGCGTACAATAGCCGTTGGCGGGGCGCACTTTACGTCAGACCTTGGCTACGGCATAGGCATAAAGGAAGCGGTTGCGGAAACCGTTAAACGCAGATATGTTTATTCCCTTGATTATCAGGACAGTATAGACACTATACGTGTTCCCGGCGGGGGAATGATGTATGTTGAGCATGAAGCGATACAGTATATAATAGAAGAACGCACGCGCGAGCTTTGCCGGCTGATAAGGGAAGCGCTCGGCGAGATGGGCGTTGAGATAACGCCTAAGCTGCCGGTTTATATGAGCGGCGGCGGGGTAACGCTGATGCGCGGCTGCTGCGAATTTATGGAAAAGGAGCTTGGCACAAGCGTTCAGGTAAGGATGCCCTGGATGCCAAGACTGTCCTCGCCGAATTATGCAAGCGCATTTTCCGTTATGGATTTCGTGATGCATGCATCCGATGAGGACAATGCCGGCAGGCTTGAGGGGGCAAGGCCGGGCAAAAACGTATTCAAAAAGCTGATAGACTTATTCAAATAATGAGGAGGACATGATATATGCCGTTTGGACTGGATTTTGAAAGCAGCCAGCCTGCGCAACTTAAGGTGGTTGGCGTGGGCGGCGCGGGCAACAACGCCGTGAACCGCATGATACAATACGGCCTGAAGGGAGTGGAGTTCATTTCGGTAAACACCGATAAGCAGGCGCTCTATCATTCCCGCGCAGGGCAAAAGGTTCAGATTGGCGAAAAGGCCACCAAGGGCCTCGGCGCGGGGGCAGACCCGGAAATGGGCCGCAAGGCGGCGGAAGAAAGCCGCGAAGCCATAACCGAAGCCATTAAGGATAGCGACCTTGTGTTCATAACTGCGGGCATGGGCGGCGGCACCGGCACTGGCGCCGCGCCGATAGTTGCCGCATGCGCAAAGGAGCTGGGCATATTGACGATAGGCGTGGTCACCAAGCCTTTCGGTTTTGAAGGCAAGGTAAGGATGAACAACGCCATAAACGGCATAACCAACCTGAAGGAAAACGTTGATACGCTTATAATAATCCCTAACGACAGACTGCTTGACACGGTGAACAACGTAACGTTTACCGAGGCGTTCTGCATTGCGGACGACGTGCTGCGCCAGGGTATTCAGGGCATAAGCGATCTTATTTCCCAGCCCGGCATAGTAAACCTTGACTTTGCGGATATTCGCACCATAATGCGCGAGCGCGGCATGGCGCACATGGGCATAGGCATGGCCTCCGGCGAAAACCGCGGCATAGAGGCCGCGAAGCAGGCCGTTGAAAGCAGCCTGCTCGAAACCAGCATAAACGGCGCGCGCGGATTGATAATCAATATCACCGGCGGCCCGCAGATGGGCCTGAAGGAAGTGAACGAGGCTTCCGAATTCATCCGCAACTTTGCCGACCCCGGCGCGAACATCATATTCGGCGCGGGCATAGACGACGAGCTGGGCGATGCAATACGCATAACCGTTATAGCCACCGGCTTTGAAGGCGCGGACCAGGTAGCGGACAAAAAGCCCGAGAACTCCGTCCGCCAGACGATAGGCTCCATGAAGTCGCAGCGCAGCGAGCAGAAGGAACCCGAAGTGTGGTACGAGCGCCGCACGAAGAAGCCGGAATACTCCGCTCCCCTGCCCAACGGCGAGGAAGTGACCCCGCACGTTACGCGCAAGGATCTGAACAAGACCGAGTATAACCCCAAGGAGAAGAACAATCTGGATCTTCCCAGCTTCCTCAGAAACCGCGGAGAATAAGCGGACAAAGCATATTAAAGGAGCCGTAAAAGGCTCCTTTTTGCTTACATTCACAATTATTTCACTCTTTATCAATCTTAACCGGCTGGTTTACGGCGGGGCGTAAATGTATAATCCATTGCATAAGGAGTGGTATTATACGATGAAGGAATTATTGCTTAATGTGTTGGCGTTTGTTGTAACGGCGGGTATAATAGGCATACTTGCGCACATTTTGGGCGAAAAGCTGCCGCGCGCAAAGTTTGATCCGGAAAAATTCCCATATGCGCCGTATGCATGGGAAAAGTACGGCAAGGTTTACGAAAAGCTGGGCATTGCCAAATGGAAGGACAAAATGCCGGACAAGAGCAAATTCGCTTTCGCCCAAAACAAAACCGTGCGCAAAAGCGTTGGCGGGGACGTATCCGGCGCGCATTTTGAACTGCTTGCGCGGGAAACCTGCGTGGCGGAGGCGGTGCATTGGGCGCTGCTTGTAATAAGCCCGGTGCTGCTTATAACGATGACGGGGTGGCTGAGCATAGTTGCAACGGTGCTTTACGGACTATCGAATATCCCGTTCATAATGATACAGCGATATAATAGGCCGCGGCTCGTGCGGCTGTATAAGCGGATGAACGCAAGGCAGGGAGGGCAGAATAAGTGAAGCTGCTGATATTATCCAGCAACAACGGCGAAGGGCATAACAGCGCGGCAAAGGCGCTGATGGAGCAGGCGGAGGCGCGCGGTATAAGCGCAATAATAGCCGATACGCTTATGTTTGATTCCCCGCGCCGTTCGGAACGCATAAAGAAAATACATATAAACAGCGCACTGTATAACCCGCGCATATTCAAAACAGGGGAACGCATAGCCGAGCGCATGGCGAACGGGCCGTATCAATCGGCGATATACTATGAAAGCGCTGGCTTTGCGGACAGAATAGCCAAGTTTTGCAGCATAAACGGCGTGGATACAGTAGTGGCTACGCATGTTTTCGCGGCGGAGGCAATGAGCTATCTGAGAAGCTGGGGAATGCCGTTTAAGGGTTATTTCGTGGCAACGGATTATTGCTACACAACGTTTGTGAGCGACACCTGCCTTGACGCATACTTTGTGCCGCACAGGGACATTGTTGCGGATTATGAAAAGAAGGCGCCGAACAGGCTGTATATCCCAAGCGGAATACCCGTATCGGAAAACAAGATAATAAAAACGGATAAGCGCACCGCGCGCGAAAGGCTTGGCCTGCCGCAGGACGTGCCGATACTTATGATGATGACGGGCAGCATGGGCTTTGGAAACGTGAAGGAACTGACGGAGCGGCTGCTGCCCATGATGCCCCGTGATACGGCGATAGTTGCCCTGTGCGGGACGAATGACGAACTGCGCACGGAGCTTGAAAAGAAATACGGCGGCAAGTGCCGAATGTTTGCCACAGGGTACACTACGCGCGTATCAGAATATATGGATGCGGCGGACGTGCTGATAAGCAAGCCCGGCGGACTAAGCTCGACAGAGGCGGCGGTCAAGGAGATAGCGCTTGTGCATATGTCCCCGCTGCCGGGCTGGGAGGAAGAAAACGTGCGCTTCTTCGTTAAGCACGGGCTTTCGCTGAGCGGGCGTAACGCGGCGGAAAATGCCGCGGCGGCGGTAAAGCTGCTTTCAAGCGAAGCGGAGCGCGAGCATATGCATTCATGCCAGCGGCAGGAGATAAACAAATATGCCGCGCGGGATATAATAGAATATATAACTACACACTGAAAAAGCATTGCGCGGCGGCCATAAAGGCCGCCGTTTTGCTATGCTTAAATTTAATCGACAACATTGCCGCATTGTTTCGGCGGTTGTTCTACACGATGAAAAGCATGCATATGGTAATGTATACGCGGGTGATGTGCATGTATATAGAGCTGTATGCGCTGGACAATCTTTTGATGGATATACTCGTGCTGCGCATGGCGGCGGCGCTTGTGGGCAGGCCGTGCAGCCTGCGGCGCACTGCGGCATTCGGGGCGATAGGCTGCGCGTATGCGATAGCCGCGCTGAGCCTGCCGGCGCTGTGGAGCTTAGGTGCAAAGGTGACTCTTGGGCTTGTGCTTGCGCTGTTTATAAGGCCGCAAAGCATTCGCCAATATGCGGAAAACGCCGCGGCGGTGCTGATAAGCGCGTGGCTTGCGGGCGGGGCAGCATATGCGCTGGGCGGCGCTGACTATGGCGGCGCGGTACTGCTGCCCAAATACATGCGTATGCTGCTGATAAGCGGCGCGGCAGCCGTATTCATGCCAAGGCTTGTGCGGCATTACCGGCTGCGCAGGGCGCTTGCGGCAGGCATGGCGCGGCTTTATGTAAGTATAGACGGCGCGGAATACGAACTATGCGCGCTTAGGGATTCCGGCTGCTTTTTGACGGAGCCTGTAACGGGCGCGGCGGTGGTGATAGCGCACATTCCGGCGCTGCTTAACGAGGCGCGCATACCAGTGCCGCTATCTACCGTAAGCGGGCGGGGAATAATATACGCGCTGAAGCCGGACAGAATGCGCATAGACGGCGCGGATACGGACGCATTGCTTGCAATAAGCGCCGAACCTATACGCGGAGCGGAGGCCATTGTGCCATATCATATAGCAAAGGAGAGCCTATGAACATATTAAACAAAGCGAGGGAACTGATACGCAGGATAATTGAGGGAATATACTGCGCGCTTGGCCTTGGCATGCCGGTGCATTACGTGAACTCCGGCGAGGCGCTTCCGCCGCCGCTGAGCAAGCAGGAGGAGGCGGAATGCATAGGCGCGCTCGCGGCGGGGGATGAAAGCATGCGCCGCGTGCTGATAGAGCGCAATCTAAGGCTGGTGGTATACATTGCGCGCAAATTTGAAAACACGGGCGTGAATATAGAGGATCTTATATCGATAGGCGCGATAGGGCTTATAAAGGCCGTGAATACATTCGATGCAGGAAAGAAGATAAAGCTTGCAACGTATGCCTCGCGCTGCATAGAAAACGAGATATTGATGCACCTGCGGCGCAGCAGCAAGCTGAAAATGGAAGTTTCGCTTGACGAGCCGCTGAACATAGACTGGGACGGCAACGAACTGCTGCTTTCGGACATACTCGGCACGGATAACGACCTTGTTTGCCGAGATATAGAGGACGAGGTGGATAAGGAATTGCTGAATATTGCCATGAACAGGCTGAACCCACGGGAGAAGCGCATAATGGAACTGCGTTTCGGCCTTGGCGGGCGCAGCGAACTGACGCAGAAGCAGGTGGCGGACATGATGGGAATATCACAAAGCTACATTTCCCGCCTTGAAAAGCATATTTTGAAAACACTGAAGCGCGAAATGCAGCAGATGAGCGGGATTTGAGCCATAAAAAAGGCTGCCGTTAGACGGGTGTTCGTAAAACAGTTAATCCGACCTATGATTACGATCATAGGTCGGATTTTTGCAATACGTATCGACTGAAGAAAGGCTCCCTTGTGCAAAGCCTGACAGCTGACTGGGGGATTGTTTGCAGGCAACATCAATATACTCGCAAACACCACGAAAGTTTCCACTGACCTCGTTGTTGGGAATCCTCAGAATACACAAACCATAACCTTCCAGAAAAGCGGTACGTTCCGGATCTTTGTACATGTTTACTTCTTCATAGTGCTGTGAACCATCCAATTCGATGATCAGCTCGCAGTTGTTTAGCTAATGAAACCAACTGCTTGTTATGTTTATACTGCATAGCAATCCCTCCGTCACGGCTTCGCCGCGCCACCTCCCTTTACACAAGGGAGGCTTTGGTGCGGCACAAAAATCGCACACCGTACGATACACCAGAGGGTGTATAGAAGTGCGCCCTTAAACTGTTCAATAAACAGGGAATTTGGTTAGCCTAATTTGCTGAATACTATCTCTACCAGTTTATCAATGCTTCTTTCGTCCGTCTGGATATGGAGTCCTGGAAGAGCAGCAGAGCCGATTCTTGCCAGTTCGATATTCTCCATGCACCAGCATCCTTCTTCCTCGCCACGGGCCAGAATGCGGTCATGGACGGTCTGCCAGGATGCTTCCAGTACCACAAGCCGAGTGTCGATATCGTCCTGTTTCAGCTTGCCGATAATACTATAGGATTCTATACGCAATAGTGTCATAGAAACAAGAATATCCATATGGAACTTCTCGTGAATGTCTTTCAGAAGCAGATAGCAGAATTCACCCCACAAGGGGTAGTCCTCAAATATGTAACCATAGGGACAGTCGGGATAATTTCCCCGAACTGCATTGCCCACTTCTTCCGCATCAAAAACCAGAGCATTATCCATTTTTGCCGTCATAGCTTCCGCTAGCGTGGTTTTGCCCACACCATATGGTCCGCTAATCCAAATAATCATTTGCTGTCTCCTATTAACAAATTCTGATATATTGTATGATATATTCTATAAAAATTTCCTAAAAGTACAACGATCGGCACAGCGAACCCAATCGCTGTGCCGATTAACTGTTTTACAGATACGCCCCTTTACGGCAGCCTTTTTACTTCTTTGTTTTATTATGCCTTGTTTGCCCAGGGCTGAGCGGCGATGGTTTTCAAATCATTGCGTATCTTTATGCCCTGCGGGCAGCGCTCCTCGCACATGCCGCAGCGGATACAGTTCTGCGCGCGGCCAAGCGCGGGAATGTAGCCATAATCCGCAGCTGCGGCATCCTCGTTCTGATACCGCTGGAAATCATTCCACACGCGGAACACGCGCGGAATTTCGACCCCGCTTGCACAGGGCAGGCAGTATTTGCAGCCCGTGCAGCCGTTGTTCGGGCGGGCCTTGAGCGCGGTTATGGCAGCGTCCAGCGCAACCTTTTCATGGTCGGTAAACGGCACATAGGGCGAGAATGTGGAAAGATTATCTTCCAACTGTTCCTCGTTGCTCATGCCGCTGAGTATGACCTTAACGTTGTCAAAACCGGCAACGTAGCGCAGCGCCCAGGAAGCCATGGATTTACCGGGATCTGCCGCAGTGAGCGGATCGGAAGCATATGAGGGGAGAGCGGCAAGCGTGCCGCCCTTTACGGGTTCCATTACAACAATGCCAACGCCCTTGCTTTCGGCGTATTCAAGACCCTTGAGCCCCGCCTGATGCTCGGTATCCATATAGTTGAACTGTATCTGGCAGAAGTCCCAATTGCGGTAGTCTATTATGCGCTTGAAAACACCATACGGCGCATGGAAAGAGAAGCCGAGCTTCTTTATGCGGCCAAGCCTTTGCTGCTCCTCAAGGAACGGCAGAATGCCAAGGTCAAGCACCTTTTGCCATTTGGCTTCATCCAGCGAATGAAGAAGGTAATAATCAACGTGGTCAGTTTGAAGATGCTCAAGCTGGGTGTTGAATATCTCCTTTGCCTGTTCAAGGCTTTCTATTGTGAACATGGGCAGCTTGGTTGCAATGTAAAAACTGTCGCGGTCAAGCTTGGAAAGTACCTTGCCAACGAACGGTTCGCTTTTGCCGCTGTGATAAGGCCAGGCAGTGTCAAAATAATTCACGCCCTGCTCATATGCCCTAAGCAGCAGCTTTTCCGCGCGCGGTTCGTCTATTTCGCCCGCCTCGTTGGTGGGGAAACGCATGCATCCGTAGCCGAGCAGCGATACGGAATTGCCCGCCAGTTCACGATAATCCATATTGTTACAGCCTCCTTCGTGTTTTTAGTGTTAGGGGGTATCAGTCTATGTAATGTATTTTGCCTTCCTCTATGCCCTTTATGCCAAGGCCGGGTTCATTGGGCAGCGAGATAAGCTTTTCGTTGAATACTGCGCCGCCGATGATGGGGTCTTCCTTGCAAAGCACGGGACCGTCCAGGTCTATCTTGGTTATTATGCTCTTTGCGCAGGCAAGATGCACCGCCGCAGTAACGCTTATCTTTGCTTCCAGCATGCAGCCTATCATGCACTCCACGCCGTAAACCTCGGCAGCGGAGGCTATCTTGAGGGCGTTTGTTATGCCGGCGCACTTCATAAGCTTTATGTTCACCATGTCCGCCGCGCCCATCTGCATTATCTTCAGCGCGTCAGCGGGGCTGAATACGCTCTCGTCCGCCAATACCGGCACATAGCTGCGCTCGGTAACGTACTTCATGCCGTCGAAGTCCAGCGCCTTTACCGGCTGCTCAACAAATTCTATGTCAAGGCCGCGGTCCTGCATGTTGTTCAGTATGCGCACGGCCTGCTTGGGCGTCCAGCCCTGGTTGGCGTCTATGCGGATGCAGATATCCTTGGGCACAACTTCGCGTATGGCGCTCAGGCGCACAACGTCCAGCGAAGGATCGCTGCCGACCTTTACCTTAAGGCAGTCATAGCCGCGCTCCACGGCGTTTATAGCGTCGCGCTGCATTTCCTCAGGCTTGTTCACACTTATGGTGATATCGGTCACTATGCTGCTGCGTCCGCCGCCAAGCAGCTTGTACACGGGGATGTTGTGCAGCTGGCCGTAAAGATCCCACAGCGCCATGTCTGCTGCCGCGCGGGCGGAGGTGTTATGCACTATGCAGCCGTTGAGCGCCTTGGTAACGCTTTCAAAATCGTCCACATCGCGGCCGACAAGGGTCTTTATAATGTGGTCCTTCATGGCGCCGATTATTGCGCCGGTGGTATCGCCGGTTATAACGCCGGTGGGTGGTGCTTCGCCGTAGCCGACGGCTCCGGTATCGGTGTGTATTTCTACCACCACATCCTCTACGCTGTTTACGGAGCGCAGAGCGGTCTTGAAGGGAACGCGCAGCGGCACGGATATCATGCCGAGACGGACTTCTGTGATTTTCATGAGAATCTCCTTTAACAAAGTGGATTGATTGGATTATAGCACGCTTTGATACCTTTTTTCAACGGCAGTATATATTATTTTGCTACGGCTGCGCATTTGTGCTATAATAATCCCGCTTATAAAGGAAAAACAGGAGGAAAAACTTATGAGTGCATATGAAAGCATAAATGCCCAGGCTAACGCCGCGATAGACGAACTGCTTGAGGCTGCGGATACGCTTAAAACGGGCGATATATTGGTTATAGGCTGCTCGACAAGCGAAGTGATGGGCAAGCTTATAGGCACGGGCTCCAGCGTTGAAGCCGCGAAGGCCATAATGGACGCTGTGCTGCCCAAAATAAAGGAACACGGGCTGTATCTTGCGGTGCAGTGCTGCGAGCATCTTAACCGCTGCCTGGTGGTGGAGCGTGAATGCATGGAAAAATATCACCTTCAGCAGGTTTGGGTAAAGCCGCAGCTGCATGCGGGCGGCGCATTTTCAATGGAGGCGGTGGCGCGCTTTGACGACCATGTTATGGTGGAGGATCTGCGCGGCAGGGCAAGCGCCGGCATGGACATAGGCGGCACGTTCATAGGCATGCATATGCATCCGGTAGTGGTGCCCGTTCACGCAAAAACGCGCCATATAGGCGAAGCAAACGTTACCATGGCGCGCACACGGCCCAAATACGTTGGCGGCCCGCGCGCGGCGTATGACGAAATGCCCCACAGATAAGCAGAATATATTATTTTTCTGCGGCTTAAACTGCTTGCACTTTTTGGATGGGTGCAATATAATAGACAAAGTTATACCAACGCTTCGGGTCTGTGGTTGAAAGTCGATGCCAGTCGCAGGCGAAACGATCCACATAAGCGGGCCAAAGCGCCCGTGAGCATGGTGCGGCTTAGATGTAAGTCCGTCCGCGCATAACGCGCGAGAGGGCCGGTAGTGGGAGGCAATTACGCTCAGTAGCGGAAGCCCCGGGCGGCGAGTGTGGGGGCAAAGACCAGGTCAGCCGAAGTTTGGTACAGCCAAATAAATAATATTTACAAGGGGAAACACACACATGTTCCAGGACAAGACATTGGTATGCAAGGATTGCGGCGCTGAATTCGTATTCACGGCCGGTGAGCAGGAATTCTATGCCGAAAAAGGCTTCCAGAACGAGCCCATCCGTTGCAAGGCGTGCAGGAACGCTCGTAAGTCCCAGCGCTCCGGCGAGCGTGAGATGTACGACGCCGTTTGCGCGGCGTGCGGCGCGCCCACCAAGATTCCTTTCGTTCCCAAGAACGACAGGCCCATCTATTGCTCCGCCTGCTTCCAGGCGCGCAAGGGAAGGTAAGCTGACAGCTTAAAACCCACAAGCCTCCGTTTTTTTGGCGGACGCAGAACGTCCCCCCACCTTTGGGGCTAATCCCCTTTGTTCCGCGCAGCGGTATATCGGTGAATTAGAAAAGGCAAAAATGAAGAACTCCGAAGTGATTCGGGGTTCTTTTTTATTCTGGCAGGCGAAAAACAGATATTTTGCAAATTTCATCTTGACATTACAAAAAAAATAAATATAATAAGATTAAGAACTGTTGCTAATATTGAAAGAGGAGGAAAACGCATGATCTATTCCCGGCAGAGGGAAATAATACTGAACACGCTCAGGACGAATCCTGTTCATCCCACGGCGGATGAACTGCACGAGATGGTGAAGGAGCAGGACCCGAACATAAGCATAGCAACGGTGTATCGTAATCTCAATCAGCTTGCGGCTGCGGGCAAGGTGCTCAAAATTTCCAATCCGAACGGGGCGGACAGGTTCGATGGCAACATTGTGCATCATAACCACGCCGTATGCTCCTGCTGCGGCAGAATGTTCGATATAATGGTGCCGCTGCCGGATGTTTGCGCGGCAGCCAATGCGCAGCGCGACATATATGTGGACGGCGTGAGCATGCTGTTTTCCGGAATATGCGCACGGTGCGGAAAATTGCGGCAGAATGGATACCACTGAAAAAGACATACTATAAAATAACAGTAAAAATTGAAGGGAGAAAGATAAAAATGGAACTCAGGGGAAGCAAGACCGAAGCGAATCTGATGGCCGCATTTGCGGGCGAAAGCCAGGCCAGGAATAAGTATACCTACTATGCGTCCGCCGCCAAGAAGGAAGGCTATAACCAGATAGCAGCCATATTCGAAGAAACCGCCGGCAACGAAAAGGAACATGCAAAAATGTGGTTCAAGCTGCTGCACGGCGGCAAGGTGCCCGATACACTGACGAACCTGAAGGATGCTGCTGCGGGCGAAAACTATGAATGGACGGATATGTATGCCCAGTTTGCGGCCGTGGCCAAGGAAGAAGGCTTTGACCACATTGCGTATCTGTTCGAGGCGGTCGGCAAGATAGAGAAGGAACACGAAGAACGCTACAATAAGCTGATAGATAACATTGAAAACGGCAAGGTGTTCGAGCGGGATGGCATAGTTGTTTGGAAATGCAGCAACTGCGGCCATATACACATCGGCACCAAGGCGCCGGAGGTTTGCCCCGTGTGCGCGCACCCCAAGGCTTACTTTGAAATAAAGGCCGACAATTATTGATAAAACTGAACGTATGATTTGCTTTGCGGCGGCAACTTATGTTGCTGCCGCATTTTGTTTCGCTGTAAAAAATAATGCATAATTATACCAAAATATAAAATGATTATGCTGTATACAAGGATACAAGAATACGGGAATCCGTGGAGCCGAAAATACTAAAATCCAGAGAAATAAGCTAAAATTATGCATTTGGCTAAAAACGCCGCCAGCTATCATGAATGAATAAAAATATAAAAAATTTGTAGACATTTTAACGGATATGCAGTACAATCATACATGGCGGAGTTGGTACTGTACGCTCTGCCCAAAATGATTGCAGAGGTTTGTATTGATGAACAGAATCGAAATCAACCGGAAATGGTGCAAGGGCTGCGGCATATGCGCGGCGTTCTGCCCCAAGAAGGTGCTTGGCCTTGACGAAGAAACGGAGAAGGCCACGGTGGTTAATCAGGATGAATGCATAGCCTGCTATATGTGTGAGCTGCGCTGCCCTGATTTGGCGATCAAAGTGATTAAGGAGGGCGACAAATGAGCAAGGCAATTCTGCTGCAGGGCAATGAAGCCTGCGTTATGGGCGCAATAAAGGCGGGCATGCGTCTTTTTGCGGGTTACCCCATAACCCCTTCCTCGGAAATAGCTGAGCAGTCCAGCATACTGCTCCCCAAAGTAGGCGGCAAGTTCCTCCAGATGGAGGACGAGATCGCATCCATAGCGGCCGTTTGCGGCGCAAGCCTGGCCGGCAAAAAGGCAATGACTGCCACCAGCGGCCCGGGCTTCTCCCTTAAGCAGGAGCTTATAGGCTACGCTGCCATGGCGGAGCTGCCCATAGTTATTGCCATGATAATGCGCGCCGGTCCCTCCACCGGCCTTCCCACCTCCCCTGCACAGGGCGACGTGATGCAGGCCCGCTGGGGTACGCACGGCGACCATCCCATGATAACCCTTTGCCCCAGCTCCGTCAAGGAAATGTACGAGCTGACCATAAAGGCGTTCAACTTTGCGGAAATGTACCGCACGCCCGTGCTGCTGATGACGGATGAGGTCATTGCGCATATGCGCGAGGGCGTTGCGCTTGAGGACGACTATGAAATAGTCAACCGCGTGCATCCCACCGAGGTGCCCGGCAAGGACTATCTGCCCTACAAGCCCATGGAAGGCAGCATGGTTCCCCCGATGGCGGCCTACGGCGAAGGCTATCACTTCCACGTGACCGGACTTTCGCACAGCGAAACCGGCTTTCCCACCAACACCCCCGCCGTGCATGAAAAGCTGATGGCGCGCATAAACGGCAAGGTGAAGGAGAACGATCCCAACTTCGCCATAAACGAAAAGTACATGACCGACGATGCAGAGCATATATTCGTGGCGTACGGTTCCGTGGCCAGGACTTCCATGAACATAGTCAAGCGGCTGCGCAGCGAAGGCATCAAGGCGGGCCTTTTCACCGTGAAGATGCTTTGGCCGTTCCCCAAGACGGAATATCAGTCCCTGCTTAACGAGAACGTGAAGAACATAATCGTTCCCGAAATGAACCTTGGCCAGTATGTGGGCGAGGTTGAACGCTACACCGAAGGCAAGGCCAAGGTCAGCCTGATAGCTAAGGCTTCCGGCGAGCTGTTCAAGACCGAAGAACTTTACAACGACGTAATGGCGGTGATTTCAAAATGACGAACGTACAAGATTACCTCAGAGAGTCCCATATGCCCCATATCTGGTGCCCCGGCTGCGGCAACGGCATCGTGATGGGGAACATAATCCGCGCCATAGATGAGCTGGGCCTTGACCGCGACAAGACCGTTATAGTCTCTGGTATAGGCTGCTCCTCCCGCGCACCCGGATACATGGATTTCGATACCCTGCACACTGCGCACGGCCGCGCGCTCCCGTTTGCTACCGGCATAAAGATGGCTAACCCCGATCTTCATGTTATAGTGATCTCCGGCGACGGCGACGCCACAGCAATAGGCGGCAACCACTTTATCCATGCCTGCCGCAGGAATGTTGACATAACGCTTGTGGTTGTCAACAACTGCATCTACGGCATGACCAGCGGTCAGTTCTCGCCCATGACTCCTACCGGCAAGTTCGCCACCACCGCCGTTTACGGCAATATCGACCGCCCGTTCGATCTGGTGAATCTGGCAGGCGGCGCAGGCGCGACCTATGTTGCCCGCGGTAGCGTGTATCATGCGATGCAGACCAAGAATTATATAAAGCATGCAATAGAGCATAAGGGCTTCTCCGTTGTTGAGTGCCTGTCCACCTGCCCCACCTATTACGGCCGCAGGAACAAGATTGGCGATGCGGTCTCCATGATGGAAAGGCTGCGCGACGACTGCACCATGCTCAAGCCCGGCGTAACGGAATACGACAAGCCGTTCGTCATAGGCGAATTTGTTAACAAGGAAGCCAAGGAATATACCGAGGCTTATGATGAAGTAATTATGAAGGCCGGAGGAAAGAAATAATGGGTAAGCGTATTGAATTCCGTTTCAGCGGTTCCGGCGGACAGGGCATAATCTCTGCCGGTATAATATTGGCCGCGGCCGCCGTGCACGACGGCAAATATGCCATACAGAGCCAGAGCTACGGCCCCGAAGCCCGCGGCGGCTCCTCCAAAGCAGAAGTGGTAATAAGCGAGGAGCCTATCGATTATCCCAAGGCGACTACACCGGATTACCTGCTGTGCCTCACGGACGACGCATTCAAGACCTATGGCCTTGCGGCGGACGATAAAACGGTCATATTCGTGGATTCTTCCATGCATACCGACGGCAGCGGCAAGAACGTTATAAAGGTTCCCATTCTGCATGCCGCGCATGAGATAAATCCCCAGGGCGCAAACGTTATAGCCGTATCCTTCCTGGTTGGCTATACCGGCCTTGTAAGGCGCGAGAGCGCGCTTGAATCGCTCAAGGAGCAGTTCCCCCGCTTTATAGAAAAGAACATGAAGTGCGCGGAAGCCGGCTTCAGGTTTGCAGACGAGCTGCTTAACAAGTAAAATTACCATATCCCACCTGTTGAAAAATCGACAGGTGGGATATGTATACCCAAACGAAGAAAAATAGTGTAGAATTATAGCATAGATATATTCTGCTTTAACGCATAGAAAGGACGGTACAGTATGGAACCACTCAGGATCGACCATGTAGGTATAGCGGTAAACAGCCTTGACGAAATGAGGCCGTTTTATGAGGCGCTCGGCCTTAAGAGCACCGGCATAGAGGAAGTTAAGGAGCAGCAGGTGCGCGTGGAGTTCTATCCCTGCGGAGACAGCGAGCTGGAGCTGCTTGAAAGCACCACCGAGGACGGCCCCATAGCTAAGTTCATAGAAAAGAAGGGCACCGGCATACAGCATATTGCTATCCGCGTTCCCGATATAAAGGCTGCCATAGCCGAAATGCAGGAAAAGGGCTTCCGCATGATAGATAACGCCCCCCGTTACGGAGCGGGCGGAGCAAGCATAGCCTTCATGCACCCCAAGGCGTCCGCGGGCGTGCTGCTGGAGCTTACCGAAAGAAAATAAAAAATTACAGGTACAACATAAATTAAGGAGAAAAACAGATGGGAAACAAGATAGATCTGCTTTACGAGAAGAAGGACAGGATCGCTGCCGGCGGCGGGGAAAAGCGCATAGCCAAGCAGCATGATTCCGGCAAGCTGACCGCCCGCGAAAGGCTGAACTACCTGCTGGATCAGGGCAGCTTTGTTGAGCTTGACGCATTCGTTGAAAGCCGCTACGATGCCAAGGCCCCCGGCGACGGCGTGGTTACCGGCTACGGCATGATAGACGGCAGGCTCGTGTATGTTTTCGCACAGGATTTCACCGTTGTAGGCGGTTCGCTGGGCGAAATGCATGCAAAGAAGATATGCAAGGTGCTTGACCTTGCGCTGAAGATGGGCGCGCCCGTGATAGGCCTTAACGACAGCGGCGGAGCAAGAATACCCGAAGCCGTTGACGCGCTTTCCGGTTACGGCAACATATTCTTCCGCAATACCATTGCATCCGGCGTGGTGCCGCAGATTTCGGCCATAATGGGCCCCTGCGCGGGCGGCGCGGTGTATTCCCCCGCACTTACGGACTTCATATTCATGTCCGATAAGACCTCCTATATGTTCATAACCGGCCCGCAGGTAATAAAGACCGTTACCCGCGAGGAAGTCACCAGCGAAGCCCTTGGCGGCGCAATGGTGCATAACCAGAAGTCCGGCGTGGCGCACTTTGTATATCCCGACGAATATCAGACGCTTGAGGGCATAAGGCGCCTTGTAAGCTTCCTGCCTTCTTCCAACCGCGAGAGCGCCCCTGTAAGGTACTCAGGAGACGATGTGAACAGGGTATGCGAAAACCTGAACGAGATAATGCCCGAAAGCAGCAACAAGGCTTACGAAATGAAGACCGTTATAAAGAGCGTTGTTGACGACGGCGACTTCTTCGAGGTGCAGCCCTACTATGCGAAAAATATGATAACCGGCTTTGGCCGCGTTGGCGGGAAGAGCGTTGGCATACTGGCCAACGAACCCACTGTTATGGCCGGCAGTCTGGATATAAATGCTTCCGATAAGGCCGCAAGGTTCATCTCCTTCTGCGACAGCTTCAATATACCGCTCATCACCTTTGTTGACGTTCCCGGCTTCCTGCCCGGCGTGAACCAGGAATACGGCGGAATAATCCGCCACGGCGCGAAGATGCTCTATGCCTATTCCGAGGCTACCTGCCCCAAGATAACCGTTGTTACCCGCAAGGCCTACGGCGGAGCATATCTTGCAATGTGCTCCAAGGACCTTGGCGCGGACATGGTGTTCGCATGGCCCACGGCGGAAATAGCCGTTATGGGTCCGGACGGCGCGGCCAATATAGTTTACCGCAAGGAAATAGAGGCCAGCGAGAACCCGCAGGAGACCCGCAAGCAGATGATAGAGGAATACCGCAAGAACTTTGCCAATCCTTATCAGGCGGCGTCCCGCGGCTTTGTGGACGACGTTATAGAGCCCGCGCTTACCCGCGTGCATATAGCCAGCGCCCTTGCCATGCTTGAAAGCAAAAAGGAAACCCGCCCCGAAAAGAAGCACGGCAATTTCCCCGTTTAAGCCAAGGAGGATATTTACACAATGGCAAACGAAGAAAACCAGTTCACTAGGCCGTCTCTTGACGAATTCCCCGTGCCTACCTATGACGAATGGAAGGCCGCGGCGATAGAATCGCTCAAGGGTGCGGATTTTGATAAAAAGCTGCTCACCAAAACATATGAGGGCATAACGCTTAAGCCCATATATACCGATGCGGATTATTCCGCTAACCCCGAGCGCCCCGGCGAGGGCGACTATCTGCGCGGCACCGACCCCGCGGGCTATATGGATCACCCATGGGCGATAGCACAGGAAGTGAACGCCGTTGATCCGGCGCAGGCCAATAAGCAGATACTGCATGAGCTTGACCGCGGCGCTACTGCCGTTAACGTTAAGCTGTGCGGCGGCGTAAAGGTAGAAAACGAAGCGGACATGGCAAAGCTGTTTGAAGGCGTTGTGCTGCCCGCGGCCGGCCTGCACGTAACCGCAGGCGGCTCCGCAATAAGCAAGCTGAAGCTTGCCAAGGCCGCCGTTAAGGACTTTGATAAGGCGGAAGGCTGCTTCGGCGCGGACCCCATCGGCATGATAGCGCTGCGCGGCGGCATAGGCAAAACGCTTGAAAAGGCGTATGACGACATGGCGGAATCCGTAAAGTTCGCCAAGGAGAATGCACCCAAGCTGCGCACCGTTATAGCGGACGGCAACGTATACGCCAACGGCGGCGCTACTGCCGTGCAGGAAGCGGCTTATGTTATAGCCACCGCCAGCGATTATATCGCCGCCATGATGGAGCGCGGCATAAGTGCGGACGATGCTGCTAAGAGCATTCGCCTTTCCGTGTCCCTCGGTTCCAACTTCTTCATGGAAATAGCCAAGCTTAGGGCGATGCGCGTTGTGTACGCGCGCATGGCGCGCGCATACGGCGCGGGTGACGAGGCCGCCAAGGCGGACGTTTATGCCCGCACTTCCGCGTTCACCAAAACGGTGTTTGATCCCTATGTAAATATTCTGCGCACCACCACGGAAGCTTTCTCCGGCGTTGTTGGCGGAATAAACGCCATGAGCGTTTCCCCGCTTGATGAAGCCATCGGCGAAAGCGATGAAACCAGCAAGAGGATAGCGCGCAACCTGCAGCTTATGCTGCGCGAGGAATTCGACCTGCTGCATCCTGTGGATCCCGCAGGCGGAAGCTGGTATGTTGAAACCCTTACAGGCGAACTGATAAAGGCGATATCCGATAAATTTAAGGAAATAGAGGCTAACGGCGGCATGTATGCCATGCTTGAAAAGGGCGAAATACAGGCCGAAGTTAAAAAGGTGCTCAACGAGCGCTTTAAGAAGCTGGCTACCCGTGCGGACAGGGCCGTGGGCACCAATATGTATGCCAACATGACCGAAAAGCCGCTTGAAAGGGCTGCAAAGCCCGCTGGACAGCCCTGCTGCGGCGGTAGCATGGCCATGCACATTGAACCCATCGAACAGCACCGCTGGACGGAGCAGTTTGAAGCGCTGCGCAAGACTACCGACGATGCGGCGGAAAAGACCGGCAAGCGCCTGAGCGCGTTCCTTGTGAACATGGGGCCGATCCCCCAGCATAAGGCCAGGGCGGATTTCTCGCGCGGGTTCCTTGAGGTGGGCGGCATAAACGTTATTGGCAACGATGGCTTTGAATGCCCCAACTGCGCCGTTAAGGCGGCGGTGGAAAGCGGCGCGGACGTGGCCGTTATCTGCTCCACCGATGATACTTATCCGGAGCTTGTTCCAGCCATTGCAAAGGGCATAAAGGAAAAGGCGCCGAATATGCTGGTTATGCTTGCGGGCGCACCTGCGGCAGAGTTCAAGCCCAGCTATGACGAGGCGGGCGTGGATGAATACATTCACGTTAAAGCAAACTGCCTTGAGATACTTAAAAAGATACAGTCCGAGAGGGGGATAGGCTAACATGAGCACAAGACCCGATTTTTCGAAAGTAGATTTTACCGCTCCCTGCCTTGAAAAGGAAACCAAGGAGCAGTGGGCCGCGCGCGTTAAGGCCGAAACCGGCATGAGCGTTGAAGAACTGGTCACCCATACCATGGAGCAGATAGACGTTCAGCCCAACTATACCCGTGCGGACATTAAGGATGCCGTACACACCGGTTACACCGCTGGTCTGCCGCCTTTCCTCCGCGGGCCGTACCCCACAATGTACGTCACCCGCCCGTGGACCGTTCGCCAATACGCAGGCTTCTCCACCGCGGAAGAATCCAATGCATTTTATAGACGCAACCTTGCCGCCGGTCAGAAGGGCCTTTCAATAGCGTTTGACCTTGCTACCCACCGCGGCTACGATTCCGATCATCCCAGAGTGGTTGGCGACGTTGGTAAGGCCGGCGTTGCCGTTGATTCCATACTGGATATGGAAATACTGTTCAAGGGCATTCCGCTTGACCAGATGTCCGTTTCAATGACCATGAACGGCGCGGTGCTGCCCATAATGGCGTTCTACATTTTGGCTGCCGAAGAGCAGGGCGTTGATAAGTCCAAGCTGGCCGGTACCATACAGAACGACATACTCAAGGAGTTCATGGTGAGGAATACGTACATCTATCCTCCCAAGACCTCCATGCGCATAATTGGCGATATTTTCGCTTATACCGCAAAATATATGCCCAAGTTCAACTCCATCTCCATCTCCGGCTACCATATTCAGGAAGCCGGTGCAACCGCGGATATAGAGCTTGGTTACACCCTTGCGGACGGCCTTGAATACATCCGCACCGGTATCGCCGCCGGACTGAATATAGATGCGTTCGCGCCCCGCCTGTCCTTCTTCTGGGGCATGGGCAAGAATTACTTTATGGAGGTTGCCAAAATGCGCGCGGGCCGCGTGCTGTGGGCCAAGATAATAAAGGAATTCGGGCCGAAGCTTGATAAGTCCATGGCGCTGAGGACGCATTGCCAGACCTCCGGCTGGAGCCTTACCGCGCAGGATCCGTTCAACAACGTTGGCCGTACCTGCATGGAAGCCATGGCTGCCGCGCTTGGCCATACGCAGAGCCTGCATACCAACGCCCTTGACGAAGCCATTGCCCTGCCAACGGACTTCTCTGCGCGCATAGCAAGAAATACTCAGCTTTATATTCAGGATGAAACCCGCGTTTGCAAGGTTGTTGACCCGTGGGGCGGTTCATACTATGTTGAAGCCCTGACCGACGAACTGATAAAGCGTGCATGGGGCCATATACAGGAGGTTGAAAAGCTGGGCGGCATGGCCAAGGCAATAGAAACCGGCCTGCCCAAGATGAGAATAGAAGAAGCCGCCGCGCGCCGTCAGGCCCGCATAGACTCCGGCCGCGAGAATATAGTCGGCCTGAACTATATGCAGCTTGAGCACGAGGATGCAATAGACATTCTTGAAGTTGACAACACCGCCGTGCGCGAGGCGCAGATAGCAAGGCTGAATAAGCTGCGCGCCAATCGCGACAATGAAAAGGTTCAGCAGTGCCTTGACGCGATCACCAAGTCCGTTGAAACGGGAGAAGGCAACCTGCTTGAGTTGGCCGTTGAGGCCGCCCGAGCGCGCGCAAGCCTGGGAGAGATATCTATGGCAGTAGAAAAGGTCTGCGGCCGCCATAAGGCCGTTATACGCTCCATTTCCGGCGTATATTCCAAGGAATCTTCCGATACCGCCGCGATAGAGCGCGTAAGGAAGATGACCGATGAATTCGAAAAGCGCGAAGGCCGCCGTCCTCGCATAATGGTCGCCAAGATGGGCCAGGATGGTCACGACCGCGGCGCCAAGGTAGTCGCTACCGCTTATGCGGACATGGGCTTTGACGTGGACGTAGGTCCCCTGTTCCAGACCCCTGCCGAGACCGCGCGCGACGCCGTGGATAACGACGTGCATATCGTTGGCATGAGTTCCCTTGCCGCCGGACACAAGACGCTGCTGCCGCAGCTGATGGAAGAGCTGAAGAAGCTTGGCCGCGAGGACATAATGGTAATAGCGGGCGGCGTTATCCCGCCGCAGGATTACGATTTCCTGTATAAGGCCGGCGCGGCTTGTATATTCGGGCCCGGCACCCGCATACCCGAGGCCGCGGAAGAAATGCTCAATAAGCTTAACGAGCGCCTTGGCTACACCAAATAAAAATGGCAGAGAACAGGGAAAGCTATAAACCCGAATGGACTCCGGACGGTGCGGGGAGCGAATTCGCTTCCAGCGTTATGCCGGGGATAGAAGGCAGCGGAGTGCAGGAAACTGCGCCCCGCCCCTTTTCGCGTAAACAGATGAGCGTGGAGGAGTATGTTCATGGCGTGCTCAGCGGCAACCGCCGCATTTTGGCGCAGGCCATAACCATCGTGGAAAGCAATTCCGAAAAGCATTTCGCATTGGGACAGGAAATAATCCGTCGCATTTTGCCCTATACCGGTAACAGCGTACGCGTTGGCATAACGGGCGTGCCCGGGGCCGGTAAAAGCACGTTTATAGAGTGCTTCGGCAATATGCTTTGCGATAAGGGGAGGAAGGTTGCTGTGCTTGCCGTGGACCCGACAAGCAGCATCTCACGCGGCAGCATACTGGGCGACAAAACGCGCATGGAACGCCTTTCAAGAAGGAACGAAGCGTTCATACGCCCGTCTCCTTCCGGCGGAACATTGGGCGGGGTAACGCGCAAAAGCCGCGAAACCATGCTCCTTTGCGAAGCGGCCGGATTCGATACCATTCTTGTTGAAACCGTGGGCGTGGGCCAGAACGAAACCTCAGTGCGCGCAATGGTGGACTTTTTCCTTGTTATAACCATTGCCGGCGCGGGGGACGATCTTCAGGGCATAAAGAAAGGCGTTATAGAAACGGCGGATGCTATTTTGGTCAATAAGGCCGACGGGGACAATAAAACCCGCGCACAGGCCGCCAGGGCCGAATATGAGCAGGTGCTCAGATATCTGCGCCCCGCGACAGAAGGCTGGACCACGGGAGCATACACATGCTCCGCCATAACGGGCGAAGGCGTAGAGGGCATATGGAACGTTATACTCGGCTTTATCAAGCAGACGCGCCGCACGGGCGTGCTTGAATCCCGCCGCGGATCGCAGACCATGGAGTGGGTAAAGAGCATGACGGACGATTATATTCGCACAATGATCTATTCAAATCCGCGCGTGCAGAAATGCATGGACGAACTGAGCGGGCAGGTAATGAGCGGGGAAATGCCGCCAACGCTTGCCGCCAAGGAATTGATAGACACCATCGAAGCAGCGCTCAAAGCCTGAAACGCCTAATTAAACATAAAAAGAGACAGTCCTGCGGCTGTCTCTTTTCTGTATGAAGATTTAATTTTACATGTCCAGCGCTTCGAATTTCTTCGCGGATATGCGATACACTACATATGATGTAAGCCCGTATATCACCGCGCCTATGGCAAGTATGATGCACTTCGTTCCCATGTTTTCGGGATCGGGCGTATCGAGCACATCGCGGAAGAACGGAACGGCAAACGTACAGGCTTCCGCAATGCCAATGTACACAAACGTTACTATGCTTGCGCGGGCGAATACACGGCCGACCTTATCAGGCTGCGAAAAATAGCCGGTGAAGAAAACATAGTTAAAGACGGCGAGCATTATGAAGCTTAGCCCGAAAAAAGCAACGTTCGGATCCATTCCGGCTTCATTTGCGCCAAGGCCCAGCGCGCGGCGGGCGAACATGAAGCCAACCGCCAATACGCACTGCGCAAGCTGCAATATAACGGCGAACACTATGCGCGCGCGCACGGCGTCCCGCTTCCTTATGGGCAGGGAGAGGGAATATGCAAAGTCGTGATTTTCGCGCCCGCTGAGGCAGATGAAGAATATGCCCAGCGTGTTATAGAAAAACAGCACATACATTGGATAATTTGGAATAAGCATCATTGAGCTCAGCAGCAGAAAAAGCACCGCCGCCGGATGCAGGGCAAGCTTAAATTCCTTATACAACAGCTTTGACAGCATGGCTTTCACTCCTTTTCAAGATGTATCATGGCCGTTTCAAGATCGGCTGGGGTAAGGCGCACAAATGCGGGCAGCTTGGCTGCGTCCTGCTTATTCACTATGGCGGTGTAGCCGTGCTTGGCGGGCTTGGCGCCTATGAGCAGCGCGCTTATATAGGCGGGAATTGCATCAGCTTCTATCTCTGCGGCCATATACTGCCCAAGGAACTGCTCAAGCGGCATGCTTGCGGCGATCTCCCCGCGGCGTATATATGTTATGGAATCCGCACAGCGGTCAAGGTCGCTTGTTATATGCGTGGAGAAAAGTATGCTTACGCCTTCGCGCTGAAGCGAAAGAAAGACATCCAGCAGATCGTCACGCGATACGGGATCGAGCCCGCTTGTGGGTTCATCCAGTATAAGCAGCTTCGCCCTGTGGCTCAGCGCAAGCGTGAGCGCATATTTCACCTTCATGCCGGCGGAAAGCTGATCCGGAGTTTTGCTTTCGTCCAGCTCAAACTGCGCCATATAGCGGCGGTACGCTTGCTCGTCCCAATCATCGTAAAAGCGGCGCGTAACGTTGGTTATAGTCTTGATTTTCTTTTTTACATAGTAATCTACGCCGCCGGAAACGAAGCCTATCTGTCTTTTTATCTCCGGTTCGTTCTTTTCAAGCTCCGTGCCGAAAAAGCGTATCTCTCCGCGGCTTGGATGCACCAAATTGAGTATTGATTTGAGCGTGGTGGTTTTTCCTGCGCCGTTGCGGCCGATAAATCCCATTATAGCACCCTGCTCAACCGAAAAGGAAATATCCTTCAGGCTGAAGGACGGGTACTCCTTGCATAATACTTTTACGCTAAGCGCCTCCATTCATGCAGCCTCCTTATTAAGTAACGCAGTTTGCGCAACGAGTGTTGCTTACATTATACACACATTGACAGCAGCTTGTCAAGGCCATGCGATTTGACATGGATTTTACATAACATTTCTTTTTGATTTTACATGGATTGAGTATCCTATAACCATAAAGAAAATGATTTGAAGGAACCGAAAGGAGATAAGAATTATGAAGAAGATTATGATGATCGTACTTGCCGCGATAACTGCGGCGGCTATGTTTGCGGGCTGCGCATCCGATAACGGCAGCGCGGGCGGCAGCGTTTCAACGGATGGCTCAACGTCCATGGAAAAGGTGATAGGCGCGCTTGGCGAATCGTTCATGGCGAACAACCAGGGTACAACGTTCACTTACAACCCCACCGGCTCGGGCTCCGGCATAAAGGCCGTGCTTGAAGGCCGCTGCGACATTGGCCTTTCCAGCAGAAGCCTGAAGGACGACGAGAAGGCCGAAGGGCTGAAGGAGACCGTGCTTGCATATGACGGCATTGCAATAATAGTAAACCCGGAAAACCCTGTAAACAATCTTGACCTTGAAACCATTGCCAAGCTTTACACCGGCGAAATCACCAACTGGAAGGACGTTGGCGGTAATGATGCCGAAGTGGTGCTCATCGGTCGCGAAGGCGGCAGCGGCACAAGGGACGGCTTTGAATCCATCACCGGCACTGCCGATAAGTGCCAATACCGCCAGGAGCTTACCTCCACCGGCGACGTTATAACCACCGTATCTCAGAACCCCAACGCCATCGGCTATGCTTCCCTTGCCTCTCTGAAGGACAGCGTTAAGGCCCTGACCGTTGGCGGAGTGGCCCCCACCGAGGACACCGTTAAGGACGGCAGCTACGTTGTACAGCGCCCGTTCGTGCTGGTAACTAAGGACGGTACGGCTCTCAGCGAAACCGCGCAGAAGTTCTTCGACTACGCCACCAGCGCCGATGCGGCAGACATAATCGCCAAGGCCGGTGCGGTAGCCGCGAACTGAGCGTGAACAATACAAACCTTAATGATCGGGCGGCCGAAGGGCCGTCCGACAGCCACGTTAATAAGAAAGGAGCAGGCATGAAGCAGAATAAGAAGCATACAGCAAAGCCGATAGAAGCCATTGTGCACGGAATATTCCTTGTGGCGGGACTTATAGCCGTGGGCAGCGTGCTGCTGATAACGGTTTATCTTATAATATCCGGCCTGCCCGCAATAAAAGAAATAGGCCTTATACCGTTCCTGTTCGGCAAGGTGTGGGCGTCCACGGCAAAGACTACCGAGCCTTCCTTCGGCATACTGCCGTTTATACTGACCAGCGTATACGGCACATGCGGCGCAATAGTGCTGGGTGTGCCGGTAGGCTTTATGGCAAGCGTGTATATTGCAAAGCTTGCGCCGAAGAAGCTGAAGAATGTTATGCAGTCGGCAGTCAGCCTGCTTGCAGGCATACCAAGCGTTGTATACGGCCTTGTGGGCATGCTGGTGCTTGTGCCGGGGATAAGGAAGCTGTTTAACGTGCCGGACGGCGCAAGCCTGCTGGCGGCGATAATAGTGCTGGCAATAATGATACTACCTTCAATAATAAAGGTGTCCGTAACGGCGCTTGAGGCCGTGCCGAAGGAATACGAGGATGCATCGCTTGCCCTTGGCGCGACCGAGGTGGAAACATATTTCAAGGTATCCGTCCCCGCGGCGCGCAGCGGCATTGCTGCGGCGGTGGTGCTGGGCGTTGGCCGCGCGATAGGCGAGGCAATGGCGGTTATGATGGTTTCCGGCAATGCGGCGAATATGCCAGGGCTTTTTGAAAGCGTAAGATTTCTTACCACAGCCGTTGCAAGCGAAATGTCCTATTCCGGCGGACTTCAGCGGCAGGCGCTGTTTTCCATAGCGTTGGTGCTGTTCGTGTTCATAATGCTTATAAACGCGGCGCTCAATTTCTTCCTGAAACGTGACAAGGAGGCGTAAATATATGAACAAAAAGCTTTCGCCCGGCCGCAGGGCATATACGGCTGGCATGAAGGCGCTGATGTATGCGTCCACAGCCGCGATGGGCGCGCTGGTGCTGTTTTTGATAGGGTATGTGCTTTACCGGGGCATACCGAACATAACATGGGAGTTTTTGACCACGGCGCCAAGCATACTGAACGACACGATAGGCATTTGGCCTGATATACTGAACAGCATTTATGTTGTGATAGCAACCATAATAATCGTGCTTCCGCTTGGCGTATGCGCGGCAGTATATCTTAGCGAATATGCATCGAACAAAAAGCTTGTACGTGTTATAGAATACGCTGCGGAAACGCTTTCCGGCATACCGAGCATTATATACGGCCTTGTGGGCATGCTGTTCTTCTGTGAATTTTTGAAGATGCAAACCTCGCTTATGGCGGGCGCTCTCACGCTTGTTATAATGAACCTGCCTACGGTAATGCGCACAACGCAGGAAAGCCTTAAAACTGTGCCGCAGAGCTACCGTGAAGGCGCGTTCGGCCTTGGCGCGGGCAAATGGCGCGTAATACGCACGGTGGTGCTGCCGGGCTGCGTAGACGGCGTTATAACCGGCTGCATACTGTCGATTGGCCGAATACTCGGCGAATCGGCGGCGCTGCTTTTCACGGCGGGCATAGCGCACGCGGTGAACGGCTTCTTCATGGGGCTTAAAAGTTCGGGCGCGACGCTTACGGTAGCACTGTATATATACGCAAAGGAACGCGGCGAGTTCGGCGTTGCGTTCGCAATAGCGGCAATACTTATGCTGTTGACGCTGATAATAAATTTGAGCGCGGACGCGGTTGCAAGAAGCTTTAAGAAAAAAAGGCAGATATAGTAAGCGCATGGAAGGGAGAGAGAATATGGAAGCCAATGAAAAGAGCATCATAAGCGTTAATGAACTTTGCCTGTGGTACGGCAATCATCAGGCGCTGAAAAATATTAACATAGATATACCTAAAAACAGCATAACGGCGCTTATAGGCCCGTCCGGCTGCGGCAAGTCCACGTTCCTTAAAACGCTTGATCGCATGAACGATCTGATACCGGACGTTAAGATAACGGGCAGCGTTGAATACAAGGGGGAGGACATATTTGCGCCGGGCGTTGACGTGAGCGAACTGAGGCGGCAGATAGGCATGGTGTTCCAGAAGCCGAATCCGTTCCCCATGAGCATATATGACAACATTGCCTACGGCCCGCGCACCCACGGCATAAGGAACAGGGCCAAGCTGGACGACATTGTTGAAAAGTCCCTGCGCGGCGCGGCAATATGGGACGAGGTAAAGGACAGGTTGAGAAAGAATGCGCTTGGTCTTTCCGGCGGGCAGCAGCAGCGCCTTTGCATAGCGCGTGCGCTGGCGGTGGAGCCGGACGTGCTGCTGATGGACGAGCCCACGAGCGCGCTGGACCCCATATCAACATCAAAAATAGAAGAACTGGCCATGCAGCTGAAGGAGCAATACACAATAGTCATTGTTACACACAATATGCAGCAGGCCGTAAGAATATCGGACAACACGGCGTTTTTTCTGCTGGGCGAGCTTGTTGAATACGGCAAGACGGAGGAGATGTTCTCCCAGCCCACGGATAAGCGCACAGAGGATTACATTACAGGGAGGTTCGGATAATGAGAAGCCGGTTTGACAATCAGCTTGCGGAGCTGAACAGGGAACTGATAGAGATGGGCGCAATGTGCGAGGAATCCATAAGCATGGCGCTGAAGGCGCTTATGGATGGGGACAAGACGCTTGCGAAAAAGGTGGCCGGGCTTGACGTGGCGATAGACCAAAAGGAGCGCAGCATAGAATCCATGTGCCTGAAGCTTTTGCTTCAGCAGCAGCCCGTGGCGCGCGACCTGAGGCAGATATCCGCCGCGCTTAAGATGATAACAGACATGGAGCGTATAGGCGACCAGGCGGAGGATATTGCGGAGATAATAACCTATCTTAGCGACAGGAGCGCCGCCAACGAGCAGCTTATGCGGGAAATGGCGAATGCGGCTATAAAAATGGTCACGGATAGTGTGGACGCATATGTAAAACATGATACAATAATGGCGGAGAAGGTCATTGCCGCGGACGATGTTGTTGACGCATATTTCGACAGGGTGAAGCATCAGCTTATCGAAAGAATAGCGGCCGACCCGACGGACGGTGAATATGCGCTGGATTTATTGATGATAGCCAAGTATTTTGAGCGCATTGCCGACCATGCGGTGAACATTGCCGAATGGGTCATATTCTCCGTAACGGGAGTGCATAAGGAGGACTAAACAGCATGATATGGTGCGTGGAGGACGACGCAAGCATTCGGGACATAGAGGTGTACGCGCTCAGCTCCGCGGGCTTTGCGGCAAGGGGCTTTGAGGACGGCAGCAGCTTTTATGCCGCAATAACGGGCGAAAAGGATAAGCCGCAGCTTATAGTGCTGGACGTTATGCTGCCGGGCATTGACGGAATAGAGCTGCTAAGGCGCATCCGCGCGAACGCCGCACTGAAGCAGATACCCATAGTCATGGCCACGGCCAAGGGCAGCGAATACGACAGGATACAAGGGCTTGACCTTGGCGCGGATTATTATCTGACCAAGCCCTTCGGCGTGATGGAGCTTATATCCTGCGTTAAGGCCGTGCTCAGGCGATGCGGCGCGGAGGATGAAAAAGGCACGCTCAACGCCTGCGGCATAAGCATGAACACACTTGAGCATACCGTGAGCGCAGACGGGGAGCGAATAACGCTGACATACAAGGAATATGAGCTGCTGAAGCTGTTCCTTTCCCATATGGGCACGGCGTTCACAAGGGAGCAGCTTATGGAGCTTATTTGGGGAACGGACTACATGGGCGAAACGCGCACCATAGATATGCACATACGCACGCTGCGCCAAAAGCTTGGCAAATGCGGCGAAAGCATCAAAACCGTAAGAAACGTTGGCTACCGGATGGAGGAAGGGCAATGACGAAAAGAATATTCAGGGCTATAATGCTTGTTGCGGGCATAATACTGCTCTCAAGCCTGCTGATAATAATGGACTGCTTATACGAATACTTTGCAAGCCTGCAGGAAAGCGAGCTGAAGGATCAGCTGAGCCTTGCGGCGGCGGGCGTTGAGCAGGGCGGGGAGGATTACCTTGCCCGCGTGAAGAGCGAAAGATACAGGCTGACATGGATAGCGCCCGACGGCACGGTGAAATACGACAGCGGAAGCGACAAAAGCACGCTGGACAACCACGCCGCGCGCGAGGAGGTGCGGCAGGCGCTTGAAGCCGGAGAAGGGCAAAGCACGCGCTATTCGGCAACGCTTATGCAAAAGACGATGTACTACGCAAAGCGGCTTGACGACGGCAGCGTAATAAGAATATCCGTAAGCAGGGCTACCATTGCAACGCTGGCACTGGGCATGCTGAGGCCGGTGGTAATAATAGTGCTGGCGGCGCTTGTACTGGCGATAGTTATGGCGAACAGGCTGGCGCAGAGGATAGTTGCACCGCTGAACGCGCTGGACCTTGAACATCCGCTGGACAATGACGCATACGAGGAGATAGCCCCGCTGCTGAGCCGCATAAACCACCAGCATACGCAGATAGACGCACAGATGCGCGCGCTGGACAAGAAGAAGGACGAGTTCAACGCCATAATCCGCAGCATGAACGAAGGGCTGGTGCTGCTGGATGAAAAGGGGAGCATAATAAGCATGAACCCTGCGGCAAGGCAGCTATTCAACGCGGAAGAAAACTGCGCGGGCCACGATTTTATTACGGTGGACAGGAACCCCAAGCTGAGCGAGGCCATACGCGCCGCATACGACGGCGGCCACGGCGAGACGACCATCGACCGCGGCGGCAAGATATATCAGCTTGACGTGAGCCGCATAGAATCCGACGGAAAAACAGCAGGCGCGGTGATATTCAGCTTTGACATAACCGAAAAGCAGAATGCGGACGCCATGCGCCGCGAGTTCACGGCAAACGTTTCGCACGAACTGAAAACACCGTTACAGGGCATTATAGGCAGCGCGGAGCTGATAGAAAACGGCATGGTGAAGGCGGAGGACATGCCCCGCTTTGTGGGCCACATTCGGCAGGAGGCGCAGCGGCTGGTTACGCTGATAGGCGACATAATAAGGCTGAGCCAGCTTGACGAAGGCTGCGACATGCCCATGGAGCGCGTTGACCTGAAGGCGGTTGCGGCGGAGGCTGCAAACGACCTGCGCACGGAGGCGGAGGAAAGGCACATAGGCGTTGAGGTGCGGGGTGAAAGCGTCTGCATAACCGGCGTAAGGCGGCTATTATATGAAATTATTTACAACCTGTGCGACAATGCCGTTAAGTACAACCGCGACGGCGGCAGCGTAAGCATAACCGTGGGCGAAAGTGACGGCTGCGCCACGGTAACCGTTGCGGATACGGGCATCGGCATACCCAAGGAGCACCAAGCCCGCGTGTTTGAACGGTTCTACCGCGTGGATAAGTCCCACTCCAAGGAGAGCGGCGGCACGGGGCTTGGCCTATCAATAGTCAAGCACGCGGTAATGTATCGCCACGGCAGCATAAGGCTTGAATCCGTCCCGAACGTGGGCACGACAGTAACCGTTTCGCTGCCCGCGTAAAGCGGGTTTTTATATGCAAAGAGTCTCCCGTGCGCGGGCGGCTCTTTTTTAACAAAAAATTCACCGTTTTTCGTTTCCTCTCTTGCTTTTTCTTTCGTTAAGGGATACAATATATTCCGTGTAATACTAAAATTATGCGGTATGGACCGACATTTTTTAGGAGGAAGGAAACATATGAGAAATCAAGTGTTCAAGAAGCTGTTTTCCGTGCTGCTTGCGCTGATAATGGTGGCAGGTCTGCTGCCCGCGTCAGTGCTGGCGGAGGGGGAAGGCAATGCGGATTCTACGCCCGCGCCTACGGAAGCAGTGCAACCGACGGAATCGGCTGAACCCACCGCGCCGACCGAGACGGAGACTCCCGAAGTCACCGAAGTTCCCGAGCCTACGCCCGAGAACCCCGCGACCACGGTAGAGCCCACGCAGGGCGAACCCACTGCCGAACCCACGGATGAGGGGATTATGCCGGCGAACGTGATGCCCGTGCAGGCGAATGTGGAACTTCAATATCGTATAGTACATCTGGACTGCGGTCGTGAATACTTCACAAAAGACTGGATAATCGCCCTTATAAACGAGATGGCAGATGCCGGTTATAATCAGCTTCAGCTTGCTTTCGGCAACGGCGGCTTCCGCTTCTACTTGAACGATATGGCCATTGGTAGTCATAGCTCGGATGAAGTAAAAAATGCTCTTGAAGCCGGAAACGCTCACTATAATACATACGGTGACAGTGAAGATCCCAACAATAAGGAATGGATATCTTATGCTCCGAAAACAAATGCCCTGACCGAGACGGAGATGGATGCCATAATTGACTATGCCCGCGAAAAAGGTATTGAAATTGTACCTATGCTCAATACCCCGGGGCATATGCATGCTGTCTTGGCCGCAATGAGTAAACTTGGCATAAGTGGCAATCTTCAGGTTAGCGGCAAACCCGGTTGCCTTAACCTTGAGAATACAGTTGCTGTTAGCTTTACAAAAGAACTTGTAAGCAAATACGTGAAGTATTTTGCGGATAATGGCTGCAATTTCTTCAATGCCGCAATGGATGAATATAGCTCATGGGAAAATGTTTTCTATAATTATGCGAATGATATTATAAGTATAATTACGGGAAATAATATGACTCCGCGCATGTTCAATGATGCGCTCAGAAGCAATAACACCATAAGCAATAGTAACGTACAGGTTTGTTATTGGTTTTATGGCAACGACTGCTATCCGGTCGGTCAAATTACCCAATATCAGTTGATAAACGCCAATCACGACTATTACTATGTGTCTACCAATGAGAACTGGAATCTTTATAGAGAAGGATACACGTTTGTTGGCGAATATAACGAAGATACGTGGATAAATAAGGCAAAACAATTTAACAATAATACATTTAACTACGGGAGAGGGGTTGGAACACATGTTAATAACCCTGTTGGCTCTATGTTCTGCATATGGTGCAACACCCCCGGCAAAAATACCGAAACCCAAATTGCGCAGCAGATTCGCATGATACTGCGCGTTATTGGCGCGCGCATGCAGAATAGCGACATCTATTCCGCTTCTGATGTGCATGTTGAGGGCGGGTTTAAGGCTGATGGAACAATAAATGTTCCCACCAACAACAAAACCGTAGGCAATGGTAGCGGCAATACTACCGCCGATAACGACACCGTTCGCGTAACCGGCCCCAACCTTGCGGCGCTGGAGTGTGATACTGCAACGGTTACGATACAGGGTGCTGCTGAGGGGAAGATAGCGGCCTATGATGTGACCCCTTCGACCGCGGACAATACTTATACCGGCGAAGCCGAGGTTCGCATAAAGATACCCGCAGAATGGGACGGCAATAAGGTTATCGCGTTCATCGTGGAAAACGATGGCACTGTTGAGGATATCAACGGCACGGCGACCGAGGATGGCTGGTATGTGTTTACCGCGCCGCACTTCTCCGTAATGGGCATATATGAGAAGGCCGCAACGACAGAGGTTGGCGGAACGATAACGATTGTAGAAGGGAAAGAGGAAGTCCTGACCGTTGATGGTAAAGTGGCCGAAAACGAAATTGGCGATCCTGCGGATACGGCTGTTGCAATTAAAACAGGTGTAAAGTACGACACTAAGCCCGGTGAAGGAACCCAGTTTACACTTGGCAACAAGATAACAATCGGCGACGGTGTTATATCCGACGGCAATGGCCACTATATGGTTGTGTCGGACACAGGTTCGATTAGTAATACGACAGAAATAGCCAATGCTACGGTATTTGATGTTAAATCTAACACTGATTTTTGGGGAACTACTTATTATACTATTCAGGTCAAAGGCAGAAACCAGTATTTGACAATAAATAACAATAATAAGCTGGCAATCCAGAATTCATCTTCGCCGTGGTACTATTATAATGGATATGGTTTTTACCAGCAAAAAGGCAGGAACTATTACTACTTGAAGTTTAATAATGGCTGGACTGCAAGTACTGGGAACGGCACAAGCGGCTATTTGTATGAGCGTAAAGGAAACGCAATCCTTGATGATATTACAAAAATAACCTTTAAGGGCATTAAGACTGGTACAACTACGGTGACAGTTGCCGGAGTGGAGTATACCATAGAGGTTAAGGCCGCTGAGCTTGAGAATGTGGTACTGCCCATCAACCTGTGGATAACCAACACGGGCGTTGTGCCGACCAATTGGAGCAATGGTACCCCTGCGGAGTTTAAGTATAACGATGATGGCGGCAACAGGCGCAGTATATATACTCTTAAAGCATCGCACTCCACGGTGAACAGCCCTAACGGAATAAGCTTGAGCAGCATATTACCTCAAGTAACCGGTACAGCAAAAAGCTGGGACAACAATACATACAATGTAACTTACTGGAAAAGCGCATACCATACGGCAGAAAACAGGCAGTCTACCGATGGCTGGACGAATTATTCCCACAAAGGAACCAAATTTGAATATATCAGGTTCTATGAGGGCAGTTGGGCTTATTCCGTAGATGGCATTACATGGGTAAATATTGAAAATGTCGGCGCAGGAGCAACCGACACAGATAAGAATCAAGTATGTATATGGTATCGCCAGGTGACCACGGTTACAAGCGAGGTTACTACGGAAATAGTTGACTGGGGTCCGATAAAATATGGTGCGAATCAATGTCTACTTGATTTCGCGGTAAAATACGACGGTACTGCGAATAGAATACCGAATAGTTTCCCCGTAACGGGTAAGACAATTGGGTTCGATTGCCCGACTGATCAAACTGTACCGCTCGGCAATGGTTATGTTGTGAAAGATACGGATGGTACATATTACCGTACTGTTTACGGTATTGCCGGTGTAGAAACCTTAAATTATGAGGTTTACATGATAACGGTTACGCCGACAAGCGATACACATACTGACTATGTTACCAAGGGTACTAAGCCAACTGAATTGAATTATGGTGGTACTGAAAAAATAGCGTGGGCCAAGACTGAGGCCGATGCCAACAGCACCGAGCTTAACAAAATGCCCAATGTGAAATACGGTGGCGAGCCGTTCCTCGAATCCGTTAAGATATATCAGTATCAAGGCTTGCTGGTAACGTATTATCTGCGCGCAAAGCAAACCCCTGATAGCTTGACGGTGCATTACGCAATACAAGGCAGCGAAACGGCGTTCTATGAATACAACATAGCCGTTAACCAAGGCACAACCTTTAATTCCGGTATAGCTCTTGATCACAGTCAGGATCCTTATGTTGGCGGGCCGCTGCTTAACGGAACGGTGACAAACAGCAACAACGAAACTATAACTGTATCTTCGAACCTTGCCACGCTGCAGGGCCTTGAACCGCAGTATCGCTATTCCAAGTATAAAGTCGAAGAAAGCAAGCTTAAAGATACAAAGAATGTATGGATATACTATACGTTCACACGCGAGCACACGTATGTTATCGATTTCGGCCTGCCGCTGAAGATTAAGTTTAGCGACTTTGGCGTAACGAATGATGCAGACATAAAAACAGTGTCTCTTTGGGAAAAAGAGATAGTACTCGAAAACAAAGGACTGTATGGCACGGCCAATGTTATTATGAATGACACCGAGGGTAAGTACGTCCTGTACACACTGGATAAGCCGCTTGACAAGAACATAACCATACCGTTGTATGTAAAGTTTAGTCAAAAAGGGGATAATGACAAACCGCAGCTGTTCACCGCTAACATCATCCCCGCCACGAACGTCTACTACGAGGACAGCTTTGCGAAGTTTACCAACGGCAGCGGCGCGGCAGCGAGTGCGCAGTGGAAGTCGGTTAACGCGAACGGCGAGGAATATACAGCTACTTATCCTGAACAGGCCCTCGAAACCCTTGGTCAGGCTGATCACAACCCATACGGCTACGACCCGAAGTACGACAGCTGCACCATGTTCTCCATGGGCAGCGCGCAGAAGGTGACCGTGACCAGCGACATGGCGACCAACTGGAACAACGCTACTTCCGCTTGGCCGACCGCGCAGTTTACCTTCAAGGGCACCGGGTTTGATATCATCAGCTTGACGGATAATACGTCGGGTGCGATATTTGTGGATGTGTATGCCGGCAAAGAAGCTAAGGGCACTATGGTCAAGAACTATATAGTTGATAACTATTATGGCTATAAAAAAGTTGGTGACAACTGGGTTGTTGATAACGCTAACGCTAACGCGCTTTATCAGATACCTGTTATGCAGGTGCGTAACCTTACATATGGTGAGTATACTGCGGTCGTGACCGTGTTCTACGATAAGGCGTTTAATCATACTGCGAAGAGCGAGTATAACTTCTGGCTTGATGCTGTTCGCGTGTACAACCCCGCCGGGACTGACCTTGATAACGAATATGTTAAGGATAAGGAAGGCTTCCCGCAGTATATTAAGCTGCGTGATGAGTTGGCAAAAACAGAGAATACCACTGTTAATGTTAAATCAATGGTATTCATTGACGGCGGCAATACTGCTGATATAGCCACTTATGCCAATATCGGCCCGAACAATGAAGTGTATCTAGCTAATGGTCAGGCGATAACGTTTAAGCTAAATGTTGGTAACGCTCAGATTGAGACTGTGCAGATTGGCGCGAAGTCGCCCAACAGCAATGAAACTAATAAGGCAAGCATGGCTATCGGAAGCATTGCTAAAGACCTTAATACCGCTACCGAGATGTATTATGACATTACGGTTGCTGCCAAGACTGGCAATGCTATTACCGTAACGAACAATGGCGGTGCTATACTTTCGCTGACCAACCTGAAGATAACCTTTGCCAGTAAGCCTGACACGAATGTAACTCTTGCAGGGTTGAGCGTAGCTGAGCAAACAGCTGCGGTACAGGCGGTTCGTGCGCTGTTTGCGCCCGCGCCGATAGAGCCGGGGCCCGAGCCGGGGCCCGAGCCGGAGCCTGAAAAGACATTTGAGCCGGAGCGGTTCGAGGCAAGCTGGAGCAGGAACGTTATGCAGGGCAGGAAGGCTACGCTTACCGTTAAGACCTCCGAGGACGTGGAAGCCATTACCGTGGACGGCCAGACCATAAGGAGCTACCGCACCCGTACCGAGCGCGTGGGCTTTGGCCGCCGCGCGAAGCGCATAACGTACAGGGAGTTCACTTACAGCATGGTGGCTCAGGAATCCGCTGACTTCAGCGTGACCGCCATCAATGCGGAAGGCACCGAGAGCGAAGCCATAACCGCGCGGCTTACCGTTAAAACCCGTCCCAACAGCTTGCGCGATATGTGGGATTGGTTCAAGGGTTGGTTTTAATGAAAGGGGTGAAAAACATGAAAAAACAATATGTTAAGCCCGAATTGTACTTCGAGAACTTTCAGTTGAGTACGAGTATTGCTGCATGTGATAATCGAGCGAATCATGGACAAGACACATGTCCGTATGATATAACTGGTGGTAGAAATGTATTTATCAGTGCTACTACAGGATGTTACGATATAACTGCACCAGATGGCAATTATGGTAGTCTTTGCTATCACAATCCATTGAACAATAATGTATTCGCTTCCTAATTAACCGACACGAGTACAAGTGCCCTGCCCGCATAGGGCGGGGCGCTTTTTGACGGAAAGGAGTATGCCATGAAAAAAACTGCAATTATACTGCTTGCGCTTGCGCTTGCGCTGGCGGCGCTTATGCTTGCGGGCTGCACGGGCGGCGGGGACGACCTGAGCGACGCGGTGGAGATACCGCCCGAAACCACGCCCGCGGCAAGCAGCGGCGGCGATATGCAAAACGATAACGCTGCGCAAAACGGCGGCAGCAGCGGCAACACCGCCGAATACGGGCTGGAAATAAAGGGCATAAGCAAATACGCGGGGCTGTTTGTTGAGGACGGCACGGACGAAACCGTATCCGACGTATGCGCCGTAACGGTGCGCAACAATGCGGAAAAAACGGTGCAGTATGCGCATTTGACCGTTACCATAGGCGAAACGGCATATGAGTTTGACGTAACCACCCTACCGCCCGATGCGGAGGTTCAGCTCCTTGAGCTTACCCGTCGGCCAATGCCCGAAAGCACGGATGGCTACACGGCCTTGGTAACTATGTATGCCGCGTTCGACGCCGAACCGGGCATGAATGCTGACGCGCTGGAGATAACCACGCAGGATACGGCAATCACCGTAAAGAACATTTCCGGTAAGGACATGGGGCAGGTTTATGTATACTATAAGGTGGCGTATGGCGAGCTGTACCTTGGCGGCATAACTTACCGCGTGAGCGTGAACGGCCTTGCCGCAGGGCAAAGCACAACCTGCTACGCCGGACACTACTCAACCGAATACAGCAAGCTGATGTTCGCCACATATGAACACTGAACGCTTCACCTTCGGCGGGGTAACGCTTGAAGTGCGCGGGCAGGACGCATGGACGGTATCCAAGGCCAGCGCCCGCTTCCATGCGAAGGACGGCGCGGAAACGAACCATGTCATATCCGTGGAATACAGCCCAACCCCGCCGCCCGTGCCCGACCATGCCGTGAAAAACGGCCCGGTGAGCCGCTGGCGCGAAGGGGATGCGCTGCATACGCTCAGGGTATACGGTGCGGCGCAGTTTTCGTATGCCGTGCGCACGCAGGGGCAAACGCGCCTTGTGTTCGGCGAAGGCTACCGCAGCACCATGTATTCACAGGCAATACTTGAATCTGCCGATATGTTCGATATTTTGGCGGGCTTTGGGCAGCTTGTGCTGCATTCGTCCTATGTGCTGCCGCCAAACGGTAAAGCCGTGCTTTTCAGCGGCCCCAGCGGCATAGGCAAAAGCACGCAGGCCGCGCTGTGGCAGCAGTATGCCGGCGCGGATGTTGTAAACGGGGACAGGACGCTCATCCGCACGGATGACCTTACCGCAAACGGCGTGTTCTATTCCGGCACGTCGGGCATATGCAAAAACGCCTCAGCGCCTATTCGGGCGATAGTGCTGCTTGATAAGGCTGATGAAAATACGCTGCGCCGCGCCGGGGCAAAGGAGGCTTTTGCCGCTGTGCTTAGCCAATGCTCATATTATCAATGGGATGCGGAGTCGGCAATAAATATGACGGATTTGGTAGCTGGGCTGGTGCGGCGTGCGGATGTATATCGGCTTAGCTGCCGCGCTGACGAAGGGGCGGTGCGGCTGCTGCAAAACGAATTGTTTGGGGGATAAAATGGAAAATAACAGCGCAGAACCGCGCTTATCATCATATCTTCATGCAAAGGCCTGCCGGGCGGGAACGCCGCTTGCGGGCAATTTTGAGCTTACGCCGCGGTGTAATTTCAACTGCAAAATGTGCTATGTTCACCTGAGCGAGGCGGAGCAGAAGCGGCGCGGAGCGGAGCTGAGCGCGGACGAATGGCTGAGCATTGCGGAAACGGCGCGCTCACAGGGCATGCTGTTCCTGCTGCTTACGGGCGGGGAGCCGCTGATAAGGCCGGATTTCAGATATATTCTGAGCGAGCTGAAAAAGATGGGCCTGATGGTGAGCATAAACAGCAACGCTTCGCTTATAGATAAGGACATGCTGGACTTTTTCCGCCATGAGCCGCCGTTCAGGTTCAACATAACCCTTTACGGCGCAAGCGGGGCAGCGTATGAACAGCTTTGCGGCAGCAATGCATTCGATAGGGTGGTTGAGAACATACGCGCGCTTAAGGACATAGGCATTGGCGTAAAGCTGAACGTGTCGCTTACGCAGTATAATGCGGCCGATATGCAGGGCGTGTATGAAATAGCGGAATCGTTGGGCACGCCGATGCAGCTTGCAACATATATGTTCCCGCCCATACGGCGCGACACAGCCATGGTTGGCGAAAACGACCGTTTCAGCGCGGAAGAGGCGGCGAAGTACAGCGTTATGTGGGACAGAATGCGCTTTAGCGAAGAACAGTTCCGCGCGCGGGCGGAGGCCATGCGCCGCGGCATAAGCGTGAGCGAGAATACGGACTGCGAAGGCACCCCGGGCGAAGGCATAATGTGCCGCGCGGGCAGGAGCGCATTCTGGATAAACTGGCAGGGCGTAATGACCCCATGCGGCATGATGACCGAACCCGTGGCAAACGTGAAGGAGCTTGGGTTCAGCGCAGCATGGGAGGCTACAAAGGCGGCAACGGCACAAATACGCCTGCCGGCGGAGTGCGCCGTATGCGGATATAAGCACGCATGCCATGCCTGCGCCGCCATGTGCGTAACGGAAACGGGGCATTTTAACGTTAAGCCGGAATATGTGTGCCGCATGACGCACGAAACGGTTCGGCTTACATTTGAGGAGGAAAGCAAATGAAAATACTGAAACGGCTTATTAAGCGAAACATTGCGGGCGATATCATACTGGTACCCGTAGGGGATGCATCGCTTGAAATAAAGGGGCTTATAACGCTGAACGAAACGGGAGAGTTCCTGTGGGACGCGCTTGAAAAGGCAGAAAGCGAAAGCGCGCTTGCGGCCATGCTTGCCGCGGAATATGATGTTGATACGGCAACGGCTGAGGCCGATACAAAAGTTTTTTTGCAAAAACTGAAAGAATTAGGTATAATCGAATAGTAAAATAAAACTACCGACGGAGTGGGGGATCTTGACGGGAGTATATTGTGTTTTTTGCAGAACCGGTTTTGAAGCGGGCATAGAGTCCCGCCTTAAGCGGCGCGGTTACGCTACGCTGGTTCCGAAAATAAAAAAGTTTAAGCCGAGCGGAGGAAAGCTGGTTGAAAAAGAACTGTGCCTTCTGCCCGGCTATGTGTTCTTTGAAACGGACGAAAAAGAGCTTGACGTACGCTCGATAAACACGCTGCAAAATGCCATAAAGCTGCTGCAATATGACGACGGCGAATATCGCCTGCGTGGTGCCGATTTGGATTTTGTTGACTGGATACGGCGTCACGACGGCACGATAGAGCCGACAAAGGTAATAAAGGAAGGAACAAAGATACGCTTTGTGGAAGGCCCGCTGTGCGAGCTTAACGGGCGCGTGCTTAAGGTAAACAAAAGCCGCAGACAGGTGCAGATAGAACTGAACAATGCCGACGGCCTGTTGAGCACGATTTGGTGCGCTATTGAATACGTTGAACCGGAGCAGTCTATTGAATAACCGCTCCGGTCCTTTTAGCTTTGATTAAGCCACATTATAAGGAAGGCTATGCCGAAGTTGAGCACCGTAAGCGCTGGCATACCCAGCTTGAACGAGGTATGCAGCGTTTTATGATGGAATACCTTCATGCCAAGCACTCCGCCTATTCCGCCGCCAAGTGCAGCCACTGTGAAAAGCGACTTTTCGCTTATGCGGCGCGCACCCTGCTTGGCCTTTGCTTTATCTATGCCCATCATAAGGAACAGTATAAGGCTCATTATGCCAAGATATGTGATGATGATTATGAACAGAGTTTTTTCGTCCATATTATTCATCCTCGCCGTTATCGTCTGATTTATTTGCGTTGTTTGGACACTCGCGGCAAAAGCGCGGCGCCTTCGGGGAGGAAACAATATCAAGCACGTCGCGCGGCGGCAGGCGAAGATTGTCCCACATGCCGTATTTTTCCGTGTCTGCAATGGCGTTCATTATGCGTTCCTCTGCGTCCGGTATAAGGCCGGTAAAGAAGCGCATCACCTGCTTCATTTCCTCTCGCTTGGTGTGGCCTGCGGCGGGGCAGTTTGGCTTGCGTATTGGCAGCTCCAGCCGCGTGGCGATGCTGAGAGCCTGCTTTTCCGGCAGGAATACCATCGGGCGGATAACGGTAACGTCCTTGCGGCCAAGGTATGTTACCGGGCCGAAAGTATTCAGCCTGCTTTCGTAAAGAAGACTCATGAAGAAGGTTTCTATAACATCGTCTCGGTTGTGGCCAAGGGCAACAAGATTGCAGCCGCGCTCCTTGGCGGCATCGTTCAGCGCACCGCGCCTTAGCTTGGCGCAAAGGGCACAAGGGTGGCTTTCCTTACGTATGTTGAACACAACATCGCCTATGTCGGTTTTAATAATGTCAAAAGGCACGTCTATGCTGCGCGCAAATTCCTCCACTGGTGCAAGATCCTGGTTCGTCAGCCCAAGATCGAGCATCACGCCGCATACGTCAAAATGCCTGTAACAAAACCGCTGATACAGCTTTAATCCATACAGCAGCAGAAGGCTGTCTTTTCCGCCTGATACGCCAACACATATTTTATCTCCTTCGCGTATCATATTGTATCTTTCGTCCGCGCGGCGGATGCAGCCCAAAACTCTTTTCATGTCCTTAGTTCCTTTTTTGTCGCTCATCTTTGCAGTATACCATAATTCGGCCCCGAAAAGAACATATAAAATGTATTTATGTATTTAAGGTGAATTTGTATAAACCGCTATTGCCCAAACGCATGAAAAAAGGTTATAATAATACATGACCATTTCAGTAGCGTTATTGAACGCAGAGGGAGGCTCAACTTGATAAAGGTAATCTTTGGCGAAACCGGCGCGGGCAAGACCAAGCGCATAATTGACATTGCTAACGAAACGCTTAAAACGGCTAACGGCAGCATAGTGTTCATCGATAACGACAGCCAGTATATGTTTGGCTTGAAGCATGATATCCGCTTTGTGGATGCTTCGGAATATCATATAGACAGTCCCAAGATGTTTTTCGGCTTCGTTTCCGGCATTGCGGCGCAGGATTTCGATTTGGAATACCTTTTTGTTGACGGCTTTATGAAAATAGTCCATCATCCGCTGGATACCCTTGAGGATCTGTTCAAGGAGATGGCAGCGTTTGCGGAGCGCCGCAAGGTTAAGCTGGTGCTTAGCATAACCGGCAGCGTAAATGATGCGCCCGCGTTCCTTAAGCCCTATATAGACGAGGAATAATTATTCATGCTGTTGCGGCGGCGCATAAGCTGCGCTGCCGTGCGGCGTTTGTGTGCGCAATTCATGTTGCATTGCGCGCTGAATTATGATAAAATACAACTTGCGCCGGAATGATGGAATTGGCAGACGTGACGGACTCAAAATCCGTTGTTGGCGACAACGTGTGGGTTCGAGTCCCACTTCCGGCACCATGGCGAGTGTTCTTATAGCATTTGAAAGGCTGTAAGAACACTCGCTTTTTATACAGCGAGTTCACAGGGGGCGTAGTTGACGACTACGCCTTTTCTTGTATTTACGGACACTTCCGGGATCGGTAGGGGCAGCACCGTTGGAATCTCAATCGTTCCGACGCAGTTATAGTGGATGCGAAGCCGCTGCTCCCATACGCCGTTGATCTTCTCAGCATTGAACACTTCAATCTTCTCAATCAGTTCGTTCAGCATCCTGGGCGTCAGTTTCCGCGCTCTGGTGTACTTGCGGACAAGACCGATAAACATATCCGTTGTCATGGAACGGCTGCTCTGCTTCTCTACCTCGGAGCGGAGCTTTTTTATTTTCTCCGCCAGTTCCTTTTGCTCGTCCTCATACCGCCGGGACATTTTTGCGAAGCGGTCATCGGAGAGCTTGCCGGAAACATTGTCCTCATAGATGCGTTCAAAGAGACCGTCCAATTCTTCGTCACGGGCAAGGAGCGTTTTCAGCTCTTTTTCCTTCAGCTTGCGGTCTGTCTGTTCCGCCTGCTGGGAATGACCGATCACCGCTTTTACAAATTCGTCCTCATAGAGGCTGGCGAATTTCGTTAAGCGCCGTATCTCTCCCAGCACCACTTCCTCCAGGAAGTCCACACGGACATAATGGGTAGAGGTGCAGGTGCCGCGATTGCCCTTGTAGTTGGAGCAGTTGAAATACTTGATCTCCGGATTGCCCTGATTGAAGTGAAAGTGAAGGTTGTTGCCGCAATCGGCGCAGACCAACAGACCGGAAAACATATTGTGTTCTCCGTTGTTGGTGCGGCGCTTACGGATTTTTCCACGCTTCTGCTGCACCTGCTCATAGACAGCACGCTCGATGATCGCCTCATGGACGTCCTGGAACACCACCCAATTCTCACGGTCATTGTCGATCCGCTTCTTATTCTTGTAGGACTTGGAATAAGTTTTGAAATTGAGAATGTCACCACAGTATTCCTGCAGGGAGAGAATTTTGGTGATGGTAGAGCTGTTCCACTTGGTAGGCGGCTGTTGTTTGCCCTTGCCGGGGCGTTTGATGCCCTTCGTGAGCCAGTAGGCCCGCGGGGTCAGGACACCGTCCTTTTCAAGCTGGGCGGCGATCTGCTCTGTTCCGAAGCCCTCCAAAGTCATGCTGTAAACGCGGCGCACAACCTGGGCTGCCTCGTCATCCACGATCCAATGCTTCGGATCATTCGGGTCCTTGATGTAACCATAGGGCGGCTGGCCCATAGGCTCACCGGCATTGCCCTTGATCTTGTTGCTGATGCGCCGCTTTTTGCTGATATCGCGGGCGTACCACTCGTTGAACAGGTTGCGGATCGGGGCAAGCTCATTTTCGCCTTCCGCAGTGTCGATGTTATCTGAAACGGCCACCAGACGGATATCGTGATCCGGGAAAAATTCCTCCGTCAGCCGTCCAACCTCAATGTAGTTGCGCCCCAGGCGCGAGAGGTCTTTGACAAAGACAGCGGCGGCTTTTCCCTGTTCCAACTGGCGGATCATTTCCACGAAGCCGGGGCGATCCATCGTCACGCCGGAAATGCCGTCATCCAGGAAATGAACCAGATTTGTGTAGCCCTTTTCCTTTGCGACTTTGGCAAGCAGTTTCTTTTGATTGCCGATGCTGTAGCTTTCGCCTTCAAGATTATCGTCACGGGAAAGTCTTTCATAGAGAAAGGCGGTCACGTCACGGGATTTTTTGTTATTCGACTGTTTCATAAGTCCTCCTTCCGTCAAGGCAGTCGAATAGCAAATATACTTGTACGAACACATTATACCGCCATTTGCTGCCTCTGTCAGCCGGGTTTGAAAGCTATTTACAGCTTTTCACTCTCGGACTTCATCAGGCGAAGGAGAACGCTGCCCAGGGTATCCGGGCTTTCTTCTTTGAAAACCGGCTCAACGACGAACGACCGATTACCAATGTGATAGGTCGTTTTTGCATCCAGAGAATTTTTCTCTGACCTGCTGGTCTTGCCGGGATTTGTAGCTTTATCTTGCATGATAAAATCCCCTTTCATAAAGATAGCAATGAAAGAGGCAAAACGGACGGCTGCTGGCACAGCTCCACGGGAGTCTAACCCCGGCCCATGCTGATGGGTGCGGCGCACAATGCTTTGTGGGCGTTCAATGCGCGAGTATCTTTAACCCTGCCCGTGTGTCATCGCCCGCAAGCTGCCACGCTTGCTTTGCGGTCTGGTGCTGTTCGCTCGCCCGTTACAGTGGTCCCGTCCTGCGGACTTGAAACGAGGTCATGGCGCACCGGCCGTATGGCTCGGCACAAACAGGAATGTATCCGTTTGCCTTATACTGCGGCGTTGGCCTCCCAACGGGCTTTCTTTGTCAAAGAACATAGGGCACTATTATCGGAGCATTGGAGCAGGAAAAGGGAGGAAAAACTGCTCCGCTGACTTTAAGCCGACAATACTTTGAAGCTGTTCACAATGCTATGGATCAGCTTCGCTTCGAGCCTGAGCCGCATATCTTCATCGACGTACAGGTATGCGTTCCCGTATTCGTCCTTCAGCGGCCTGGTGGCAAGAGCCCGGATGTAATTCTGATAGTGAGCGACCACGGCGGCAAGGGCGTCCTCGTCGCCGTTCGCGGCTGCCAGGATCACAGGCACCGGGATAGGCTTCACTTGTCCGGCCATTCAAATCCCTCCTTCATCAGATACTCGCGCAATTCTTTCAGCGTAACCAGCCGACGTTTGGATATGGTCTGGCGGACGACGTTCAGCCGCTCGCTGATCTCACGATCACTCATACCCAGGAAGTAGGACAGCAGGATCACATCCCGCTTGCCCTCCGGCAACTGCGCTATGGCTTCAGCCAGAAGATCGTCGGCCACGACTACCGGGAGGCCCTGCACTTCAAAGACATGCTCATCCATGAAATACTTGTCCCATGTGGCGGTCTGTTCCAGCTCGGAAGCGGTCAGATCATCCAGGGGCTTTTCCTGTTCCCGGCGGCGGGCATATTCACGCTGAATACACCTTGCCTCGTTTTTCAAAACCTTGACGCAAAAAGCGCCGAACTGATTTTGAATACGCTGCTCATTGGAGTCTTTCATTTTCTCACCTCCCTTCGCGCCCGCAGGTGCGGGGTGGTGACTTCCTCCCTTTTCGCCTCAGTAATGCAGGGATCGCTAAATCAGCAACCGCAAAAGGAAGAAAATTTTTATGAAAGGCTCCGCTGTTTTGCGAAGTCCCGCATAAACAGAAAAATGCGCCCGTCCGAATGACACGGACTGGCGCATAGGCATTGTAAACAGTATTCAGATGATTTGATAGTTCATATTCATGGGTAGTTTTTTCCCTGGCGGTGGACAGGCTTTTTTTGATAAATCAAAGAAAGTAAACATTTGTCGATACGATTTATCGCTCATGGCGGCTACCTCCTATGAGCCGCCGTATTCCTACAAAGTATTGGGATGTCGTTAATCTTAGAGTAGGCGAAAAGAAGCGGCGGCTCTGAAAATTGAGCCGCCGCTTCATGGGCGCGTGAAAATGCTTCTGCGCTACGACGGCTTTTTTTCTTTTGCCGTCGTCCGGCAGATTGATAACTTATTCTATTTTGATAATATTTACTCTATGGTAATAATCGACTTCACAATGTCCACTTTTGCAATAGAGCGCAGAGGGATAGCAGTTGCAATCAAACAAGCAATAATAGAAACCGCAGCCGCTTCTAAAATGGAAATAATCGGAACCGCTCCAAATTGCAGAATATTATTGGTTGCTGCTTCAATGAATACAGAACAGATATAACCGAACAGACCTCCAACAACAGAAGCAATCAATCCGTAATATGCACCTTCCCACAAAAAGGTTTTATATAGGCTCTGCTTGCTCATGCCGATAGCACGTTGCATACCGATTTCGGAAACACGGGTATGAATGTTGGTGTAGACCGTGTTAATGATATTCAGTACGCCAATCAAGCCAATAAACAAAATCAGTCCCCAACAAAGCAAATTGATTTGTGCAAAGCTCTCCGCAAGCTCCGCGTCTAATTGCAGATAGGATAACCAATGACTGCCCGCGTTTTGACTGCACCATTCATCAAGCCAGTTTTCAAATTGTTCTGCGTCCGTTCCCTCGGTCAAGGTAGGGTATACCTCGGAATATTGTTCCTGCCCGGTAATAGCGGTATAGGCAGCATTACAAACAATAATCTGCACACCATTGATAAATCCGTCATTGTTTATCGTAATCGGTTCGTTTATAATCCCTGCGACACGCAAAGTCTTATCGCCAATCTGGATTTCGTCGTTGACAGACAATTCTGTGTTTTCAACATTCTGCCCCTCAACACTAAAGGATATAGGATTTTTGACGAGGCACGCTGTACCATTTCGTAATTCTTCTTTGTCGCTTTCGTTTAATGCAGAAACAGCGGTAGTCAAGCGTTCCTCATCAACTCCGACGATATGCAGGGTTTCCCAAGTTTGCAAGGCAATGTCCGTATCAACGGGCATTGTTCCGTTTTCGTCAAACTGATAGACGGTCAACATGGTTGTGGAAAGGCAATCTACCATCTCATTACCGCGCAGTTCATCAATCGAAGCAGCGGTAAAACCAATGGTTTCATTTGTAACGGAATAATCCCCTAAATGGCTGTCTTTCATTGCTGTGCTTGCGTCCATTAGACCGCTGAACGATTGCAGGGCAACAAATACCGTAATGCTCATTACCATAGACAAAATCGTAATCGTGGTACGCCCGCGATTTCTTTTTAAGTTCAGACGGGCATAGAACGCTTCAAAGTTTCTGATCTTCTTTGCTTTACGTTGGCGGCGTTTCACTTTTGCTGACTGCCCGGACATGGCGACTGTCGGAGAAACGCAGGAAGCATAGCGGGCAGCAGGGAATGCGGCAATGCTTGCAAAAATCAGTGTGATAATAACACTCGCTGCTAAAGGTAGGGCTTTACCTCCGCTATTGGCGTTAATCGATGCAGTCAACTCCTGTACGCTGCTTGCCATAAACAAATCGGGATTGAGGAAACCCATAGCTGCCGTTAAGATACCCTGTGATGATATAAGCCCCAAGAGGACACCTACTGGAATACCAAATCCGCAGAGCAAAAGGAGCTGTAATGCGACTAAGCTGTAAAGCTGTTTCTTCTCGCCACCAATGGCGCGGAGTGTTCCATATTCCCGGACACGCTTTGATACTGCGATTTTTAGAATGTTGTAAATAACAAGTCCTGCCGCAAGCAGAACAAGAACACCTACTATAACGTAGGCCGCTGTCATAAATGAAAATCCTGTGCTTTCTGTATCTGCTGTTCCGGCTTCCGCATAAGCGATACCAAGCGTTTCCAAAAGAATACTATTGTACTGGATGTTCGCTTCATCAATCGACAGTTTTTCTGCAAGCTCGGTTACAATAGCTTGAAACTGCTCCGTACTGGTTGTTTTGAAGTCCGTAGAATAAAGCAAATAACGTTCGGGTAACAAATCGTTTGCCGTACCTTCTCCGACAATCCCTTCAACAATGCCGCTGCTGTAACCAAGGTAGCTGTTTTCTAAGATACCGCAGAGCGTAAAATCCGCGCTGTATTCATACGCAGCTTCTGTATCATTTCGCAAAGAAACTTCAAGGGGCAGCGTAATTGTATCTCCAATGGTTCCGCTAAACTCCAAATATTGCAGAGCGTTTTCCGGCAAAGCAATTTCATTTTCATGTTCCGGCAAATGCCCCTCTTTTATCTTGCTGATTGCGGGATATGCCTTTAATGCGTCGCCGCAATATTCACGGAGATATAGAGTCAATCCGCTGTTTTTCAAATCGGTATAGCCAACATTGATAAGACTTCCTACATCAGTCAATCGGTTATCTTCGGAAAGCTGTTGCGCCTGTTCCTGTGAAAGCTGATGAAACGTCACATAGCGATCACCGTTCAGACTTGCCGCTTGATTGATACGCATAGCCTGTAAAATGCCGATAGATTGACCGACTACCGTAGTCATTACTGTGGATAGGATAATAGCAATCAAAATCAGTATGGAAGTGACCTTTTGTGCTTTTAGCTCTTTCCATGCAAGGGATAAATAGGATTTCATTTTGCCGCCACCTCCGCGAGTTCTCCGTCTATAATAGAAAACTGACGGTTTGCCATATTTGCAATGCGGCTGTCATGGGTAATGATAACAAGGGTTTTGCCCAGCTTTTCCCGAATATTGCAAAGCATTTTCATTACCTCGCCGCCGCTTTTGCTATCAAGGTTTCCTGTTGGCTCGTCCGCAAAGATAATGTCGGGCTGTGCAATCAGAGCGCGGGCAATCGCTACGCGCTGTTGCTGACCGCCGGACAATTCATGCGGAAGATGTGACAAGCGTTCCTCCAAACCTAATAGTTGTGTAAGCTGATTCATATATGCTTCGTCGGGCTGCTTCTTATCCAAGAGCAGGGGCATGATGATATTTTCCCTTGCGGTCAAAACAGGCAATAAATTAAATTGCTGAAAGATGAAGCCTATCTTTTGGCGGCGAAAAGCGGATAATTCCTTATCGCTGCCGTTGTGAATATTGATATCGCCATATAGGACAGAGCCAGAAGTAGGCTTATCTAATCCGCTGACGATATGGAGTAGCGTACTTTTACCGCTGCCGGACGGTCCGATAATCGAAATGAAGTCGCCCGCATGAATTGTCATGCTTGCGTGGTTCAAGGCAGTTACCTGACTTTCGCCTATACCATAGATTTTTGAAACATCGTTTACTTGAATGTCCATAAAAAACTCTCCTTATCTCGTGCATACTCACGATTGATAAGGAAAGTATAAAAGGTAAATCTCAAAAAACACTCAAGATTTCAAAAATTGCCGTTGCTTTTGCTCCGTGTTCAGTGTTTTCAATCGTCAAATCTCCGCCATGCTTTTCGCAGAGCAGCTTACAAATATAAAGCCCCATTCCAAAATGTTCACTATCCGATATTTCCCCCGGCGAGAATGGGGTAATTTCTTTTTTCAACATTGCCGCCGGAAAACCGTTGCCGTCATCACAAACAATTAAAATCAGTTGCTTTTTTTGACAAGTTATTTGGACGGTAACTTTATTTCTTGCATACCGCAGAGCATTGCTGATAAGATTTTCCGCCGTGTTGTAAACAAACTGCTTATCAATATTTACTTTTTCCACTGTCCAGGAGTAGATTATCTCAATTTCTTTGCCGAAGCTATCCGCGAGTATGGTAAGGCTGCTTTGCAACTCTGATTGAACTTCCTCTTTATTGTAGGGATGTCGCTTACACTCTAATTCCTCTAACTTTTGTGCACTTGTCATAATCTCAACATAGCGTTCAATTCTTCCTACATACTGACAAATCAGTTCAACACTTTCTTTGCCATTATCTGCGTTAAGAGTGCCGTTGGATATGCCCTTTTGAAGTAGCTTCGCAGAGCCTTTTAATACAGTAACAGGATTACGCAGGTCATGTGAAAAAGCTGCGTTCAGCCGCTTACGTTCCTCTGCCTGCCGCCATAGTTTACGATTATTTGAAAGCAAGGTTTTTCGCATAATTTCAAATGCTGTGCAAAGCTCGCCTAATTCGTCTGCTCCATAGCCCGTTATCTCAAAGTCCAAATCCTGCTGCTGTATGCGCTTTGCGCTGCTTCGCAATAGCTCAATCGGACGTTTCAGCTTTAGCCGGTAAAACAGAATGTCCGCATATAAGAGCGCCGCGATCACAAAGGCAACAGGCATTATGATCTGAAATGAGGAAAGAATACTATACCCCGGCTCAACTTTGTAAGTATAGTAGTAGGCTGTTTGTGTTCTACCATCGCCGGTGATTATTACCGCAGAATTATCAGTGACGATAGTTTCCGAGTTGTCAAGGTAACTTTCTTCGACAGGAGTAGTAACATATAAATTGAAATAGTCGATCAGAGCATTGCACAAGCCGCCAAACAGAATACTCAATACAATAGCCACTATGAGGGAAAAGGTGATAATTGCAAAAAAGGATTTTTTCAAACTCATATTTTTTATCCTACCCATTTGTAGCCCACCCCCCAAACAGTTTCTATATAAGTATGCAGTGACAGAACAGAAAACTTTGCCCGTATTTTTCGTATGTGTTCCATGATCGTATCACTGTTTCCGTCGCTCTCTAATCCCCAAACCGTATCATAAATTCGCTCACGGTCGAAAACTTGTCCGGCATTGGTCGAGAGCAATTCCACAATTTCAAATTCCTTCTTTGATAAAGAAACGTTTGTGCCGCTTATAATAATTTCCCTTTTAGCATAGTCGATTACCATATCGCCAAAAAATCGTAAAGTAGATTGTTCCTGCTTCCTGTTTTCGCGGCGCAGATGTGCCGCCACTCTTGCGCCCAACTCGTCAAGGTCAAAAGGCTTCACGATATAATCATCAGCACCCGCAGAAAATCCCTTGATTTTATCTATCGTTTCAATGCGGGCGGTCAAGAAAAGGATAGGACAAGTGATATACTCACGGATATTTTCGCAAACAGTAAGACCGTCCATATCCGGCATATTTATATCAAGCAGGATAATATCCGGTAGATAGGACATTTTCTTTAATGCTTCCTGTCCGCTGTATGCCGTGATTACTTGATAGCCCGACATTTCAAAGTAGTTTTTCATTACGGCAACAATGCCTTTTTCATCATCGACCAACATTATTTTTTCGTTCATGCCTGACGCCTCCTTTCGTAAGTATATAGTATCGCATGGAAATCTCAAAAATCTCTCAACTTTTTCAATCTTGCGTCAGCAGGTTTTTTTGCGTCTTTTGGTATCAGCCCCATATAACCGATCTTTGAAACGCCCGGTATTCGGTTATCCTCGCAAAGTCTTTGTACCCGTCTTTCTGAAATACCCCATTTTTTCGCTGCTTCGGGGCAAGACATATATTCCATCATTCACCCGTCCTTTCTTCAGACCCTATCAGTATAATTATATACGGGAAGCCGTATAATAGCAATAACAGAATTATGAATTATTTTGGCTACATAGAGGAACTGTATAGGCATATCCAAGAGAAAAGAGGAACAGTAAAATGTACTTGGGTGAATGAATATGGCAAAAAGACCAGTACAGAAAATTGACTTTAGCCCTTATGGGGCGGCAATCAAGGCAGCGAGGACAGGACAGAAAGAATCCCGCAATAAAGTAGGTAACGAGATGTATCTTTCTCCCCGCTATCTCGCCAATATTGAGAACAAGGGACAACATCCGAGCCTCCAAATCTTTTTGGAACTCATGTCCCGCTATCATATCTCCGTGGACCAATTCCTTTTTGGGGACACGGCAGATGGGAAAACTACGCTGCGCCGGCAGCTTGACGCACTGGCAGATGAATTGACCGACCGGGAAATCGGAATCATCATTGCCACCGTACAGGCCGTGTTGGACGCCAGAGAAAAGGGGGAGTGACCATGCTCCCGGTACAACTGAATACGGATTGAAAGACGCTACGAACGGGTAAAGTTTGTAGCGTTTTTCTTTTCCGGGGGTAGCCAAACGCTTCGTTTCCGTATTACTTAGGTACGAAGAAAGAAACGGTAGCAAGCACAGCAAGCGAGTACCCGCTTGCGAATTTTTGAATTTTCAGGTCCCTTGCCCGAAAATTCAAAATTGCTTGTTGGGATAGTCCCAAAC
>ERZ1034719.33-NODE-33-length-107111-cov-34.550889_pt1 | contig 107111 bp, 90 predicted proteins | sample MGYA00520703_ERZ1034719 | MGnify/ENA primary metagenome ERZ1034719 (study PRJEB33766, sample SAMN09781716) | gut metagenome | biome: gut microbiome | host: Homo sapiens | place: Madagascar | study: EMG produced TPA metagenomics assembly of the PRJNA485056 data...
CCAAGGATTTGTCGACTCCTTATGTGTTGCATGATAAGGACCTGAAGATTGAAGACGGCATTGTTTTCCTGCCACTTTACATGACTCCCTTATTGTAGGAATTCTTTAAGCATACGAAACATGAAACGTCTGGTAACCACTTTTTTAGTACTTCTTGTTTCGCTCAGTGCCTTTGCCGGTAGCGGAAAAACATATACACTCTCGGATTACGAAAAACTTGAGATTCAAATCCCGATGCGTGACGGAGTCAAACTTTTCACCTCCGTATATCAGCCAAAAGAGGCGCATCCCGATTCTCCAATCATCATCACCCGCACTCCTTATGGCGTGGGGCCTTACGGTGAGGGTTTCAGGCGCGACCTGGACGAAGACCGCTCCTGGTCAAACTTTGTGAAGGCGGGTTATGTCATTGTATTTCAGGATGTCCGGGGGCGCTACCTGAGTGAGGGCAACTTTACTAACATCCCTCCACTCTACAGTTTGCTCGAACAACAGGGACGACTCAGCAAAAAACGCCGCGAGAAACTCCCCGAAGTCATTGTCGATGAGGCAACTGACACATACGACACTGTCGAGTGGCTTGTCGGTCATCTTGAGTCAAATTCCCGCGTTGGTTTCGTTGGTGTCTCCTACCCTGGCTACTATGCAACCATCGCAGCGCTATGCGCCCACCCGGCCATTGTCGCAGTCTCCCCTCAGGCGCCGGTTTTCGACTGGTTTGTCGGTGACGATTATCATAGAAACGGAGTTCTTGCACTTGCTGCCGCATACAAATTCAGCAACGGATTTATGCGTCCGGCAAAATCTCCTTTCACCACGGCTCCGGCCTCTCCCAAACTCGGCTATAGCGACGAATACAAATATTTCAGCAATTTCTACTCCGCTTCAGAACTCTCTCCTACTTTCGGCGGCACAATCCCGTTTTGGAATGATGTCATCGAACATCCCGATTACGATGAATTTTGGAGGGAAAGCTGCGTCGGCCATTATGTGAGGGAGGTAAAACCGGCGATTCTTGTTGTCGGCGGCACTGTCGATGCGGAAGATTGCTACGGAGCATTCCAGACCTACCGGGCAATCAAGGAAAAATCCCCCAAGACCGAGCTCTACTTCGCACTTGCTCCCTGGTCTCACGGGGCTTGGAGAAACCGTTCCTATGAAAGCCTTGGGAAAATGTGGGCGGGTTCGGACATATCCTCCTACTTTCTCGATGAAATTGAATATCCTTTCTTCCGTCACTATCTTGAGGGAGAGGGAGATGCACCGGCGAAGGTGAGCCTTCGTCCTTACGCCTCGTCCACCTGGCAGTTCCAGGAGAGCTGGCCTTCCAAAACGATGAAGAAAGTTCCCTTCTATCTTGCGCAGGGCTACAGCAAAAAACGTTCGGACAACCCGGGCAGCCTCCAGCGCAATATATCCCCAAAAGAAAGAATCAGCTACAGCTCCTACATCTCCGATCCTCTCAGCCCCGTTCCATATATGAATCCCGAGGAGAAATACTCCTACAAACTCTTTATGGCATCAGACCAGTCTTTTGCGTCTAAACGTGAGGATGTCATCTGTTTCAACGGCATCCGTCAGTCCGAAACCTTGAAACTTGAAGGGCCGGTGAGGGCGGTGCTTTATATGAGCGCCAATGCCGAAGATGTCGATTTGATAGTCAAACTCATAGACGAGGGCCCGGATATGATGCCGGGCGAAAACCACGAAAATTCCCAATTGCTCATCCGTTCGCAGGTGGTTCGTGCAAGGTTCCGTAACAGCCTTTCGGTTCCTCGAAAACTCACTCCCGGCGATGTGAACCGGCTCGAAATCCTTTTTGACGACATTGCCCACCACATAAGGCCAGGCCATCGTCTCGTGCTTCAGATTCAAAGCAGCCTCTTCCCTCTGTTGGACCGCAATCCGCAGACTTGGCTGGACAATCCCTACTATGCTAAAAAAGAAGACTATAAGGAGTGCGAGGTCAAAATCTATCACGACCGCATCCGCCGTTCTGTAATCTACCTCCCTGTCGTGGAATAATATGTGAAGTCCGGAGGTCCGCAACAGCTACAATGTCTCCCGGACATTGTAGCTGTTGCGTTCGCTGCTGTTTCGGGAAATCATCTCGCAGATAAAACCGGCGAGGAACATTTGCACGCCGATAATCAGAGCCACCAGCGCGAGATAGAATAGCGGCTGGTCGGTCACCGGTCTGAAAACCTCGTTGTGGGCCTGTTGAACCAGTTTTTCGATAATCACCCAGAGCGCAATCACCCCTCCGATAAAGAATGTCGTGAGTCCCGTGAATCCGAAGAAATGCATCGGTTTTTTCCCGAATGTGCTCAGGAACCATAGCGACAGCAGGTCGAGAAATCCGTTCACAAAGCGGTTCAGTCCGAATTTGCTCTTTCCGTATTTACGCTTTTGGTGGTGCACAGGCTTTTCGGTGATTCTTGTATATCCCGCATTTTTCGCAAGATAAGGAATATATCTGTGCATCTCCCCATAGACCTCGATGCTCTTTACGACCTCGTTCTTGTATGCCTTGAGTCCGCAGTTCATATCGTGAAGGCGTATCCCCGTAATTTTGCGTGCGGTGGCATTGTAGAGTTTGGAAGGGATGTTTTTAGTCAGTTTGTTGTCTTGGCGATGCTGTTTCCATCCCGAAACAATGTCCCAACCGTCCTCGACAATCATCCTGTACATCTCGGGGATTTCTTCCGGCGAGTCCTGAAGGTCCGCATCCATCGTCACCACGACCCTGCCTTCCGCAGCCTTGAATCCGCAGTATAGCGCCGCCGATTTCCCATAGTTCCGTCTGAAAGATATTCCTCTGATGTTGCTGTCTTTCCTCGCAAGCTTCTGAATCACAGCCCACGAGCCATCGGTACTTCCGTCATCGATCATTATGATCTCATATTTCCAGCCCTGCTTTTCCAAGACAGAATGTATCCAATCGATGAGTTCAGGAAGAGACTCCTCCTCATTGAAAATGGATATGACGATGGACAGGTCCTTTGCGTATTCTTTCATGGCTATTGTTCTTCAATGTCGGATGAGTTTTCTTCCTTGTTGTGAAATCCTGCGAACGGATCGGTCTTCGGGATATATCTTGACAGAATCGACGAGAGAATCGTTCCGTAGAGGAAGCAGTAGATGAAGTTCGAGAAGAACGATATCATCGGCATATTGTCCTTGAAATTCTCTATTATCGTCAGTGAATTGGAGTCGAGCATTGACGAGTACCGGCTCAGGGCGATGTTGAACGCCTGTTCGATGGCGTCAGGGTTGATATAGAGCACGTCGGCAAGGTTTGCGGCCGAAAATATCAGTGCCGAGAACAGCGATGCGAACACTCCGAGCCTGAGGGTCTGTCCGTGCTGCACCCCGTCGTATGAGTCCACGAGACTCTGCATGAAAGCCTTCAGAATGTATATGCATCCCACGAACTTTGCAATCCACAGGAGAGTCGTGATGAGACTGACCGCGACGGAAGATGATATTAGTTGTGGAAGATATTGTACAGCAAACAGATATGCCGTTGATGCCGCTCCGAGGGCAAGTCCCGCGACTGCCGCGCGGTTAAGCAGTGCTCCGGATGGTATGTTATCGTTCATAATCTTGTCATTTATTCTATTCAGGTGTGCAAAGATAGAAAAAAATTCCTACCTTTGTCCGCTTATTTTTGAACAAGGTGCCGTGTTTGTAGACGGCGAAGTTAAATTCAAGCTCTGCAGCAGTTTCTTTTGTGTTGAAGCGGTGGAGCAAAAAACAGTAAGATTATGATTAACATCACATTTCCCGACGGTAGCGTGAAACCCTTTGAAAAAGGTGTCACCGGTTATCAGATTGCGGAGGGCATAAGCCCGAGGCTCGCATCAGAAGTTTTGGCAATGACAGTGAAGACGGCGGACGACGACACAGCAGGGAAAGGTACGTTATATGACCTCGATCGTCCGATAAACGAGGATTGTGCGATCACATTCCACAAATGGGATGACGATGAGGCGAAACATGTGTTCTGGCACTCCTCCTCACATCTTTTGGCACAAGCGCTTGAGGCTCTCTATCCGGGCGTGAAGTTCGGAATCGGACCGGCGATCGAGAATGGTTTCTACTACGATGTGGACCTTCAGGGACGTCAGATTACCGAGGTTGACCTCAAGGCCATCGAGGATAAAATGATGGAGTTCGCTCGCACGAAGGAAGCTTTTGTCAGAAAGGAAGTATCCAAGGATGAGGCGCTCAAGACTTTCACAGAAAAGGGTGACGAATATAAGGTCGAACTCATCGGGGAACTTGAGGACGGTCACATTTCATTCTACACCAACGGCAGCTTTACGGACCTTTGCCGCGGACCTCATTTGAGGGATATGTCGGTTATCAAGGCCGTGAAACTCACTGCAATAGCCGGTGCCTATTGGCGCGGCGACCAGAACCGTCAGCAGCTCACCCGAATCTACGGAATATCTTTCCCGAAAAAGTCGATGCTCGACGAGTATCTTGCCCTTATGGAAGAGGCCAAGAAGCGTGATCACAGGAAGATAGGCAAGGAGATGGAGCTTTTCACATTCTCATCTAAAGTCGGAATGGGACTACCTCTTTGGCTGCCAAAGGGCGCCGACCTGCGTTCTCGTCTTGAGGAGTTCTTGAAGAAGATCCAGAAGTCCTATGGCTACCTTCCGGTCATCACTCCTCACATCGGAAATAAGGAACTCTATGTGACTTCAGGTCACTATGCAAAATATGGTAAGGACTCGTTTCAGCCGATTCACACCCCACAGGAGGGTGAGGAATATCTGCTCAAGCCGATGAATTGTCCTCACCACTGCGAGATTTACCGCAGCAAGCCGCGTTCATACAAGGACCTGCCTCTGCGTTTCGCGGAGTTCGGCACCGTCTACCGCTACGAGCAGAGCGGTGAGCTTCACGGACTTACCCGTGTCCGCTGCTTCACTCAGGACGACGCCCATCTCTTCGTGCGTCCGGACCAACTCAAGGAAGAGTTCGAGAAGGTCATAGACATTATTCTCTATGTGTTCAAGACCTTGAACTTCAAAGAGTACACCGCTCAGATTTCACTTCGTGACCCGAAGAATCCGTCCAAGTACATCGGCTCTGACGAGAATTGGGCGAAGGCCGAGTCGGCCATCATCGAGGCTTCTAAGGAAAAGGGTCTTCCGACCGTCGTCGAGCTCGGAGAAGCTGCATTCTACGGTCCTAAACTCGACTTCATGGTAAAGGACGCCATCGGAAGGAAGTGGCAGCTCGGAACGATTCAGGTAGATTACAACCTTCCTGAGCGCTTCGGACTCGAATATGTCGGGGCTGACGGACAAAAACACCGTCCGGTGATGATTCATCGTGCGCCATTCGGGTCTCTCGAACGTTTTGTGGCAGTGCTTCTTGAGCACACGGCCGGCAAACTTCCTCTGTGGTTGACTCCAGATCAGGTGAATATCGTTCCTGTGAGCGAAAAATTCGTGGATTATGCAAAAAAAGTTTGCAGTTTGATGAATAATTCCGATATTCGCGCTTCAATAGACGATCGTAATGAGACGCTCGGCAAGAGAATCCGTGAGTCAGAGCTCAAAAGGATTCCTTTCCTTGTCATCGTAGGTGAGAAGGAAGCAGCCGAGGGACATGTTTCAGTGCGCCGTCAGGGTGGAAAAGACGAGGGTTCAATGTCAGTTGAGGACTTCATTACATTGGTAAGCAATGAGGTGAAGGCACAACTGGCCTGACCTCATGAAATATTATTAACAACTTATTTTTTAGGAGGATAATTTTATCGCAGCACCATTTAAACCGAAGCCGCGCCCGCAAGGTCCAAGACCACAGCAGGGCCGTCCTGTTCAGAATCAGAAAAAGGACGAAGGCAGCCTGAGAATCAATAACGAGATCAGAGTACCGCAGGTAAGACTCGTTGGGGACAATATCCCTGAACCAGGAATTTACCCTACGTCAAAAGCACTCAAACTCGCTGATGAACTCGAACTTGACCTGGTGGAGATAAGTGCAAAAGCGGATCCTCCGGTGTGCAAGATTATTGACTACCAGAAATATCTCTATCAGCAGAAGAAAAAGGCCAAGGAGATGAAGTCCAATGCGGCTAAGGTGGTCATAAAGGAAATCAGGTTCGGTCCGAACACGGACGAGCATGACTTCCAGTTCAAGCTCAAGCATGCGCAGGAGTTCCTGCAGGAAGGCTCGAAGGTCAAGTCTTCAGTCTTCTTCAAGGGACGCTCCATCATCTACGCGGAGCAGGGAGAGAAACTTCTCCTTCGTTTCGCTCTGGAACTTGAGGAGTACGGACGTGCCGAGCAGATGCCGAAGCTTGAGGGCAAGAGGATGATCATGATGATCGCACCGATTGCAAAGAAGAAATAGTGATTTCTTCAACAGTTTGAATATCCGTGAAGGATACTATATTATTATTAACAAGTTAAATGATTTAACTATGCCAAAAATCAAGACCAACTCCGGTTCAAAAAAGCGTTTTACGCTTACCGGAACGGGAAAAATCAAGAGGAAGCATGCCTTCAAGAGCCACATCCTCACCAAGAAGACCAAGAAGCAGAAGAGAAATCTGACTCACATCGGACTCGTTGCAGCTCCGGACCAGAAGAGAGTCAAGGCTTTATTGGGATTGTAATCATTACTTATTATGTTAAACTTGGATTGCAGTATAAAAGCTCCTGAAAGATTGGACACTGCCTCCATAAAACAGTTAAATTATGCCAAGATCGGTAAACTCAGTAGCCTCAAGGGCTCGCCGCAAAAAGATTCTCAAGAGAACCCGCGGTAACTTTCTGTCAAGAAAAAATGTCTGGACGGTAGCGAAGAACACCTACGAGAAAGGTTTGACTTACGCCTATCGTGACCGCAAGAACAAGAAACGCGAATTCCGCGCACTTTGGATTCAGAGAATCAACGCTGCCGCACGTCAGTACGGTATGACTTACTCTCAGTTTATGGGTAAGATTGCAAAGCAGAACATTGGTCTCAACCGCAAAGTTCTTGCTGACCTCGCCATGAATAATCCGAAGGCTTTCGAAGCAATCGTCAACTCTGTAAAATAGTCTGATGATATGAGCCTGAAGGAATTCTTCCACAACCGTTGGGTGAAGTTCGGTTTCTGGGCTTTACTCTATATCTTGTGGGTGATATGGCTCGGAAATTATTGGTGGCTTTTCGGCCTTGCCATCCTTTTTGACCTCTGCGTCACAAAGAAAGTCAAATGGCTTTTCTGGAAAAAGGAATACAAGGAAGGAGAAAAACATAATGCGGCACTCGATTGGCTTGACGCCATCATATTCGCCGTCATTGTCGTGACATTCATCAATATTTTCTTTTTTCAGGCATTCAAGATTCCTTCATCCTCAATGGAAAGTACTCTGTACACCGGAGACCACCTTTTTGTGAGCAAGCTCGCTTATGGCCCCCGGATGCCCGAGACTCCGCTGACAATTCCTTTCACTCACAACACAATAGGCAGCAAGGAATCCTATTCCGAACTGATTCATTGCAAATACAAGAGACTCAAAGGGTTTGGCAGTGTCAAAAGAGGAGATTGCGTAGTTTTCGGTTTCCCGAACGGTGACTCAGTCCTTGTCAAAGCTCCGGCAGACGACTATTATATGCTCTGCCGAATGTATGGAAGGGACTTCACCACAAGAAATTACGGACCTGTGAAGGTTCGGCCTTCCGACAAGAAGGACCATTATGTCAAGAGGTGCGTTGCCATTGCAGGTGACACTCTCAGCATCAGAGGAGGCGTGGTTTACGTCAATTCTGAAATGGCGCCGGTTCTTCCCGGTATGCAGAACAGCTACACGGTCGTGACGACGGGACAGAAACTCAATCCCCGCAGCCTTGAAAGGCTCGGACTCAACAAGTCTGAACTCTGGTTCGACCAGGAGCTTCCAGGCTATCCCGCGATGCCTCTTACTGAGAAGATGCTAGAGGAGTTGAAAGGCTATTCAAGCGTCGTTTCCATAGAGCCGAACATCGACAACTATCCTCCGGACTATCCGGATTCGTGGAAGACCATCTTCCCGTTCTCGGAAAACTTCGAATGGACCAGGGACAATTTCGGACCGCTGTGGATTCCGCAGAAAGGCGTGACGGTGAAGCTGAATCTCGAAAATCTCCCTCTTTATGAAAGGATCATCACCTCGTATGAGGGAAATGAACTCTCTGTGGAAGACGACGGGACGATAAGGATCAACGGAGAAACGGTTACGGAATATACTTTCCGACAGGATTATTACTTTATGATGGGAGACAATAGGCACAACTCTCTCGACTCGCGTTATTGGGGATTCGTTCCCGAAGACCACATAGTCGGAAAGCCTGCGCTTATATGGCTCTCAATCGACGGAAACAGGAAGTTTCCGGGAAACATTAGATGGCGGAGATTCTTCAAAATCGTCTAAACACTTGCAATTTAGCATTTTTTACACGATATTTGCAGCCCGCAAAAATTTGATAATATTAAAAAGTATATAAAATGGCAAAGGTTTGTCAAGTTACAGGAAGAAAGAGAATGGTCGGCAATAATGTCGCTCACTCCAAACTGCGCACTAAGCGCGTGTTCGCCCTGAACCTCAAGACCAAGAAGTTCTGGTCAGAGGAAGAGCAGAGGTTCGTCACCCTCAAGGTGTCCTGCAAGGGTATGAGGCATATCGAGAAGAATGGTCTCGACGCTACTATCAGAGAAGCTCAGAAGAAAGGATTTATTAACCTTGTTTAATTGTTTTTTGAATTATGGCAAAGAAAGCTAAAGGTAACAGGGTGCAAGTCATCCTTGAGTGCACAGAGCAGAGAGAAAGCGGTGTACCGGGTATCTCAAGATACATTACTACAAAGAACAAGAAGAACACGACTCAGCGTCTTGAGAGGATGAAGTACAATCCTTTCCTCAAGAAAGTTACGCTTCACCGTGAGATTAAATAACGAAGGAGGATTAAACTATGGCAAAGAAATCGGTCGCAACCTTCGCTGCCGGCAAAGGCGGTAAGAAAATGGTTAAGTGCATCCGTATGGACAAGTCTCCGAAGACTGGCGCTTATGCTTTCAACGAACTTCTCGTTGAGGATTCTCAGGTTAAGGAATTTTTCGCAAAGAAATAGTCCTGAAAGAAGTAAGTCAGACGCCCGTCAAAGGGTGATATGATAGGATTGAAGACTGACCCGAAGGTCCGAAGGATGGTGAACAAAATACTTTTTGGTCACCATCCTTTTTGGGTATATGAAAACTTGGTTTTCCCACTTTTAAGTCACGAATCACATTTGACGAAGTGCGCTAAAATCATTATATTTGCAAGTTTGAAAACGAATCATCAGGCTTATGGGCATTTTTGACAAGGGAGTAAAAAACACGAATAGGAGTTTCTTCGACAAGCTTTCGAGGGCTATAGTCGGAAAGTCCCGCGTTGACGACGGCATACTGGACGCCATGGAGGAGGCTCTGGTGGAGACGGATATGGGCGTAGACACAACCTTGAAGATTATCGACAACCTTGAGGAGCGTGTCAGCCGGGACAGGTATGTTTCCCTTGAAGAGCTTACAGAGATGCTTAGGGATGAGATTTCCAAGCTTCTTGACGTTGACGGGGCACCTGTTTCTGACGGACGCCCGGATATCGAGCGGATGATAGACACAACCAAGAAGCCGTATGTCATTCTCGTCGTGGGTGTGAACGGTGTCGGCAAAACAACCACAATAGGAAAGATTGCCGCTAAACTCGCTGCTTCCGGGAAAAAGGTCGTGCTCGGGGCCGCGGATACGTTCAGAGCCGCTGCCGTTGACCAGCTTGTGATTTGGTCGCAGCGGGCTGGGGTTGACATCGTGCGTCAGGAGATGGGCTCGGATCCGGCTTCGGTTGCCTACGACGCGGTGAAGTCGGCCGTGGCAAAGTTTGCCGATGTTGTGATAATTGACACTGCCGGACGTCTTCACAACAGAATTGACCTGATGAACGAGCTGACCAAGATCCGCAACGTGATTTCAAAGGTTGTCCCGGATGCTCCTCATGAGGTCCTGCTTGTGCTTGACGCCTCCACCGGCCAGAATGCTTTCCAGCAGGCAAAGGAATTCTCCCGTGCAACGAAGGTCACTGCCCTGGCGTTGACAAAGTTGGACGGCTCGGCGAAGGGCGGAGTCGTGGTCGGCATCGTCGATCAGCTCGGGGTCCCGCTTAAGTATATCGGAATCGGTGAGGGGGTTGATGACTTGAAACTGTTCGATAGAAAGGAATTTGCGGAGTCGCTGTTCGACATATCGTCGATAAAGTGAGCCGGCAGAGGATAAAAAATGAAAAAAAATAAACTGATATGACTGTTTCGTATAATTGGCTGAAGGATTACATCAAGTGCAGTCTTTCACCGGAAGAGGTCGCTGCAGCGCTTACTTCCATCGGACTTGAAGTTGATTCCGTTGAGACTGTGGAGGAAATCCCCGGCGGTCTTGCGGGAGTTGTTGTGGCGGAAGTTGTCGAGTGCGTCGAGCATCCGGATTCCGACCATCTTCATATAACAAAGGTGAATGCCGGTGGCCCGGAACTCCTTCAGGTTGTCTGTGGAGCGCCGAATGTGGCTGCTGGAGAGAAGGTACTCCTTGCCACCATCGGAACAGTTCTCGGTGAAGATTTCAAGATAAAGAAGTCAAAGATTCGCGGTGTGGAGTCCTTCGGAATGCTCTGCGCTGAGGATGAACTCGGAATCGGCGAGTCGCACGACGGCATCATGATTATTGACCCTGCGGCAGTCCCGGGAACTCCTGCCAAAGATTATCTTCATCTCGCTACCGACACTGTCATAGAAATCGGACTTACGGCCAACCGTGTCGATGCTGCATCGCACATCGGGGTTGCCCGTGACCTCTACGCATATCTGAAACACAACAATATCCCGTGTGAACTCTGCATTCCGGATGTATCCGCATTCACCGAACCGGTATCGGACGAAGGCTCAATCCCTGTCGAGGTCGTCGCGAAGACCGATGCACCGAGGTATTTCGGCGCGACGCTGCGTGGAGCAAAAGTGGGCCCGTCGCCGGAGTGGCTTCAGAAAAAACTCCTCTCCGTCGGACTCCGCCCGATTGACAACGTCGTGGATGTCAGCAATTTCATACTCATGGAACTCGGACAGCCACTCCATACTTTTGACGCCGACAAGATTTCCGGAGGCAAGGTGATTGTCCGTGACGCAGAGGCCGGCGAGAAACTCGTCACACTTGACGGCGTGGAGCGTGAACTCAATCCTGCAGATCTCGTGATTGCGGACGAGAAGGGAGCCATGTGCCTCGCGGGTGTGTTCGGTGGCGCGGATTCTGGAATTTCGGAGACGACGAAGGACATATTCCTCGAAATCGCATACTTCAATCCGGTGACAATCAGGAAAACCTCGAAGCGCCATACCCTAAAGACCGATGCATCGTTCCGCTATGAACGCGGATGCGATCCTCTCGCCCTTGAATATGCCGCTAAGAGGGCTGTGCTCCTTCTTCAGGAGCTCACCGGAGCGCATCTTGACGGAAAGATCCGGCGTGTGGAGTCAGCGCAGTTCGCCCGCAAGCAGGTGGAATTGGACTATAGTCGCATCGAGAACTTCATCGGCAAGAAGATAGGTAGTGGCACGATTGAGGAGATACTTGAAGATCTCAATTACGAGTTCATTGAGAAGAGAGAAAACGGGGCGCTCGTTGGCGTGCCGACATATATGATAGACGTCTACAGGGAATGCGACGTCGTGGAGGAAATCCTCCGAATCTACGGATATAACAACGTGGAGCTTCCCAAGGCTATGCGGATGTCTGTAAACCCTGGGGAGAAGCCTGAGCCGGAGCTTGTCCGCAACACCATTTCTGACTGGCTCGCGGCCAACGGTTTCGTTGAGACAATGAACAATTCGCTCACGAAGGGCGAGTATTATTCAAAGCTCACGACTTTCCCTGAGGAACGTTGTGTCCGTGTGCTCAATCCGCTCAGCTCTGACCTTAACGTGATGCGCCAAACGCTGATACTCAACGGACTGGAGGTGATCGCCTACAATATAAACCGCCAGATGACGAATCTTCGCATCTTTGAATATGGCTCCGTCTATTCTCTGAAGAACATCACCGAAACCCCGTCTCTGGACGATATTGACGAGCATCAGTGCTATGCGATGTTCATTTCCGGGGCTCCGGAGAAATCGTGGCGTACCGATGCCGGAAAGGGCAGTTTCTTCCAGCTTAAGGGTTATGTGGAAGCGCTTTTGAAGCGCTTTGGAGCGGATCTCTACCAAATGGAGACGTCCGAGGCGCCTGCCGACATTTTCTCTGACGGACAGACATATCTTCTTCCTGGCAGCCACCGTCAGCTCGCCGTTCTCGGTGTCGTGGCACAGCCGCTTCTCCGTAAGGCGGGCATCAGGCAACCGGTATTCGCGGCCGAAATCAACTGGCAGGCACTCTTTGAACTCGTGAAACGGGACAAGATTAGCTATAAGGAACTTCCTAAGTATCCGGAGGTTCGCCGCGACCTCGCGCTTCTGCTCGATGAGGGTGTAAGTTTTGCCGATCTTCGCCGAACAGCCTACAAGGCCGGCAAGAAGATTTTGAAGAGCGTTTCTCTCTTCGATGTCTATAAGGGCGACAAGATTCCTCAGGGCAAGAAGCAGTATGCGCTGAGCTTTGTACTTCAGGATCTTGACAAGACCCTCACTGATGCTGATGTCGAGAGAATCATGCAGAAACTGCTGTCTTCGTTCCAGAACGAGAACGGCGCAACGTTGAGATAGTCTGCGGTGAAGAGGTTTCCGGCATATCTTGTTGTTCTGGCGCTTGCCGTCGGGCTTTCGCTCGCTTCCTGCGGGAAGAAGGAGCGTGTCATCCCGAAGGAGAAGATGGCGGAGATATATGCCGAGATGTACGTGCTGGATCAGTGGCTTGATGATAACCGCTCGCTGAGGCGTGAGGCTGACACTTCGTTGGTGTATGCTCCTGTGCTTGATAAATATGGCTACACCTACGACGACTACCTGAACAGCGTGGACGTCTACATGAAGGATCCGACCCGTTATTCAAGGATTCTGCGCAGGACTTCCGAGATTCTCGGCTCCCGTCTGACTGAACTTAAGGCCGAGAAGAAGGCACAGGAAGATGCCATGAAGGAGAGCAGGAGGCTGGATTCGCTGAGGAATCTCATTCATCTGAACGTGGATTCGCTTATGAACTCCATGGTCCGGACTGCTCCGTCCGACAGCCTTGTCACAGTGTTCGATTCGCTCGGGTTTGTGGATTTCCGTTTCGTGCAGACAAGTGACACGACCTACGATGGTCCTGCAATGGTCATTAGGATAGATTCGCTTGCCGTGGCGGCCGACAGCCTCACCGTTTTGACGGACAGTCTCGAGACTGCCCATGAGAAAAAGAATACTGACACGGATGTGGCAACGTCAGAAGTGTCCCGGAAGGAAAGCGGGACTGTTTTGGTGAAAACTGACTTGATCCCGGAGAACGGAACTATTGACGAACAATCCTCCTTCCGCAGCGCAAAGAGAAGAAGACTTGTTCCAACGCGTGACACATTGATAAAAGTGAAGTGATGCTGCATTTCGACAATATAGTATATGGACCGATACACAGCCGACGTCTCGGCTCTTCGCTTGGAGTGAATATACTTCCGGCTGTCGGCAAGCTGTGCAATTTCGACTGCATCTACTGTGAATGCGGTTGGAATAGAAACGGCATATCCGACGGGGTGTTCCCGTCCGCGAAGGATTGTGAGTCTGCATTGCGTGCCGCTTTGGAGAAAATTGCGAAGGACGGAACTCCTTTGAATTCCATTACCTTTTCCGGCAACGGCGAGCCGACTCTGAATCCTCATTTCTCTGAAATAGTTGACGTTACACTTGCTCTTCGGGATGAGTTTGCTCCCGAGGCGAAAGTCACCGTGCTCTCGAACGCGACGACCTGCGGAAAGCCTGCGGTTCTTGCCGCGCTGAAAAAGGTTGACAATCCGGTGATGAAGATAGATGCTCCGACAGACGAACTGGCTGAGTGTATAAACAAACCGTCCTGCATATATAATGTGCAGACTGTCGTGGACAATCTTCGTGCGTTCGACGGCAATTTCATTCTCCAGACTATGTTCCTGCGTTCCGATGCCTTCGACTCGGCCTCTCCGGAGATCCTCGGCAAGTGGATGGATATTGTCCGTAAACTCCACCCTCGTGAAGTTATGGCCTATTCCATAGATCGTGAGACTCCGCAAAAATCTCTTCGCAAATATACCTATGACGAAATATCCTCGTTTGTGAAACCTCTCGTAGATGAAGGATTCACCATTCAAGTAAAGGCTTGAAACATCTGCACGCAACCTCGCATCTTATATAATAACCAATAACAGAAAAACTCATAAACTAAAATATAATGGTAAACTATCTCGAAAAATACGGATATTATCCGAAGACGTCGGAAATTGACGGGGCTATCGCCAATATTTCCGCGAATGTTGACGGATTCATGACAGAGGACGTCCTCAAGACATGTTTCTCCATGCTTGACCTCACATCTCTGAAGACAAATGACACTGAAGCTTCAATCGCGGCGCTCGTGGAGAAGGTCAACGCCTTCCCGGCAGACTACCCTGGATGGCCATATCCGGCATCAGTCTGCGTGTACCCTAATTTCGCGTCAACTGTGCGCGACACGAGGAAGGGAGACTTCCACATAACTGTGGTGTCTGCATGCTTTCCGTCGTCGCAGAGTTTTCTTGACGTGAAGCTTCTCGAATGTGCCAAGGCTGTTGAGAATGGCGCTGACGAGGTGGATGTCGTGCTGGCACTCAATTATTTCCTTGCGGGCGACTATGAAAAGGCGTCCGAGGAGATACGTGCCGTGAGAAAGTGCATTGACGAAGTTGCGGCAAAGCAGGGTCGCAATGTGCATCTGAAGGTCATCCTCGAGACAGGGCTGCTCGTCTCTGCCGAGAACATTGCCAATGCCTCGTTTCTCGCAATGGAGGCCGGTGCCGACTTCATAAAGACGTCTACCGGAAAGGTGGAGGTGAACGCGACTCCTATGGCGGCTTTCGTGATGTGCCAGTGCATCGCAAAGTTTTATGAGAAGACCGGAAAAAAGATAGGATTCAAGCCGGCGGGCGGAGTTTCTTCAGCAAAAGACGCTATTTGTTATTATTTGATAGTGTCAGCGGCTCTTGGCAAGGAATGGCTCAACAAAGACCTGTTCAGATTTGGCGTCAGCCGCGTTGCAAACAGCATTTTGTCCGTTGCGCAGCAGAAAACAATTGCGTACTTTTAACTGAAAGTTAGCGCAAACTTTTGTAAAAATCGATATAAAAAACGGCTGCTGGCGCGTGTCAGTAGCCGTTTTTGAAGATTAGCCGCTGAATATTTCATTCAACGGCTAATTGCATTTAGATTTGCCCCGAAATTTAAAAACGACATGCTATGAAACGCTTTCTTTTATTTTTCGGGGCTGCTGTGACATTCTTGTCCTGCGAAAGAGTTGACCTCGGGACCGGCGACAGCTCCGCCGGCCGATATGGTGATGACCTGTCCCATGATGCCATAGTCCTCGGGCGTCAGCTGGATGACCCGTACAAAACCGAAAATGTGACCAGGGCACTCGCTGCCCTCTACCCAACAAAGGCAGACCGCGTCAATGTAGAGACCACTGACTATTATGTCCGCTTCCTTCCTGCCGATCAGGAGGAGTTTGACTTCTTGAAGTCATTAGGCATCGAACTTCTTGACCATCCGGTTGATTATGAGATTGTGAAGGAAGGTGACTGGTACCATGACCCTTCCGTTGAAGAGGAGAACATCACCTGGCAGTATGCTGTGGTGCCGAAGGACTTCAGCTTTCCGGAAGTGAAGTACCAGATTTTGCATGAATGCTACATAGCTTCTCATGATTCCTCGACGAAGGCTGCGGATGAAATCGACTGGGCTGAGGTGGAGCGCAAGTCCTACGAGCTGACGGGCAACGGAAGTCTGCTCGCGGACGCCGGAACTCTCACCAGGGGAGGCCGTGTCACTCCGTCCGGGAGACTGACGATTGTGGACGACGCCGCCAACGGTGGCAAGCCTTTCGGCGTTTCGGGTGTGATGGTCAGCTGCAATGCCTTCGTGAAATTTGCGACTGCCTATACGGACAGGGACGGCTACTACACGATGAACAAGGAGTTCTCTTCAAAGATTCGCTACCGAATAGTGTTCAAGAACGAGAGAAACTTTGCCTTGGGTCTCAATCTGATACTTGTTCCCGCATCCGTGTCCACTCTCGGCAAGGCTGAACCTGACGGCATAAGCATGACCATCACCAGGGATTCTGATGAGAAACTGTTCAGAAGGTGTGTCGTGAACAATGCGGTCTACGACTACATAGGGCGTTGCGACAAGAAGGATATGAACATAGGCGAGCCGCCGAAGGATCTGCGGATATGGCTTCTGTCTAAGCTTGAGCCGAGCAGCACCCCGATGATTCATCAGGGGGCTGTGGTCAGCCATCCTCTCATCGCGGGATTCCTCGGGCCGTATGCGCTTTTGGTCAAGCTGTTTGCTCCGGACATTACTCTCGGCATGTCGGGAAAGAACGATTATAAATCCATATATAGCACAGTGAATCACGAACTTGCCCATGCAAGCCATTATGCCAAGGTCGGAAACGACTATTGGAACAAATATGTCGAATACATCCTTACTTCTTTCGTGTCGAGCGGCACGGCATACGGCTCAGGGAAGGAGGACGGCGCCGGCTACTGTGAGGTGGGTGAGATGTGGGCCTACTATCTTCAGTGTGTGATGGAAAAGGACCGCTATGGCGGAAAACTGTCCGACTCGGGTGAATATGAATGGTTCAGGCCTCAGATTCTGAAATATATAGGAGAGCGCGGAGTTAGCCGCGGGGATATATTCAAGGCTCTTGACGGTGGTACGGCATCGCTCGCGGCATTCAAGACATCCCTGATAAAGGCCCGCCCTGACAAACGCGCGGTGATAGAACAGGCATTCTCCAGATATTCAAAGGAATAACGCTATGAACATCACTGTCGGACAAGTCTTTCGTCGTGCCGCCGCGGCTGTCCTGCTCTCTGCATTAACTTCTCTTGCGGCTCCGGCACAGCGCTTCAACATATCGACTAACCTGATGGAATATGCCAACCTCGGCACGCTCAATCTTGACGTGTCATACGGTGTGGCCAGGAACTGGTCTGTCGGGGCAGGCGTGCGCTGCAACCCGTTCAAGTTCGAGTCCGAGCGGAGAGGAGTGTTCTTCAACCGGCAGCAGTCATATTCTGTCGGCGCACGCTATTGGCTCTGGCACATAAACACCGGTTGGTGGTTCGGGAGCAAGCTGCGTTTTCAGGAATACAGCTCCGGCGGCGTGTTCTCGGACGGTTCCGAGGAGGGAAACCGCTACGGAGTAGGGATGTATGCCGGCTATTCCTACATGATATTCCCACATTTCAACATCGAGTTCGGACTAGGAATGTGGGGCGGAGGCGGCAGCTATCGGAGCTACTCGTGCCCTGTCTGCGGAATCACCGTAGGGGAGGGAAACAAGATGTTCATACTTCCGGACGATGTGATGATAGCTCTTGTCTATGTGTTCTGAAAAATATCTCAAGATGAATAAGATGTGTATAGGCTGGCTTGGGCTGTCTGTGGCTGCGCTCGTGGCTTCCGTTATGCTTGCTCTGTCGTGTTCTCCGGCACGAAAGGCACGGACGCTGTTTGAGCGGGGTGTGGTGGCAGACATCAGCATCCCTGGCCGGTCCGTTGACGGACCTGACACTCTGGAGCAGAATCCTACAGTTTCAAGGGAGTCTGAAAGGGAATCGGGAGAGCCGTTGATAATGAACGCGATAAGGGATGACGAAACCGGCGAGATGGTCGCAACGGACATTATTTCCGCATCGAAGGTCGTGGCACGGTTCAATCATGTTCCCGAGAGACTTGGAAACGTAAGCATCAGTTTCGACCTCATGGTGCCGGCGGCGCTTCTTGACTCGGACTGGCAGCTGAGGTTCTCTCCGGTGATGGAGATTGCCGGCGAGCATCGTTGTCTGGAGACCGTCAATGTCACGGGTGCCGGCTACCGAGACCGCCAACTGCGCGGCTACCAGCGCTATCGTGAATTCCTTGCTTCGATAGTCACTGACACGACTGATCTTATAATGATGCGCCAGCTTGAACTTTTTATCGCAAGGTACTATCCCGAGACATACGCGATGAGAAGAGACTCGTCCATCGTTCCGGCTCCTGATGCGGAGAACTTGTTCGGCGTGACGCAACGAGATGCTGTGGCCCATTATTCCAAGACGCTGAAACATTATATCAACGACAGGAAAAAGCGTAACCGCGACAAGATGTTTCGCAAGTATGTGAAGTCTCCTATAGATTCGTCCGAACTTCGCCTTGACACTGTCCTCCGCGCATCGAACGGAGACTTCATATACCGCTACACACAGTCATTCCGTTCCCTTCCACATCTGAAGAAAGTTGTTGTGAACATGACTGGAAGTGTCTGGCGTTTCGGAGAATACATCTGTGACTTTCCATCTCCTGACAGCCTTGAGTTCTATATAAGCTCCCTGTCATCCCTTGCCGACGACTCGCCGCATTACAGAATGGTGATACGTGAGCGTGTCGTGAGGGACAAAACACTGGCGCTCATTGATTTTGCTGTCGGGAAATCTGCTGTTGACACTTCTCTTGGCTGCAATGCGGGGGAACTCGCCCGGGTGCGCAGGTGCATAGGGGACGTGTTCGAACGTGACGAACTTGAGCTGGACTCGTTGGTCGTGACTGCAGCCTGCTCTCCGGAGGGCCGTTGGAAGTCGAATGCATCTCTTTCCCGTGCAAGGTCAGAGGCCGTGCGCGACTGCATCGCGGAGCTGTTCGAATATGGCGCGGACTCCCTGCTGCGCACTTCGTATATTCCTGAAGACTGGGGCAGGCTCACGGCTATGATTTGCTCTGACAGCCTTGTCTCGAACTCGTCACGGCGTTTCTATCAGGAGACGGTTCTTCCGGTTGCCGACCCTGACTTGAGAGAACAGCGGCTGCGAAAGATGCCGGAATATGGATATGTGCGGGAACGTATCTACCCCAAACTGAGGACCGTAAAGTTCGACTTTCATCTCCACCGGAAGGGAATGGTCAAGGATACGGTCCACACTGCGGAAATCGACACGGCGTATATGCACGGAGTCGAGTCGCTAAAGCAGCTGGATTATCCGACGGCGGTCGCGCTCCTGCGCCCCTACCGCGACTACAATTCCGCGCTCGCCTTCGCCTCTGCCGGCTATGACCATTCTTCCTGGGACGTGCTGAAGGACATTCCGGGCAATTCAGCGAAGGTCTGCTATCTCAAGGCTCTGGTACTGTCCCGTCTCGGACAGCGGGAAAGGGCAAGACACGAGTTCGTTGAGGCTCTTGAAATGGATCCGTCAATGCGCTACAGGGCCAATCTTGACCCGGAAATGGAAATTTTTCAGAAATAAATCATTAAGAAACCTTCAAAAAATAACATGCATCATCTTTTTCATTCTTTTCGGTCTATATTTATTTTCTCATCAGTCGTGTACCTCCAGTACACTCCTTCTTCCAAAAGAAATCTATACTCGAAAATAATTGACAAATCTGAAGCAATTTATTTTTTTATGTTTCTAACATTCTTAAAATCAAAGTTTTATGAAAACAAAAATCTTTTTTGCCGGAGCTTGTGCAACGGCTCTCCTCATGTCCTGCAACAAGGATGTGACAATTCGTGAAGATGCCGTAAACATGCCGGCGGAAACTGCGGAACTTTGCGTAAACATTCCTCTCGAAAATGCCACGAAGGCAGCCGGAGCCGGCTCCGAGTCAGACGAAAAGGCTCTTTCTTCGGTGCAGGTGTTCGTGTTCACCAATTCCGGAAACATCGAGGCCAGCAAAAGTTCCGATTCCGGAAGTCTTGAAATATCCTGCACAAAAGGCGAAAAGACTGTTGCCGCTCTCGTGAACGCTCCTGCGCTTTCGGATGTAAGGACGCTTGACGACCTGCGCTCAAGAGTGTCACTGCTCGGAGACAACGGCAGACAGTCTTTTGTGATGTACGGACAGAAGGCGGTTTCCGTGTCCGCGGCAAGCGTGTCTGTCACACTCGAAGTGCAGAGATTCGCCGCGAAGGTTGTTATCGATAAAATCACCAACAAACTGGAACTTGCCCAGTACCGGACAACCCCGATAACGATTGAGGGCATCTATCTCATCAATGTAGCCGGCAATGCCGTCCTTTCCGGGGCAGGAACACCGACTCTCTGGCTGAACAAGTCGAAGAACGAGACTCAGGCCGATGGCCTCTACAGTGAGACACCTGCCTCCCTTTCTGTGGAGTATGCTTCATCCGAAACATCCGCGCATCATTTCTACTGCTATCCTAACCCGACTTCAGAGGACTCTTCGGCTGCGGCATGGTCTCCTCGCCACACACGTCTTGTTATTGAGGCTACCGTCGGCGGTCGCAGGTACTACTACCCGATTACGCTTCCGGTGATAAATCCGAACACGGTCTACACCGTCAATGAGCTTACGATAACAAGGCTCGGCTCCGACACTCCGGATCTTGAGTCCGTGCTCGGAAGCATCTCGTTTGACATAACGGTGGCTCCTTGGAAGACCGAAACGGTTCAGTCAGTGACAATCTAAAAGTCCCGAACCCATCATGAGGTCTCTGCTTATTGTATTGTCGGCCGTGTCGGCTCTGCTTGTGTCCTGCTCCATAAAAGAGGACAGAAGCGAATGCCCGTGCCGGCTCCAGCTCGATTTGTCATCTGTTGATGCCACCCTCGTCGGAGGGGAACTGCTGTTGTCGATTCGGAACGAAGACGGATTCTCATATTCCGACACCGTTGACCTTTCTGTCGGGACGGAGCTTCTTGAAGTCAAGGTGCCGAGAACCGGCGTGCGGGTGAACCTTTGGTCGTGCGAGGCTGCGGACTTCGTCGGTGAAGACGGGCTGGTCATACCTTTCGGGGACGAATGCCCTTCCGTAAGGATGTTCTCCTCGTATGTCGACACAGACTGCGAGACCTGCACAGAAACAGTCGGCATCATCAAAAACTATTGTCGCCTGACGGTGATGCTGGACGAGAGTGACAAGTATTGGCCATACGAACTGAATGTCAGCGGCAACATTGACGGCTATAGAATTGACGGGACGCCGCGTACAGGGGAGTTCAGCCACTATCTTGTGCCTTCTGCCGAAGTCTCCGCGACGAAGAAAGGGGCACCGTTTCAGGGGCTTAATCTCCCCGGTGGCCTGGAGGCGGCACTTGTCCGGGAGTTGTCCCTTCCTCGCCAGAAGGATGCCTCGCTGAAACTCTCTGTGTTGGAGAAGACCTCGGTTCTCAAGACCTTTGCCCTCGGGAACTATATCTGCCAGAGCGGGTATGACTGGACGGCGGAGAACCTGCAGGACATAGTCGTGAAGATAGACTATGCCTGCACGAGGGTCAGCATTGTTGTTGGGCCGTGGGAGCACAGCTACGACGTTGACATCGAGTTCTGACGCATTCCATCGGCATGTCTTCTGATAAAAATTTACACAGTTTTTTAAAATATGAAAAAATTGTGTAACTTTGCACTCCATTCTGAGCGCGGGTGGCGAAATTGGTAGACGCGCTACTCTCAGAAGGTAGTGCCAGCGATGGCGTGCCAGTTCGACTCTGGTCTCGCGCACTTTATATGGAGACGGCTCTGACGGACCGTCTCCTTTTTTCATTCTTTTCGGTCTATATTCGATTTCATCGCCCTTTTCTGCGTTCGGCATAGCTCAAGCAAGCTTGGCTCTCACGTCCAGTACAAGAAATCTATCCTTGAAAATAAAAGAAAAAACCTGACGCGGTTAGATGATATGGGTAATTTTTTATACCTTTGCAGCCCGAAAATTATAGTAGATAATATATGGAAATCAGGAACATCGCAATCATCGCCCACGTCGACCATGGCAAGACCACACTCGTGGACAGGATGATTTATCAGGCGAAATTGGTAAGGGGTCAGGAAAATCTCGAGGAACTTATCCTCGACAACAATGACCTCGAAAGGGAGCGCGGCATCACAATTCTTGCAAAGAATGTGTCCGTTATCTATAAGGGAGTGAAAATAAACATTATAGACACTCCGGGGCATAGTGACTTCGGTGGAGAAGTAGAGCGCGTGCTCAATATGGCGGACGGGGTACTCCTGCTTGTGGACGCATTTGAGGGATGTATGCCTCAGACAAGGTTCGTGTTGCAGAAGGCAATAGAGATGGGGAAAAAACCTGTCGTGGTCATCAATAAGGTGGACAAACTGAACTGCCGTCCGGAAGAGGTGCAGGAGGAGGTGTTTGACCTCATGTGTCAGCTGAACGCCACTGATGACCAGCTTGATTTCAAGACTGTTTATGGAAGCGCAAAGCAGGGATGGATGTCATACGACTGGAGAAAACCTACCACCGACATCACCCCTCTGCTCGACACCATACTTGAAGCGATCCCGGCTCCGGAGGTCAAGGAAGGAACGCCACAGATGCTGATTTCATCGTTGGAATACTCTCCGTATGTGGGACGTATAGCCATCGGAAGGGTTACCCGAGGCGAACTCAAGGCCGGAATGAACATAAGCCTCTGCAAGAGGTATGACATAATCCAGAAGCAGAAGATCAAGGATCTCATGGTCTTCTCCGGCTTGGGAAAGACTAAGGTCGATAGCGTGCAGTGCGGTGACATCTGCGCGGTGGTCGGAATCGACGGATTTGAGATCGGAGACACCATCGCCGACTATGAAAATCCGGAACCGCTTCCACCTATCGCCGTAGACGAGCCAACGATGAGCATGCTCTTCTGTATCAATAACTCTCCGTTCTTCGGACGCGAGGGAAAGTTCGTGACTTCACGCCACTTGAAGGAGCGTCTCGAGAAGGAACTTGAGAAGAATCTGGCTCTCCGCGTGAAGCCGGGTCCAAATGCCGACTCGTTCATCGTTTACGGACGTGGTGTCCTTCACCTTTCCGTGCTTATCGAGACCATGCGCCGCGAGGGCTTTGAGCTTCAGGTCGGCCAGCCGAAGGTCCTGGACAAGACCATTAACGGTCAGCGCTGTGAGCCTATCGAGAACCTCACGATTGACGTTCCGGAGGAGTTTGTCGGCAAGGCAATCGAGATTTCGACGCGTCGCAAGGCTGCCCTCATCCACATGGAGAATAGGGGAGACCGCACCCATCTCGAGTTCGATATCCCGTCTCGTGGACTAATGGGACTCCGCAGCAACCTGCTCACTGCAACTCAGGGAGAGGCCGTCGTCGCTCACCGCTTCAAGGATTACGAGCCTTACAAGGGTGACATCGAGCGCAGGACTAACGGCTCGCTGGTGTCTCTCGAAACCGGTGTTTCTGTGGCCTACTCTATGGACAAGCTTCAGGACCGCGGGCGTTTCTTCATCGAGCCTGGTGTCGAGATTTATGCCGGCCAGGTTGTCGGAGAGCACACTCGCGAGAGGGATCTCAACATCAACATTTGCAAGACAAAGAAGCTTACCAACATGCGCGCATCAGGAAGTGACGACAAGGTGATGCTTCCGCCGCCGATAGTTTTCTCTCTTGAGGAGGCTCTTGAGTATATTCAGGAGGATGAGCTTGTGGAAGTCACTCCCAAATCAATGAGAATCAGGAAAATAATTCTTGACGAGATTGAGCGTAAAAGAAAGTCCGGAGTAGCTTCCGACAACGAGTAACGACCATTGAGGACAAAAACTGACATATAGAATTGATTTTAGCAAAAATTATTTCTATCTTTGTCGGCTCAAATCTATTTTGGTGTCTATGGAGAATTTTTTACTTATAGCTCTGAATGGATTGCCTTCCGGAAAAACGGTGTTTGAGGGAAGGCTGGGTAAAGAGTTCTTTGTTGAATTTGGTAACTCGGAAATCCTTGATGCTGATGTGAATACGATGGTGACTGTCGACAAGAGCGGAAGTTACATCGGAATTGACATGACGCTTGAAGGAGATGTGACGGTCGAATGCGATAGATGTCTCGAAGACCTTGTCTTTCCGGTCAGCCGCACGGTGCTTCTTGAAGTGAAGTTCGGTGCCGGCGAGGCTCAGGAACAGCAGGATGGGGAACGGGAAGTGCTCTATCTCTCGCAGGACAACACGGAGCTTGACCTCAGCCAGACGGCTTACGACTATGTCTGCCTGAGCCTTCCGCTCCAACGTCACCACGGAGAGGGCGGGTGCAACCCCGAAGCTTTGAAACATCTCTGCGGCTTCGGAAATGATGAAGGTACGCCGGCCGATTCTCCGACAGACAGTTCCGAGAGCCCCTTTGCGGCATTGAAAGGCATGTTCAGTGAAGAATGAAAAGATAATAAATAATTAAAAGTATAATAATATGGCACATCCGAAACGAAAGGCCTCCAAACAGAGGCGTGACAAGAGAAGAACTCACGATGTAGCTGTGGTCCCAACACTTGCAACCTGCTCAAACTGCGGTGCAACCATTATGTTCCACAGGGTTTGTCCTGAGTGCGGCTACTATCGTGGTCGTCAGATTATAGAGAAGAAGGGCGAGTAATCCCCTCTTCTTTTTGATGGTCCCGTAGTTCAACGGATAGAATGGAAGTTTCCTAAACTTTAGATAGCAGTTCGATTCTGCTCGGGACTACGAAAAAAGGATGGTTTGGCAACAAATCATCCTTTTTTCGTACCTTTGTATTCTTAAGATAAATTTTTTGACATTATGAAGAAGATTATAGCGACAGAGAACGCTCCGAAGGCAGTAGGTCCTTATTCTCAGGCCATTGAGGTGAACGGGACGGTGTGGGTTTCAGGGCAGATTCCGGTAAATCCTGCGGACGGCAGCGTCCAGGCGACTATTGAGGCCCAGTCTCATCAGGCGCTGAAAAACGTAGGGGCAATTCTTGCTGAAGCCGGGCTGTCATATTCAGACGTCGTGAAGACCACCGTGCTTCTTGCCGACATCGCTGACTTCAAGGCGATGAATGCTGTATATGCGGAATATTTTACGGAAAAGATGCCTGCCAGGGCTTGTTTTCAGGTCGCTGCACTCCCGCTTGGCGTTAAGGTCGAGATTGAGGCAATCGCGGTAAGACAATAGTACACTTACGATGAACAAAAAGACTCTCCTCGTCGGGCTTTCGGTCCTGGCGGTTATGTTTGTGAGTGTTGCCGTGCTGATTGCCATACTTTATGGCGGGGACGGCGTCAAAGACGGAAAACCTCAGGTGAGAAAATCAGAGGCGCTGTTCTGCGCCGTTCCGTCCAATGCCGTCGCTGTGACTAGGTTCGCTGATGTCAAGACAGCTTCGGAAAAGGTCTTATCGCTCGATGAACCTCCTGCAAAAGGACGCGGAGGATTCGGAAAGGCTGTCGCAGATGCCGTGGCTGCCGGCCGGCTTCCTGAGCTTTCCACCCACGCGCTCGCCGTGTCGCTACAGTATTCGAAAAATCTTGTCCCGCTCTACGTCTTTGATGCCGGACGTGCCGGGGACACGGAAAATGATGCGGAGGTGAACCTGATTGCCACTCTTGCATCGGAGGCCGGTCTTTCGTTCAATGACTGCGACTGCTCGAAGATTCTTTCCGTGACACAGGAATTGCGTGGCAGAAGACTTCTGCTTGTTTCTCCTGCCGACAACATCGTCAATTCTTCCCTGCGGCATCTCAATGACGGGGTATCCATATATGATTCCAACGGATTCGCGGCAGCGGCTTCTGGGGTTTCAGCCTCGTCTTCATTGTTCATTTCCGTTTCGGCAGCCGACCAGATACTTCCGTCTGTCCTTTCCCCGTCCATCCGCAAGCACTACAAGTTCCTGACATCTTTCTCGGAGTGGATCGGGGCAGAGTTGTCCTTTGGTGAAAAGGGTGTTGAACTTTACGGAAAGGCGTTCTCTGCAAGGCAGACAGATTTTGAGAATGTGCTCGTTTCACAGAAACCGGCTTCCTGCAATGTATTCTCGATAGCTCCTGCAAACACACTCCGGGCTCTCTCGCTTCCGATGGATTCGTATTCCGGATATGTTGCGGCTTACGATGAATGGCTCGACAAGAGAATGAAACTCCAGGAGGTCCAGAAAAACCGCAAGGCGCTCGCTTCTGAGCACGGGGTGTCTCCGGCAGATTGGGTGTCTGGCTTAAGGCCGTCGGAGATTGCCGTGGTGTCTTTTATATGCGGTGACAAGATAGAGTCAGTCAATCTCCTGCATTCTTCAAAGTTGAAGAATGACTCTGATATACAGTCCTTTACATTCGGAGGCTACATGGCGGCGCTTTTTGGTGATGTTTTCTCACGCGAAGACGAGAGCTGTTCCTTCAGCTCCGGAGGTTGGCTCATAACTGGCTCTCGTGAAGCTGTAGGGGAGTGGGCTTCGGGAAGGGCACTCGAGTACAGCCTCTATTCAAAACTTGGCGATGCCGGACTGAAGTCGGCTGTCCCATCGTCGGGGAATGCTGTGCTGTATTTCTCTGTAGATGAAGACAGTATGTCTCCGGAACCGGCATTTGGAAAGACTACGGAGACCAAACTTGCCGGGAAACTTGGCGGATGTGACATAATGCCGGCATTTTTATGCCTTTCTTCAGAAAAGAAGTCCGCGCTTTCCATCGACTGCGGTCTTTTCATGGCCGACATGAAGCGGTCAAAGGCTCCGGAGACTGAACGTGATGTTCATATAACCGTGCCTGAAGGGCCGTTCACTGTCAAGAACTCGGCCACCGGCAAGAACAACAGTTTTGTCCAGAACCAGAATCTTACGCTCAGTCTGCGTGATGAAAACGGCAAGGGTATGTGGACTGTCCCTTTCTCAGAAAAACTATGCGGAACGGTCTCCAATGTCGATTATTTTGCCAACGGAAAGATTCAGTTTCTCTTTGGGGCCGGCTCGAAGATATATATGATAGACAGGCTCGGACGGTTCGTGAATCCGTTCCCGCTTGACCTCGGCAAGAAAATTGTACTTGGCCCGGCCGTCTTCGATTTTAGCGGGGCAAGAAAATACAACATTCTCGTCCTGCACGATGACAATACGATAAGGATGTACAACCTTCAGGGCAAGGTTCCAGACGGATGGAAGGACATAACCTCGACAGACACGATTGTCTCCCTTCCGGAGCGCGTTGTCTCTGGAAACAATTCCTGCTGGATCGTGCGTACATCGCGTCAGACTCTGGTTTTCCCGTTTATGGGAGGCGTGCCTCTGACTGATTTTTCCGGAGATGCAATGCTTCTTCCGAGCACTGATGTGAGTGTCACTGAAAACGGGGAAGTGTCAGCAAAGAGTTATAATGGGAAAATACAAAGGATCAAGATAAGATAGAATGCTGCCAGGACAGATAGTGGCAGCAACGTTTAATAAACTACATACAAGAATGATTTACAAATCAGTGAACAAAATGTTCGAGCAGGCGTTACGTGAAAACTGGGAACGCCCTGCTCTTTCAAACTATAGGGGAACCACGATCTTCTACAGGGATCTTGCCGAGAGAATCGCCAAACTGCATATCCTTTTCGAGCACTGCGGCCTTCAGAAAGGCGACAAGGTGGCTATATGTGCGAGGAACCAGGTCAATTGGGCCGTTTCGTTCCTCTCCGCGATGACCTACGGGGCAGTTCCTGTTCCTATTCTTCATGAATTCAAGCCCGGCAATGTCCATCACCTCGTGAACCACTCCGAAGCTAAGGTGCTCTTTGTCGACCCGATTGTGTGGGAGGGGCTTTCCGAGTCTGAAATGCCTGATGTTCAGGCGATAGTGAGGGTCGACACGTTCAAGCTCATATATGCCTCGTCAGAAGACATTACATACGCCCGCGAGCATCTCAACAGCCTCTTCGGAGCGAAATATCCGGAATCGTTCGGCCCGTCAGACATGGACTACTATGAGGACAGCCCTGAGGAACTCGCCCTCATCAACTACACTTCCGGGACTTCCGGATTTTCCAAAGGCGTGATGATTCCCTACCGGACCATTCAGTCGAACATGGAGTTTGCCGCGATTGCCTGCCCGTATATGGACAACAATTCGAACATCATAGCCATGCTGCCTTCTGCACACATGTACGGCCTTATGTTCGAAGTGCTCTATCAGCTCTATAAAGGTGTGCATGTGCATTTCCTGACCCGTGTGCCGAGTCCGAAAATCATTATGGAGGCTCTTGCTGAGGTAAAGCCGGATCTTGTGATTTCTGTTCCTCTCGTCATTGAGAAGATTTACAAGAGCAAGGTCCGCCCGATTCTTGAGAAAAACGGAATTCGCCAGATGCTCCGTCTTCATATCCTTGACCAGTTGATACTCAATAAGATAAAAACAGAACTCGTCAATGCGTTCGGAGGCCGTTTCCACGAGGTTATCATAGGCGGTGCGGCATTTAACAAGGATGTGGAAGAATTCTTCAAGAAGATACACTTCCCGTTCACCGTCGGCTACGGAATGACCGAATGCGGCCCTATCATAACATACGATGACTGGTCTACCGTGAAACTGTATTCATGCGGAAAGGCTGCGCCGAACATGACCATAAAGATAGATTCTACCGATCCGGAGAATGTACCGGGAGAGGTGCTTGTCAAGGGAGACAATGTTTTTCTTGGATATTATAAGAATCAGGAGGCCACTGACGCCGTATTCACGGAGGACGGATGGTTCAAGACCGGGGATATGGGAGTGCTCGACAAGGACGGATATCTTTTCCTTAAGGGACGTTCAAAGTGCATGATTCTCGGCCCTTCGGGACAGAACATCTATCCTGAGGAAATAGAGACTGTGCTCAATAGTCTTGCTTATGTGGTTGATTCTCTTGTGATTGAGGATAATGGAGGACTTACTGCTCTTGTCTATCCGGATCTTCATCAGGCCGAGATTGACGGTCTTGCGGGAGAAGTTCTTCAGGCACATATCGAATCTTTGGTCAAGGAGGCCAACAACGAGCTTCCGAATTATGCGAAGATCAAGGCTGTGGAGATTATGCCGGAAGACTTTGAGCGTACTCCGAAGAGAAGTATCAAAAGGTATCTTTATCAAAGAAACAGCAAATAATGAATATCTTTTTGGTCCATATTCCTTTTCTCATCGGTCACATACTCCCGGTATGCTCCCTCTTCGGACAGAAATCTGGACTCAAAAATCTTATTCATTTCAAATAGTAAAATCAATATATGGAAAAGTTTGACAAGGCCTATCTTGAAATGGCAGCGGTGTGGGCGCGCAATTCCTACTGCAAACGCCGTCAGGTGGGGGCGCTCATAGTCAAGGACAGGATGATAATCTCTGACGGCTACAACGGCACCCCGTCGGGATTCGAGAATGTCTGCGAGGACGAGAACGGTGTCACCAAACCTTATGTCCTTCATGCAGAGGCAAATGCAATCACTAAGGTTGCAAAGTCCGGCAACAGCAGCGAGGGCGCGACTCTCTATGTCACTGCATCCCCGTGCGTGGAGTGTGCGAAACTCATAATTCAGGCCGGCATCAGACGCGTTGTCTATAAGGACTCCTACAGGCTTAACGACGGCATCGAGTTGTTGCAAAGGGCCGGGATTGAAGTCGAACAAGTTGATGAACAGGAATAATGAAACGGAACACATATGCGTTGGTTTCGGCCCTACTCGGTGTTTTCATCGGGGTGATGGCCTGTCTTATATGTGTCAGGCTTGCGGGACCATCGAAAAAGTTTGACGGGGACTACAACCGTTGGCGCAAGTTGAACCTTATTCTTGAGCAGGTCGAGGAGAACTATGTGGACACGATAGACCAGAAGGCTATGACGGATGCCGCGGTTATGGCCGCTCTCGGCAAACTGGACCCGCATTCAGTATATCTTCCGCCGGTTGAACTGAAGGAATCAGAGACGGAACTTGCCGGAAATTTTGATGGAATAGGAATTCAGTTCAACGTTCCGAATGATACGGCTATAGTGTTGAGCGTCATTCCAGGCGGGCCGTCGGAGAAAGCCGGACTCCTTCAGGGTGACAGGATTATCCGTGTCGACGACAAGGTGATTGCCGGAATGAAGACACCGCAGGACTCGATGGTGCGGCTGATGAAAGGTCCTTCCGGTTCAAAGGTGAAAATTGTCGTCAATCGCGACGGGGAACAGATTCCGTTTGATATCACGAGAGGCAAAATTCCGGTTCATTGCGTTGACGCGGCATTCATGATTGACGCGGAGACGGGCTATATCAAACTCGCGAAGTTTACGAGGACTACATATGTCGAGTTCATTTCCGCTGTCTCCAAACTTCGCGCCCAGGGGATGAATCACCTGATATTCGACCTCAGGGAAAACACCGGAGGCTATCTGGACCAGGCCTATATGCTCTGCAACGAATTCCTTGAAAAGGGCGACAAGGTCGTCTACATGCAGGGATTGCACCGCTCGCGTTCCGATCTGGACGCCGACGGGAAGGGAACTCTCAAGGACGTCAAACTTTCGGTGCTCATTGACGAAGGGTCTGCCTCTTCGAGCGAAATCTTTGCCGGAGCCATGCAGGACAATGACAGGGGCGAGATCATCGGACGCCGCTCGTTCGGGAAAGGACTGGTTCAGGAACCGATTAACTTCACGGACGGCAGCGGGTTGAGGCTTACCGTGGCGCGGTTCTACACCCCGTCCGGGCGCTGTATCCAGAAACCATACGGAGACGACTATGCCTACGACATCTATGAGAGGTATGCCCACGGCGAACTGACTGACGCTGACAGCATCAAGGTCAATCGGGATGATGTCTACTACACTGTCGGAGGACGTGCCGTTTATGGCGGAGGCGGTATCATTCCGGATATATTCGTCCCTATGGACACTACACGTGCGTCGACATTCTACATACAGTGTAGCAAAAAGGCCACAACGATGAGGTTTGCGAGCGCGATGTTCGACAAATACCGCTCTGAACTCATTCAGATTGACGATTTTGGACAGTTGGAGCGTTGGTTGGACGCGCATCATCTTGACCGTCAGTTCCTTGACTATGCAGCAGCGAAGGACGGCCTGAGGCCTGGACCGGGAGAGTGGAAAGAGTCTGAGGAATATATGATGGTGCAGATCAAGGCACTTGTCGGACGCTACTCCAAAGTCGGTGAGGAAGCCTTCTATAGGTTTTATATCGGCATTGACAAGACTTTGCAGGTGGCGTTACATGGCGACAATAAGCGGTCTGCGGCGTCGGACATCTAGTTTATATTCATTATAATTCTTCTGGACATCGGATGCAGATTATTACAGCGGTTACCGATATTCTTTACAAAGCCAAGCCTATGCCCTTTGTAAGAGACGGTTACGTATCCGAGTGGAGAGTCGTCAAGTTTTATTGTGTCGCGGTGGAGAAACTCCAGCGCGACTTCTTTGTTGAGTCCGGCGTCCTGAAATGCATCCATGCTTAGGATTGTCGAGAGCGCGAGATCGGCTGACGGAATCAGTTTGCCGGCTTTCATCGTTCCCGCCGCGACACCTGCCAGAAGCGGCTTCAGGCAACTTTCTATGGCGGCAATCTCGCTTTCAATCTGTTGAGGAACGGCTATGATGAGACCATTTCTCTCCCTGAACGAAACCTCGGCAGAGAACACTCCTGCGAGTTCCCTGCCTGGCAGTGCTGCGGCTCCACGATTGTCGTGGCGGCCTTTCTCCTTGCTCCTTTTTGTGGAACTGCCTTGTTTGAAGCCCATTTCGGTATTCTCCCTCGTAGAGGCTCTCCGCAGACCTCCGTCATCTTTTTTTCTCAGGACAGCACAATATTGTCCCTCACCGGGCACAAATCCCGGAGCCAGGGAATAGCCTAATTCCGTCCGCACCGGACCCTCATAAGGGCAATCCGGCACCTGGACCGCAGCTCCGAGTTCGGATGCCGCCCAGCCGACGTTCCCGTCATTCTCATATTTATTGAACGTACAGGTGGAATATATCAGAAACCCTCCCGGAGTCAGTGACGGCCAAATGTCGGCAAGAATCCTGCGCTGCCTTGCCACGCACAGCTCCACATTGTCTTCTGACCATTGCTCCACAGCCCCCTCATCCTTTCTGAACATTCCCTCTCCTGAGCAAGGCACGTCAGTGACAATGATGTCGAAAAATCCCTCAAGCCTTGCGAATGCCGCCGGGTCAGCTGAGGTCACGACCACATTCGGGTCACCCCACAACGCCACATTGTCCGCGAGTGTCCCGGCGCGGTTTTTCATAACCTCGTTCGAAACGAGAATGAACCTGTCTCCGAGCATTTCCCGCAACGAAGCGGCAAGGTCCGTGGTCTTGCCACCAGGTGCGGCGCAAAGATCAAGCACCCGCAGGCTTCTTCGCTCCGCCACCGGTTCTTCCCCAAGCATCTGCCCAAGCACCTGCCTGAACACGAAACCGACGAACATTGACGACGAATCCTGCACATAATATGCTCCGGCATGAATCAGCGGGTCAAGCGTGAACACGGGACGCTCCTTCAGAAAACAGCCCCACTCGCTCCAAGGCACTTTCCAATTGACCTCAGCGCCGGCAATCTCTGTGGCCGTCCCATCCCCCGCCTTCCATTTTGACGGATTCAGACGCACCGACACAGAAGGCGGACACTCCAGCGCCGCCAACACTTTTTCGGCCGCCTTCACGCCGAAAGCTTCCTCAAGATATTTCTTGAAAAGGTCCTTCTGCATCGCTCCAGTGCCCTTCAGAGTCCGAACTTTGATGCGTCAAAGCCATCCGGCATCTTCCCGTTGGACGCATCCGCAAGCCCGTCCACAACCTTGTCGAGTCCATCCTTTATTTTCGACCCGAGCAGAGTCTTCATCATGAAGTTCAGATCCGCGTCCACATCTATGCTGAAGAGCGTCTGCGATGCGGAGACAGCCGGCTCGAAGTTCAGTGCGACCGTAAATGCAAACGGAGCCCCGTCGTCCTTGAGGACAATCCTCGAATATGGAGTCCTTTCGATGATGCGCACTCCGAACTCGAAGCCCTGCACCGTGGCGTGGATGCTGTCGAAATCGGCGGTCACACCCTCGCGTTTGTCCTGCGGAATCATATTCAGGATGTTCCTCAAATCCGTCAATGCCATATAGAGTTCATACGGGGCCTTTGCCACCGTGCCTTTCTTGCTGCTGTACTTTGCCATAGTCTAAACCGTCTCAAATTTAAATTTATGCGCCGCGCGAAAGAAAAATTCATAACTTTGCACGTTCGCTGAATGCAAAATTATAAAAACTTTCGAAATTGCCGTTTATGGAAACGCACAAGATATACTTCGAGAAACGCTGCATCATAATCTGCCCTCCTGACGAGCCGGCGCTTTCCGATCCCAACGCAATCGTCTTTCAGATAACAAACCGCTTCGGAATACACGACCTCATCGACATGTTCGAGAAGTCCGACTCTCTTCTGAGAATCTACATCCCTACGGAAAACGTCGGCCAGACCTATCATAAGATATGCTCCGAGTTCGTTCAGGTGAACGCGGGCGGAGGACTCGTGTCCAACCGTCGCGGGGACTATCTCTTGATTTGCCGCAACGGGCTTTGGGATCTGCCGAAAGGACACCAGGAGGCAGGGGAGACCATACAGACATGCGCTCTGAGGGAAGTTCAGGAAGAAACAGGTGTCAACCAGTTGATACTCAGGGAACTCATCTGCGTGACCGATCATTGTTATCGTCGTAACGGTTTGTGGCACTTGAAACACACCTGGTGGTTCGATATGCTCTACAACGACCCGACTGACCTCACTCCGCAGCGTGAGGAGGACATTTCCAAGGCGGCGTGGGTGCCGAAGTCAGCGCTGCCGTCATATCTAAAGAATACCTTTCCTTCGATTATGGAGGTGTTCCGCGAGAAAATGTAGGAAAAGTGAAACAAAATTGTGAAAATATCGTATAATATATTGTTTACGCTGCAAGAAAAAGAAACGATATATTATGAAACTTTCACAGTTCAATTTCAGCCTCACGGCTGACAAGATTGCGTCCGAACCGCCGGTGTGGCGAGACGAGTGCCGCCTGATGGTACTCCACAAGGACAGCGGGGAAATCGAGCACAAGATTTTCAAGGACATCATCGATTATTTCGGTAAGGGGGACACATTTGTCTTCAACAACACAAAAGTATTTCCGGCGCGGCTTTATGGCAAGAAAGAGAAGACCGGGGCTGAGATTGAGGTGTTCCTGCTCAGGGAACTCAACCGCGAACAGAGGCTCTGGGATGTCATCGTCGATCCGGCAAGAAAAATCAGAATAGGCAATAAACTCTATTTCGGCGAGGATGAAAGTCTTGTGGCTGAAGTGATTGACAACACGACATCGCGTGGGCGGACACTGCGTTTCCTTTATGACGGAAACTACGAGGAGTTCAAGGATGCCCTGTTTTCTCTTGGTGAAACGCCTGTCCCGAAGTGGGTTAAGCCGCACGTCACGAAGGAGGACGAGGAAAACTATCAGACAATCTTCGCAAGTGAGGAAGGGGCGGTCTGCGCTCCTGCTGCCGGCCTGCATTTCAGCCGCGAACTGATGAACAGGATGATTCTCAAAGACATAAACAAGGCCTTCATAACCCTGCACATGGGCATCGGCCATTTTCGCTCCGTTGATGTCGAGGATCTTTCCAAGCACAAGATGGATTCGGAGAGGCTGATTATTACTCCGGAGGCGGCCGGTATAATCAATTCTACAAAGGAAGCCGGCCACAAGGTCTTGGCTGTCGGCATCACCGTGATGCGTGGGCTTGAAACCTTTGTCACGACGGACGATGAGGTGAAGCCGTATGACGGTTGGACCAACAAATTCATATTCCCTCCTTATCGCTTTGCGGTTCCGAATGCGATTGTTTCCAACTTCCATCTTCCGGAATCCACGATGCTGATGTCCGTTGCCGCTTTCGGTGGCTATGAGAAGGTTATGCACGCCTACAAGGTGGCTCTTGACGAAGGTTACAAGTTCGGACCTTACGGAGATGCGCTCCTGATAGTATAAAAAAAGAAAAATAACATATAAAAAAAGAAAAAACCGTTTCCCTGAAGAGCTTGGGAAGCGGTTTTTTCTTTTGTTTGTCATAGATTTGCCGGACAGGAAAACGGTTTGTGAAATGGAGAACAATTATGAAACTGTCTGCCTTTGTGCCTTGAATTCTATTTTTGGATATGAACCTCGGGTTGCATCGGCGCTGATTGAAAACCTTGGAAGCGCCTCTGCTGTGTTCGAAATGTCGGACGCGGACAAGGATGCGGTGTTCGGACCCTACAGCAAGTATAGGGGAAAGATTGTGAAGAAGGAGCTGGATGCGGCCGAGGCGGTGTTGCAGAGGCTGCGGAGAGATGGAACGGTGTTCGTCGGCATCACTTCTGATGAGTATCCGAAAAGACTTAAGGGCTGTGAGGATGCGCCGTTGGGGATTTTTGTCAGGAGCGACAGCCCCGTGGAGCGGATATTTGCAGGCACGGAGCATTATGTCGCAGTCGTCGGGACTCGGGAGATTACTCCGTATGGGGAACAGTGGTGCCGAGATATTGTGCGGACACTGGCCGGCTCGGGCGCGGCCCCGTGCATTGTCAGTGGGCTGGCTTACGGGACGGACATCATTGCGCACAGGACTGCCGTTGAGTGTGGACTGCCGACGATAGCTGTCATGGCCACCGGGACTGACACTGTCTATCCCGGCCGGCACCGGGGCTTTGCCGAACATCTTGCAGGGCTGCCCGGGTGTGCCCTCGTGACGGACTATCCTCCGGGAACCGCTCCTGTGGCTCTGAACTTCATACGGAGGAACAGGATAATCGCCGGGCTGAGCGACAGTGTGATTCTCGTCGAGTCGGCAGTGAAGGGCGGCGGGATGATAACCAGCCGGCTTGCGTTTTCCTACAACCGTTCTGTATACGCCTTGCCGGGGCGCGGAGACGACAGCCGTTCGCAGGGCTGCAACCACCTTATAAGGGAGGGCGTTGCGGAGATAATAGACTCTCTTGACGGGCTGAATGTGCAGCTTGGCCTTTGTGAAAAGGGACGGGGGTGCGGAGGAATGCAGGGCTGTTGTCGGATTGTTCGAGGTGACCTGACGGAGAGATATTCACGGACACTTCCGGAAGACAAGATTGCAGCCATGACAGCAGTCTTGCTGAAAGTCAGGGAAAGGCGCGGAATCGATTTTGACGGGCTGTGTGACGCGACCGGGCTGCCCTACAGGAGCGTTGCTGAAGTGGTTGCCCTGCTGGAAAACGACGGGATGATAAGTGTTGATCTGCTGCGCCGCTGTTCAATACGGGGATAGGCAAATTGAAAAGAAATGAGAAAGATGATGTAGGTTATTTTTTGAAGGTTTCTTAAATTTGCAGCGCTATGCTGAATTTTATAGATACACACACTCATCTTTATGATGCCGCATACGGGGGAGACGGAGTTGGAGCCGTGAGGAGGGCGATTGAGTCCGGGGTTACGAAAATTGTGATGCCGGACACTGACGAGACAGTGAGGGACGCGATGTTTGCGCTCTGCGGGGAATTTCCTGAGAACGCCTTTCCTTGCCTGGGACTGCACCCTACTGAGTTCAAGGACAACTGGCGGGAGGAACTTGAGATGTTGGACGGGTATGTCGGCAGGAAAGTGGTTGCGATAGGCGAAATAGGGATTGACCTTCATTGGCGCAGCGACAATCTGGATGCTCAGATTGAGGTGTTCCGCTATCAGCTGGATATGGCCCTGAGACTGAATCTTCCGGTCATAATCCACAACAGAGAAGCCACGGGGCAGATTTTCCGCGTACTGGAGGATTTTCGCGGAAGGGGACTTCGGGGAGTTTTTCATGCCTTCAGCGGAAGCGCTGAGACATTCAGGGAGATGGACCGTTATGGGGATTGGATGGTCGGAATCGGCGGCGTTCTCACATTCAAAAAAGCCTCGATTGCCGAGACGGTGAAGACAATTCCGCTTGAACGCATAGTGCTTGAGACAGATTCTCCATATCTTACGCCGGCACCATATCGCGGAATGCGGAACGAAAGTGCATATATCCCGATAATAGCGGATAAACTGTCTTCTCTGAAGGGCGTCCCTCTCGAAGACGTCGCGTGCGTGACGACGGAAAACGCCGAACGGCTCTTCGGAATATAGGCATTTCCATTTGCGACGTAATTCGTAAAGCTCATAATCATAATAAATATGAAGAAGGGAAAGTCATCCATACTTATAATCTACACCGGAGGAACGATAGGAATGAAGTCGGATCCGACGGACAATACGCTCAAGCCGTTCAACTTCAGACAGATATTGGACGAAGTTCCTGAACTCGCGAAGTTTGCCTGCCGGATAGACTCATATTCCTTCAGCCCGATAATCGACTCTTCTGACGTTGAACCGTCGATGTGGCTGAAACTTGCGGATCTTATAGATGACAAGTATGACGAATACGACGGTTTTGTAATTCTTCACGGCACCGACACGATGTCCTACTCGGCGTCTGCGCTCAGCTTTATGATAGAGGGACTTACCAAGCCTGTCATATTCACCGGAAGCCAGCTGCCTATCGGAGTGCCGAGAACGGACGGAAAAGAAAACCTTATATCTGCAGTGGAGATCGCTTCCGCGAGAGATGCCGACGGTCACGCTATAGTGCCGGAGGTCTGCGTCTATTTTGACAATCTCCTGATGAGGGGTAACCGCACGACAAAAATGAGCTCGGATAACTTCAAGGCATTCTGCAGTGAGAACTTTCCACCGCTTGCCGAGGCCGGAATCAACATACGCTATAATTCCCGTCTGATTCTGAAACCTTCTGACTGGAATGCACGTCCGATTTTTCACAAAAGGCTCGACACGAGAGTTTCCATTCTGAAAATTCATCCCGGAATCACGGTGCAGGTGGTAAGAAACATTCTGTGCGGTGCGGAGACGCGGGCCGTCATCATCGAGACCTACGGCTCCGGCAATGCTCCGTCTGCAGAGTGGTTCCTCTCTGTGGTGCGGGAGGCGCATTCGATGGGAAAGGTACTCCTTAACGTGACGCAGTGCCCTTCCGGGTCGGTGAACATGGACCTGTATGCTACGGGGAAGTGCCTGAAGGAAGCGGGAGCCCGAAACGGTTATGACAGCACGACCGAGAGTGCGCTGGCCAAACTCTTTGTCCTGCTCGGGGAGAATTCCGACAATGCCGAAGTGGAGGAATCGCTGGAAAGTAGCCTTCGTGGAGAGATTACGCTGTGATGCCGGCTATTGCCGTAAATTGCGATTGCTTTTTGATTCCGCAGGCCCAAATATCGTGTAAATATTTTTTTGTATGATTTTTTATTGCTAAATTGCACCGATTTTTAAGGTTTTGGCTGTGCGGCGACGCGCTGCGTGAATCGGGAAATTACATATTTTAACGAAAAACAAACAATTTAATAGTATTAATTATCAAAAAACAGTTATGAAAAAAATTTTCATGTTTTTGGCAGCTATTGGCTTGATGGCCTTTTCTGCACAGTTCGCATCAGCTCAGGATCAGGCAGCTGACGCTGCATCTACCGAAGAGGTTGCCGCAGCTCCGACTCAGGTGACTTCTCTCGCTGAATTGACTGCAGCCCAGGAAGAAGTTCCTCTTCACCAGGCAATCAAGACCAAATTCATTGAAGGTGGTCCTGAGTTCATGGCAGCCATCATCCTCTGCCTTATCCTCGGTCTTGCAATCGCAATCGAGCGTATCCTCTACCTCGCATTCTCGAAGACCAACACCAAGAAGCTTCTTGAAGGCATCGAGAAGGCTCTTGACGAGGGTGGCGTAGAGGCTGCGAAAGAACTTTGCCGCAATACCCGCGGTCCTGTCGCAAGCATCTTCTACCAGGGTTTCCTCCGTATGGATCAGGGAATTGAGGTGGTTGAGAAGACGGTCGTTTCCTACGGCTCTGTTCAGATGAGCCTTATGGAGAACGGTTTGAGCTGGATTTCACTCTTCATCGCGATTGCCCCTTCTCTCGGATTCCTCGGTACCGTCATCGGTATGATCCAGGCATTCGATGCAATTCAGGCAGCCGGTGACATTTCTCCTAACATTGTCGCAGGAGGTATGAAGGTCGCCCTCATCACAACTGTCGGCGGTTTGATCGTAGCTATGATTCTCCAGGTATTCTACAACTACATTCTTGCTCAGATTGAGAAGCGCACCATTGAGATGGAAGACGCATCAATCAGCCTCGTGGACATCTTGGTTAAATATCAGAACAAATAAATCAGAATAAAATGTACGCAAAAATCATAAAAATCGTAGAGTGGGTTCTCCTCGCAATCGGCGTTCTTCTGGCTGTATTCGGTTTCGTTTACGGCTTCGTGTCGAACGACGGCCTCGCGACTGACATCCTGCTTTACTGCGCGTATGCTCTGGTTGTCGTGGCTATCCTCGCCGTTATCTGCCTCGGACTCTACTTCACGATAAAGCAGAACCCGAAGGGACTCATCAAGATGGGTGTCGGCTTGGTTGTCGCTGCGGTAATCGTCGGCATAGCGTACCTGTTGGCTCCGGGAACGGAGGCTGTCGGCACGAGCGTCCAGACTTCTGCCGGGATGCTTAAGTTTACCGACACAATTCTTAATGTCACCTATCTCTGCTGCGGTGCCGCTGTTGTGGCAATTCTTGTAGGAACGGTGGTTAACACAGTACGTAACAAATAATTACAACTATGGCCAGCAAAAAGACTCCAGAAATAAATTCAAGCTCCACGGCGGACATCGCGTTCCTGCTGCTGTGCTACTTCCTGATGACCACGACAATGAATCAGGATTCCGGACTGCAGCGCCGCCTCCCGCCGATGCCTGCGGAGAACCAGAAGGCAGAGGATCAGAAGGTCAATCGACGCAACATCATCATTGTGAAGATCAACTCTGCGGACAGGCTTTTCGCCGGAAATGAAGCAATGGAAGTCAGCCAGCTGAAAGACAAGATCAAGGAATTCCTTACCAACCCGACCGACGACCCGAAGTTGCCGGAGAAGAAAATCAAGGACATCGAGGGATATGGCGAATACCCTGTTTCCGAAGGTGTGATTTCTCTTCAGAACGACCGCGGTACAAGCTACCAGGCATACATTGCGGTTCAGAACGAGCTGGTGAAGGCAATCAACGAGATTCGTAACGATTTCTCCCGCGCAAACTACGGCAAGCCTTACGATAGGCTCACCGAGGATCAGCAGAAAATCGTGCGTGAAGCGGTGCCTCAGAAGATTTCCGAGGCGGAGCCTAAGGATGTTTCAAAAAGATAGGAGGTTCAGGATATGTCAAAATTTAGAAAAGACGGTAAGAAAACGACGCCGATGGCCAGCACGTCATCAACGTCAGATATCGTGTTCATGTTCCTGTTCTTCTTCATGGTGACGACCAACCTCCGCAAGACGGAGAACAAGGTCATCGTGAAACTTCCGGAGGCTACCGAGGTTGTGAAACTGGAAAGAAAGGACCTCGCATCCTATATTAATATAGGTACGCCGGTGAAGCATCTCCAGTCGCAGTTCGGTACCGACTCACGAATCCAGCTTAACGATTCCTTCAAAACCGTGGACGACATTCGTGACTTCATCGCTTCGGAGCGTGACTCCAAGAGTGAGGCCGACAGGGCGTTCATGACGGTTGCCATCAGAGCTGACGAGAACACGACAATGGGTATTGTAACGGATGTGAAGCAGGAGCTCAGAAGATGCTCCGCGCTGAAGATCATGTATTCGGCAAGAAAGGCTGAGAAATAGACAGTACTTTAAATGCAGAAGGGATGTCCTGAGAGAAAAACGATTGGGACATCCTTTTTTTAGTAATCATCAAACAATGAACAAAAGAAAAGTATCAATAATCATTGCCGCGGTGCTCATTGCAGCGGCAACTGTCGCCACCGTTTTCTCGCTGAAGAAGCAGCGCACGGAGAGCGTTCCGAAGTATGTTTTTCTCTTTATCGGGGATGGAATGGGACTTGCCCATGTGGCTGCCACGGATTCTTTCCTTGCCTATCAGGACTCGTGCTATGGAGGTGGTTACCTCACATTCACCCAGTTCCCGGTTGTCGGTCTGACCCGAACCTACTGCGCCGACAGTGGCGTGACTGACTCGGCGGCGGCGGGTTCCGCAATTTCATGCGGACAGAAGACAAATACCGGACGCATTGGCACAGCCATCGACGGGTCTCCGATGAGATCGGTGGCATACGAGCTCAAGGACGCCGGCTATCAGATCGGGATCATGTCCGATGGGCCTGTAAACCATGCAACTCCGGCGGTTTTCTATGCACACGTCGACAAGCGCAACCAGTATTATGAGATAGCACAGGAAATTTCCACCTGTGGATTTGACTTTCTTGGCGGCTCTGAACTCATTGATCGTTACGGAAAGAAGCACGATAAGGAAGACGTAGTGAAGCTCATTGAGGCGGACGGCAATACGCAGGTCTGCTTCGGTCTTGATGCACTGACCGCCTCGACAGCCCGCACAAAGGTGCTTCTCCCACCAGCTCCTGAGGAGACATCTGACTTCGATGCTGCCGACCAGAACAAGAACTACGACCTCAGCATGTCCGGAGAGGGAATGCAGGCACCGGATTTCGTCAAGGCCTGCCTTGGTGTCCTTGATGAAGACAAGCCGTTCTTCATCATGTGCGAGCAAGGCTACATCGACTGGGCATCGCACAGTAACCGCACAATGCGCGTGATAGAGAGCGTCAAACTGCTCGACAAGGCAGTTGCCGAGGCTTATGCTTTCTATCTCAAGCATCCAGACGAGACTCTTATACTCGTCACGGCCGACCACGAGACCGGAGGATTCACATTCGGAACAAAAAGCTACAGAACCAACTGGGCTGTCCTTGACAAGTATTGGGAGGGATGCTCTCATGATGACTCGACTCTGACAGACGAGGCTAACCGTGAACTTAACATACAGGGACATGTCAACTGGGGTACTCATGGTCACACCGGATGTCCGGTTCCTATCTATGCGATTGGAAAGAATGCGGAGAAGTTCACCGGATTCTACGAGAACTCGCAGATTAAGGAAAGGATACTCTGCACCAGGAAATAATCTTGAAAAGGGAGGCTGTCTTTGAAAAAAGTCAAAACAGCCTCTCTTTTTTTTGAAAAAGTAGTGCGGGCTTAGTATCTTTGTAAGATTTTTAGTCTGACCGGAGAATGGCCGGACATAATATTTACGGAAATGGAAAAAATCATCAGAACCAAGGTCAAGGATTTGCTTGCAAGCGAGCCCGGCAAAACTGTTCTGGCAAAAGGATGGGTCAGGACAAAGAGAGGAAACAAGAAAATCAACTTCATCGCTCTTAACGACGGGTCCACGATAAATAATATTCAGATTGTCGTAGATCTCGCGGCTTTTGACGAGAATCTTCTCAAGAGGATTACGACGGGCGCGTGCATCGGAGTGACAGGCGAACTTGTCGCTTCGCTTGGCAGCGGTCAGGCCGTTGAGATTCAGGCAAAGGAAATTGAGCTTTACGGCGAGGCTGATCCGGATACCTATCCGCTTCAGAAGAAGGGACATTCCCTTGAGTTCCTCCGCGAAATCGCTCATCTCCGTCCAAGGACCAACACTTTCGGCGCGGTTCTGAGAATACGTCACGCGATGGCCTACGCCATCCACAACTACTTCAACAGCAAGGGTTTTGTCTATCTCCACACTCCGCTCATCACGGCCTCTGACTGCGAGGGAGCCGGCCAGATGTTTCAGGTGACGACCCTTGACATGGAGAACCCTCCGCGCACTCCGGACGGAAAGGTTGACTATAGTCAGGACTTTTTCGGACGCCATACCAGTCTCACCGTCAGCGGACAGCTTGAAGGCGAGCTCGGAGCGATGGCTCTCGGAGAGGTCTACACTTTCGGACCGACGTTCCGTGCCGAGAACTCCAACACTCCGCGTCACCTTGCCGAGTTCTGGATGATTGAGCCGGAGATGGCGTTCTATGACGTGAACGACAACATGGATTTGGCGGAGGACTTCATCAAGTCTCTGATTCAGTACGCCCTCGACCACTGTATGGATGACCTCAAGTTCTTGAATGACATGTATGACAAGGAACTCATCGAAAGGCTCCAGAACGTCGTCAAGACAGATTTCGTGCGCCTTACCTACACCGAGGGAATAAAGATTCTCGAAGAGTCCGGAGAGAAATTCGAGTTCCCTGTCTATTGGGGTGTGGACTTGCAGTCAGAGCATGAGAGATATCTTGTGGAGAAACATTTCGGCAGGCCGGTTATCCTTACGGACTATCCTAAGGACATCAAGGCATTCTACATGAAGCAGAACGAGGACGGGAAGACCGTTCGCGGAATGGACGTCCTCTTCCCGAAGATCGGCGAAATCATCGGTGGCTCGGAGAGGGAGGCGTCGCTTGAGAAACTTAACGCCCGCATCGACGAGCTCGGAATGAGCCGCGAGTCGCTTGAGTGGTATCTTGACACGCGCCGTTTCGGGTCGGCTCCTCACAGCGGATTCGGACTCGGCTTTGAGAGACTGCTTCTTTTCGTGACGGGCATGGCCAACATCCGGGATGTGATTCCGTTCCCAAGAACTCCGAAAAACGCTGAGTATTAGAATAATACAACACAAAACGCATAGATATGTTGATAATCGGAATTGCCGGGGGATCCGGTTCGGGAAAGACAACGGTGGTGAAGGCACTCACGGATCAGTTGAAAGAGAGGGTCGTGGTAATCCCTCAGGACTCCTACTACAAGGATTCCAGCCATCTTCCGATGGAGGAGCGCCAGAAGGTGAACTTCGACCATCCGGACTCAATTGACTTTGACCTTCTTGTCCGTCATCTTAAGGAGCTCAAGGCCGGCAGGTCTATCGAACAGCCGGTCTATTCCTACATCACCTGCTCGCGGAGCAAGACCGAGACCATCACCGTAAACCCGGCTGAGGTCATAATTGTGGAGGGCATTCTGATTTTCTGCTGTGCCGAACTCAGGAATCAGATGGACATCAAGATTTTCGTCGATGCCGACGATGACGACAGACTGATGCGCGTGATGGCACGGGACATCATCGAACGCGGAAAGACCGTGGAGACCGTGATTCAGCGCTATTCGCGCACGGTAAAGCCGATGTTCCTCCAATTCATCGAGCCGAGCAAGAGGTATGCCGACGTAATTATCCCGCAGGGAGGTCACAACAAGGTGGCAATCGACGTTATCGCTGCGACAATCGAGAAATCGCTCAATTCCAGTCATTAACAGGAGGCCTGCCATGCGACGGATAAATTCGGAGGACAAGGCAGGGTTATACATCACCGTGATATTCCATCTCACGGTGATTATTGTTTTGCTTGCTGTGCAGATTGGCTCGCAGCTGAAGGAAGACACGAGTTTTCTGATGGATTTCTCCAAACAGGAAGAGACAGAGAGACTGGAAAAGGAGGCGGACTTCAAGGAAAGCATCAGCCGCCGTCTGGACGAGCTTATCAGCGGCAGTTCTGCCGGTACGCCGGTGCGTAATGTCACCGTTGACCGCAGCGCCCATCTGAAGGACGACCGCAACACGGATGCCGAGGAACTTTACCGTGAGAACGAACGGCTGCAGCGTGACCTCAAGGGACTGGACTCCCGTCAGGAAGATGCCAGGGATGAGACTGTGGATATGGGAAGGACAAACCCGCGTGAGGAGAGAAAGAAGGACAACCGGCAGTATTCCGGGCCGTCGGTGCTCAGCTGGACGCTTGACGGACGCAAGGCCAGAACGCCGCTCCCTATTCCTGCCTACAAGTGCTACAATGGCGGGGACGTGACAGTGCTCATAAAGGTCAACAACAGCGGCACCGTTGTCAGTGCAAAGGTCGTGGAGGCTGTTTCAAGCCCTGACGAGTGCCTGCGCAAGTCTGCAATCAGGGCGGCACGCACCTCGCGTTTCAGCGCATCGGCCTCCGCTCCGGCCTCGCAAGTGGGCGAAATAACCTACCGCTTTGTTGCCCAGTAGGGCCGGCGTCGGGGCGGTTAATTCTTTTTTCTTAACTTTGCCGTCTATGATCAGTGGATTCATATCTCGCAGGATTCAGTTCAAAGGAAGGATGGCTTCGGTTTGCGTAGCCGTCAGCTTCCTCGTGATGATTGTGGCGGTGGCGGTGTCTTCCGGTTTTCGGAGCGAAATTCGCGACGGGCTGAGTGAACTTTGCGGGGATGTGACTCTCACGCCTCTGAACCAGAACTATATGGGAGAGTCCGAGCCGATTCCTTCCGAACCGGCGTTTCTGCCTGCCGTTATGGAACTTGACTGCGTGAAATCCGTCAGAGGAACAATTGTCCGTGCCGGAATAGTCAAGGAGGGCGATCTGATTCATGGGGTGCTCTTCAAGGGCGTTGAGGACTATAGGAAGAACGACTCGTCGTCTCTCGCCGTTTCGGTGCCGTCACAGCTTGCATCCATGCTGAAAATCGGCGTGGGTGAGGACATTGCGGCGTATTTTGTCGGGGAGAAGGTCATAGCCAGAAAGTTCAGGGTGGAGTCGGTCTATGACGGAATCCTGTCTTCGGAGGACAAGCTGATTGTCTATACGGATTTGCAGACCATGCGCCGGATTAACGGATGGAAGGGAAACGATGTTTCTGCCCTTGAGGTGTCGCTGAAGGAAGGCTGCCGCAGCGAGGAGAGCATACGCCAGGCGGCGATTGACATAGGCGCCGAGGTGTTCGCGCATTCTTCCGGGGACGAGCCGACTGTAATCGTGAGTTCGGTGGTACAGAGTTACCCTCAGCTGTTCGACTGGCTGAATCTCATCGACTTCAATGTGCTTGTAGTGCTGGTTCTGATGACAATAGTTGCCGGATTCAACATGATTTCGGGGCTGCTGATACTCCTGTTCGAGAATGTGCCGACCATCGGGCTGCTGAAGGCTCTCGGAATGAAAGATCGCGGGATTGCGGCGATATTCCTCCGGAGTTCTGCAGTGCTTGTCGGCAAGGGGATGGCTGTGGGGAATGTGGCCGCGCTCGGACTGTGCCTGATTCAGAAATACACCCGCCTTCTGAAACTCAGTCCCGAGAACTACTTTGTCTCGTTTGTCCCGATCCATATAGACTGGCTCCAGATTCTCGCGGCGGACGCGCTTTCCTTTGCAGTTATAATGCTGCTGCTTCTCCTCCCGTCGATGTTTATCTCCCGCATCGACCCTGCCCGCACCATGAGGGTGGAATAATAATAAGCATCCTGTCAGTTCACCCGGAGATCGCGGACGCAGCGGACCTTTAATGCTTGTTCGTTATTTACTGTGACAACAGTGCTTACGATAAAACCAAATTTTTCTGTGTGCTTTACATTGTTTCCCAATGGGCCGAAAGACCAATATGTTCTTGTCATCGTGTGACAGTCTTCACCGGAGGCCATATAGTAGCGCATTATGGCGGCCTCGGTCTGGTTTGGAGTGCGGTAGCCTTCAGGGCAGTATGGATTGCCGTTACCCTCTGCTACACTTTTGTCAACTGCATCGTTATAATCCTTGAATTTAGGATTCTCGCTTCTTGTGGATTGTGTCGGATAGCTCTCGAATTTTTTGTAGAGCCTGTTCTCCTGCGACATCTCGTCTGCAAAAATCAATTCCTTCGATGTGTAGTAGCGAAGCGCCTGCTCGTTGAGGTGGGTGCAAGTGAAGACATAACTCCCGTCGGAGCGTTTTTCTGCCTTGATGTAGTCGTCAGGCTCCTTGTCAATCGCGTAGGTCTCCTCTTCATTGCCGTCAATGTATCCGAGGTTTCTGACGCAACGGATGGAAGAACCTCGAATGCAACCACTATAACCGTGATAGAAATGTCCTGTCGAAGTCCCTTCCTCCGCCCATAGGATAGTCGGCTGATTGCTGTTTTTAATTTCTGTGCCGTTTATGGTACCGCTTTCGTTCGGGTCGTCAGCTCCGAAACAAGTTGATGACACAATGTGCTGCTGCCACACTGTGTAGTCAGACGATTTTCTGTCCTCCGGACTCTTGTTGTAGAGTTTTGTGTTTGTGTTCAGAATGCCGTCGCCGACATACATTCCCAAGAGCTGGTTGATGGATGCGAGATACCATCTGACTTCGCTGCGGTCGATTTTTCCGTCGCCGTTGTTGTCGCGGTTGCGGGTGAGGCAGGAGTATCGCATATAGGAATATGCGTCCAGGAGTTGAGGCGTGTCGTTAGGAACTTCATAGTCCATATATTTGCTCCAATCGCCACCATTGAAACTGTTGTCGTTTACTCCTTTAGGGCTGAGTTCCCACTCCTTGCAAGAGTTGAAAAGCCCGTTGAAAGCCTTGTTGTTACCTCGCCTGTCAATAGTTTGTGAACTCCAATAATTGTCCCATCTTCCATCATACTCATCGGTATTCTCAACACCCCAGGCCGTCTGAAGGACGGTGTAGCTGAGGTCAGTGTTGTAGACACACTGGATTGAACGCTGCTGTATGGTCACAACAGAGCCTGTGGTGCTGGACTCTCCGTCCTTGCTTTTTTCCGAGTTACAGAGAATGTGCAGCTTGCGGTCGTCCTTGTTCACAAAACTCTTCCACAGGTCGGACGAACGCTGACCATTGATTGGATTCTCGTTGTAGTAGTACTCGTCCACGAAAACCGTAAGGCAGATGTTCGGGAGACTGAGGTCGGTTGCGTCTTTATGGTCAAATGCGCTGGTGGCAGGGTTTACGAGATATTTGTTCACCTCGTCCTTGATGAATTTGCAGAGCTCCCTCACATCCATAATTCCGTCGTTGTGGTAGCCTGCAAGTCCGGCGCTGCCGTCATCCTCCTTGTTCTGCTCCGCTGTGCAGAATGTATTGGAACTGTGAAACTGACGCGGAGTGTACTTGCGTCTCTTGTCTTTGAAGTAGTTGCCATCGCCGTCCTGTTTGTTCAGACGGAAGTGCACCCATTGGTAGTCCAGACCGCTAGTGATGTCCACTCCACCCTCCTGAGACGGCTCTCCCTCTCCGAATGGGGTTTTCACCGCCCAGGTGAGTTCGTCCACAATGCAGTTCTCCTTTGTTATGTTGCCGTGTTTGAAGAAATTGTTGAGGTGGAAACTGATAGTCTTCGAAACATAGTGGCAGTCGCAGATGGCGATTTCTTCCTTTGCAATCGAAATCTGTCCGCTTGCACCCGGCTGGCTTTCAATTACATCCGAAACGGCAGACTTGCTTGTTTCCACCTCCACACGGATGCTGTTCACTCCGTTCACCGTCACAGTGTAGGTGTAGGATGTGTTTCTTTCGGTGTTGAAATTGTCGAATGCGCTGTAGCTGTCCTTTCCGTCGCCCTGGTTGCCGGTGTCGTTGTTGATGATTGCGTTCCAGTCGCCCAGATGGATAATGTACTGGACATCTCCGCCGAGAACGTTTCCTGCCTCATCGTTTTCAAGAGCCATCTCCACATATCCTGTCACAACCACGTATGTTGAGAAATCGTTGGCATATTCAAATTCTCTCATCGTGCGGGTATATTCCACACCGTCAAGAGAATAGCTGACCTCGCATTTCCTGTTCTTTCCGTTTTCTTCCTTGAGGTCGCGAGAACGGTCCTGATATTTCAGCGGAGTCTTTTTCGGCACCTGGCAGTTTTCAAGCATATAGAACGAGAACTCAGACTGTCCTGTCTGCGGGAAATCCTCGAAATTCACAAAATCCGTCTCGAAATAGTCTTTTGCATATTTCGAATACTCGCCCTCCGGCGTGTTCGGGTCTACATTGACAAAACCCTGTCCATTCTGAGTCCCTGCTCCTCTTTGGTCGTAGCTCAACATATATGAGGTCCTCGGAACGTTCACAACCTTCCACTGTCTCGCCTCGAATTTTTTGATGACCTGTCCTCTCTCGTCAGGACGGCTGCCCTGTTTGAAAATGAAACGTACCTTGGCATCAATGCGTTTGAGGTGCATCGTTTCGTTTATGACTGTGCGGACGGTGTTGTTGCTGTTTTCGTTGTTTATGACCGTCACTCCGCTGAGTTTTCCGGTCATCGGGAAATATCCGTTGCGGCTGATGATTCTCTGGTTGAGGTAGGCGTTGAAATTCTTGAGGTCGTTCTCATTGTGGATGGTCGCACTCAAGAGGTTTGAGGAAACCTTCACCATATCGGAGTCGAGGTTTGTGAGGACATAGACCGTCATACCTTTTCCCGCCGCAGTCTTCACCACCAGGCCTCCGGTGGTTTTGCCATCGTTTGTGGTGGCATTGTTCACCCACCAGCAATCCTCTGTGGCTGTGGAAACAAACTCCTGTGTCTTGAGATTGCGGGTGTCGAAATATTCTCCGGAAACCTTGTTGCCGGCAGCATCGAAGATGAAGACATAGAGGTTGAAAATGCGGCTTTCAGATTTGGTGTCGAGAGTCGCACGGGTCTGAACAACGGCATTTTCCTGCGGACCGAAATTCAGCTGCAAGAGGCCCTCACCGAAGGTCGCGCCGCCCTGTGGGGCGAAATCTTCCTTTACGCAGGAGCAGAGGCAGAGAAGTGCCGTCGCAAGCGATAGAACAGTATGTATTATCTTTTTTGTCATATTATTTCTAATCAAAGGTTGTTTCGCTGTCTTTTTTGTTCCAGCCTTCCACTTCGAACTTAAATTCTCCCATCTCCCTATTGTAGAATATGTTGACCGTCACGGTGATGTGTTCGTTGCGGTCGATTCTTTCCAGTTTGTTGTGGGCTCCGTATTTGTCCACATAGTGGATTGGACGGGCCTCGCGCGGAATTTCGCGCAGGGCATTTACGAAATATGGCTCGTTTATGCTGCTTTCGTCAAGAAGCCTGAGATACCATTGGGCGGAAGTGCCCGTGTTGTTGCTTTTTACTGACAGGTCGCCCGTGCCGTATGTTATATAATACGTCGCCCACACCCACCAGTATCCAAAAAGAAACTTGCCGGTCTGGTTGGTGATAGTGAAGGTTCGTGCTTCACTTGCATCCGCTGTCGTTTTCAGATTCTTATCAAGATAATTCCCTGTCTTGACATTCTTCAGCGTTGCAGAACCGGAATTTCCGACAAATTCCCAAAGATAGCTCGGGGTGTCCTGGAAATACTCCAATTCGGAATCTTCGGTGAATTCTCCTGTTGTCCCGACGCCACTTCCCGTATCTCCGATATAGCGTGTGGATGACTCGACGGAGCGTATCAGATACTTTTTCCCGCTCACATCTCCCAATTCGCTCAGGTTGTTGCTGAAATTATACTGCGTCCTATAGGCAATGGAAATATCCTCATCCCTCACCGCCGCGTCATAAATCCCGCCAAGCAAATCGAAAGTAATCCCGTTCGCTGCAGTGGAAGCATCAATCTCATAGAGGTAGCTGTCGTAAACTTCCTTGGTCTCGTAAGGCGCGATTGTCGTAATGCCGGTGAGTTCTTTGAAGGAGAGATTGGTCACAGGAGGCACGGAACTGTCGAGCGGCTCGAAAAGATAGCCGGTCGAAGGATTGTTTTTGGAAAGTCCCACTGCACCGATTGCAATCTTGCTGTCTCCGATGTTGTTATGGACTCTGATGCTGAGCCTGCCCACACAACGCTGCAGATGTACCTCGACATAGTTTTCGCCAACCGTGATTTCCTGGTGAATCACCGCAGAGCAAGGCATACCGGTTTCCTCCGTGAAAGCCGGAGCGCTGCCGTCGCTGATTGCCGGGAGCAGTTTTCTCTTGAAACCATCGTCAATCTTGCTACCTTCCACGTAACTGTCAAGCTCTTTGCAGTTTGCAAGTATACAGAGAGTGTAGGCTCCTCGTTTTATGTTCTTGATTGTGGCTTCTCCGGACGCCACGTTGATATTATCCGCACTATAGAACCTCATCACATTGTCGTCTGCGTCAATCAGCCACAGGCGGCCCGTCTTGATGATGTCTCCTTCCTGCGCTGTGCCGGCCTTTGTGGTGCCCGCCGTGCTGAAACTTATGTGCAGATTGCCCTCACCCCCGCCGTAAACGGGCTTGTCTTGGACGGGAGCATCCTTTGCGCACGAAAGGGCCGACAATGCGAGAAATGCCGCAGCCAAAGTCCTGAATATGATTTTTTCGCTCATTTCTCTAAAGTTTAATGTCTATGTTTGACTGAATTTCCGTCCAATCCTGAATGTCCACGCTGACTTTGATTTCGGTGCCGTACATTTTCAGGGTGTAGGTGTAGATTTTCCCGCTTTCGAGCGTCTCTGTCGGAAGTTTTGCGCGGTGGAGCCCTGTAGAGCCGAGTTTCGTCCTGAAATTGACGTATGTGTCTCCGATTGGGGATGAAAGCTGCTGTGGGATGATGAGTGCCGCTCCGTCAGTGATTGTCTCTCCTGTGGTGCCGTCCGAAGTTTCGGAAAAATAGATGTTTGCGGCTTTGTTGTCAATTCCTCCGAATGCTGTGGACCCGGTCCATTGGAACTGGGGATTGCGGTCGTCGAAGGTGTTGTCGCTCATGATCCAGCGGATGGCATTCACATCGCTCACTGTTTCGGTGATTCCGTAGAAAAGCTGTCCTTGGGGAAATATTCCCGTGATGTAGAATTCTGTCAGCTCATCGTCCGGCTTTTCGTCGGAGTTTTCGTTGAATTTGAGTTTGAAGCGAAGGCCCGCAAGTGCGTGTTTGAACTCGAGCGTTACTCTGCCGACGCCTTCCGTGATTGGGCGGCGTGTGGCATAAGCAACCATGAGGTCGTAGTCGTCGGTGCTGCTGGAGTACTCTGTGGAGACGAGGTTTGCGGATGAATTCGGCTGAATTTCAGTCTCGTATGGCCAGATTGCACGGAAACGGTAGTACATCGCCCTTTCCCATTTCTGTTTTGGACTGTAGGTCCAGTAGTTTCCCGGGGTCGGTTTGCCGGATTCGTAATCCTCCGAAAAGTTGTCCCACGCCCATTTCACCTCCTGGGCCTTTGAACTTCCGAAGACCGGGGTGAATCCGTTCTGGTCATCGATTGACTTGTAGCCGAAGACTCCGAAGGATTTGGTGCGGAGGTATTCCTGCGTGGTGATGAGTTTTTTAGTGTAGGCTGCTGCCTTTGTCCTTGCGATGTTGCCTGATGCGGCCTGCCTGACTGTCTGACCCTCAATCTGTTGAGGCTCTCCGTTGAAGCCTATCCACTGGTTTTGCTCAGACTGCGGAGTATGCTTGTTGCATCCCGTGGCGAACACAAGAACTGCGGCTGACAGAAATGTCGCCACAATTTCGCTCCGGCGGAAGCCCCGGAATATATTTGTGCAATTATTCATCTATTCGTCCGTTATGCAGGAGTCTATCGTAAGACTCAAATTTTGTGATACTTTAAAACTGTAGATTCTCTTCTTTCCCACCGCCCAGTTGAGATTTCTCTCTATCTCGACATCGATATCCCTGATCTCACCGCCCGTTCCGGAGTCGAAATTGTAGCGGAGGGTGATTCGAGGCTTGAGGTTTTGGGGAATCATCCTAAGAACTGTGCCCAGCACCTGTTCGTTTTCGTCCAGAACCAGATTGCCTTCGAATACCGTCACTTCTCTCTGTCTCGTTCCCGGAGTCCATTCAGGCTGCGGGAGTGAGTGAAAATCACCTTCTGTGGCAACATCGCTGAGAGTTAGTCTTGTGATGCTGAGTTTTATGTCGTCGCTCGCCACAGATTTCGCCCTGAACTCCACTTCGCAGAGTGCGTTGCGAAAGACTATCCCTGTTGAAACGTCGCCGGTGGGCTTGCGGGAGTCGGTGAGAGTGGCAAATTCGAGCCGGGGAACATTGTCGGAAAGAGGACTGCCGGCGTTGAAGCCTTTGACAGTGATGCCTTCTTCCCGTGTGAAACCGGCATCAGCATCGGCAGGGGAGACGGCAAAGAAACTCATTCTCTCAGCACTTGAACACCACAGATGGTCTTCGGAGCTTTTCCAGATTCCGTCGGAGTGGAAGTAGTTTTCGCCCTCCAGCATCGTTTTCGCTCCCTTGAAATCGTCCTTCCAATTCTTATCCTGCGGGAGTGCATAGCCCCAGACTTTGAAAGCCACCTTCTCTTCGGAATTTGACGGGGCCTTGGTTGAATTGGCCCTTAGCGCCTTGAAACTGATGATGCGTTCGGCGTCGTAGTCGTTGATTTTGTTGACGCAGGAAACAGCCGCAAGCGCAGTCGCCGCAGCCATAATCATATATTTGATTTCCCGTTTCAACATATTCATTTGTTCATTTTTTCTATCCCTCCGGTCTCATTTTTTGTGGGAGGATTTATGGTTGCACACCGATATTCACATCCGAATCCGGGTCGAATCCCCAAAGTCCCGGTGTGGCGTCGAATTCGATGTAACTGTCTTCAGTACCGACAGTTATGAGGTAGCTGATGTATTTGCCACTCTGCCAAGCGGAAAGACTGGTCTGGGTGCCGTTGTAGATATAGCCGGAGAGAGTTTTTTCCGGCTCTGTACCCCTTTGGCAGACCAATGTGATTTTCTGTTTTCCGTTGGTGAGGTACTGCGGGAGCATCATTGTCTCGGGGAATATTTCCCTGTTTTCATCGAAGGCGAGTTCGATTGAGAGGCCTTCGTGATTGTAGGACCGGGCGTCGCTGTGTGTCGCCCATCTGTCTGTGTGGTAGTTGCCGTTGGTGTAGATGTCGTCGAGTCTGACGGATTTTACAACCCATTTGGCTTCTCCGGCTTTTTGCTCGGTTGCGAGTGTCGCGAGGAATCTGACTTTGCAGAGCGCGTGACGGAAATTTGTCTTCACTCCGCCGAGGGTGGTTCCCCTCTCGACATCGGTTGTCTGGGCGAGGAGGATGTCGGTGCAGCCGTCGGTGGCGATGGTGGCGTCGCTTCCGTAGCCGGGAGTGGCCGTCATCTCCCATCCGTTAATTTCGAATCCCTTTTCTTTTGTGACATTGAGGGTCTTGACTGTGCCTGTGGCGGCGCTGAGGCTTGCCGGAGACCAACTGAAGAAGGTGAGTTTACCTGTTTTTGGCCAAGCATAGATCTTGCCGCTTTTCCACGCCTTCCAGATTCCCTCTTTGTGGGAAATCTCCTCTTCCGGGATGTAGAGAAGGGCTTCTGCGCTGTTTCCGCTCCAGCTCTTTCCCTCCGGGAGAAACCAGGCTGTGGAACAGAAGGTGGATGTGGTCGGGAATGCGGAGACGGTCGCCTTGGTCTCGGTCTTGACCGGGACGAGCTCGTAGTGAATCTGTCCCTTTTTTGTATCTTCTACAGGAGTGACTTCGATTTTTGCGCACGAAAGCGCCGTGCAAAGCGAAAGAATGGCCGCTCCGCAAAGGGCTGCTGTCGGGCGGAGATGTGCTCCGGACGAAGATATGATGGATTTACGTTTCATTTGCATTGAACCCGTGGGCGGTATCACCCGCCCGCAGGTTATGGTTGTTCCTTTGAGGGATTATTGGATAGTTATGGCAGAAGAGCTAACATCCTCCCACTTTTCAACAGCAGGGTCCCAAGTAATCTCGTCGAGGGCGAATGTAAGATTGAAAATGTATTTCTTACCCATTGCCCACTCAGCAAATTTGTCTTTGATGCTAATCTCTTTTACGCAGTTTTCTACAACAGAGCCGGTTCCGACTGTGGTTGTGACGGTGTATTTAACCTGAATCTTTGCAGTCGCGTCTGCGAAAGTCTGAGGCATATAGATGACAACGTCCTCTGCGGCAACGGCAGTAGCTGTTGTTGTAATCTCTTGAACTGCCTTAGTGTAAATCTGGTCGTGTTTAACTGTGCCGGCAGTGAATTTCTCCGTAGGAAGCTGAGCGTATGAGCCATAGGTTACAACATCGAGGAAATTGATTTCCTTAAGCTCAAACTTTTTGTTCTGATAGTCAGCAGCCTTTTTCACTGTGCAAGCAACTCTGGAAAGTTTGTGCTTGAAAAGAGTAGGAACTCCGTTGACAACATAGACGTTTTCATTTGCTGTCTTGTCTGCGGCGATTTCTGCAACGAGGAAATCGGTGTTCTTGTTGTCCATAAGTTCAATATGTCCTTGAACTCCGCCAGCATTGTCACAAGTGAATTCAGAGTGTTCGCCTGCGAGGGTAAGGTTATCTTTGTTCAGAGAGTAAGCCAGGAAACTGAGTGAACCTCCGTCTTTTGGCCAGTAGTATGACTTGTCTTGATCTTTCCAAATGCCATTCTTGTGTGAGATTGTGCTGTTCACAATGTATGGCTGAGGTTTTGTTTTTCCATTAGTGGCGTCGGCGTCATAATTATCAGCCCAAGTCTTTCCTTTCGGAAGGTAGAATGCCCAAGACGCGAAAACATTGCCTTGGGCAAAGTTCTCCTGATTTGCTGCAAGAGTCTTCGTCTTAGGGGCAACGTTGTAGGCGATTTCCGTGTTCTCTTGTGAGAGGACCGGAGTCACCTCGTTTTTTGCGCAAGCTGCAAGTGCTGCGGCTGCTGCGAGAATAAAAAAGTACTTTTTCATGATGTTAAATATTAAAAATTGTTGTTAATTGTTTTCTTTTGAATGTTCGTCATCATATTTCAATTTCCCGTTGCTCCTCATCCCATCCGTCGACTATCGGGTCGAATGCGCCTCCGCTGCTTGCAGGCGGATCAATCTTGATGGTTTCTTCGAGCAGCAGCCAATGGTGTTTGATTGCGTTCTCACTGAGGAAGAGTCGTGAAATGTCGAAGGTCTTCTGGAGCGTCTTGCCGTCGACGGTCTTTATGTCGAATGTGACGCTGAGACTGTTGTTTGAGTCGGGCACACGTCCGAAGGTGTTGAAAACCGTGCAAATCACCGGCGTTCCCTTGTCGTCGCTCTTTTGGAGTGGGAACCAGATTCCGACCTCAGGCTCGTTCTCCCTTGTGTTTGTCGCAATCCTGTTTGCTCCCACCATTCCGGACAGCATCGCCTGCGCTCCGGAAATGTACTGCGCTCCGTCCACCTTAATCTGCAGATACCAGCTTTCCACCACCGAGGATGCTTCTGCCTTCACTGTGTAGAGTTCGTCGTGCCAAGGGATTTGCTCGCTCTCTTTGCTTGCCACGACAAGATGGTCGGGCTGTTGGAGAATGTCTATTCCCTTTTCATTAGCCTTGGTGTTGAATCGGCTGCGGACCGCGGACTCGACAGTTTCGGTGTAGGCACGGGCGTTTTCCCAATTTTCGAGGCCTCCGATGAGAGTCGCCTCTGTTCCGAAGTCGTAGACAAGCATCCTGTAATTGCCAGGAAGAATGGAAATTGTGCCGTTCAGGCTTCTGCTTCCGTCTTCTTCGGTGCCGATGTTGGTGATGAAGGTCTCGGCTGCGAGAACTTCTGTCGCCTTGTCATAAAAGAGCACGTGCATCGCTGTCGGGGCGATTTGCTGAAGAGGGAGTTTCGGATTGTAGATGTCGCAGGTCACATTGTGGATGTCCTTCACGTTCACTTTCACCTTCACGAGAGTCTTCTCGGACGGGTCTTCAAGCGGGCGGCGGTGACATCCGGATGCGACACACAGCACGCACAGCACTGCCAGAGCCACGTTTGCCGCGCCTCCTGCAATAGAGCGTATGTGTCTGCGAATCATCATAATCATTTGTGTGAATCCTTTCCGATTGGGATGACGAGCGAAATCTTCGCTTTTGTCGGGCCGAACCAGGAGAAAACTCCCGTCTTGTATTTGTCGATGTAGAGGTGTTCGTAGTTCGGGTCCGGCTGGTAGTGGCGGTAGTCGCTTCGGAGGAATCCTGCTGAAATCGAGAACTCCATATTCATCCATTTGCAGACAGGAAGGGCATATCCGTAGCTGAGTCCTGCCGACCAGTATTCGCCCTGATAGCAGAGCTTCGTGTCCCACTGGAAGTCGTATTTTCCTGCCATTCCGTACACTCCGAGGAAATGGCCGCTGAGGTAGTCTTTTTTGTCGCTGCGTTTGAACCACCAGCGTGGCTCTATTCCCATCGTCCACATCTGGAAGCAATATTTCTTTTTGTTCGGGCCCCAACTCCACCAAGGGAAGATGTCTTCCACGAGGATTGAGCAATGTTTGCCAATCGGGAATTCGATTTCGGCGTTGACAGCCGTGACGGCGTCGAGAAGGAGGTTGGTCTTTAGGGCCGGATACCAATATTTCCGTCCTTTCGGAGCCTTCATAGGCTGCGGATTGAGTGGTGTCGGAGCGAGAAGGGCGTTTGGTATGAGTTCGTCTTCGCCCGGAAGTATCTCTCTTTCAACGGGGTCGAAACCCTCATAACTCTCGAGGATGTCCTCGCTCAAATGAGGGAAGGCCGGAATGAGCACAGGAACGCTCTCCCAGACGCATACCCAAGTGGCGAGCCGGAGTTTCGGCATCAGGTGGATGCACATCCATTTCCAGCTGATGCCTCCGTCGAGTTGCTGCAGACGCCACTCTCTCGTTGCGTCGGAGATTCTCTTGTCGTCGAGTATGGAGATGACCCTGTCCCTGTCCTTACGGTGGTAATCCTTTTCGACGGCCTCGCGCAACCCGTCCCAGTTTTCTGCCACAGGATGCAACGAAATGCCGTTCTTCCCGAACTTGCTGTCTTTAGGGAGATTTTTCAGAATGAAGCGTCCGGCAGCCTTTGCACGGGCGGACGCGAGATTGGCGTTGTGTTCGTAGACGCCTTCAGGGGATGCGTAGGAGTAGATGGCTATGCTGTCAATCTGCGGGGAAAGTTGCAGGTGACGTACTATCTGTTCGATGTTTTCGGAATTGTTGAGGTAGTTCCGGTCGATGACGACCTCGTTCCAGCGGTAGTAGAGTTTGTAGGTGTGAACCTGACTGTCGGACGTTGTGGACACGGATGCGACATCCCCGCGTGAAGTTTCATCCTGAGCGGATGCCTCACCGGAATATGCCAGAAAAACAGCGGAAAGGAAAAAATACACAAGTTTCCTCATAGCCACAACAAACACAAACACATTGCCGCCATACAACAAACGGCACGCACGCACACTTCTGTGGTGTCTCGATAAATACTCTATATGCCGGATGCTGTTTTAGTTTTTTCATTAATCCGGCGCAGTCGTTTTTCATTTCTTCAAAACACTGCAAAATTAAGACTAAATTTTTAATCTTACAAAACATTTGAACGAAAATTTTTAGGGGGGGGGTAGTTAAATGCTTGATTTATAGTTATTTGTCAGCGCGATGGTAAGTTGAGGTATTTTGAAGGTTTCTAAAACTGGGCGTTAAGAGAGAGCACTTCGTCAGGATGTCCCTGATATGGGAAACTTGCTGTTGGAAAATCGTGCAAATTGACTAAATTTGGCGTGTCTTTCATTTTATGTACGTCCCGTGTACGGAGACAGACTCGGGGAGGAAAGAAAACCGCATAAATTTGTATGACACGATGAAATTGATACTGAAGTCTCTAATGATTTCTTTGCTGATGGTCTCGTGCGGAAGGTATGGCGCGCGGCTGGAGGGACTTGATGCTGCGATTGCGCGACAGAACGAGTACCGCGATTCCGTGGAGCGGCGCATTGCTGTGCTTGGGCAGGTGTTCGTGGCTGCCCCGACTGACTCGCTCAGATGGGAGACTGCGCGTAAAATCTATCTGTGCAGCAATCACTACAGCCGCGACACAGTGTTCCGCTACCAGCGTCTGATGGAAGAACTTGCCTCCGACAGCCGTCAGGAACTGTTCTCCCGTATGGCCAAGGTCCGCATTCTCTTGGACAAGAACGAGAACGCCCTTGCCGAGCGGATGTTTCTCGACACCGACACTTCCGCCATGAAAGGAGGCCCGCTCCTGCTGGACTGGCTCAGTTGCCGTATAGTGCTCTACACCGAACTTGCCTCTGATGCCGTTCCGGGGTCGGCTGACGTCGACCGCTATGAGAAAATCGTGGCACAGACTCGCCGGCGCTATCTCGGAATTGACTCCGCCTCCTTCTACGCCCGAAGGGTAAAGGCGCAGCTGCTTCGTGACAACGGTGAAACGGATGCTGCGCTCAAAGCTTTCGGGCGGCTCTACAATGAAGAGAATACACATCACTACAAGGCGTCCGCAGCCTACAGCATCGCCAAGATATACGAGGCGGCCGGTGAGGAGGAACTGCGCTTCGATTGGCTGGTGCGTAGTGCCGAGCAGGACTTCATGGCAGCGGAGAGGGGCTATATGTCTCTATATGAACTTGCTCTGATGCTGTATGACCGCAGGCAGTACCGAAAGGCGGAACAGTACATCAGTCAGAACCTTATGGATGTCACGGCAGGCAACTTCAGCAAGCGTTTGCTCAACACCGGCAAAGCCAAGCTCATCATCACGGAGACCTCGCGCCGGGTCGAGAGGACGCGCTTTATATGGCTTACTGTCGGTGTCTGCTTCATCTCGCTGCTACTGATAGTCATCTTCATACTTTTCCGGCGCGGGCTCAGTCTTCAGCGCGGCCTTGAAGACACAAACCGTAAGCTCATTGACGCGAACAAAATCAAGAACGGATATGTGTTCCGCTATATGGAACTGGCCCTCCACTACATCGACTGCATAGGGGAGACCCGCAATGAGCTGCGCGCCCTCGGAAAGTCCGATGGATTTGACGCCATGATGAAGGCACTGCGTTCCCCGTCCGCCTTGTACGATGAGTATGAGGACTACTATCGCATATTTGACGAGACTTTCCTCGGGCTTTATCCGGACTTCGTTGAAAGGGTCAATGAACTCCTTGCCGAAGACAGCCGCTTCTCGCTTGAAGACGGAAGGAGGCTGCCCAAGGAACTGCGCATACTCGCGGCCATCCGAATCGGCATCACCGAAAGTGGAAAGATTGCCAAATTCCTTAAATGCTCGCCCAATACGGTCTATACCTATCGTACCCGCCTGAAGCGTTCCGCTCTTTGTTCAAAGGACGAATTTGAGGCGAAAATCGCGATGATATAGCATTTGATTGCCTATATGTATCTATATTTCGGCCGCACCGTAGGTGCGGCCTCTTTGAGGATATATCCGTTGTTAATCAATAAGTTATATTTGATTTAACGAAATTGTAACATCATTTTAATCTATATTTGACTGTGCCCCTATGTCTTTTTTCTTCGGAATTGTCCAATTTTGCAAAGAACTAATAACAAAACAGTCTTATGAAGATTAGACTAATCATAGCGACGTTGATCGCGCTTCTTCTTCCGGCACTCTCGTTCACGACGGTGGCACAGGATGACGGAGCGCGTTTTTCTGTCTCGGGGACCGTTGTCGATGACGGCGGAGAACCCCTTTCCGGCGCTTTTGTGATGGTTGTCGGCACGTCAAATGGCACGACCACCGACGCGAAAGGCCAGTTTACCATTAATAATGTGTCTGCTGGAGATGTTCTCGAAGTCCAGTTTCTCGGATTCGCGAACAGCCGCGTTAATGCCGCAAAGGGCAAGAGCATCACCGTGGCGATGTTTCCAGACAGCAACCTTACCTTGAACGAGGCAGTGACCATTGCCTACGGCTCGGTGCGCAGACAGGACCTTACAGGTTCCGTCACCAACGTGAAGATGTCCGACATCAAGGACGCGCCTGTCCTTTCTGTTGACCAGGCCCTTCAGGGACGCATCGCGGGCGCTGACATTATGTCAACTTCCGGCGAACCGGGAGCGACGACTTCTATCCGCATCCGAGGGACGCGTTCGATTATCGCCTCCAACGAGCCGCTTATCGTTGTCGACGGTGTGATGGATGCTGTTTCCGACCTCGGAGACCTCAATTCCGCCGACATCGAGTCCATCTCTGTTCTGAAGGATGCGTCCTCGACGGCTATTTATGGGTCCAAGGGCTCAAACGGAGTCATTATCGTCACCACCAGGCAGGGAGCCACCGGAGACCGTCCGCGCATCACCTTCAAGGCGGAGGCCGGAATCAGCCAACTCCCTAAGGGGCTGGATCTTATGAAGGCGTATGAATATGCCCAGTACCGCAACGACATTGCATATTTCACGTCCTCAAACGAGGATGCTGTTGATGGTGCCCCACTCTCGAAGTATCCCTACAAGAACCCGCTATCGCTCGGGGACGGCACGGACTGGATTCATGAAATCATGCGGACTGCCGTCTATCAGAACTACAACCTCTCCGTCAGCGGAGGATCCAAGGGAGGCAACTACTACGCCTCTTTCGGCTACAACGACACGCAGGGTATAGTAAAGAATACGGGTCAGAGGCGCTATACCGGACGAATCAACCTCGACCGCCAACTCTACAAATGGCTGAAGGTCGGCTATAAGGGCTCGTTCACCTACCGCCATCAGGACAAGAACGTCGCGTCCATCGGAGGCACGGGCATCCGCTCCACTATGTACCTCAGCCCGCTGCTCAAGACGACAGACTACAGCATCATGGACGATGAGAACGGTGTTTCCTCAACCTACAATCCCCCTACGGCTCTCATCGCCCTCAAAACCAGCTATATAAACAAGGTGTCCCAGAACCATTCGGTCTATTTTGAAATCGAGCCGGTGAAGGATCTCAAGCTGCGCAGCAACAACTCGTACTACGGCTACCAGTCTCACAATTTCGTCTATAGCCCGAGCTCCCTTCCGGCAAAGAATCCTGGCGAGGGAGGAGACGCAACGAGAACCGAGCGCGACGACATGACGCTTTCTTCGGAGAATACGATTACATACAACCTCAAGAGGAACGGGCACAAGTTCGACATTCTCGGGGGATTCACCGCCTACCGCTATGTCTCCAATTCTCTCGGTCTCACGGGCTCTGGCTATCTCGTGGATTCCGTGAAGTGGAACAATATGGGCGGCGTGACCGACAAGAACACCCTCGTTCCGTCTTCATCGACGCTCAAGACAATGAAGATGTCGGTGCTCGCACGCGCCAACTGGAGCTACCGTTCGCGCTACTACATTACAGTGACAGGCCGTGCCGACGGTGCGTCCAACTTTGCGGCGAACAATAAGTGGGGATTTTTCCCTTCGGCGGCCCTGAAATGGAATGTCAAGAACGAGAAATTCCTCAAGGGAGTGAGTTGGATTGACGATCTCGCTGTCCGTTTCAGCGCAGGCCGCACGGGAAATGATGCGGTCGATGCCTACAGAAGCCTCGAAAGGCTTACATCAACTTCCAAGGGCTACATCTTCGGAGGCAGTCAGGAAGCGGCCTACTACCGCGGCCAGCTCCCGAGCCCTGACCTCACGTGGGAGAAGACCGATCTCTACAATCTCGCGGTCGATATGTCCTTCTTCAACAGCCGCCTCAACATCACGGCGGAGGGCTATGTTTCAAAGACACGCGACCTTCTCATGGAGGTGCGCGTCGCCGACCAGACGGGCTTCAGCACCCATTTCGTGAACCTCGGAAACACCTCCAACTACGGAGCCGAGCTTTCCATTGAGAGCCGCAACATCGTTCGCCGCAACTTCACATGGACCACGAACCTCACCCTCTCGCACAACACCCAGACCGTCGACGACATCGGCACCTCCGAGTACATCTCCGTGGCCGACTCCGGCGGAAACAACCCGTTCATGATGCACGGATTCGTGAAAGGCTATCCGCTCAACTCCCTCTGGGGATTCCGCTACGGCGGGGTATGGCACAATCTTGACGAGTTCAAGCGCAACGAGGTCACCCATGCCTACACCTCCGCATCCGTCCTGACCGAGGCCAATTACGCCTCCTATCTCGGAACTCCGCGCTACCACGACATCAACGGGGACGGCACCCTCGACCAGAACGACCTTGTCTATCTCGGCAATGCCGACCCGTGGCTCTACGGAGGATTCCAGAACACTTTCACATTCTTCGGAAACCTCAAGCTCGGAGTCTATATCGCATATTCCTTCGGAGGCAAGCTCTATAATTTCTCCGAACTCTACATGGCCGGCGGAAACAACACCAACCAGTACCGCTATATGGTGAACGCATGGCACCCTGTCCGCAATCCGGACTCCGACTATCCTCGCGCCGGCGGCTCGATGAGCAAGGACGTCCCGAGCGACAGGATGGTCTATGACGCATCCTACATAAGGCTCAAGAATGTCTCTCTCGGCTACACCTTCGACCTTTCCGAGAAGCTCAAGTGGATGAAGGACATCACCCTGAGTGTCAGCGGCGAGAACCTTCTCCTCTGGAAGAAGTACAACGGTTTCGACCCGGACGTCTCCTATTCGGGCTCCGACATCGAGTCTTCGACCCTACGCCGCCTCGACATGGGAGCATATCCTAAGGCACGCACCATTGTCTTCAGTATTCAGGCAAGATTTTGACGGCGGGAACCATAAAACTTCAGGAAAATGAAAGCAAGAAACATAATACTATCACTCTTGGCGGCGGCCCTTTTTCTTCCTTCGTGCAGTCTGAAGGAGGACGACTCGACTTTCGCCACTTCAGGGAACTTCTACAAAAACGCGCAACAGTGCCGTGCGGCCCTGAACACCTGCTATATCCCGATGGAGGACATATATTCCTACAAGATGATGCTCGCCACCGAGTGCGTCACCGACCTCGCCTATTCGCGCTCGTCGACTCAGGACGCCTTTCTCGACATCTCACCGGCCAATCCGCGTTTCGGAGCCGATGTGTGGAAATACGGCTATCAGGGCGTGCGCTATTGCAACGGCGCTATTGCCGGCATCGAAGGCTCTTCGCTTGACGAAGACGTGAAGGCTCCGCTCGTGGCAGAGGGCAAGATTATGAGGGCGTTCTACTACTGGATTCTCACCTGCTTCTTCGGGGACGTGCCTTTCTACACGGAGGATGTCGCGGATGAGGCCACGCTGGCTAAGGTTGCGAAACTTCCGAGAATGTCGGCGGACGAGACCCGCGACTGGCTCATAGCGGACCTTAAGAGCTGCCTCCCGTCCCTCTCAAAGGTACGCTCCAACGAGATTTCCGGCAATAGGGTCGGAGCTGCCGTTGGCTATGTGCTGCTCTCCAAACTCGCTCAGTGGAACAAGAGGTGGGACGTGTCGCTCGCGGCCTGCAAGGAAGTGGAGTCCATTTACGGCAATCTCGACCAATATCCTCTCTCCGACATTCCGTTCCGCATGAAGAACACTCCGGAGTCCATACTCGAAGTCCAGCACACCTACTCTGCTGCCGGACTGAGCTACACCTCCAATGTTGCCTGCCTCTGTATGCCGTACAAGCGCAGCGGCAACAAGTATGACGGGGTGGTCATTGAGGAACTCGGCGACAATGCCACGACCTACGCTCCGGCACAGGCCAACGGCTACACCATCAGCACCATCTATCCTCTCGACGAGACCAATCCGTCCGCCACGGACAAGAGGCGCGCGATGACCATAGTCCAGGAGTGGAACGGGCAGGAGTTCAACTCCATAAACACGAAATCCCTGACCGCCTTCTTCGGCCCGAAGTTCTGGTGTCCGAACATGCAGACCAACCACGACTCGAACAACTACAAGATTTTCCGCTATGCCGACGTCGTGCTCATGATGGCGGAGGCGCACTGCATGCTTCAGGACGATATGGACGAGGCTCTGCGCTACCTGAACATGCCTAAGAAGCGTGCCGGTATCCGGGAATACGCGCGCCGCGACTGGAAGCGCATTATGGAGGAAATCAAGGTCGAGAGAGGCCGCGAGCTCTTCGGTGAGTTCCAGAGGAAGTTCGACCTCGTGCGCTGGGGAACCTGGCTCGAAGTGACGGAGTCCCAGACACGTTCGTCAAAGATTAAAGAAAACATACTCCCGTGCCACCGCTACTACCCGATTCCGGCCGTGCAGGTTTCCTATTCCGGTGGAGCGCTCGACAACAACGAGTACGCGCAGTACGGAAGATGATGATACGAATTATACACTGCATAATTGAATATATGAATATGAAACCGATTTTAAGAAAATGTCTTGCGGCGATGACCCTCGCATCAGCGCTTTTCGCCGCATCCTGCCAGAAGGAGACCGAATCTCCGACGACTATGACTCTGGCCGTGAACGACAACACCATAAACCTTGAGCCGAAGTCCGGCAAGGAGCATGTGCTCGTCTATGCCAAGGGACAGTGGAACGCGGACTTTAAGGAAGCCGTCGAGTGGGCAGCGATTGAAGAAGGCAGCGGCACCGGTAACGGGGAGTTCATCCTCACTTATAAGAAGAACCCGGACATCCTCCGCAGGGCGGAAATTCTGCTCACCGCTGCCGGCGTGGATAAGACCATAACCATCACCGTGAATCAGGAAGGCGAGAAGGGAACTCCGAAGCTCGCGTTTGCCGAGAACGAGAAGTCTTACATTGCCTGGGAGGTGAAGGACGCGATTGCAGTCGAGTCCAACATCAACCAGAGCCTGATTAAGGCGGAATCGTCTGTGGAGTGGATAGGCTCTCTCGAACTCAAGGACGGGCAGCTGTCGTTTACCGTTGCCGAGAACACTACCGGCGAGGCTCGCAAGGGCACGCTTACGGTTTCCTACACTGACATTGACGAGTCCGTTTATCGGGCTGTTGCCGAAATTACACAGGGCGCCGAGCCGGGACATCTCGCGCTGAACGAGACCGAGATGGCAATCGAGGCATTTGCCGGGACAAAGACGGCCCCTTGGGACTGCGTTCTCGGAACGTTCATGCCGGAGCTTACCTCAAGTGTGACCTACGAGGGCAGCCAGAGGGACTGGATAAGCAATGTCACCACAACGACAGAGGCTCTTTCATTCGATGTGACTGACAATGATACCAAGGAAGCCCGCACGGCCGTGATTAAAGTCGAACTTGCGTCGAAGGGCATAGCTGTTGAACTCAAGGTCACCCAGGGCATCAAGACAAGGCAGTATAGTTTCGAGGAACTCCGTGCTGTTCTTCCGTCTGCGGGCGAGCAGGCATTCGAGGGGGACTTCTTCGAGGGCGTGATTGTCGCTGACGCAGGTCAGAAGAATATGGAGACGAACCCGATGACCTCCGCTACTTCATACGATGACAATGAGTCCGCGATAACCAACTATGTCCAGTCCCTTGACGGCAAGTACGGCATGCGCCTCAAGTTTGCAACGGCTGCCGACAATACTCTCAAGAAAGGCGACAAGGTGAAGATTTCCCTTGCGGGAGCAACTCTCGTACGCGAGGATAATCCGGTGCGTTACACTCTCAGGGGAGTCAATGCGAACAACGTGACTGTAGAGGAAAATGTGCAGCTGGCGGCTCGTCAGAAGACGATTGCTGAGCTTACGGATGAGGATGTCTACACCTTGGTAACACTACCTGACGTCGAGGTTTCGTTCTGCTATGGTTCTTGGGTGAATGTACGTAAGGAATGGATTGACGCGAAGAGGATCAATTTTGATAACCGCATTTTGCGTGATGTGAACGGCAATGAAATAAGAATGATTGTAAACACGGACGCTGAGTGGTATCTTACGGATGCCGGAGTCCCGAAAGGTTCTGGTCCGGTATCCGGCGTGATTGTAAATACCACAAGCGAATATTATGGCTCAGACATTCTCGGAAAATACCAGATTCGTCCGATGAAACTTTCTGACATAGAGATAAAAGATAACGGTTTCAGTGAAATCCTTGTTGCTTGGGATTATAGCCTCGGTTTCAGTCGTGTATCATCATTGGAGGCAACGACAGGTACAGGAACATTTACCGCGTCATCTATGGCCCAGGCCAACACTTTCTTACAATTCAGGCATACGTCGCCATATCCGAAAGGTTATCCTAAAGGTGCAAATATAGATAAATCCGTATGGTGGAAAGATGGTGCTGCAAAAGATGCCGTCACATTCCAGTTTTCAACGAAGGATGCCGCAGGAAAGAAGATGACCCTTTCTTTTGGAGCACTTATAGGCAACTATAAGGAAGAGGCAGCATCGCAGGGACCTGTTCATTGGAATGTAGAATATTCGCTTGACGGAACGAATTACAATCTCATTGAAAAAGTGATGATTCGTCCGATGGGTGCAGAAAAGTCAACTTTGCTGTTCCTTCCTGCGTCATTGGATGACCAATGTGTTGAACTGCCGGATGCAATTGCCGGCCAGGACAATGTGACTATCCGTTTTATTGCCGCAGATGATGCCACCGTGGATTTCTCGAAAAAGGATTATTCCGCGAAGGTTGTCGATGGGTGCAATTCCAGGCTTGTAATAGGCCCAATCGCCGTGAAATACAATAAATGACAGCCATGAAACCAAGTTCAATCATAAGAATATCAACTGTCGCGTCGATGGTGTGGGCCCTTGCTGCCTGCACCTCGATAGACAGGGAAAAGTTCGACTTTGTGGAATTCGGCGTCTCCGAAACCGAAATCGAGTTCCCGGCCAAGGCCGAATACAAGGACGGGAAGCCTGTGACCGAACTCCAGAAGGTAATCGACATCTACTCCAATCAGGACTGTGTCCTGGGCTATGCCGACTCCGAGGTTGACTGGATGCGTATCCGCGACCTTGACTCGTGGCAGATATGCCGCCAGATAGCTTTCAGCGGCGACTGCTCATTCCGCATAGAGTGCGACCAGAACGGTGACTACGCCCGTATGGTGAAGCTCGTCGTGAAGGCAGACTCCCGCACGGACACAATCTTTGTCAAGCAGAACGGCAAGCGCGTGCCGGAGCTTTCCCTCGTCCGTTCGTCCGAACTTCTCGACGGCGACAAGGACAGTAAGTTCAGCGTTGCCTACACTACCAATGTTTCCGAATGGAAAGACATATTCTGCAAGGTAAGCTACACCGGCGAGGCGACTGACTGGATTACTTCGGCGACTGTGGAAGAGGGTAGCGTCAGCATCGCCTGTGCGAAGAATCCGACGGATGACCTCCGCACAGCTTCGGTGAAAGTCTGCTACACCGACGGCTTCGGCACCGAATACGGCCAGACTCTCTACATTGTCCAGAAAACAAAGGACAACGGCATCGGCAAGTCCATGTCCTTCGCAGAGGTTCGTGCACTTGGCCGCAGCGGCGAGAATGTGGCGATTGAAGAGACCGTGATAATAGAGGGTTACATCGTAAGCAACCGCGAGAGCGGCAATGTCGGCGACAACGAGAAGGTTTCGACGACCATCACAGACAATACGGCATATCTCCGCAAGGCATACATCGAAAGTCTCGACGGACAATATGGCTTCCTCTTGAGGATGGAGACTGCGGACGACAATATCTTCGGGCATTACGACAAAGTCTCGCTTCTTCTCAAAGGCGCGGAAATCCTGAGGGAGGACAATCCGGAGCGATATGAAATCAGCGGACTCACCGTGTCGAATGTGCTCGTCCGCGAGGCTGGCTCGGCAAATGCGGTTCCGTCGAAGGAAAAACATATCTCCGAACTCACGGATGCCGACATCTACACTTATGTCACTCTCAAGGACTGCGAATTTCCGGTCCGCAAGGGGGCGCTTACTCCGGTGAATGATGCCTACACGCTCTCTCATGGAAAGGGAAATATCTCAAAGTATCCGCGTCTTGTACGCGATTCGGAGGGCAGCAGCATATACACCTACACCAGCACGACCTGCCCTTACAGGCGCGACGGCGTGAAACTTCCATACGGCAGCGGGACGCTCAAGGGAGTCATAGTTCATGAACTTTTCCCTAACTATGTCTATGGCGACAACGACGACGAGGACCTTTACGGCAACATCGGGCGTTACCAGATTCGTCATCAGTCCTACTCTGACATCGGATTCGACAAGGAGGTCTCGTTTTCGAACATACTCGTCGAGTTCCGTTATGCAGCAGGCTTCAAGACCGTCGACGGCGTGTCGTATTTCCCGGCGACCGAAGGCGACCCTACCGCGAAGTTATATCACACGTCCGGAGGAGGCATCACCAAGTGTCCTTCTACCTTTAACTACATAGGCTGGACGGGAACCAACTCCGGAGTGGCTCCTTTCAAGGGTCATGTGGGTTTTGACTCGTCGCTCGCCGAGCCGCTCGGCTACTCTTTTGCTGACGGCTATGTCTTTGACTATTCCAAAACCAATGACGACGGAAGAGGCAAGGTGGGCTCTACGAATAAATGCACCTACAACGGTGCTTCTACAACTCTCCTTGACGGTTGGATGAACAAGACTTGGTGGGCTTCAGAGGACTCGGAGCCGGAATCTTGGATAATCGAGTTCTCGACCAGGGGCATAAGCGCGGAGCATCTTTCCATGCAGTTCACCTCATACGGCGCGGAGACAAGTTCCACAGGCAAGACTCCATACAACTGGACAGCATGGTGGTCGGAGAGCGGAGACCTCAAGGACGCCTCTGCGTGGACGAAGATTGCCGACTATGTGGTTCCGGACGGCGTGGTAAGTGCGGCCCAGCAGGATTGGCAGCTTCCGGCGTTCAAGCAGTACGATTTCCCTCTTCCTGCTGAGATGCTCGGGAAAGACAGGGTCTACATCCGGCTTCAGCCGTCCGACCGCTACACGAACACCTCCTATTTCGGCGAGGGACTCGCTCCTGCCGGGGCAAAGTCCGGTAATGGCATGGACTACTTCGCCGTAAGGTATAATTAGGCTCGCGTGCTAAGACAATGATTCAGAAATTCAATGCTATGAAAAGAATGCTTATTATAATGTCGGCTCTATCTCTTGTGATGTGCACAAAGGCCGGGCCGGTGAAACCGCAGACCGAGTATTCGGAGCAGGAGCGGCCGGAGCAGGTACGGATTAAGGTGATGTCGTCGAATGTCCGCAGCGGACAGTCCGACGCCGGCATACAGCTATGGTCGTACAGAAAGTTCGCCTATATGAATATGCTCAGCGACACCCAGCCCGACATCATAGGACTGCAGGAGTGCAATGAGGAGAAAGTTCAGACACTCTCCATCGCCTCCGAGTATGGTTTGTGGCGGGTTCCGACCTATGACGGATCGGTTTCTAATGTCACGGACGATCATCTTCCTCCGCTTGTGATAATGTATCGGACGTCAAAGTTTGAACTTCTCGACAAGGGCGTTTTCTACTACAACGAGGCAGACCCTTCGGTTCCGTGCCACAATCCTTGCGGAGCTTCCGGCTGGCAGGTTCGAGGAAGCGTATGGGTGAAACTTCAGCTTAAGGAGAACGGAAAGATTATCTATTTCTTCGACACCCACTACACCCACGACCCGGAGGAAATCATAGACCCGGAGACCGGCAAGAAGCACTATAACATTGAAGAACGTCGCAAGGCTTCGCTGATTGCCGTGGAACAGATGGAAAAGATTGTGAAGGAGAAAGATGCTGCGCTGTTCCTTGTCGGAGATCTTAACTGCTCGCTTGCTGACGGTGCCACGCGCAACGGCCCGCGCAGCCTTGAGCCGCTGACCGAGTATATGTGGTCGGCGCGGGAGGATGCGCACTCTTACGATGGGGCAATCAGCTTCAACGGCTTCACCGAATACAAGAATGGCAAGGTCGGTAACATCGACCACATCTTCTACCGCGGAGCCGGGGCCCTGGACTTTGTGACGGTGAACAGTCCCGACTATGGCGTGACCTACATTTCCGACCATTATCCGGTTATGTGCGGTTTTGAAATTTAGAAGCTATGAAGAAAATCCTGTTAATGTTTATCTCGCTTTCGGCTGCGGCGTTGACGATGAGCGCCGCACCGAAGGCATATACCTTAAAATCGCCTGACGGAAGGCTTGAAATGCACATTTCGACTGCAGACTGCATCCGCTACGACGTGCTTCACGATGGAATCCTGCTGCTTGAGCAGTCGCAGGCCTCGATGACGCTCGGCGACGGCACGATCTACGGCGGCACGGCCATGAAGGTACGTCGCGCCCGCACCCGCAGCGTTGATGAGGTTGCCGAGGCTGTGGCCTACAAGAAGTCCGAGGTCCGCGAAAACTTCAATGAACTCGAACTTGACTGCGGCGGCTACAAGGTCATCTTCCGTGCATACGATGACGCCTGCGCCTACAGGTTCATATCCCTTTCCCGCACTTCTTTCACCGTCACCGACGAACAGGCGGATTTCCGTTTTGCGGAGGACTGGCATGCGGAAATTCCGTATATCAATAAGAAATGGAAGGGTAGTCTTGAGGATATTCTCGTCAACGATTTCCAATGCACCTACACCCGCTCGAAGCTTTCGGAGTGGAAGGAGCGCTGGAGCATAGTCCCGCTTCTGGTCGAATGTCCTCAGGGCAAGAAGGTCGTGCTCACTGAAGCCGACCTTATGGACTACCCCGGAATGTTCCTTTACAACTACAAAAAAGGAGGGGAGACGACGCTCAGCGGCTATTTTGCGCGAATTCCGGACAAAACCGAAATCGGAGGGCACAATATGGTGCAGGAGATGGTCTGTACCCGTAAGGACCATATCGCCGAATTTGACGGGGCGACGTCGTTCCCTTGGCGCGTAATCGTCGTTTCCTCCGAGGATAGGGAACTTGCGGACTCCGACATTGTCTGGAAACTCGCGACTCCTGCTTCAGACGCCGACTGGTCTTGGGTAAGGCCCGGTAAGGTCGCCTGGGAATGGTGGAACGCGTGGAACCTGAAGGGAGTGGATTTCGAGACCGGCGTCAATGACGAAACCTACCGCCACTACATCGACTTCGCTGCGGAGAACGGCATCGAGTATGTGATTCTCGACGAGGGTTGGGCAGTGAAATATGCCAACGACCTCATGCTGGAAGTGCCTGAGATTCACCTCTCTGAACTGATTTCTTATGCCGCCGGGCGCGGTGTGGGCATCATCCTCTGGGCTGGCTGGTGGCCGTTTGCGAAGGATATGGAGAATGTCTGCCGGCACTACTCCGAGATGGGCGTCAAGGGCTTCAAGGTGGATTTCATGAATCGCGATGACCAGCCTATGGCCGACTGGTTCCGCAGGGCGGCCGAGATGTGCGCCAAATACCACTTGCTGATGGACTTCCACGGTTCCTACAAGCCGACAGGACTCCAGCGCACCTACCCGAATGTCGTGAACTTCGAGGGTGTGCACGGCCTTGAACAAATGAAGTGGAGCGACCCGTCGGTGGATCAGGTGACCTACGACGTGACCATCCCGTTCATCCGTCAGGTGGCCGGTCCGATGGACTACACGCAGGGGGCGATGCGCAACGCCACGCGCAAGAACTATTTTCCTGTGCGCTCCGAGCCTATGAGCCAGGGCACGCGCTGTCGTCAACTTGCGGAATATGTCGTTTTCGAGTCCCCGCTGAACATGATGTGCGACTCTCCGACAAACTACAGGGCGAATCAGGAATGTACCGACTTCATTTCGGCAGTTCCGACAGTCTGGGACGAGACTGTGGCCCTTGATGGAAAGGTGGCGCAGTATGTTGCGGTGGCCCGGCGCTCGGGTGATGTCTGGTATGTCGGGGCTATGACCGACTGGAACGCGCAGGAGATGACGCTCGACCTCGGTTTCCTGCCGGAAGGGGAGTATGAGATTGAGATTTTCCGCGACGGCGTGAACGCGAAAAAGATAGCCTCCGACTACAAGAGGGTTGTAGAGACGCTTCCTTCCGACCGGAAAGTAAGCCTGAGCATGGCTCCTGGAGGCGGATGGGTCGCAAGAATTTGCGCTGCGCACTGATGTGACGTTCTATTGACAATTGTTGTGAAGATGAAGAAAATAAAGTTGGGACTGTTTCCCAAAGTGCTGATTGCCATAGTGCTCGGCTCGCTGCTCGGTCTTGTGGCGCCGGATGTGCTCGTGCGCATTCTCAAAACATTCAATGTTCTGTTCGCGCAGATTCTCAAGTTCATCGTGCCTCTGCTCGTGCTCGGCCTTGTGACTCCTTCAGTTGCGAACCTCGGCAAGGGTGCGGGCAAGATGCTCATTGCCGTGATGACCATTTCCTATCTTTCCACGGTCGGGGCAGGACTTTTCTCCTACGGCTGTGCGAGCGGACTGCTTCCGCACTATCTTGAGGTCGGCGAACTTTCTGCGACCGCGGCTGATGCCAAGACTTTCGCGCCATACGTCGAACTCAAGATTCCACCGATATGCGACATTCTTACTGCCCTGCTGCTGTCGTTTATGGTCGGTGTCGGCATCATATTTACAAATTCCACGGCTCTCAAGAGGGGTTTCTACGAATTCGGGAACATCGTGAAACTCACCATCGAGAAGGCGGTCATACCATTCCTCCCGTTCTACATCTTCACGATGATGTGCGAGATGAGCGCGTCCGGAAAACTTTCCGTGGTGATGGGCTCAGGAGTGAAGATTATCGCTACCGGTGTCGCCTTGTCGATATGCTACCTCATTCTTCAGTACCTCATTGCAGGCGCGGTTGCCCGCAAGAACCCATTCAAGTGTCTCTGGAACATCATGCCGGCTTATTTCACGGGCTTCTCCCTCTGTTCAAGTTCGGCGGTGATTCCGGTCACTCTCGAATGTGCGATGAAGAACGGTACGCGCAAGGACATTGCCGATTTCGTAATTCCGCTCTGCTCCACGGTGCACATGTGCGGCTCGACGATAAAGTTGACGGTGACTTCCGTTGCCGTGGCCTATATGTGTGGGATTGAAATAACACCTGCTATGTTCGTTAATTTCGCTCTGATTCAGGCTGTTGCGGCAGTCGCTGCCCCTGGTGTGATGGGCGGAGTGCTCATGGCTTCAATTGGACTGCTTGAGTCTGTGCTGGGCTTCACCCCTGACCAGTGCGCCCTGATGATGACGATTTACCTCGCCCTCGACGGCTACGGCCCGGCCTGCAACGTGAGCGGCGATGCGGCGATTGCGCTGGTGATCGATAAAATATTTGGAACAAAAATTCATTGAATATGAAAAGGTTTCTGAAAATATTTCTCGTCGCTGTGCTAGTGGTTTCGACACTTGTCGTTGCTGACGCGAGGCGCAGGCCGAAAAAGGCATATACAAGGCTTCGCCTGATTTCCTACAACATCAGGATGACGACCCCTAAGGACACGGGACTCGCGGACTGGGATGCCCGCAAATTTGCGTCCGTCAAAATGATACGCACGGAAAAGCCCGATGTGTTCGGGCTTCAGGAGCCTCGCTGGCCGCAGTTGGACTATCTCTATGCCGAACTTCCCGATTACGACCACTACGCTGAGGACAAGGAGGGCGGACTCAAGGAGTCGCAGTGCGAGGCGATTTTCTGGCTCAGGGACAAGTACGAGCTGCTTGACAAGGGAATGTACTGGCTCAGCGCCACCCCGGAGAAGGTTTCCAAAGGCTGGGATGGCAACCGCCGAATAACCGTATGGGTGCACCTGAAGGATAGGCGGACCGGCAGGGACTTCTGGTATTTCTGCACGCACATGGACCATCGTGGAATGACGGCACGTCAGAAGGCAGCCGAGCTGAATGTCGAGAAGATGACGGAGATAGCCGGTGACAAGGCTGTGGTCTTCCTTTCCGGCGACATGAATTCGCAGCGCGACAGCAAGACCGGCAAGTTCCTGGAACCCTACGACAGCTGGATGGACGATGCACGTGAGAGAGCAAAGAAAACCGATGACCATCGCACCTACGGCGGCTTCAGCGAGATCTCCCGCAGCCTCTGGCTTGACTACATCTTCTCCCGCAACGCCACCCCTCTGCACTACCGCACTCTCGACTCCCCGACAGCCTACGGCCTGGCCCACATCTCCGACCACTATCCGATTTGCTGCGACTACGAGTTTTAGGCTGGCCTACAACAGCTACACGGCAACCATAGTCCCTCAGAAAATATATTCTTCCGGTGCGAGCCTTACATCGTGTTCAAAGAACATCACGAAGTAGATCGGGATGTAGGTGATGCCATTCTTCTCGAAGATATTGGCTTCGTTTGACAGAACGTATGCTTGTCGGACAGCATAATCCTTGTTGGCGATGAATTTGTCCAGTGCGCTGTGAATCATATAATCCTTACCGGATTTTACCTCAATCGGGATGGAAGACATATTTTTTGTGTCGTCAATCAGATAATCGACCTCACCATTCTTCTTGTTGTCGTAGTAATATAGGGAAAATCCGTGAGCCTTCAGTTCTTGGGCAACCGAAGTTTCATAGACGGAGCCGAGATTCACGGAGCGTTTGTCTTCGAGGACAGGCCTGATGTCGTTGCCGTATAATATGCCCGTAAATAGCCCGGTGTCATTGAGATACAGTTTCAGAAGATTCTTTCCCGCATTTTGAACAAGGGGATAGGAAGGTTGGCTTATTGCGTCAACTTCAAGTGCGACACCGGATGACACGAGATAGTCGAACTCATCCTGATAGTCGCTCGTTCGTTTTCCCTTCTTACCTTCAATGTCCTTTACCTTGACTCGTTTCTTTTTGTTTTCAAGATTTGACGGAATCATCTCGTAAATCCGCATAATCTTGAGTTTTCGCGCGGACTCCTTTTCATATTTTGCCGCATCAAGTGCATAGAGTTCCCTGATTATTTTGTGCACATCCCGTACTTTAGCGATGTTGTGTTCTGATATGTAGGTGTTTACGGCATCGGGGAATCCTCCGACGAGAAGATATTTCCTGAAGAGGTCAAGCATTCGTCTGTGGATGGCGTCATTCGGAGAGACCTTTTCATCGAAACAGCGGCGAAGTTCGTCTATTGCAAACTGTCCGACTCCATTCGCCCAGAGAAACTCCTCGAAATCAAGAGGATACATGTGCATTGTTGTCATGCTGCCGATAGGGATGGACAAGGTCTTCTTCAGGGTTACTCCAAGAAGAGAGCCGCTTGCTATGTAGGTGAACCGTCCGTCTTCCATAAGAAATTTCACAAGGGTGAGCAAATGGTCGTATGCCTGAATCTCGTCAATGAACACGAGGGTCGAAGCCTTGCCTCCCATTTTCTCTCCGGCGAATGTGCTCAACGCAAGGTAGAAGTTTTCAGTTGTTTTCGCTTCCGCAAACAGCCGCTCACCTTGCCGGTCTTTTTCCATATTGATTTCAATGAAGTTGGGAAACAGTCTGCTTCCGACCTCCCTGATGATGAACGACTTTCCGATTTGCCTTGCGCCATCGACTACGAGCATCTTGTTACTGCCGGATTTTAAATAATCCTCTATCTTGCTGGAAATCTTTCGTTTGAGCATAATGATTTACATTTATTCCGTTTTTTCTGATGCTGCAAAAATACATTTATTCCATCAAAATGGCAAGTAAAAACTACATTTATTCCGTCAGTTGGCCAAATCTGCCAGTTGTCTAAATTGAAGAAAAAATAAAAATATAATTCCCGAAAAGTGCTAAAATTTTGATGATTTCGGGAATTATAATTATATTGCGGGTGTTTAAACGATTGACAATATGCTTATAGGAAGAAAAGAAGAACTACGTGAAATCCGAGAGGCTTATAAATCTGAATATTCTCAGTTTGTTGCAGTATATGGCAGAAGGCGTGTCGGAAAAACGTTTTTGATACGTGAGGCATTTGATTATACCTTTACATTTCAGCATACAGGCGTTGCTAAACTGAAAATGAAAGGGCAACTTGAGGCGTTTCGTCTGTCTTTGATCGAGCAGGGTCATAAAGAATGTCCGGTATTGAACTCTTGGTTGGAAGCCTTCAATGAGTTAAAGTATATTGTTAAGTCCTCTCGAAAGAAGAAAAAGGTAATATTTATAGATGAAATCTCGTGGATGGATACACCTAAGTCGAGTTTTCTTCAGGCTTTTGAGAATTTTTGGAATGGATGGTGTAGTGCAAGAAAGGATGTTCTGTTGATTATTTGTGCTTCCGCTACATCGTGGATAATCAATAAAGTATTGAAGGATAGGGGTGGACTTCATAATAGAGTAAGTGTAAGGATACCATTGGCTCCGTTTACCTTGAAGGAGTGTGAAGAGTATCTTATCAGTCGAAATTTTCGAATAAGTCGTTATCAGATATTGATGCTGTATATGGTAATGGGTGGTCCTGCATATTATTGGAGCCTGCTTAATAAGAGTAAGTCGGCTGCCCAGAATATTGATTCTCTTTTCTTTGCTGAAAATGGGAAACTGAAGAATGAATACAATGCACTTTATGAATCTTTGTTCAAACATCCTGAGTTATATATTAAAGTCGTGTCGATACTTGGTAATAAAGCAACTGGACTGACACGCCAGGAACTGGTGGATAAGTATAATCTCGATGCTAGCGGAACCTTGACAAAGTGTTTGGAGGAACTTGAGGAATGCGGATTCATAAGGAAGTATAGTGCCTTTGGAAAAGAGTCTAAAGGAGCAGTATATCAGTTGCTCGATAATTATACCCTCTTTTATTTCAAGTTTATAAGAGAAGCGGATGGAGATGTTTCGTTTTGGACAAATTCGTTGAATACCTCACTTCAGAACACTTGGTGTGGCTATGCTTTTGAACGAGTTTGTCTCCAACATATCGGGCAAATCAAACAGGCGCTTGGTGTTGGGGCTGTATCAACCAAGCAATGCTCATGGCGTGCGGATGTTAACTTATTGCAGGAAGGTGAACGTGGTGCGCAGATAGATCTGCTGATAGATCGAAAGGATGATACTATCAATATATGTGAGATGAAATGGGCATCTGGCCCGTTTGTCATCAAGTCAGACTATGATATGGAACTGAGGAATAAGGTTACTGCCTTTGTTCGCGAAACACAGACTCGTAAAGCAGTTCATACCACAATGATAACAACATACGGAGTGAAGAAGAATATGTATGTGGATGACTATCAGTCTGAAGTGATGCTGGACGATTTGTTTCGATAAATTATAATTCCCGAAAAGGCTTGTTTTTTATAGGATTTCGGGAATTATGCATAAATAATGGATTGTGTTGTTATCGTGCGCCGGTTGGGATTCGCTCCCTTTGGTCGCGGTTCCCTTACCCTGCCACGGGCAATCTTACAAGCGTTGAGGACGAAAGCTTGCGCCGGCTTTGCCGGCTTGGCTTTTGTGTTTAAAAAAGGCCTTACGGGAATTTGGGATTCCCGACGGCTTTTTAAAACACAAAAGCCCGCTGTCTCCGACAGCGAGCTTTCTCTATGCTTGTGATCCGGTTGGGATTCGAACCCAAGACCCACAGCTTAGAAGGCTGTTGCTCTATCCAACTGAGCTACCGGACCAATCCTCCTCTTTATCGGCAAGATTGCCATAAGGGAGTGCAAAGGTAGACAATTTTTCAGAAATCGCAACATTATTTCTGCAAAAGCCGCTGCAAAAAGCAGTTGCGACGGCCTGCCTTTAGTCTCTTCTCTTGGCAACGACCTTTCCGGCGAACTCAATACCGAAGACGAGTGCAAGACCGAGTGCGGCGAAGAGTATCGCTCCGGTGATGTGGGCATCAGCGACCGGGAATGTCACCGTGCCGTCCGCTGCAGCGAGTCCGGGGAGGGTGGGGAAGTCGTTGGCTCCGTGCCATGGCCATACTTTTACGAGTGAACCTATGATGAATCCGGCAAGGACAAGCGTGGTCTCACGGTTCCAACGGGCGAGCAGCCAGTGAAGGAACTTGGAAAAGGTCACTATGCCGATTGCTGCCCCGACAGCGAACATGCAGATGATCAGCAGGCAATGCCCCCAGTTCATCGGCCCGGTGGCGAGTCCGGCCGTAACCTCTTCTGCGCCTCCGAACGATGTCAGTCCGGCCACTGCCCCGAGCACATAGTCGTACTTCCCGAGGATGAGGAGAATGAAACTGCCGGAGATTCCCGGAAGAATCATCGCGCAGATGGCGATGGCTCCGCATAGAAACACAAACCACAGTCCGTCAGGCGTCTCGGTCGGAGTGAGTGTGCAGATTACGGCTCCGAGACCGACTCCGAAGACCGTGAGGACGACATCCTTGAACTTCCAGAGGGAAACTCCGCGCAGGATGAAGACCGACGATGCGACGATGAGCCCGAAGAAGAACGCCCATGTCTGAATCGGGTGGTTCTCAAGAAGCCAGGTCATCAGTTTCGCCAACGAGAAGATGCTGACAAGTATGCCGACGAGTACAGATACGAGGAACGTCCCATTTATGTGCTTCCAGAACTCGCGGAATTTTCCAGTGAAAAACAACTTGAAGGCCGTCTTGTCGAAGTTGTGTATGGAGCCGACAAGTTCTTCGTAAATGCCTGTCATGAAGGCTATTGTACCTCCGCTTACGCCCGGAATTACGTCCGCTGCACCCATTCCGACGCCCTTGAGTGCCACGAGGGCATATTTCTTCAAATTGAATTTCATCTTTTACTCAAATTTCGCAATTATCATTTGACAACCATTGGCAGATACTCCAGAATGCTTTTCAAGCACTTCACGCTGTCGTGGAAGTTCATCTGAATGCTGTCGATCTGCTCGGGTGTCGTGAAAGTCATCCCGAATGGGGAGCCTTCGTAGTCGCGTCTGCCTATGCAGAACTTCGCCGGCACAATGCCGGAAAAGCAGCGCACGGCCGGACAGCAGTTGTCAACGAGGCAGATGAAAAGTCCTGCCGTATCCGCCTTAAGTTCACCGATGATTTCCTGTGGAAGTGTTCCGCAGAACGCGAGGTTCCTTTTCAGAATAGTGGTCCTCACCCCTGTTACGATGATCTCGTCCTTTTCGTGCCTGCTCATGTCCAGAAAGAACGGCTTTAACTCAATTCCCGCCGCTGCGAAAAAATCTTCTGTAATCTTCTGGCATTCATCGAATTCCACATCCTCTACGTCGAAGAGAACAATAGCCCTCTTCACTTCGGATAACGGGACTAAGCCGTGATCTCCGGTGTAGCCGTGCCTTTTCAGCTGGCGCTTGACCGCAAGGTTTGTGATGAATCCCATGGCTGCTTCCTTATTGTATCTTCAGGGCCGAGCGAGTCTCGGAGATGAGTGCCTTGATTTCCTTTTTTGCCGCCTTCCAGCGTGGGATGTCAATCTTGGTACCGATGACCTCCACGACCTTTGCCGCGATGATTGACCCTATTTCCCCGCAGACCTTGAGCGGCATTCCAAGAGAGTGCGCGTAGAGGAAACCTGCCGCATAGGTGTCTCCGGCGCCGGTTGCGTCAATCGGATCGGCGGGCCATGCCTCTATGTAGTGGTATTCGTTGCCTTTTTTGACCATCGAGCCGTTCTTTCCGATTTTCACGATTGCCGTCTTTCCATGTGCTGCAATTTCATCGAGAGCCTCTCTGGGCTCCTTTTTCGTGAACGCCTTCGCCTCGGTCTCGTTTGCGAACACGATGTCGACATAGTTCTCCACGATGTCGTGCAGGAATGCCTCGTTCGACTCCACCACATTGTATGATGCCATGTCAATCGAGATTATGCACCCCGCGTCCTTTGCCATCTCCACGGCCTTGCGTATGAGTGCCTGGTTCTGAACGAGGTAGCCTTCGATGTGAAAATAGTCGTAACCTTTGAAATATTCCGGCTTCAAATCCTCCGGCACAAGTTCCAGCGCCGCTCCCATATAGTCCGCAAAGGTCCTCTCGGCATTCGGAGCCGTAATCAGGACCATTGCCCTTCCCGAGGGGTTCTTTCCTTTGAGCAGGATGGACTTGATGCCGTACTGTTCCTGGTCGCTTTTAAAAAGATGTCCGAGGTCGTCGTCGCCTATTTTGCCGATGAAAGCCGAACGCATTCCGAAGATTGCCGTGCCTGTAATCGTGTTCGCTGCCGAGCCTCCGGCTACATACTGAACTCCCAACGGTTTGAGTTTCTGGAGGATGCGGTCTCCGGTTTCTTTATCGACGTGCTGCATGCTTCCACGCGGAATGTGGTATTCGTTGAGGAACGAGTCGTCGGGAAGGACCGCGAGGATGTCAGTGAGGGCATTTCCTATGCCGAGGATAGATTTCATATTTCTCTGATTTTCCGAATATTTCAAACGAACAATCCGCAAAGATAGCGAAAAATTCGGTAACTTTGCATCCTTATCCTTCTCCGCGAGATTAACGATGTGCTGTGACAAGGGAAAATTAAAGACGCAGATATGTCCCGAAAACTGAAAAATGTGATAAAATATGTGCTGTCACTTGCAGTGGCGGCCCTGCTCATGTATTTCTGTTTCAGGGGAGTGAACTGGACGGAATTTGTCGTGAGCCTTTCCGGCTGCCGGTGGTGGTGGGTGGCGGCGAGCATTCTCGCCGGCGTGCTCTCCAATTGGTTCAGGAGCGAGCGATGGCGTGAAATCCTGCTTCCGGTGGACGGACATACGGGGCATGTTACCACGTTCAATGCGGTGAACATCGGCTATCTCGCCAATTTCGTGTTCCCCCGCATCGGGGAGTTTGTCCGTTGCGGCGTCATATCCAAAGACTCGAAGGACGGAAAGGCCAGCTATGACAAGGTTCTCGGAACGGTCGTTACCGAGCGAAGCCTCGACATGATCGTGATGCTGCTGATACTCTTTGTTTTCCTCCTGGTCAAATGGGACGAGTTCGGGACATTTTTTGTGGACAGGATGTGGATTCCGCTTTCGCAGCGACTGAATTTCAGTCTTTGGTGGATTGTTGTCGCGGTGGTTTTCATTATGGCCGCGGCCATCTGCTTTATTATACGTTACCGTGAACGCAGCGCCTTTGCGGGGAAATTGTGGAAGTTCTGCCGAGGGCTTTGGGACGGCATCCTGAGCTGCTTCAGGATGAAAGGATGGTGGAAGTTTCTGCTGTACACAGCGCTTATCTGGCTGATGTATTTCCTGATGAGTTACATGTCCCTCCGTGCCGTTCCTCTTCTTGACGAACTTTCCGGAACGGACGCGCTTTTTCTGATGCTCGCAGGAAGTCTCGGTTGGGTGGTGCCGGTTCCCGGCGGGTTCGGGGCGTTCCACTACATCGTCGCCCTTGCGCTGAGTACTGTCTACAACCTTCCTTTCGAGCTCGGAATCATATTCGCCACCATATCACATGAATCGCAGTCGCTCATGATGGCCGTGACCGGACTGTCCTCGTATGCCGCGGAGACGCTGCGCAAATGAATCTGGTGACAATAAATTAGGATTATATATATGTTAACCATATTGAAACATGAAAAAAATAATTCTTCTCATCTCAGTGCTCGCTATGAGCCTCGTCCTTTCACTGAACATGTCAGCGCAGGACAAATGGAAATTTACGGAGGCAAGTGAACTCACTCTTGTCGGCAAACTTTTCCCGGACACTCCGGTGCCATATCACCGCCTCGACACGCTCGTCTATCATGACGGATTCACAAGAAGCGAACTCCATCAGGTGACGATGAGTTCAGGTGTTTCCGTAGCGTTCCGGACTAACTCTCCAAAGATTTCCGTATGCCCGACTTATGGACGTATCTCCGGGTTGGGGACGACAGGCGCGATTTCGCAGAAGGGCTTTGACCTTTATGTGAAGGATGGGAAGGAATGGAAATGGGCAGGCTCCACAACTGCCGGAAGGAGCGGTGAGAACAAGCTGATTTTGAACAACAATGAAAAGGGAATGCTGGAGTGTCTGCTCTATCTTCCTCTTGTGAGCTCGGTGGACGCCCTCAAGATAGGTATTGAAGACGGGTATGACATACAACCGGCCGAGAACCCGTTCCGCCACAGGATTGCAATCTTCGGCTCGAGCTACACCCACGGAATCAGCACCTCGCGTCCGGGAATGGCCTATCCTGCACAACTTTCGAGGATGACCGGACTCCAGTTCCTCAGCCTCGGCTGCTCGGGAAACAGCAAACTGCAGGACTATTTCGCACGGGCTCTCGCCGATGCTGATGTCGATGCATATGTTTTTGACGCCTTTTCCAATCCGTCTCCGGCAATGATTAAGGAGCGTCTCTTCAAGTTCATTGAAATCATTCAGGAAAAGCACCCTGACACTCCTCTCATTTTCCAGAAGACCATCTACCGCGAGAGGCGCAACTACGACGCCGCCACTGACCGCAGCGAAGCGGCCAAGATGGAGATGGCGGAGAACATGATGCGTATGGCTTGCTCGATGTACAAGAACGTCTATTATGTAGAAACGACAAATGCGACGGCTCCAGACCACGAGACTTCAGTCGATGGCACCCATCCGGGCGATTACGGTTATCAGCTCTGGGCAAAGTCTGTCGCTAAGCCTATTTGCAAGATACTTGCAAAATACGGGATACGGTGCAAATAGGCTATATTTTGTAAGGGAAGTTTATGAGATTGAGATTTGTCACAATCTTGTTGATGATGGTGTCGGCGCTGGCTTATGCAGCGCCGCATCATGCTTCTGATGACAGAAAGCTCACCGGGCGAGTTACTGATTCGGAGAGCGGGCGCGGTCTTGAGTTTGTGACCGTGGCACTGCGGAACAGTTCGGCGGATCTGGTTGCGGCGGCAACTACGGACTCGACGGGCGTCTATGTGCTGACTGCGTCGTCGGCTGCCGGCTGCCGCGTCGAGTTCTCGCTCGTTGGTTACAAGGATGCTTCGGCGTCGTTGGATGGAGTGACCATAGGGGAAATTCCGACTGTGAGCCTTGTGCCGGACACTCAGATGCTTCAGAGCGCGAAGGTCGTTGGCAAACGCCCGCTGCTTGAGCACCGCTTCGACAAGATAGTGATGAATGTCTCGGAGCTTGCCGCTGCGAAGACCGGGAATGCTACCGATGTGCTTCGCGCCGCTCCGGGCGTGACCTTCGACAAGGACGGCAACATCCAGCTCAACGGCAAGTCCGTTACCGTGTGGCTCGACGACAGGCCGTCAAATATGTCCGGAAAGGAACTTCAGGCATATCTCAAAGGCTCGTCCGGGGTGGCAATCGACAAGATAGAGGTAATCTCGTCCCCTTCCTCGAAATACGACGCGGAGGGTGCCGGCGGAATCATCAACATCAAGACAAAGCGCGGACTCCTGCACGGCTTCAACGGCTCGGTCAGCGGAAACGGGCAGCTGAAGTGGGAGCCGAAGGTACACGGAACGGGTGACGGTAGCGTGCGGCTCGGCTACAAGGGTGACGTCACGAACACGAACCTCAGCTACAACGGCTACATCTATCCCTACTACAGCGACGTCACCGAGGACAAGCGCTACGGAGACTCCTACGGGTCACTGCTGAGAACCGTCAACGAATCGAAAGGCCGCTGGGCGGGTCATCAGATAATGCTTTCGGAAGATGTCCGCATTTCAGAAAGCGACTTTCTCGGAGCCATAGCCAAGGTCAATCTGAACGGAAGCGGCAACAATGCCCCTAACACCGCGATGATTGACGATTTCCGGAAGTTCGATGACGCTGAGCCATATTCTTCAATGGCGAGCCGCGCCTCTGATACCACCGGAACACGGCAATACTCAGCCAACATCAACTACACGCATACATTTGATGAGTCCCTCTCGCAGGAATTGACCGTCAACGCGGATTACAACCACACCCGCAGCGACGCCTCGAACCTCCAGCGCAATCTCTACACGGCCCTTTCCCCTGCGGCTCAGGCCGAGCGCGACGCCAGCCTTGCTGCAGGACTTGCCGATCCGTTCCTTGGTAACGGTCTGAACGACTCCACTTTCCGGCGTGCCAACATCTGGTCGCTGAAAGTCGATTTCGCGCAGAACCTCTGGAGCAACACCGGACGAGTGGAAGCTGGTGCTAAGGCCGCCGTGTCCATAACCGACAACCGCTACTCCACCTACAAATGGACCCCTCCGACTCCGGAGGAACAGGTCGGAGAACTCTCGGCACGCAACGACTTCACCTACTCGGAGCAGATATATGCCCTCTATGCGAACCTTTCCAAGGCATTCTCTGAAAAATGGAACGCGCAGGTCGGTCTTCGCGGTGAATATACCGTTCCGCGCGGCGACTGGAAATCGGAGAACAGGCGCAGCGGCAAGAACTATTTCGACATTTTCCCGAATGTGTTCCTAAACTGGACCCCGTCGCAGAAAGCCATCCTGTCGCTGAACTACTCTTACCGTCTGAATCGTCCTAAGTACTGGCAGCTCAATCCGTTCCGCCGCTATATAAACCCGACCACCTGGTCAGTCGGCGACCCGGAGCTCAAGCCGAGCTACTCCCACAATCTGACGCTTTCCACCGTGTTCTTCAGCAATCTGACCCTCACGGCCGGCTACAGCCATCAGAAGAACTACTCAGGGCATCAGGTTCCGAACTACGACAAGTCTCTCGGCACTTTGGAGTACCGTTTCAGCAACGCCGGAGTGCAGCAGATGGCCTATCTTGCCCTTGCCCTTTCAGAGCAGAACATCACGAAATGGTGGACTGTCACTTTGAATGCCAACTATATGTTCACGCATTTCAGGGCCTATCCGAATCCCAACCTTTTGGCCTTCAACGACTACAGCAAGTCCTCGCAATCGTTCAACGGCTACGCCTCGACGACTTTCTATCTCCCGAAGGAGTTCAAGTTCAGCATTGATGGTTGGGGCATGACCCCAGTGACCGCCGGCTATTTCACTGTCGCTGGAATGTGGTCGCTCAACGCCTCCCTCAGCAAGTCGTTCCTCGACGGCCGCGCCAACCTCACGCTTCGGGTTAATGACATCTTCAAGTCGATGAACCAGAACTTGAGCCTATGGGACGGCGATGTGGAGACGATGAAGATGATAGACCTCACCTCCAACCGCGGCATATCCCTTGGTTTCACCTACAATTTCGGAAAGACTGTCGCCCCGCGCCGCAATGTAGGCAGCTTCGAGGAGTCAGGCAGACTTTAGTTAATTATTGTATTGTCAGCTCCACAGGGCAGTGGTCTGAACCCATGATGTCGGGAAGGATGGAGGCGGAGACGAGGCGTGGGGTGAGGTCGGCGGTGGCGAGGAAGTAGTCTATGCGCCAGCCCACGTTCTTGGCGCGGGCGTTCATACGATAGGACCACCAAGAGTAGGCGTCTGTCACGTCCGGGTGGAAGTGGCGGAACGTGTCGGTGAAGCCGCTTTCGAGAAGTTCTGTCATCTTTTCGCGTTCCTGTGGGGTGAATCCGGCCGACTTGGTGTTGGTCTTGGGGTTCTTGAGGTCAATTTCCTTGTGGGCGACGTTGAGGTCGCCGCAGATGATGACCGGCTTGGCAGTGCCGCCAGCCGCGTGCGAGTTTTCCTTTGTTTGGGCAAACAACCCCTCTTCTGCTCCCGAAGCGGCATTCACCGCAGCCTCATAGGATTCGGCCACAGTTGCCAAACCTTTGTCATGCAATGCGTTCACATATTTTCGAAACGCATCCTCCCACTCCATACGGTAGTCGAGCCTCTTCGGCAGTTCTCCCGGAGTGTCCGGGTTCTGGGAGTTCGGTGTGTAGCAGCAGACAAGGTAGAAGTCCGGCATTTCAAGGGTTATGACGCGCCCTTCGTGGTCGTGCTCGTCGCGTCCGATGCCGTAATGCACCGCCAGCGGCTCCATTCGCGTATATACGCAGACTCCGGAATATCCCTTTCTGTCGGCATAGTTCCAGTAGCTACGGTAGCCGGAGAACTCAAGGTCAATCTGTCCCGCCTGCAATTTCGTCTCCTGTATGCAAACGAAATCAGCGTCAAACCCTGCGAAAATCTCCGCGAATCCCTTTCCGCACACGGCCCGCAGCCCGTTGACATTCCAAGAAATGAACTTTATCATACTATTCCAAATTCCACTCGGTGCCTTCCTTTGTGTCCTTAATCATAACACCTAATTTTTTAAGATCGTCACGTATGCGGTCGCTCGTGATCCAATCCTTAGCCGCCTTAGCCGCCTTGCGCTCCTCCAGCACCATATTCATCAATCCGTCAATCACTTCCATTGACTTTCCGCTGCCCTCGACCTCCTCGTCCTTGAGTCCGAGTACGCCGAACACGATGTCGTCGAACAAACGGAGCAATGTCTCAAGGTCGGCCTTTGTGAGATGTCCAGGCTGGCCTTCCTTTGCTGTCTTTGCCGTGTTTATCATCTTCACGGCCTCGAAAACTCCGGAAAGCGCGACTGACGTGTTGAGGTCGTTGCACAGAGCCTCATAGACTCCCTCGCAGAGCTTCGCAACAGCCTCAGAGCATCCGCATCCGTTGAATGAGTCAGGTGCGATGTCGGTTATGAACTCGCCGTATTTCAGCGCATCGGCCTCGTCACCATTTTCGCCCTTCACGACGTGCTCCACTCCGGCAGCTTTGCAGAGCGCGCAGAGGTCGCGGTAGGCCTGCATCACTCTCTTCAGTCCCTTCTCAGCGCCTTGAAGCGCCTCGTTGCTGAAGTCGAGCGTGCTGCGGTAGTGTGCCTGAAGGATGAAGAAGCGCACGGTCATAGGACTGTAGGCTTGCTCGAGAAGCGGGTGTGTGCCGGTGAACAACTCGCTGAGGGTGATGAAGTTGCCGAGCGACTTGCCCATCTTCTTGCCGTTGATGGTAATCATATTGTTATGCATCCAATACTTCACGCCCACGCATCCTCTTGAGGCCACATTCTGCGCAATCTCGCACTCATGATGCGGGAACATCAGGTCCATTCCGCCGCCGTGTATGTCAAACTCCTTCCCGAGATACTTCTCGCTCATCACGGAGCACTCCAGATGCCAGCCAGGGAAGCCTTCGCCCCATGGAGACGGCCATTTCATCAGATGTTCCGGAGCCGCCTTCTTCCACAGCGCGAAATCGTATGCGGCGTGTTTGTCGTCCTGCCCGTCGAGGCTGCGCGTTCCCTCAAGAGTGTCGTCGAGAGTACGTCCGGAAAGGATGCCGTAGCGGTGGTCGTGGTTGTATTTGACGACGTCGAAATAAATGGAACCGTTGCTTTCATAGGCATATCCCGAATCGAGAATTTTCTGCACAAGTTCCTCTTGCTCAATGATATGTGCCGATGCCCTCGGCTCAATCGACGGCGGGGCGACGTTCAGCGAACGCATTGATTCGTGGTAGGCAAGCGTGTATTTCTGGACAACCTCCATCGGTTCCAACTGCTCCAACTTTGCCTTCTTTGCAATTTTGTCCTCGCCCTCATCAGCGTCTCCGACAAGGTGTCCGACATCGGTTATGTTTCTGACATACCGCACCTTATATCCCAAATGCCTGAGCATGCGCACCAGAACGTCATATGTTATACCCGGACGCGCGTGCCCGAGATGCGCCTCCCCATAGACCGTCGGCCCGCAGACATACAGTCCAACGCGCTCCGGATGAATCGGCTCAAAAAGTTCCTTTTTTCGAGACAAGGTGTCGGTGATGTATAAATTTCTCATATCCTTATGTTTTACATTCGATTATTTTTAGGCATCGTGATATGTGTCGGCGGGCAAAGCCCGAATCAATCAGCCTCAACCTGCGAAGTTAGTGATTTTGCCTCGTATGTTCGCAAATATTTTCGTACTTTTGCAGCCTTATTTGTCGGGGCGCGTGTTTTCTCCGGCAGGATTTGCACGAAATTATGGAAAAATCACAGAACACATTTGCCCTCGTGACCGGAGCGTCGTCCGGAATGGGGCTGGAATATGCGAGACAACTTGCGGCAAAAGGACATAACATCCTGGTTGTCAGCAATAGGGATGAGGACAACCGTAAGGTCGCCGAAATGCTACATTCTGAATATGGAGTGTCAGCGGTTCCGTACTATGCGGACCTGTCGAAATCCGAGAGTTCACAGGCTCTGTACGATTGGACGAAGGAAAATGGATATGTGGTTGATATACTGGTAAGTAATGCGGGAATGCTGGTGTTCAACAAACTGTTCAACACCCCCGCGCGTATGGTTGACCTCATTGTTGGAGTGCACTGTCTCGCAACCACCCATCTTTGCAGGCTTTTCGGAGGAGACATGAAGGAGCGTGCAGAAAAGCTCTCTGCAGAGCGCGTTGCTGCAGCCGTTGCAGCCGGAGCGAAGCCGGAAAGCCGCAGGGCACGCAGAGCAGGCCGTCTCAAGAGGGGAGAGGTAGGACGTATACTCATCATGGCGTCGCTTTCTGCCTATCTGCCCTATCCGACAATCTCAGTCTATTCAGCGACAAAGGCTTATCTCAAGAGTCTCGGCACTTCTCTCTGGCACGAGATGCGCGACTACGGTGTGATAGTCACCACCATCTGCCCGTCTGCCGTTGACACTCCGCTCATAAAGCTTGCGCCTAACCTCCGCAAACTCGCCCACAATCTCGGTGTGATGATTTATCCGAAGACTCTTGTCCGCAAGGCCCTCACCGCAATGTTTCATGGACGTCGCATACTTGTTCCGACAGTCATCGCCAAACTCGCCGTGGTCTTCTGCAGCCTTCTTCCGCAGCACTGCGTCTATTGGATTGCGCATACGCCGGTGCTCAAGAAGAATGTCCTTGATAAGGCCTGACCCATTAGGAATAATGCGGGGCCTCGATGAAAGTCGTCCGAAAAAGTGCAGCGAAATCGTGTAAAGCCGTTGGAAAAAGTGCGGAGGCTTTGATGAAATCGTCTAAAAGTGAGGAGAGGCGAACGTAACTTATTGATGTGCTTATATATACCTCGCCGTGTAGGATTCCTTGCAACTGCGCAGGTCTTCTGGGGTGCCGGCGAAGACAATGTGGCCTCCGCCGTCGCCTGCCTCAGGACCGAGGTCGATGACCCAGTCGGCCGCGCGGATGACGTCGGCGTTATGCTCGACAACCACAATCGAATGGCCTCTTGCGAGGAGCGCGTCGAATGACTTGAGTAGCTTTTCCACGTCATAGAAGTGGAGACCCGTTGTCGGCTCGTCGAAGATGAAGAGGATTTTCTGTTCCTTGGCCTTGCCGCTCTGCTCGGCGTTCATCAGCATGAAATAGGCGAGCTTGATTCGCTGGCTCTCGCCGCCGGAGAGCGTGCTGCTGCTCTGGCCGAGAGTGATATAGCCAAGGCCGACATCGACGAGTACCTGAAGCCTTGCGGCAATTCTCTGTGCCGTCGGGTCTGACTGCGTGCCGAAAAATTCTATAGCCTCCTCCACGCTCATGCTCAGGATGTCATCTATATTCTTGCCCTGATAGCGAACCTCAAGTATGTCGGGTTTGAATCTCTTACCGCCGCAGGCCTCGCAGACCATCGTTACATCGGCCATAAACTGCATACTGATTTTTACGAATCCGTCGCCCTGGCACTCCGGGCAGCGTCCTCCGTCCTGGTTGAACGAGAAGAACGACGGGGTGTAGCCGTTGATTTTCGCGTACTGCTGGTCCGAAAGAAGTTTGCGTATGTCGTCATATATCTTCAGGTATGTCACGGCGTTGCTCCTCGAACTGCGTCCTATTGGGTTCTGGTCCACGTATTCGACTTGGGTGATGCGGTCGGTGTTGCCGGACAGGCCGCGGAAAGTTCCCGGCACCGGACCTGCGTGGTTGATTTCTCTATATATGGCCGGATAGAGTATGTCTCCAACGAGCGAGGACTTGCCGGAGCCGCTCACACCTGTCACGACGGTGAGGACCCCGAGCGGGAACTTAACGTCGATGTCCTTGAGGTTGTGTTCCATCGCACCCTCGATGGTGATGGAGTAGTTCCAACTGCGTTTTTGCCGGGTTATGCGTGAACGGCGTCCGGTGAGATATTGGAGGGTCAGAGAATGCTCCAAAGACTTGCAGGCATTGTCTGAGTCTGCACCTTCAATCGCTTCCACAGCGTCCTCAAGCCGTCCCTCAAACACAATCTCCCCACCGTTCACACCGGCCTTCGGACCGATGTCAATCAGCAGGTCCGCCGCCTTCATTATGTTCTCGTCGTGCTCCACCACCACAACCGTGTTCCCTATGTCCCGAAGCCTCTTCAGCACGGAGATCAGCCTGTCCGTGTCGCGCGGGTGCAGTCCGATGCTCGGTTCGTCAAGGATGTAGAGCGAGCCAACCAACGAACTTCCAAGGGCCGCCACGAGATTGATTCTCTGGCTCTCGCCGCCGGAGAGCGAGTTGGAACGGCGGTCAAGCGTGAGGTAGCCCAGTCCCACGTCGTTGATGTAGTCGAGCCTGTCCAGAATTTCCTCTATCGCCTTTCCTGCGACTCTGCGGTCATATTCATTCAAATCTATATTCTTGAAAAACTCAGCCAACTGTCCGACGTTCATCTTCAGCAGTTCGTGGATATTTTTCCCTCCGACCTTCACGTACAGCGCCTCCCGGCGAAGACGGCTCCCTCCGCACTCGTGGCAGATGGTTTTCCCGCTGTAGCGGCTCAGCATATACTTGTACTGAATTTTGTACTTATTCTGTTCCACCCACTTGAAGAACTCGTTCAAACCGACAATCGAGTCCTCCTCGTTCGCAGCCGGGCATCCGTTCCATATTTTGTCCCGCTGCTCCTGCGTGAGGTTGTGGTACGGCTCGAAAATCGGAATACCGAACTTCGCCGCGTTCTTCACCAGCAAGTCTCTGAACCAGCCCATCTTCTCTCCTCTCCAACAGGCAATCGCGTCATCGTAGATTGTCCGGCTTTTGTCCGGCACGACGAGGTCTTCGCTGATTCCGATGATTTCTCCCAGTCCGCCGCACACCGGACAGGCTCCGAGCGGGCTGTTGAAGCTGAAAAGATACTCGTCCGGCTGTCTGAACTTTATCCCGTCCATCTCGAACTTGTTTGAGAATTCCTCGCTGTGGAGTCCGTCCCCATCCTGCCAGCACACGGAAATGCGTCCTTCTCCCTTGTCAAACGCTGTCTGAACCGAGGAGTGCAGGCGGGTTGCAAGTTCTTCCGAAATCCCGGCAGCACCAAGTTTAAGACGGTCAACGAGCAGAGAAAGTTTCTCCGGGAAGTCTCCGCTTTCCGAAAGCCTCATAACATCTTCGATGCTCACCTGCCTGTCCGTGAAGAACCTCGAAAATCCCTCCTCCTTCAGCGCCAGCATCAGTTCCACTTTGTCGTCGCGTCCTGCCCAGCTGATGTCTGCCAGTATATAGACCGGTATGTTTGCATCGCCCTCCGGCTTTATGGACTCAATGAATTTGAGAACGTCTCCGGCGGAACTTGCCGTGACGAGCCTTCCTGAAACGGGGGAATATGTCTTTCCGATTTTTGCAAATATGAGTCTGAGATAGTCATATATTTCCGTCGTCGTCGCGACAGTGGAGCGCGGATTGCGTATGTTCACCTTCTGCTCTATGGCGATTGCCGGCGGTATGCCCTCAATGGCCTCGACATCAGGTTTTGACATCCTGCCGAGAAACTGTCTGGCATACGACGAAAGGCTCTCCGCGAACCGTCGTTGCCCTTCGGCGAAAAGTGTATCGAACGCGAGCGATGACTTGCCGGAGCCGGATATGCCGGTGATTACGACAAATTTTCCCCGAGGAATCTCGACTGTCAGGTCCTTTAGATTATTGACCTTTGCGCCCCGTATGATTATACTTCCTTCTGTCGCCATAAAACAAAAACTATGAAAACCACTGCACCCGTCCTTCCCGAACATTTCCCATTACAGAAGATCGTCGAAGCAAGAAATGTGTCGATTTCAAGCTGAAATGATGTTTTTGTCGGAAAAGATTGCAAAATTACGAAAAAATATTTGGAGAATATGAAAAAATGCGTACCTTTGCATCCGCAATTCAGAAAAATGGTTGCAATTGACAAGTTTGGTGCGGTAGTTCAGCTGGTTAGAATACCGGCCTGTCACGCCGGGGGTCGAGGGTTCGAGTCCCTTCCGCACCGCCAAAAAAGCTTCAACGAGATTTCGCTGAAGCTTTTTTTGTGTGCGTCCAGCACAAACGTGTCGAACTCAGAATTCCCAGCTGACATGTAAACGGAAATTGAGGCGGATGGGGTTGTCTTTTATGGATGTACGGGCGATGATGACAGGTGTTCCGTCGGGAAGGGAGGCTGGGACAGACATGTTTATGAAACTGTTGTCCGGAGCCCGAAGCGGAATGCTGTATGAGTATTGGGCCACTCCGACGGACACTCCTGCCGTGATTCGGCTTTGTTCTTTGCCGACCCCAATACTGAGTCCTGCCGTCAGGCTGCCGAAAAAGCCGTCTTGAGAAAAATTGCCCAGCTCCTCGATGACGTCGGACGGAAGGTAGCTGCGCTGTCCGTTATCAAAACAGCGGAGACTGTTGATTATCCTGCCGCGTTCCTCCTCTCTCAGACGGGAGGCTTCATTCTCGCTCAGATTGCCGAACCTTGCCATGAATTCCTCGAGGCGTGCATCGACATATTCTTCCTGACTGTTGAAGCCAAGGGAGGTGTAACGCTCCTGAAACGGATCTGAATTGTATGACAGTTCCGAAGTCCCGTGTTTGGAATATGCGAACTGAAAGGCATAGCCGACATCGACTTGGACCATAGGGGAGACCTTCCTGTCAAGAATGTCGCTCCGAAGCCTCAGGAAAACAGGCATGGATGTAGTGCCGGTAACGATGGAGTTGCTTCCTCCGATGCCGGCCGCCACTGCAATCTGCGGAAGGAAACGATAGCCGCAGAACATCCCTAACTCATAGTCCGGCATCCGGGGGGCTGCTCCGGACTGTCTGCCCGTTTCGTTGCGGACTGGCTTCAGCATTTCCGCTCCGACTGTCGCACCGGCTGAAACTTCGGCTCCTGCAAACACGCCTTTTCTAAATGTTTTTTCCTTGTTCCGGGACGATGCCGTGCCGTTGAATGACAATGTGATGGCAACGGACAGGAAAATGGTGATAATTGTTGAATTGCGCATACTCTATTATCTTAATTCAAGTTTCGCAAGTCTTCTAACTTGTTGCGAATATTAAACTTATCTCTTTTATCAAACTCTCAAGTCCCACGCACTTTCTTCTGTCCACGTTACCCCTCTCCTAAATCCTCTCCCTCGGGGAGAGGACTTACCCTCGCCACAAGGGCTCAAAAGTGGTGTTTCGCACTTGCGAAACTTGAATTATCTTAATTATCTTAACATGACCAGAAGGTTGGAAAAGCGGGCATGTGTTGTTTTCCAATCAAATGATGTGACGACGGTGTATGGATTGGAGTCATCCGAAGAATAGCCTGAATTGTCGTATGTGAGGCTTGTAGGACTATACTTCGTGAAATTGTAGATGTACCACTCGCTTGATGAGGATGGCGTGCTGATGGTCATGTCCATGGTCAGCTTCGTCGGGTGGGAATGATGCTGCCAGCTGTTTGCACTGCCATACCAGTTGTAGGAATCCTTGTAGGTTGTTTCATAAATGGTGTTGAACAGATTGGCTATGACAGTCTTACCGATTATGGCAGTTCCGCTTGTTCCTGCTATCGTTGCAGACTGTCCGCAGGAGTGTGAGTAATCGACAGGGTCTCTCTTTGTCCCTCTGGCATGTGTCCGGCAGAATCCGTCACAGTTGTAGTTTACCGTGATTTTTGTATTTGACAGAGTTCCTGAACTTCCTAATGTGAGGTAGGGCTTTGTCGTGTCGTTGTTGTTCATCTGTAGTGTAATTGTGCGGCTCCTCTCAAGAAACTGGGCCATTCTGTAGGGATTCAGGTCCGCATATCCGCTGAACGGATAGCCTGCTGAATTGCTGCCTCCGCAGAATGTCCCTGCGGAATAGTAACGGAGCGACTTGAAATCATAGTCTTCGGAATAGATGTACGATGACTCTGCTGTGCCGTTTTCAAGTCCGTCTGCATATTTGAAACTGACTTGTTTGCCGTCCTGTGCCGCAATGTCAACAAGTATGCTGATACCGTTCTTTATATGAAATGTGTATGTGTATTGCTGAAGATTGTCGGAATGATATCCATATTTGTCGTGGCAGTATTTCCCTTCTGCGGCCTTTACAGCGTCTATGAGGTTATACAGGCTTTTGGTGATACCGATGACAGCAGTGCCATCGTCAAGCATTTTCGTCGAACATGACTGCGAGTAACTGCTATTGGCAGCGTTCACTTTAGATTCTGCATAGGTGCAGTATAGTGAAGGCGGAAGGCTTATGGATGTCGGGGGAGTGTACCATAGCATGGATATCCCTGATGGAATTGCAGGCACGGTCTGAGTTTGCGCGATGCCTCTTTGCGTTACGCTCATGTATCGCAGAGTAAAAGACATCCTGGATAAGTTCTTGACAGTCACGAAGAAAGGTGCTGTCACTCCGAGTTCGGACGCGATGCTCCTTCCTCCGTATGACCTGTCGTAACAGCATAGTTCAAAAGGAAAATATGAAACGGCGCATCGGCACGAATTTCCAAATTTGTGGACGGCATCGTTTATTCCAATGCTTATGGCATATAGATTTCTCACGACAGGCCATAGCTCATTGTTTATAGATGAGGATTTTCCATCGTTTGACACCTGCAGGTTCATTGTGCAGAATGCCTGCCCGGAAGCGCCATCGTCTGTCTCGTAAACGTCGGAAATCCATGTCTTGAAACATTTCCTGACATTTGCGGACGTCCCGTTATGATAGCTCTCTGCAAGTACAGGACTGAAGACTTCTGTCGAGAAACCATACCCTGCCCATTTTTTTGCAAGCAGGTTGACCCCATCATTGTCGCACAGGTAGAAATATGTCTTGCAGTCTTCACCGTTTATTGTGGCAGTAGGTTGCTCGTCAATCGGTTCCGGTGCATCTCCATTCATTGCGAAAGAAATCACTGGAACCGGGTTGTTGACTCTTATTCCACTGCAGATGCGGGTTATTGGGGTTCCGTCCGCCCTGCATAGCCAAAGACATCCTTCTCCGGAGTTCTTGCATGTCCCGTTTACGGTCAGGTTGGAGCTGTCGTGTCCGGAAATAAGTTCAAGATTCATCAGATCATTCTTTTCGTCTGCAGACGTGTCTGACATACAGCGCAGTTTACTGCTTCTTATCATCAAGTCAAGGCTTCCGCCGAAGTAGTCCAGAACAGAGGCATCAATATCTGCAAGTCTCCCTTCAACGACCTCTCCAAGATAGAGATTGTCGACGGGGTGGCGGCTTTTGGTAAGCTTGAAGTTGGCAAGCGAATCGTTGAATCCGAAATCCTTGTCTATTCTCCAGCTCACCTCGTCGAGCCCGTCTCTTGAGCCGTACAGAATAACCCGGTAGGTGGCGTTCCTTTCCAGGTCAAAATTTGAGACGGCATCTGCCCCCAGGTAAATTCTATAGGTCAGGCTGCCGTTAAGAAGCATGTTTTCACCGAATGCGCATTTGACCTCTATAAATGTCGGACCGGTGATTGAACCGAACTCTTCCGGAACTTTGCGCGATGGGTCGCTGTTTTCAGGAAGTAGCGAGCCCCAGCAATTCTCAAATGCATAAAGTGTGACGGCTTCTCCGGAATTGATCTTTTGCAAATCTTTTTCCGATGCGAAATCTCCGTCAACTACAGATTTTTCGTTTGCTCTGAAGCCGGCGCAGAAGGGTGTGGACATGCAGGCGGCGTCACATAGCCTGACACTTGTGACCTTTATGCCAGAACCGGAAAGAGCCGTGTCAGGGACATAGTTAAATACGATGCGGCTCATCAGACGCTCCAGCACAATGTCAATTGTGGTTGCTGCCCGATCAATGTTGCGGCCGGTTATTTTCCCTGCCATCGGAATGCCCTTCATGGCCTTGTCAGCGTTGATGACCATACGTTGCATGCTTCCCTCGTCCATCTTCCATCCGCTCTCCTGCGGCTCGACAGGTATTCCTGCCCCAGCTATGGCATAGAAGGAATAGCCACTGCCTCTGGCCATCGAAATTTTGCTGTCCGTCCCTGCCGTTTCCATAAACAGATGTCTTACGCATTGTCCGTTTCTCCAGATGTAGAGGTTAATGTCTTCCGGAATCATGTCTGTGTATGATGCGGAGCGGGTTACTATCTTTTCACTGATGTCAGTAATAAAATTCAGCACAATTTCAGATTCTTCATCTTTTGCTTCCTCCTCGAAGTCCCGGATAGTGCATCCGAAAATACATGGCACAGACGCTGCACTCATAAGTGCAAGCGCCACACGCCGGTAAATGCGACATATATTTTTCATGATTACATTCATTTTTCCTTTACGTGAATATACAGCAGTCCCGCCTGATTTATCGGTTCACCGGCCTCCATGTAGACCATCCCGGTTCCTAATCCTCGTATCGTGAGAGTCACTCCGTGACCGTCCTCGTCGACCACATAGTCGTAGATTCCTCTCATTCTGTCTTCTTCCAGTTCATTAATGCCGATGTCGAATCTTGCCCCGGGAGGAGAGAACGTGCACCCGACATGTATGACTTCACCGATTTCGGCTTCCAAGTAGCCTTCCGGTTCCATCTTGAAGCCTATGGCATCAGACAGGGAGGTCTTGTCAACTCTCCATCCGTTATCTGCGAGCCCGTCATTTTCAGGGGTGACTGTTATGTGATAGACGCAGTTCCTCTCTACGTTCATGTCGTTGAGGGATTCGCCGAGGTAGAATCTATAGCGAAGATAGCCTCCGTCGCTGAAATGAGTCATCGAACTGTATTCAAGCTCTATTTCTATGTATGAGCAGACTTCAGACAAAAGTTCAGATTCCTTGAACACCTTGTCGGAATCATCGCTGATTTCCCTTGGGAACATTCCTTGCAGGTTTTCAAGCATATAGAGGACAATCTCAGCACTTTTACCGTTCTCCAGCCCGTGATTGAGCGCGGAGCATTCTGCATTTCCTCTGCTGAATCCGACACTGAAGCATTCCTCGTGTGCATTCACTTTGGACTCGGAAAAAACCCGGCATCTCTTGGGGCAGTTTCCAATGCTTATGCTGTGCACATTCATGGTGACGTCTTTGTCCAGACGGCTACGGTCTATGTTCAGTTTGATTGCCGCCATCAGCCTTTTCAGGCGTATTTCAATGTCATCTCCCGCCCTTGCTCCGCGCACGTATCCGCACATCGGCATTCCCGTTGAATAGTCATCGGGGTACGCGAGGTGGAACTCAAGTGACATAAGTTCATCCAATGACTTGATATTCAGTCTGTAGCCAAAGTTGACACAGACGAAAATGTCATAGTCACGTCCCTTTACCAATGGCAGCGAGCACCTGTCACCATCGATGAATTCCGAGCGTTCCATGAATCCATCCGAGGAGAAGACGAATATGTTTGCATCCTTGATCTTGTCTTCATCGGGGTCCGATGCCTTCGTGACTGAAGCTATGGAGCGAAGGCTAATGTCAGTGGGCACACGGTTCTCTTCAAGGCGTGCCGTGCACCCGCTGACTCCCAATAAACACAAAATGGTAGTTATGAAAAAGGCTAAAAAGCCACAGTATAGTTTTCTTTTTCGTCCCATTTCTCTATTTCCATCGCAATTGTTTCATTCTCAAGTTCTATTGCAGTGTCCGGGTCTTCTGTTCCGGTCCTTCTTAACCTCAGTTTGATGCTGTAGCTGTCGTTTGAACATATACCCTTGTCTTTCAATGTGTTCAGATTAATCGGCCAATACCATGTCTTCCCACGTATCTTTCCTTCTATGACGATTCTTGTGAACGGAGAACCGAAACTTTCTTCATCAGTCAGGTTAGGGTAGCAGTAGAGTTTCGCTTCAAGGCTTTCCGGGTCAGGGCCGACGGATTTCTCTATTTTCCGGTATATGATTGACGGACAGCGGAACTTATTCAAGTCGCCATCGTCGCGACCTCCGTTGTTAATGAATCGTTTTCCCGCGCCTGCATCACCCGTAATGCTACATTCTGCATTGACGTTTGTAAGATAGACACTTATATCCGAGAGTACTTCCCATTCATACGCGCTTCCTCGGAAGTCACAGCTGAGTTCCTTGAGACATACACACGCCATAAGAGGCCTCAGCATGATCTCACAGCTTTCACCTGCATTTGTGCAGGCTGTTCCGACCATGACAGGAGTATCTTCCGATTCGTCTTCCAACTGAAAACAGACTCCGGAAAGTTGCTTGAGGGTGAGCACATTTTCCCATTCCGGGAATCCTTCAGGCGCGTTGCACACAACGACAATTATCTTCCCTCCCTGCCCGGATGAGACGGACAACCCCGTCAGTTTGCCGTCAAAATGCCTGTATGAGTCGAGCCTTCCAAACTTGTCATCGTTGTAGACAAGTACATCATAACCTTTCTTACTGTACATTCCTTTTGTCACATCATTTAAGTTTACCTCTGTGATTTCTTTCCTTTCTTCCAGATTTCTTTCGTACACTGGTGTGACAATTCTGGAACAAGAAAAGAAATGGGCCGGTAGGCAAGCAAGAGAGAGCAACGCCAAAAAGGGATAGACAACCCTATGATATTGGCTATTTATTGTCCGGCCCGTGATAGAATGATTTTGTATGGTGTATGTCCTTTTCATCTGCACGTCGTTTTTTGACAGCGGCAAATCTATGGCGGAGTTTTCGAATAATTGCAAGACTTAAAAAAAGAAACACGAAATTTTTCTCTTTTTTTAGACCTGAAAGATTTTTTTTAACGTCAGGGTGTAAATAAACATGATAATTTATCTTTTTTACGATATTATTGCCAGAAAATAAATGTATCTTTGGGCGTAACAATAAATGTGTCATGGTATTTTTTAGACGATTCTTTGCCAAGAAGAGGAAATATATGCCTCTTTTCATGAAGCAGGCCGAGTACATTAAGGCGGCATCCTCGACTCTTGTCCGCATGATGCAGACTACAGACAAGGACGAGTGGTTCAACTGCGAGAACATGATCAAGACATATGAGGTGCAGGCAGATGCCCTGCTCACTGAAATTTACGAAGACCTCTACGGGAGCTTGATGGCGCCCGTCAGCCGCACTGATATGCAGACAATTGCGATGTCTGTGGATGATTTCATTGACAAAATCAATTCTTCGGCGAAATCCATTCTGCTTTATTTCCCGAAAAGGATTGACTCGCATATTGAGGATATGGCAACTTATATAATGTCCGGTGCCGATGCGCTCGGCGAGATGATTCAGTATCTCAACAATTTCAAGGACAATTTCAAACAGATAATCAATCAATGTGACAGAATCACTGAATTGGAGCACGCTGCTGATGAAACCTATGAAGAATATGTCGGATATATCTTCCAAAATGAGACTGACCCGATTGAACTGATGAAGTATAAGAACATTGCGGAGGCTCTCGAAGAAACTTCTGACACGGCAAAACGTATATCTGACAACATCAGAATGGTGCTTCTTAAGTATATGGAGAAGCATAGTTAGACGATTCCCCTTCGGATTTAGAATTAGTTGAATTTATTGTGAAACAAAAATTATGGAGAAGAAGATTTGTGCTCTGACAATGGTTCGAAACGACGATTTCTATCTTCGCCGCTGGGTCGAGTATTATGGCCGTGAACTCGGACGGGAGAACCTTTACATTTTTTTCGACGGTACGGATCAGAAGATTGCAGATTTCTGTGATGGAACAAATGTAAAAGCCGTCGAAAAGATTCCCGGACAGGTTGTGGCAGCGGAGAAGGGGAGGCTTGACTTGCTTTCGAAAACTGCGGCTGATCTTTTGAAAAAGTATGACCTTGTAATAGGGACGGATGCGGATGAATTCCTGGTTGTGGACCCAAGACGCAGGATGTCTCTTAGGGAGTATCTTTCTTCGCAAAAGATTGATGTCTGTCTGTCTGGTCTCGGAATCGATATGGGACAGTTCCTTGGCAAGGATGGAGATTCCCGCCCGGCAGAGGGCGACATTCATGACGGAGAGACTTTCCTTTCGCAGCGTCACTATGGATTGCTTGGCACCCGATACACAAAACCTTCGGTAATTGCCGCTCCCGTGCGTTGGGGGCGTGGTTTCCATAGAGTGAAAGGGCACAATTTCCACATTGGAGAGGATTTGTATCTCTTCCATTTCGGCTATTTTGACATGGCGCGTATTCAGGCACGTTTTGCCGACAAAGACAGAGCGGCAGCAGGATGGACAAGGCATTTGGCCAAGCGCTCACGCACCATTCGTGTCGTGACCGACAAACCAGCCCGTGATTTCGACCTTTGGACTTCACGTGCCCGCCGCATCCAGACCATTGTCCGTCCGCCGTATGCGTGGAACAAACCGGCAATGTTCAATCTTGACATCGTAGTCCGCATTCCCGACCGCTTCCAAGAAATCATTTGATTAGTAATCATATTTTCATACAAAATCCCGCTCTGATTCAAGTCAAAGCGGGATTTAAATTTTGGAATGCAACGCAGCCAGCCGTTTCTATAATTAAAATTGACTGTCTGCATAGTTGCCGGGAGGAAAAATTGCAGAAGTGGTGCGGATGCAAGGCGCGGGGTGAAGATGAAACCGGAGCAACCTGATGGTTGTGAGGATTTCATCAAGCCCCGCAACGCAGTCAGCCGTGCCGCTTCTGCAATTTTTCCATTATGCGCCGAAGTTATCGTATAGTATATTCTCCGGCGGCACTCCAAGCGAATCAAGCAGTTTGTTCACGCAGCTCACCATCATAGGAGGACCGCACATGAAGTACTTGATGTCCTCCGGAGCCTCGTGGTCCTTCAGATAAGTCTCGTACATCACGTTGTGAACGAAGCCTGCCACATACTTCACTCCTGCTGCATCGGCTGCCGGATCCGGACGGTCGAGAGCGAGGTGGAAGTGGAAGTTAGGGAACTCCTTCTCAATCTGTGCGAAGTCATCGAGGTAGAATGCCTCAACGAGAGCACGCGCCCCGTAGAAATAGTGAACTTCCTTCTTTGTCTTCAGGGTCTTGAAGAGCTCCATAATGTGGCTGCGCAAAGGTGCCATACCTGCTCCACCACCGACAAAGATATACTCCTGTGAATCCGGGTCGTTCTGCGGGAGAAGGAACTCTCCGAACGGACCGCTGATAATCACCTTGTCGCCCGGTTTGCGTGTGAAGACGTAGCTTGAACCGATACCAGGATTTACAGGGAGAAGTTTCGGGCCCAACTCGCGTGGAACGCTCCTGTCGAAAGGAGGTGTTGCGATGCGGACGTTGAGCTTTATGATGCCCTTCTCTCCCGGGTAAGAGGCCATTGAGTAGGCACGGACTGTTGCAGTCGGGTTGGAAGCGTGAAGGTTGAAGAAACCAAACTTCTCCCAGTCTGCCTTGTACTCGTCCGAAACGGAGATATCCTTGAAATCCAGCTCGTAGGCAGGGATGTCAATCTGGATGTATTCGCCGCTCTTGAACTCAAGGTGTTCTCCCTCAGGGAGTTTGACTGTGAATTCCTTGATGAAGGTTGCTACATTGTCGTTGCTGATGACTTCACATTCGAGCTTCTTGACTGAAAGTGCAGAGTCAGGAATGACGATTTTCATATCTTCCTTAATCTTCACCTGACAGCCCAGTCTCCAATGGTCGTTAATCTGTTTGCGGTTGAAAAAGCCGACCTCTGTAGGGAGGATTGTTCCGCCGCCCTCAAGTACGCGGCATTTGCACTGTCCGCAGTTGCCTTTTCCACCGCAGGCAGAAGGGAGGAAAATCTGCTCCTCGGCAAGAGTGTGGAGGAGGTCTCCTCCCGGAGTCACCTCAACTTCTTTCTTGCCGTCGTTGATGTTGATTTTTACCGTACCTTTCGGTGTGAGTCTTGTCTTGATAAACAGGAGGAGAGCAACAAGAATGAGTGTAACGACGGTGAAAACCGCCATAGCTACGAGGATAGTAATTGTCATTTCATTCATTTTCCTTTCCTCCGATTAAAGTTGTATTCCCATAAATGTCATAAATGCCATACCCATCAAACCTACGGTTATGAATGTGATTCCCAGACCTTTGAGTGGAGCAGGAACATTGGAGTAGGACATTTTTTCCCGGATTGCGGCAAGCGATACGATTGCAAGGAACCAGCCCAGGCCGGAACCGAGAGCGTAAACAACTGCCTCACCGCAGTTTACAAAATCCTTTTCCTGCATAAAGAGGGAACCTCCGAGAATTGCACAGTTCACAGCAATCAGCGGAAGGAAGATTCCAAGCTGAGAGTAGAGAGCCGGAGCGAATTTCTCGACCACCATCTCGACAATCTGCACGATTGCTGCAATCACGGCGATGAAGACGATGAAGCTGAGGAAGCTCAGGTCCACATTTGCAAAGCTCTCACCGAGCCAGGAAGCCAATGCGCCGGGACGAAGTACGTACTTGTCAAGCAGGTAGTTTATAGGAAGTGTGATAAGTTGCACGAAGATAACAGCGGCACCCAGTCCGGAAGCTGTCTTCACATTCTTTGATACTGCCAGGTATGAACACATACCGAGGAAGTATGCAAAAATCATATTGTCAACGAAGACTGACTTTACGAATAAGCTTATATATTCCATAATTAACTGAGTTTGTCGTTATTTCTCCTGAAGATCCTTCTGAATCGAGCGCTGTACCCAAACGATGCATCCGAGGAGGATGAGGGCCATTGGCGGCAGGATTACGAGACCGTTGTTCATATAACCTGCCGTGTAGAACGCCTCCGGAATCACTCTGAATCCCAGGAGCGTGCCACTTCCGAGAAGCTCACGGAAGAAAGCCACGATTATGAGAATCATACCATATCCGGCACCGTTTGCCAAGCCGTCGAGGAGTGACGGAACCGGTTTGTTGCTGAGTGCGAAAGCCTCGATACGTCCCATCACGATGCAGTTGGTGATAATCAAGCCGACATAGACTGACAGCGTCTTGCTGATGCTGTAGGCGTATGCTTTGAGGATCTGGTCAACCAGAATAACCATAAGTGAAACCACAACGAGCTGCACGATGATTCTGATTCGGTTAGGAATAGACTTTCTCATCATTGACACCACGAGGCTTGAAAGCCCTGTCACGATGGTCACTGAAAGCGCCATAACTAGCGCTCCCTTGAGCTGTACGGTAACTGCCAGCGAAGAGCAGATTCCCAGCACGAGGACAGTAATCGGATTACCCTTAAAAATAGGGTTGAGCAATGTTTCTTTCAAATTTGCCATAACTATTCCTCCTCTTTGTTTTCAGCCTCGGCAGCCTCCAAAGCCGCTTCGTCTTCTGTTTCTGCACCAAGCTGCTGAGCCGCAGCGTTTTTCTCTGCAAGGATGTTGAGATAAGGCAGATAGTACTTCATCCAGATGTTGATAGTCGTTCCGACTGCCTGAGATGTGATGGATGCGCCGGAAATCGCATCAACGCTGTTGATGTCTCCGTGTGCGCCGCCTTTCACAACTGAAAATCCGCCTTCGTCAGTGAGTTTGCGACCCTTGAACTGACCATAGAACGGCTCTTCTGCGATTTTTGCTCCCAGACCAGGAGTCTCGCTCTTGTGGTCGAAGATGGCGCCGTCAATGCTGCGGCCATCCTGGGCGAATGCGAGATATCCCCAAACCGGTCCCCAAAGACCTGCTCCATAAATAGGAAGCACTGTGATTGTCTGATCGTTGATGTCGAAAACATAAACCGGAAGCCTGAGAGACTTGGCTGCATCTGCATCACCTTTCTCAATCTTCTTGATTATGTCGTTCTGCTTTTTCAGGTCAGATGTCGAAGCTACCTGGATATTCTTGAGGTCGTCTTTCCCGAGATTCATTGACTCTCCGACTTTTTCTCCTTTGAAGTCTACGAAATATGCGTCGATGACTCTGTCGCGATAGGTCGCGAGAATATCTGTGTTCTCGTCAATCGTGAAGTTGTCGTCAGACTGAGCCGCAGCCGTGAGCACCTTGGTGATTGTCTCAAGCTTGACATTCTCATTCTGCTTGTCCTTCAGCCCTTCTGCTGCAAAAGCAAGAATCGCTGCGACCACAACCACGAGAACTGTGGAATATATAACTGTATATACGTTACTGTTAGTATTCATATTATATAGGTATTAAGCGATTCTTACTTTTTTGTTCTGCCTCTTGATGGAGCACTCGATTACGCAATGGTCGATAAGCGGAGCGAATGTATTCATAAGAAGGATGGCGAGCATCATTCCTTCCGCATATCCCGGGTTCCAGAGCCTTACCGTAACTGCGAGAGCTCCGACGAGGAATCCGTAGATCCACTTGCCGCACTCAGTCTGTGCCGAAGTTACAGGGTCCGTTGCCATGAATACTGAACCGAAGAGGAAACCTCCCATTACGAGCTGATAGTAGCCAGGAAGGTCGGTCGCGCCGCAAGCGTAGCCAAGATAGCCGATTGCAAGACCGCCGGCGATGGAAGAAAGCATAATCTTCCAAGATGCCACACCCGTAAAAATGAGAAGGGCGGCTCCGAGAAGGATTGCTATAACGGACGTCTCACCGACTGAACCCGGGATGTTTCCGAGGAACATGTTGAGGAACGTGTAGTTGTGCTCTGCAAGGCCGCTCATTGATGCGTTGGCGAGTGGAGTCGCGCCGGAAAATCCGTCAACTATACCATTGCCTGCGCACCATGCGTTGTTACCGGCTCCGAGGCCGCCCACCCACACGGTGTCGCCTGACATCTTGCTCGGGTAGGAGAAGAAAAGGAACGCGCGCGCGAGGAGTGCCGGGTTCCAGATGTTCATTCCGGTGCCTCCGAAGACTTCCTTGCCGAAGATGACCGCAAATGCGACTGCAAGCGCGAGCATCCAGAGCGGAACATCTACAGGCACGATGAGCGGAATAATCATTCCGGAAACGAGATAGCCCTCGTTCACTTCATGTCCGCGAAGCTGTGCGGATGTGAACTCTATTGCGAGGCCGACGATGTAGGACACGAGGTAGAGCGGAAGAATCTTCACTATTCCGTATCCGACAATTGGCCAGAAACCCCAGTTCAGACCGTATGCCACGGAGTGCTGGTAGCCCGTGTTCCAGATTCCAAAGAGGAGTGCCGGAACGAGGGAGAGCACCGCGATTATCATCACTCTCTTGAGATCGACGCAGTCCCTGATGTGCGAGCCTTTGCGGGTCACAGTGTTAGGGACGAAGAGGAATGTCTCGAATGCGTCGAACGTAGAATGAAGGAATCCAAGCTTTCCACCTTTCTCAAAGGTAGGCTTGATTTTGTCAACATATTTTCTTAATGCGTTCATAATCTGTCCTTTAAGCCATTTCCTTCAACATGAGAGATATTCCGTCCTCGATGATTGACTGAATCTCAATCTTTGACGGGTCAACATATTCGCAGAGAGCGAAATCCTCTGGAAGAACTTCGTAGATTCCGAGTTTTTCCATCTTCTCGATGTCCTGTGCGAGGCAAGCCTTCACGAGGTGGACAGGGAAGAGGTGCATAGGGAGAACCTTTCCGTAGACGTCGGAAACGACGAATGCGCGGACTCCTCCGTGGAGGTTGGTGTCCATGTCGTATTTCTTCTTCGGCGTGAGCCATGAGAAGTAGGTGTGCGACGTGCTGAACTGGCTGGTCCTGAACGGCTTTGCCCATCCGAACATCTCGTATTCATTACCTTCCTTGAGGATGGTCACCTGATTGTCGAAGAATCCGAGGAACCCGTCGATGCCGACAGATGTGCCGGAAAGCGCGTCGCCGCTGATGAAGCGGAGCTTCTCCGGTTCCTGATAGAACCATGCAAACTCCTTCATCGACATTCCCGGCACGCAGCTTACGTAGGCCGGTTCAACGGCACGTGGTCCTGTAATCGCGATTTTTCTCCTTACGTTGTATTTACCCGTGCGGAAGAGCTTTCCGATGGCCGCGAGCATCACCATTGAGACTGTCCAAACCGTCTCGCCCTTGCGAATAGGGCTGATGTGGTGAATCTGGACACCCACGTTACCTGCCGGATGTTTGCCGGTGAAGGTGTGCGGGATGATATTCTCAAGTTTGTGGAACGGTGTCCCTGCATAGTTGGCGCCGTCGAATGACATGTGGACGCCACCGTCAGTCAGTTTGTTCAGGGCATTTACTCCCGCCTGAATGTCGGCAAACTCGTCCCTGAGGACATACTCCATGTCCGCTGCGAGCGGAGCCGTGTTGAACGCTGAAACGAAGATGGCCTTAGGCTTGACCTCAGGATTGGCGATTATGCCGTATGGCCTTTGGATGATTGCCGGCCAGAGACCGCCTTTAAGAAGAGCGGACTTGATTGCCTCTGCATCGAGGTCTGCCGGACTCTTCGCACCAAAGTCAACATACTCCTGCGTCTGATCCGCTTTGATGCGGATCTCAAGCAACTTTCTCTTTTCACCGCGGACAACCTCCACAACCTCACCGCTGACCGGTGATGCGAAGAGAATGTCCTGCGCCATCTTGTCTGCCATTACAGGCGTACCCGCGAGCACCTTATCGCCCTCCCTTACAAGGAGTTTCGGAACAAGCCCTCTGAAATCAGTCGGCTTGACGGCAATAATGTCCGGGGCAATCACCTTTCTGGTGTTGAGGGCCGCCGCTCCTTCGAGAGGAATGTCCAGACCCTTTTTCAAATAGATGTTGTTTGACATTATAAAACGTTTTTGAGTAATATTTCCAATTTTCAAAAAACCGCCGCGAAGATACGCATTTTTTTGCTAAATTCGCACTCCGAAACCAAATAAAGAAACGTATAGATGGAAAACAGTCTGAGTTCGGCCTTCGAGGGGTTGAATCCTGTTCAGAAACAGGCAGTTGAGTGTGTTGAAGGGCCGGTGCTGATAGTGGCGGGCGCAGGTTCTGGGAAGACGAGAGTCCTTACTTGCCGAATCGCCAATATCCTCAATCTCGGATGTGAGCCGCAGAAGATTTTGGCGTTGACTTTCACCAACAAGGCGGCGAAGGAAATGAAGGAGAGAATCGCGCTAATGGTGGGTGCGAGAAAGGCCCGTCGTCTCTATATGGGCACATTCCACTCGATTTTCATACGTCTGCTCGGGAGTTTGACACTTTAAAATCAAAAATATTTGATAGAGTTCGTTCAGA
>ERZ1034719.34-NODE-34-length-106854-cov-26.425603_pt1 | contig 106854 bp, 92 predicted proteins | sample MGYA00520703_ERZ1034719 | MGnify/ENA primary metagenome ERZ1034719 (study PRJEB33766, sample SAMN09781716) | gut metagenome | biome: gut microbiome | host: Homo sapiens | place: Madagascar | study: EMG produced TPA metagenomics assembly of the PRJNA485056 data...
TATCGTGCCGATGTTTACGTGCGGCTTAGTGCGCTCGAATTTTGCCTTTGCCATTTTCTTTCTCCTTCAAAAATAGTTGTTTTTATGTTTATTTGCCTAAAATCTTCTTCGCGACGGCCTCGCTCACCTGCTCGTAATGGTCAAACTGCATTGTGAACGTGCCCCTGCCCTGCGTGCGAGACCTGAGGTCCGTTGCATAGCCAAACATTTCGCTCAGCGGGCATATCGCGTCTACAACCTGCGCATTGCCGCGGGTATCGGTGCCCTCTATGCGGCAGCGGCGGGAGGTAAGATTGCCTATAACATCGCCCATGTACTCATCGGGCATCACGACTTCAACCTTCATAACGGGTTCAAGCAGCACGCAGCCGGCCTTTTCCAGCGCATCCTTGAGCGCCATGGAAGCGGCGATCTTGTATGCCATTTCAGAAGAGTCAACGTCGTGATAGCTGCCGTCAAGCAGCGTTGCCTTGAAGTCAACAACTTCGAATCCGCCAAGCGAGCCGGTCTTGGAAGCTTCCTCTATGCCGGCCTTGATAGCGGGGATGTATTCCTTGGGAATAACGCCGCCAACGGTCTTGTCCTCGAATTCGAATCCGGCGCCGGGTTCCAGCGGGGAGAATTCCACCACGCAGTGACCGTACTGACCGTGACCGCCGGTCTGGCGAACGTAACGGCCTTCGCTCTTGACGGTGCGGGATATGGTCTCGCGGTATGCGACCTGCGGACGGCCGACCTTGCACTCAACGTGGAACTCGCGTATAAGCCTATCCACGATTATTTCAAGGTGAAGTTCGCCCATGCCGCTTATTATGGTCTGGCCCGTTTCCTTATCGGTAAAGGTACGGAAGGTGGGGTCCTCATCGGCAAGCTTTGCAAGCGCAAGGCCCATCTTTTCCTGGCCGGCCTTGGTTTTGGGCTCTATGGCCACCTGTATAACGGGGTCCGGAATCTCTATGGTTTCAAGCAGCAGCGGATGCTTTTCGTCGCAAAGCGTATCGCCCGTGCCGGTCTCCTTCAGTCCGCCCAGCGCAGCTATGTCGCCCGCGTGCGCCTCGGGAATTTCGGTACGGCTGGAGGCATGGATAAGGGTTATCTTGCCAACGCGCTCGCGCTTGCCCTTGGAAGCATTGTAAACATAGGAATTTGACTGAAGCGTGCCGCTGTATACGCGGAAGAAGGTCAGCTTGCCCACGAACGGGTCGGCAACAATCTTGAACGCAAGCGCCGCGAACGGTGCATCGTCCCTGCATTCGGTCTTTATTATCTCCGTGCCGTCCACGCTGGTGCCTTCCGCGGGGGGTACGTCCAGCGGAGAGGGCAAAAAGTCCACTATCGCGTTGAGCAGGGGCTGCACGCCCTTGTTCCTGTAAGACGTTCCGCATACAACGGGCACTATCTGGTTGGCTATGGTGCCCTTGCGCAGGGCCTTCATAATATCCTCGTTGCTTACTTCTTCACCGCCGAGGTATCTTTCCATCAGCTCTTCGTCCACGTCCGCCGCGGCTTCAATCATGGCGGTGCGGTACTCTTCGGCCTTTTCCGCCATGTCGGCAGGGATATCCTCTATCCTTATGTCTTTGCCGTCGTTATCGTAATAAACCTCGGCCTTCATAGTTATAAGGTCTATCATGCCGCGGAAGTCGGCTTCCGCGCCAATGGGCAGCTGAATAGGCACGGCGTTTGCGCCAAGCCTGTCCTTCATCATCTTTACCACGTTATAGAAGTTCGCGCCTATTATGTCCATCTTGTTGACATAAGCTATGCGCGGCACGCCGTATTTGCTGGCCTGACGCCATACGGTCTCGCTCTGGGGCTCAACGCCGCCCTTTGCGCAGAATACTGCCACAGCGCCGTCCAGTACCCTAAGCGAACGCTCAACTTCCATTGTGAAGTCAACGTGACCCGGGGTATCGATGATGTTGATGCGATGCTGCCGCCAATAGGTGGTGGTGGCAGCGGAAGCGATGGTTATACCGCGCTCCTGCTCCTGCACCATGAAGTCCATTGTGGCTGCGCCCTCGTGTACTTCTCCTACCTTGTGTATCTTGCCGGTATAGTAAAGTATACGCTCGGTAGTGGTGGTCTTTCCGGCATCGATGTGGGCCATGATGCCGATGTTTCTCGTTTTTTCAAGCGGGGTTTCTCTGGCCACTTGCAGCCCTCCTCTACAAAAAATTTTATAAAATCTATATACACGCCGCTTCCGCTTTTTGCAGAAAATCGGACCCAGCCGTTAAGCCGGATCCGTTTTTGCAGCAGTATATTGCCGTTATTACCAGCGATAGTGCGCGAAAGCCTTGTTGGCCTCGGCCATCTTGTGGGTATCTTCCTTCTTCTTGAAGGCGGAACCGGTCTGGTTTGCGGCGTCCATGATTTCGCCGGCAAGGCGCTGCATCATGGTGTGCTCGCTGCGGGCGCGGGCATAGCTTACCAGCCACCTGAGACCGAGAGTCTGGCGCCTTTCGGGCCTTATCTCGATAGGTACCTGATAGGTTGCGCCGCCAACGCGGCGGGCCTTAACCTCAAGCACGGGCATGATGTTGTTCATGGCCTGCTCGAATACTTCCAAAGGCTCGCGGCCGGTCTTTTCGCGAATGATTTCAAACGCGCCGTAGCAAGCCTTCTGCGCGGTACCGCGCTTACCGTCCAGCATGACCTGGTTGACGAGCTTCGTCACCAGCTTGCCGCCGTACATAGGGTCATCAAGAACTTCCCTCTTGGGTACAAATCCACGTCTCGGCATCTTAATTTCCCTCCTTATTTCTTGGGTCTCTTGGCGCCGTAGCGGGAACGGGCCTGCATACGCTTGGCTACGCCCGCGGTATCGAGTGCGCCACGGATGATGTGGTAACGAACACCAGGCAGATCCTTTACGCGGCCGCCCCTTATGAGGACGACGCTGTGCTCCTGCAGATTGTGTCCCACGCCGGGGATGTACGCGGTACCTTCAAGACCATCGGTCAGGCGTACACGCGCTATTTTACGCAGAGCGGAGTTAGGCTTTTTAGGTGTAAGAACACGTACCGCGGTGCAGACACCACGGCGCTGGGGGCACTGCTTGAGGATAGGGGAGTTAGACTTGTAGCTCACCTGCTCACGGCCCTTGCGAACCAACTGGTTAATGGTCGGCATTGAAGAATTTCCTCCAAACAAAATTAATATTCTTTATATTAAGAAAATCCCTTGCAACCCCTTGAAAGGGACATTTTCCGCAACTTAGGTATTGTAGCATTCATTTCGCGGCTTGTCAATCGATATAGCCGGAATTTTTAGGCATTTTCGCTTTTTTCGCCATGAATGCCGTCTTTATTTATCATCTCGTCCGGCATTGCGGCAAACAGGCCATGGCTCATCGGCTTTTTGGAGAATACCAGCCTGCTCACGCCGTGCTCGGCAAACAGCTCAAACCAGCCCTTCTCCTTCAGCTCCGCAAGCATCGGCGCATTCATCACGTTGAGGTACGTCCGCTTTGCGTAGCTGCGCTTCATGCCGCGGTAGGCTATTTCCGCAACCGCTATGCCTATTATTGCCCACGCCGCGAATATATAAAACGGCAGCCCGTGCGTAATAGCCATAAGCGGCTCGTTCACGCTCCTAAGGCTCAGCACTATAAGGCCGCTTAGCAAAAACGCGGCTATTATAAGCCCCTTAACGTAGCTCAGGCGGGTAATGCGCTGCTTGCATTCTTTGCAGCAGCTAACCTGCGCCGGCAGCAATGAGCCGAAGCGCGGCTCCTTTTTCAGCAGGCCCAGCAGCCCCTTCGCCCTGTGCTTGCGCGCACCGGGATGCCCCATATCGAAAAAGGCATAGTATTCCCTTTTGCCCTTTTCGCCTTTGCACAGCACGCACTCTTCGCCGGTAAACAGCTTTGCCATGCCGTCCTCCGGCAGCAGGGCGGCCATGTCCGCCAGATCCTGCTTCACGCGCGCGGTCTTTTCCTCGTCAGTGCAATCCACCGTGCATTTTTCGCAGCTTTCCATGTTCAGCGCCGCACAATATTCGCTGCCGTAAAGCGGACAGTCCGCGTTTGTATACTTTGGTTGGGTCATAAACTGTTCTCCTTACGCGGTTATGCTTTGGGCCGCAATGGAACTTATGCGCCCCACGCGGCCCAAATATGCGTTTGTCTTTATTACTGTTCGGCGTTCTTGGGCTTCACTTCCACGTTGCGATAACGTTTCATTCCTATGCCCGCGGGTATCAGCTTGCCGATTATTACGTTTTCCTTCAAACCTACCAGCGGGTCTACCTTGCCCTTTATGGCGGCTTCGGTCAGCACCCTGGTGGTTTCCTGGAAGGATGCGGCGCTCAGGAACGAATCGGTCGCGAGGGCGGCCTTGGTTATACCAAGCAGCTTCCTCTTGGCAACGGCGGGCTGCATGCCCTTCATCACCATTTCCTCGTTCTCGCGCTCGAAGCGGAATATATCCACCAGCTCGCCCGGCAGCATATCCGTATCGCCCGCGTCCTCAATCTGCACCTTGCGCAGCATCTGGCGGATAATTACTTCAATGTGCTTATCCGCTATCTCAACGCCCTGTGAACGGTACACATCCTGAACTTCCTTGAGCATATAGGCCTGCACGCCCTTTACGCCCTTTATCTTCAGAATGTCGTTGGGGTTGATGGAACCGTCGGTCAGTTCGTCGCCCGCTTCTATCGTGTCGCCGTTCTTCACCTTCAGCTTGGCGCCGAAGGGGATAAGATACTTCACGGCTTCGCCGTCGTCGCCGGTTATGGTGGCTTCGCGGCGCTGGCCTTCGGTTATTTCAACCTTACCGGCGATCTCGCTTATAACTGCCAAGCCCTTCGGCTTACGTGCTTCGAATATTTCAACTACACGGGGAAGACCCTGGGTAATATCCGTTGCGCTTGCAACGCCGCCGGTATGGAAGTTTCGCATGGTCAGCTGGGTACCCGGTTCGCCTATGGCCTGCGCGGCAATTATGCCCACCGCTTCGCCTATGTTCACCTCTCCGCCGGTGGCCAGGTTTGCGCCGTAGCACTTGGTGCATACGCCGTGGTCGCTGCGGCAGGTGAATACGCTCCTGCACTCCATGCTCCTTATGCCCGCATCCACTATCCTGTTGCGGATGTCGTAGGTTATCATGCTGTTGGCGGGGCACAGTACCTCGCCCGTTTCGGGATGGACAACCTCGTTCACGCTGTAGCGGCCCAGTATACGGTCGCCAAAGCTTTCAACCACCTTGTTGCCGTCCATTATGGCCTCTATCTTCATGCCCTTGGGCGCTTCACCGCGCAGGGCGAAGCAGTCGTCCTCGCGCACTATAACGTCCTGAGAAACGTCAACAAGTCGCCTGGTCAGGTAACCGGAGTCCGCAGTACGCAGAGCCGTATCGGCCAAGCCCTTGCGCGCGCCGTGGGAGCTGATGAAGAACTCAAGCACCGTAAGACCTTCGCGGAAGTTTGCACGTATAGGCACTTCTATGATCTGGCCGTTCGGGTCGGCCATCAGTCCGCGCATACCGGCAAGCTGACGGATCTGGTTGGTGGAACCACGGGCACCGGAGTTTGCCATCATGAATATCGGGTTGTATTGATCCAGCGAATCCATAAGGGTCTTGGTGACCTTGTTGGTCGCGTCGTCCCAAATGTGTATTACGTTGGTACGCCTTTCCGCATCGCTGAGGAAGCCGCTCCTGTACAGGCTGTCTATCTTGTTTACCTCAACCTCGGCCTCGGCCAGTATGGTCTTTTTCTCTTCCGGCACGGTTATGTCCTGGAAGCCTATCGTTATGCCGCCCAGTGTGGAATAACGGAAGCCCATCGCCTTTATGCGGTCCAGCATTTCGCTGGTTTCGGCCGCGCCGTAACGGCGGTAGCACTTGTCTATTATCTTACCTATGTCCTTCTTGACGACCAGTTTATCAACCTCAAGCTTGAACATATCGTCCGCAGTGTTCCTTTCAACGAAGCCAAGGTCCTGCGGTATGGCGTTGTTGAATATAACGCGGCCGATGCTGGTGTCTATAACCTTTCTCAGCTTCTTGCCTTCAAATTCGCGCTCTATGCGGATTTTCACCTTGGCATGCAGCGAGCATTCGCCCGTCTGATACGCCATTATGGCTTCATCCTCGCTGGCAAAGGCCTTGCCCTCGCCCTTTTCGCCGTCGCGCTGCAAAGTAAGGTAGTAGCAGCCCAGAACCATGTCCTGCGTGGGTTCCACAACAGGCTGGCCGCTCTGCGGCTTAAGTATGTTGTTGGATGCAAGCATGAGGAACCTTGCTTCCGCCTGCGCTTCAACGCTGAGCGGAACGTGCACGGCCATCTGGTCGCCGTCGAAGTCCGCGTTGAATGCGGTACATACCAACGGGTGCAGCTTTATGGCGCGGCCTTCAACAAGGATTGGCTCGAACGCCTGTATACCAAGGCGGTGCAGCGTAGGCGCGCGGTTGAGCATAACGGGATGCTCTTTTATGACCACTTCCAGCTCGTCCCATACCTCTGTACGGACGCGCTCCACCATGCGCTTTGCGCTCTTTATGTTGTGCGCAAGGCCGTCGTCAACAAGCTTCTTCATTACGAAGGGCTTGAACAGCTCCAGCGCCATTTCCTTGGGCAAACCGCACTGATACATCTTCAGCTCAGGGCCTACGACTATAACGCTTCGGCCGGAATAGTCAACGCGCTTGCCCAGCAGGTTCTGCCTGAAGCGGCCCTGCTTACCCCTAAGCATATCGGAAAGGGACTTGAGCGGCCTGTTGCCGGGGCCGGTAACGGGGCGTCCGCGGCGGCCGTTATCGATAAGGGCGTCCACCGCTTCCTGAAGCATGCGCTTTTCGTTGCGCACTATAATGTCCGGCGCGTGCAGCTCAAGCAGCCTCTTGAGGCGGTTATTTCTGTTTATAACCCTGCGGTAAAGGTCGTTAAGGTCGCTGGTGGCGAACCTGCCGCCGTCCAGCTGAACCATAGGCCTCAGTTCCGGCGGAATTACCGGCACCGCGTCCAGTATTATCCATTCGGGCTTGTTGCCGCTCTTAAGGAAGGCTTCAACAACGTCCAGCCTCTTTATGGCGTTTGCGCGCTTCTGGCCGGAGGAGGAGTTGACCTCGTCCTTAAGCTGCTTTTCAAGCTCCTCAAGGTTAAGGTCCTTGAGCAGTTCCTTTATGGCTTCGGCGCCCATGCCGGCCTTGAAGGCCTTGGGGCCGTATTCGTTCTGCGCGTCGCGGTATTCCTTGTCGCTGAGAACCTGCTTATACTGAAGCGGTGTGTTGCCGGGATCGGTAACTACAAACGCCGCAAAGTACAGCACTTTTTCAAGGTTCCTCGGGCTCATGTCCAGCAGCATCTTCATGCGGCAGGGTATGCCCTTGAAATACCATATGTGTGATACGGGGGCGGCCAGCTCAATGTGGCCCATGCGCTCGCGGCGCACCTTTGCGCGGGTAACTTCAACGCCGCACTTATCGCACACCACGCCCTTGTAGCGCACGCGCTTATATCTGCCGCAGTGGCATTCCCAGTCCTTGGTCGGCCCGAATATGCGTTCGCAGAACAGTCCGTCAACTTCCGGTTTGAGCGTGCGGTAATTTATGGTCTCGGGTTTTTTGACCTCTCCGTGCGACCATTCCCTTATTTTTTCCGGGGATGCAAGGCCAATCTGTATAGCGTCAAAATTTGTCAGCTCGAACAATGCTTTTCTCTCCCTTCATCCGCGTTTTATTCGCCGTCGAACTCGCTGAAGTCCGCGTCCGAATCATCGTCATCGTCATCATTGAAATCAAATTCGCTGAAGCGATCGTCGTTCTCCATGGGCGCCATGTCGGGCACGTCCTCAAGCCCGCTCATGTTCACGTCGATAGGCGTTGTGTCGTCATCGTCTATCATTTCGCCGATCTGAATCTCCTCGTTGGTGTCGCTGAGCACCTTTATGTCAAGGCCGAGGGACTGCAGCTCCTTGATAAGCACCTTGAAGGACTCCGGTACGCCGGGCTCGGGCACGTTTTCGCCCTTCACTATGGCTTCGTAGGTCTTTACGCGGCCCACTATATCGTCGCTCTTTACGGTCAGTATCTCCTGCAGCGTATTCGCCGCGCCGTAGGCTTCCAGCGCCCAAACTTCCATTTCGCCGAAGCGCTGTCCGCCGAACTGGGCCTTGCCGCCGAGCGGCTGCTGAGTTACCAGCGAGTACGGGCCGGTGGAGCGGGCGTGAATCTTATCGTCTACCAGGTGATGCAGCTTCAAATAGTACATGTAGCCGACGGATACCCTGTTTTCAAAGGGTTCGCCCGTGCGGCCGTCGTACAGCACCGTCTTACCGTCCGGATCCTTTCCGGCCTTAACAAGCAGATCCTTTATATCCTGCTCGCTCGCGCCGTCGAATACAGGCGTTGCAATGTGCCAGCCCAGCGTTTTTGCCGCCATGCCAAGGTGCAGTTCAAGTACCTGACCTATGTTCATTCGGCTCGGAACGCCCAGCGGGTTAAGCACTATCTGCAGCGGCGTGCCATCCGGCAGGAAGGGCATATCCTCTTCGGGCAGTATCCTTGAAATAACACCCTTGTTGCCGTGGCGGCCTGCCATCTTATCGCCAACGGATATCTTTCTCTTCTGCGCAATGTATACGCGCACCAGTTCGTTCACGCCGGGGGCAAGTTCGTCCTTGTTTTCGCGGGTGAATATCTTCACGTCCACTATAACGCCGCCTTCGCCGTGGGGCACGCGCAGGGAGGTATCCCTCACCTCTCTTGCCTTTTCGCCGAATATGGCGCGCAGCAGGCGTTCTTCCGCGGTCAGCTCGGTTTCGCCCTTGGGCGTTACCTTGCCGACCAGTATGTCGCCGCTCCTTACCTCTGCGCCGATGCGGATTATGCCGCGCTCGTCAAGGTCGCTGAGCGCATCCTCGCCAACGTTGGGTATGTCGCGGGTTATTTCTTCCTTGCCCAGCTTGGTGTCGCGGGCTTCGGTTTCATGCTCCTCTATATGTATGGAGGTGTATACGTCGTCCTTAACCAGCTTTTCGCTTATAAGTACGGCGTCCTCGTAGTTATAACCCTCCCAGGTCATGAAGCCTATCAGTATGTTGCGGCCAAGGGCTATTTCGCCGTGCTCGGTGCTTGCGCCGTCCGCCAGCACGTCGCCTACCTTCACCTTGTCGCCCACGTTCACTATGGGGCGCTGGTTGATGCAGGTGCCCTGGTTGGAACGCTTGAACTTGATGAGCTTATACGTATGGCGAATGCCGCTTGCATCCTCGGTCACTACCTTATCGGCGGCAACGTAGATAACCGTTGCATCCTCGTGCGCAACTACCACAACGCCGGAATCGTGCGCAGCCTTGTATTCCATGCCGGTGCCAACCACGGGCGCTTCCGGCATGAGAAGAGGAACCGCCTGGCGCTGCATGTTCGATCCCATCAGCGCGCGGTTGGCGTCGTCGTTTTCAAGGAAGGGTATCATTGCCGTTGCAACGGATACCAGCTGCTTGGGCGAAACGTCCATGTAATGCACCTGCTCGGCAGGCACTTCGATTATTTTATCCAGCCAGCGGGCTACGACGTGATCCTTAGCGAACCAGGTATTGCCCTCCTCTGTGGTAACGGTGGCCTCGTTCGCCTGCGCAACTACGAAGTCGTCCTCTTCGTCCGCAGTCAGGTATACTATGTCGCTGCTGATGGAATGGTTCTTGCCGTCCACCTTCCTGTAAGGCGCCTCTATAAAGCCGTACTTATTGATGCGCGCATATGTGGAAAGCGAGTTTATAAGGCCTATGTTAGGACCTTCAGGGGTTTCAATGGGGCACATGCGTCCGTAATGCGAATAGTGAACGTCTCGCACGTCGAACGTGGCGCGGTCGCGGTTCAAACCGCCGGGACCAAGTGCGCTCAGCCTGCGCTTATGCGTAAGCTCCGCCAGCGGGTTTGTCTGGTCCATGAACTGGGAAAGCTGGCTGGAACCGAAGAATTCCTTTATCGCCGCTGTAACGGGGCGGATATTTATAAGGTTGCTGGGCATGGCGGTTTCCATGTCCTGTATGCTCATGCGCTCGCGCACAACGCGCTCAAGCCTGGTCATACCAACGCGGATCTGGTTCTGCAGCAGCTCGCCTACGCTCCTTATGCGGCGGTTGCCCAGATGGTCAATGTCGTCCGTGCGGCCGATGCCGTAATTCATGCCGATAAGGTAGCTTATGCTGGCTATCATATCATCGGGCAGAATGTGCCTGGGTATAAGGTCGTAAACATGCTCCTTCAGCAGGGCCTTGAGCTCTTCCTCGTCCATGCCCTCGCCTTCCTTGAGAAGCTGCATGAGCGTGGGGTAATGCACCCTTTCGTTAAGGCCGGCTTCTTCGGGATTGAAGCTGAGGAAATGCTTGGCGTCCACGAACAGGTTGCCAAGAACCTTTATGCGCTTATCCTCCGCCGTAACGAATATTCCGCGCACGCCGGTGTTCTCTATGCGTTCGGCGGCCTCCGCGCTTATGCGCTGGCCGGCTTCAACTATTATTTCGCCGGTGGCGGGGTCTATAACATCGTCTGCGCTTATGTGTCCGGCTATGCGGGCGGCAAGGCTCAGCTTCTTATTAAATTTATAGCGGCCTACGCGGGCCAGATCGTAGCGGCGGTCAAAGAACAATGCGTTCAGCAGGCTCCTTGCGCTTTCCTCCGTGGGGGGCTCGCCGGGACGCTGACGCTTGTATATCTCTATAAGGCCGTCCTCAACGCTCTTGGTAGTATCCTTATCAAGAGTGTTCATCAGCCTTTCTTCTTCGCCCATCAGCTCGATTATTTCGGCATTGGTGCCGTAGCCCAATGCGCGCAGCAGCGCGGTTATGTAAACCTTGCGTTGGCGGTCTATCTTAACGTGCAGCACTTCGCTGGAATCGGTTTCGTATTCCAGCCATGCGCCGCGGTTAGGTATTACCTGGGCGGAATAAAGATTCTTGCCCAGCTTATCTATGCTGCGGGTATAATATACGCCCGGAGAACGCACAAGCTGGCTGACTATAACCCTTTCAGCGCCGTTTATGATAAAGGTGCCCTGCTCGGTCATGAGCGGGAAATCGCCCATGAACACCGGCTGCTCCTTTACCTCTCCGGTTTCCTTATTGATAAGCCTGACCAGTACCTTCAGGGGCGCGCAGTAATTAACGTCCCTTTCTTTGCATTCCTCAACGGAGTATTTGGGATGGTCAAAATCGATTGAATAATCGACAAACTCCAAAACGAGTTTTTCCGTATAGTCTGTGATCGGGGAAATGTCGTCAAGTACCTCCCTAAGGTCCTCTTCAACAAACCGCTTATAGGAGTTCTTCTGAACCTCTATAAGATCCGGCATGTCGAGAACCTCGTTGATACGGGAGAAACTCATGCGTTTCCTTGTGCCCATCTGCACTTCATGTACCATCGTGTTCACTCCTCTATATCGCGCTTGCGCGGCGTTTATGGCCGATGCGCTGCCCCGGCATGAGCGTTCCCGTATACGCGGGCCTGCATACCCCGCATTTTAGGGAACAGCGCGGCAGTCTCTGGGAAAATGCAGACATTTCCCACAGATTACCATGCTAACGCAGTTTAACATTGTACCAAAGAGAATTAGGCTTGTCAATGCTTTTGACAGGCCGATTTGAGATTTATTCAAGAAAAGTTTGCCATTTGTTTACATTTTTGGCGGGAAACGGCGGCAATTACCGTTTCCCGCGCAATGTGTGTTATAGTGTGTATTTTACGCTTCCGCTCCCGCAAGGGCTATTATGGCGTCCGCAATGGTCTTGGTATCCTCTATCAGATCGTTCACCGGAATGTATTCATCCGGCATATGCGCCCTGCCCGGTTCGCCGGGGCGCTCTATGCCGAACGCCACTGAGTTCTTCATGTGCCTTGCGTATGTTCCGCCGCCTATGGCAAGGGGTTCAAGCCTCTGCCCGAAGCGCGCGGCGTAAACGTCCAGCAGCTTCTTCACCAGCTCGTCATCGGGGCTTATATAGTAGCCTTCGCTCCAGCTTATGTCCGTCTGCACAAGGCCGGTCTCCTTTATGCCTTTGGTTATCTTCTTTTCAAGCTCCTCCGCCTTGCTGGATATGGGGGCACGCACGTCGAAGGTAAGGCGGTGTATGCCCGTTTCGTCCCAGTCAAGTACGCCGGGGTTAAGCGTGAGCCTGCCGGATGCATCCTCGCTGTCTATGCCCAGCGTTTCGCCGTGGCAATCGAACTTCAGCGCGTTGGTGAGGGCGTTCACGGTGTGCGCATCCTCGCCTTCAAGGGGCAGTTTATCCAGCAGCGCAAGCATTGCAAGCATAGCGTTCTTGCCGTGTTCCGGTGCGGAGGCATGCGCCGCAAGGCCCTTCATTATTATCTTTGTGCTGTTTTCATCTATCGCTTCCGCGCTGCACGCAAATTCGCTGCCTTCCATAAACGCTTCCATTATAGGCACTATGCGGGAAAGCGCCAGCGGCACGGTGGCCACGGCCTCGCCCGGCACAACGTTGCGGCGGGTGCCGGCGTGCAGGGTTATGGCAGAATCAAACTTCTTTTCGTATTCCGTGCGGAATATCATCTTTTCGCTGTTCACAACGGGGTATTCGGCATCCGGAGAGAAGGAGAGCGTGGGAGCCTTGGCGACCTGATTATAATGCTTCAGGCAGCTCATGCCGCTTTCCTCGTCGCAGCCCAGAATAAGCCTTACGCTGCGCCTGAGCGGTACGCCGCATTCCTTTATGGCCTTCATGGCGTACAGCGCCGCAAACGCGGGGCCCTTGTCGTCCATGGTGCCGCGGGCATAAAGCTTGCCGTCGTGTATTTCGCCGCCGTAGGGGGGATACGTCCAGCCCGTGCCCTCCGGCACAACGTCCAGATGGCATATAACGCCAAGCTGCTCTTTACCGCCGGGCATATCTATCGCGCCGCAGTAGCCGTCGTAATCCACGGTATCAAACCCAAGCGCCTTGCCGCGCCCAAGCGCATCGTCAAGCGCTTTTCTTATCATCGGCCCAAACGGCGCACCTTCGCTTGCATGCTCGGTATCCTTTACGCTCGCTATGCTCAGGTTCGCCCTAAGCGCCTCTATCAGTTCTTCCTTATGATCGTCTATCCATTTGTCAACAGCGCGATTCATACCTTTCCTCCATTGCTTTACTATCGTGCAGCATTATGCTGACTACATTACAGCATACCTTATTATGCCGCTTTTTTCAATCTTCGCTTTATATTTATTTATAAACCTTTCTCATTCCGGCCTTTATATATTTATAAAAAAATGGTAATATGTATAATCAGATAAATACTTATGGAGGGTAAGTTTTATTATGAATATACTTATTGCTGCGCTGCTCGGCCTTGTTCAGGGGCTTTGCGAATTTCTGCCCGTGTCAAGCAGCGGCCACCTTGTGCTTTTCCAAAATATTTTCGGCATAAACGAAGGCGCAATGTTCTTCGATACCATGCTGCACCTTGGCACGCTTGCGGCCGTTATAGCCGTTTACTACCGCCAGCTTTGGGCGCTTATCAAAAAGCCTTTTCAAAAGAAGGTATATCTTCTTCTGCTTTCCACCCTTGTTACAACGGTGATAGCGTTCGTATTCAAGGATCTGTTTGATTCCGCATTTGAAGGCAAGTTCTTAGGCATAGGCTTTTTGATAACGGCGGTTATACTTTTCCTCAACGAAAAGCTGTCCCACGGCAAAAAGGACATTGAACACATGAAGTATACTGAATCCCTCGGCGTGGGCCTTATGCAGGGCGTTGCCATATTTCCCGGCGTTTCAAGAAGCGGCTCCACAATCGCGGGCGCGCGCTTCTTCGGCCTTTCTAAAGAGGCGGCGGCGGAGTATTCGTTCATATTGTCCATACCCGCAATACTCGGCTCCCTTGTGCTGCAAATTCCCGATGTTGCCGCGGAAGGCCTTCAGGGCACGGATTGGGGCTGCGTTATTGTCGGCACGATAGTTGCTGCCGTAAGCGGCTATTTTGCAATACGCTGGATGCTCAGGCTGATAACGAAAAAGAGCCTGAAGGGCTTTATCATATACGTTGCGGCGCTGGGCGTGCTGGTGCTTTGCGATCAGCTTATATTCAACGTTTTCTTCACCAATCCGTTTTAAGCGAGGATAGGCCATGGACCCGAGAGCAAGGGCGGTTTACCGCGTTGACGTGCGCAGCTTTTTCGATACCGATGCCGATGGGCTGGGCGACATAAACGGCGTTGCCGCAAAAATAGATTATATAAAGGAGCTGGGCGCGGACACGCTCATGCTTTCACCCGTGTTTTCGGGCGAAGGCTTTATGATAGACCCTGAAATAGGCACGGCGGATGATCTTGACGCGCTTATAGACAAGGCCGCGTCCCGCATGATAGGCACCGTGCTTGAGATGAGAGCCGATATGCCCCTTAACGATGCTTCGGACATAGACCGTGCCTCTGCCGCCATGCGCTATTGGCTGGACAGGGGCGCAATGGGCATTGCCGTAAATACCGATGCGCTCACCGCATCCGGCGACAAGCGCGCGCTGCACCGGGCAATGTGCGCCCTGAACAGGAATGTTTTTTCGCTGTATCCGGATTGTTTCACGGTGGGCATAGGTAAAAACGTGCCTTTTGAGGACGCCGTGCAGCTTACGCGGACGGAAAACCGCGAACTGCTGATGCAGCTTTATATCCCCGCACACATGGCGGAGGCTTTCTCCCCCGCTTCCGGCTCCCTCGGCGCGCTGTTCGGCGGCGGGGACGCGAAACGCTTTAAGCACGATGCGGACTATTATCAGGTGCAGGGCGAACTGAAGGGCGGCTGGTTCCTGAACGGCATTTCGCTTACGCAGGGGCAGTTTTCACCGCAGCAGGAGCTTACGCGCCGCCTGCGCTCCAAGGCCGCCTGCCTTTACGTTATGACCGGGCGCGGTACCCCGCTAATACGGCAGGGCGACGAAATAGGCCTTTATGCCGAAAACACCCCAATGCAATGGAACAATTCCCGCGCCGCCGGCTTCACACTTGGCACGCCCAGGCTGAAGGGCGAAAATTCGCTGAGCCACATAAACGTTGAGGACGACATGACGCATATGGATTCCGTATGCTCGTTCTATAAGCGCTCAATAGCGCTCCGCCGCAGCCACAGCGCGCTTATAGGCGGCGAATACGCGCCCGTTGATTCCGAAAATCCGCGCGTTATGGCATACACCCGTTCGGACGGGGCGGAAAGCCTGCTTGTGGTCATAAACCTTACCGACCGCGCGGCAAAGGTTGCGCTTACGGGCTGCAAAAAGGGCGAATGTCTGCTTTTCACCAATTCGCCCAAGCCCATTGCCGAAAGCATGAAGCTTCAGCCGTATGAAGGCTTTGTGTACAGATTAAGGTAAAGCAAAATGGAAGCTGACAGCGCGCGCATATATATAATTGATGAAACAGCGGCTGATGACAGCCGCACGGAGCGGCTTATCCGCCTTGCGCGCCTGTATGCTGCGGAGGAAGCTATGCCGCTTCCGCAAACGCTTTGCATTGCAAAGGGCGAATACGGCAAGCCGTATTTTGAAAACGCGCCGTGGCTGCATTTTTCCGTGTCCCATTCGGGCGGGCTTTGGGTATGCGCGTTGTGCCGCTACGCCGTGGGCATAGATATTGAGCAGCATGCCGCGCGCGATCATGCTGCGCTTGCCCGGCGCTTCTTCCACCCGAATGAAATAGAGTATACTCGCCGCGGCGGAACGGAGGCGTTCTATTCCGTTTGGACGGCAAAGGAAAGCTATGTCAAGCTGCTCGGCACGGGTATAGGGGGCAGCTTTTCGCATTTCAGCGTTGTTGAGCGCGGCACGATATCGGGCGATCGGCTCTTTGCCCGCTTCACGTCCATCCCCGTGCGGGAAGGGTACTCGCTCACCCTCTGCCGGTGGGACGATGAGTGAAAATCCGACAAAATTCGATTTACCGTATGTCGATATACATACCAAATAAAAGGAGGCTACATCAATGAAAATGCGCAGAATGGACAGACTGGTGAGCGATAGAGCAAGAATAGGGCGGATAATAGCCGATTCCGCCGTTTGCCGCGTGGCTGTTAAGGATGAAGAGGGGCTTTACATAGTGCCGCTGAGCTTCGGCTACGTTCACGAAGGCGATTCGCTCACGCTGTATTTCCACAGTGCGAAGGAAGGCCGCAAGATACGCGCCATCGGCAGCGGATGCGAAGCCGCGTTTGAAATGGACAGCATGAGCCGCGTTACCGAAGGACCAATTCCCTGCAACTATTCCTGCCTGTATTCAAGCATAACCGGCACCGGCAGGGCAAGCATGGTTGAGGATATTGAAGAAAAGAAGCTTGCGCTCTCGCTCATAACCGAGCATACCGCCGGCCGCCGCTTTAAGTTCAGCGATGCGCAGGCCGATAGCGTTGCAATAATAAAGCTGAACGCGGATACATTCAGCGCAAAGGAGAAGGCGTAATGAGTAAAGACCTTAAAACCGCATCCCCGCGCGAGGTGCGCGCGCTCATCCGCGCGGGCGAGATAACCTCCCCCACCGCCGGCATGGCCGCGGGCTATGCGCAGGCCAATTTGGTAATACTGCCCGCCGAATACGCCGCGGACTTTGCCGAATACGCCCGCATCAATCCCGCCCCCTGCCCCGTGCTGGAAACGCTTAAAGCTTCGCCGTATACCCGCCTTATGGCGGCGGACGGCAATATATTGACAGACATTCCCAAATACCGCATATATCGTAACGGCGCGCTTGACGCGGAAGTGACCGACGCAAGCGAATATTATCAAAGCGGCATGGTGGGCTTCCTTATAGGGTGCAGCTTTTCGTTCGAGGAGGCGCTTATGCGCGCGGGCATAGAGGTGCGCCATATTGCAATGGGCCGCAACGTGCCCATGTATAAAACCAATATTATGACCAAACCCTGCGGCCCGTTTTCAGGCCCTACGGTATGCTCCATGCGGCCCATGACGCGCGAGCAGGCCGCACTTGCCTATAAAATAACCGCCGCCATGCCAAACGTACACGGCGCGCCCGTACACATAGGCGACCCGAAGGATATAGGCATTGCGGACATTATGCGGCCCGATTACGGCGACAGCGTGGAGATACGCGAAGGCGAAGTATGCGTATTCTGGCCCTGCGGCGTTACCCCGCAGGCTGCGATAGAAAACGCCAAGCCGCCGATAGTAATAACCCACAGCCCCGGGCATATGTTCATAACCGACATATTGAACAGCGACCTTAACGATTTTCTTGAAGCGCACAAGGGCGAATAAGTAAAAAAAGTGGCCGTGAGCCACTTTTTTGTTATGTATAGCGCTTTACTGCTTTCTCAGCTTCGGGCCGGGGTCGCCCTGCTTCCAATGCCTGCGGCAAAGGCTTATGTATTTATCCTCCGCCCCCAGCACCACCTGTTCGCCCTGCTTGGTTATGCCGCCCTTGCCGTCAAGCCGCGCGTTGCAGGTTGCCTTGCGGCCGCACCAGCATATTGTCTTTACCTCCTCTATGCTGTCCGCCCAAGCAAGCAGCCACTTGCTCCCTTCAAAAAGCTCCCCGCGGAAGTCCGCGCGCAGCCCGTAGCATATCACAGGCACATTGTATTCATCCACAATGTCCGTCAGCAGCTCCACCTCCGCCTTGGTAAGGAACTGCGATTCATCCACAATTATGCAATCATATTCCTTCCGCTTAACGGCTTCCCAGTCCATTTCGTCAAACAGCGTGCATTCATCCATAACGCCGCTGCGGCTTTTCATTATATGCACGCCGTCGCGCGTATCGGTGCGCGGCTTAACGAGCAGCGCCTTCTGCCCCTGCTCTCCGTAATTATACTTTACCATTATGGCGTTTGCGGTCTTGCTGGAGCTCATCGCCCCGTAGCGGAAATATAGCTTTGCCATTTAGGGATATCCTTTCATATATGAGCTGATGGATATATTGTATCAAACATAGTGAAGAATATAAAGTACAAAAACCGCACATATTATGATAGAATATATTTAATCATAACTAACTTCAGGAGGAACCTATAATGGCAATAAGCGTATTTCAGGTACAAAGCCCGCTCACCCAGGTAACGCGGGAACGCACGAACGAATATCTTAAAACCGTGGGCAGCGCCGTTGGCGAGGAGCTTGTGCTCGTTGATCTGGACGAATTTGAAAAGGCGCCCTTCGCGCTGGTATTCGTGGCCTCCGGCGGAAGCGAAGGCATATTTAAGGAAGGCTATGAGCGCATATGCAAAAAGCCCTGCTATATACTTACCAGCGGCGAAAGCAACTCCCTTGCCGCCAGCATGGAAATACTTTCCTTCCTAAAGCAGCAGGGTAAGCGCGGCGAAATACTGCACGGCAGCGTTGAGGACGTGGCAAGGCGCATAAACGCGCTGAAGATGGCCTACGCCGGAATAGAAAAGCTGAAGGGCATGCGGCTTGGCGTTATAGGCGCGCCCTCCGATTGGCTTATCGCAAGCGATACCGACGGCGCGGCGTATCAGGCTAAGCTTGGACTTACGCTTGTTCATATCCCCATAAGCGAACTGATAGAAGAAACCAAGAAGGGCGGCTACGAGCCGAATCAGTATACTCAGCTTCTCATGGCGCAGGGCTACGACAAGGCGGAAATGGAAAAGAGCCTTAATGTATACGGCGCGCTCAAGCGCATAATTGCCAAGTACGATCTTCGCGCGGTCACCGTGCGCTGCTTCGATCTTCTCAATACCGTGTTCACCACGGGCTGCCTCGGCCTAGCCATACTCAATGCGGAAGGTATATACGCCGGCTGCGAAGGCGATATCCCCGCCGCCGTATCCATGGCAATACTCGGCGCGGTATCCGGACAGGATGTGTTCCTGTGCAACCCCAGCCGCATAGATACCGCCGCGGGCGAAATGGTGCTGGCGCACTGCACGCTGCCCGTAACCATGCCGCGCAGCATCCGCCTTACCACGCATTATGAATCCGACATCGGCGTTGCCATAGCCGGCGAAATCCCCGAAGGCCACTGCACAATATTCAAGGCCGCGGGCGATCTTTCCCGCTTCTTTGCAAAGCGCGGCGAGATAACCGAAAACCTGCACGAATCCTGCCTCTGCCGCACGCAGATAAAGCTTAAGCTTGACGATTTCTCCTACTTCCTCACCAACCCCATCAACAACCATCATCTGGTCTGCTGCGGGGATTATACGGACGCACTTAACGAATTCTTTGCCCTTATTGGCTAAGGTTATGCCTACACGGCGCATCATACGGCCGGCGGACAGCCCGTTCGCCGGCCTTTTATGCCCACGCGCGGGAATATTTACACATGATGGCATAAATATGGCGCAAAAATGTTATATATAATCAAAATACATCTTTTATTTCACAATTATTTTTGATAGAATAAATAGAACCATGCGGATTAATAATCGGCGTGGTCAAAAATAAACGGAGGATAAAAGCATAATGAAGAAAATTGCTGCTCTGATGCTGGCTCTGGTAATAGCCATAGCCGCTATCGGCTGCTCCGCTCCCGCGGATCAGAACCAGGACAACACTCCCGCTAACGACAACAAGGAACCCTATCGCGTAGCCATGGTTACCGATACCGGCGGAATCAATGACCAGTCCTTCAACGCTTCTGCGTGGGCCGGCCTGCAGAGGGCTCAGGAAGAGCTTGGCTGCGAAGTTAAGTACTTCGAATCCAAGACCGACGCCGACTATGCCCCCAACCTCGAGACCGCTGTTGACGAAGGTTATGACCTTATCCTGTGCATCGGCTTCCTGATGGCCGACACCCTTAAGGAAGTTGCCGCCAACTATCCCGATCAGACTTTCGCTATCGTTGATAATTCCAGCGTTGGCGATAACGTTATCGGCGTTAACTTTGCCACCGAGCAGTGCTCCTATCTGGTAGGCGTTGCCGCTGCCACCATGACCCAGACCAACAACGTTGGCTTCGTAATCGGCATGGTCAGCCCCGTCATGAACACCTTCGGCTACGGCTTCTATGCCGGCGTGCGTGACACCAACCCCGATTGCCAGATTCAGTGCTACAATGCCAACAGCTTCGGCGATGCCGCGGGCGGTAAGGCTGCCACCATCAATATGTACACCAACGGCGCGGACGTCGTTTACCATGCCGCCGGTGCCACCGGCCTTGGCGTAATCGAAGCCGGCAAGGAACAGGGCAAGCTGGTAATAGGCGTTGACCAGGACCAGTCCTCTCTGGCCCCCGAAGCCGTGCTGACCAGCGCCGTAAAGCGCGTTGACAACGGCGTATTCGCCCTGTGCAAGGACGGCGTTGAAGGCACCCTCAAGCCCGGCAGCGATGTCAACTACGACATCACCTCCGGCGCTGTGGACGTAGCCCCCACCGACACCCTGATGAGCGACGAGTGCAAGGCTGCCGTTGCCGCCGCCAAGGAAAAGATCCTCTCCGGCGAAATCAAGGTTCCCGCCACTACCGAGGCCTTTGATGCCGCCTACGGTTCCGATTACTACACCCTGGATGACTAATAGCTGAATAAGCGCATCCCTGCCCGAAGCATATCGGGCAGGGATTTGTTATAACAAATCCATTATCACATCACGCAAACACATATTTTTTATTTTAAGGAGGTGAGCCGGCTTGGAGGAAAACGGGCGCATAGACATGAGCCGCCCCACGGTTGAAATGAAGAACATAGTTAAAATGTTCGGCTCCTTCAAAGCAAACGACGGGATTAACCTGACCGTTCACAAGGGCGAAATACACGCCATATTGGGCGAAAACGGCGCGGGCAAATCCACGCTTATGAACATATTATACGGGCTGTATCATCCCACATCCGGCCAAATATTCATAAACGGCAAAGAGGTTTCCATATCCGGCCCCAATAAGGCGATAGAGCTGGGCATAGGCATGGTGCATCAGCACTTTATGCTCGTGCAGCCGTTCACCGTGGCCGAAAACATAATACTCGGCATGGAACCCATGCTCCCCGGCGGGCGGGTGAACATGAAGGCGGCGCGTGCGAAGGTGAACGAAATATCCGCCCGCTACGGCCTGCAGGTGAATGCCGATGCCAAGATTGAGGACATATCCGTAGGCATGCAGCAACGGGCAGAAATACTGAAGGTGCTGTACCGCGGCGCAGATATATTGATACTGGATGAGCCCACGGCCTCCCTTACCCCGCAGGAGATAGAAGAACTTATCGAAATAATGCATAACCTTGCGCGCGAAGGGAAAACCGTTATACTCATAACCCATAAGCTGAAGGAAATAAAAGCCGCTGCGGATTACTGCACGATCATCCGCCAGGGCAAATATATAAACACCGTAAGCGTTGCGGACACTACGGAGCAGCAGCTTGCCGCCATGATGGTCGGCCGCAGCGTTGAGTTCAAGGTGGACAAGGCCGCCATAGAACCGGGCGAGGTTGCGCTGGAGGTGCATGATCTGCACGCCAAGGATTACAGAAACGTTGAAGTGCTGCGCGGGCTTGACCTTACCGTTAGGAAGGGCGAAATAGTAGGCATAGCGGGCATAGACGGCAACGGCCAAACCGAATTGGTGGAAATACTTACCGGCCTAAAGAAAGCAACTCACGGCGCAATCACCATGAACGGCCACGATGCTTACAACAAAACGCCGCGCCAGCTTTTCGACATGGGAATTTCAAGCATACCGGCGGACAGGCATAAGCACGGGCTGGTGCTGGATTTCTCGGTTGAGGATAATCTTATTCTGCAAAACGCGGACGAAAAGCCGTATTCCAATCACGGCGCGCTCAATTTCAAAGCAATTGACGAGCACGCCAGGGAGCTTATTGAAAAATACGATATTCGCCCCCGCGGCTGCGAGCATGAACCGGCGGGCGACCTTTCCGGCGGCAACCAGCAAAAGGTGATAATTGCAAGGGAGGTTACAAACGACAAGGATTTGCTTATCGCCGTTAACCCCACGCGCGGGCTTGACGTTGGTGCGATTGAGTATGTGCATAAGTACATTGTGGATCAGCGCAACAAGCACAAGGCCGTGCTGCTGGTAAGCTTTGAGCTGGACGAGGTAATGAGCCTTTCGGACAGGATAGACGTTATATTCGAAGGAAAGATAGTCGGCAGCGTGCGCGGAAGCGAAGCGGACGAAAAGCAGCTTGGATTGATGATGGCGGGAGGATCGGCGCATGAAGAATAGCATAAACACAAAGCGCTTTGTTGAAAAGCTGCAGGAAAGCGCGTTTACCTATACGCTTATCTCCATTATAATCGGCTTTATAGTTGGCGCTATCGCCCTGCTTATCGCCGGCTATAACCCCATCGAGTCATATGGCAAGCTGTTCGGCGTTATATTCCGCTCCACAAAGAATATTTCGTATAGCTTCATTGAATATTCCGTGCCGTATATACTCACCGGCCTTTCCGTCGCCTTCGCATTCAAAACAGGCGTGTTCAATATAGGCGCGGAAGGTCAATACGTTATGGGCAGCGTTGCCGCAATGCTGGTTGGCGCGTTTGTTAAGGCCCCCGCGTATATACACATTCCCCTCTGCATAATCGCCGCGCTTGCTGCGGGCGCGCTCTGGGGCGGACTGGTAGGCTTTTTGAAAATCCGTTTCGGCGCGCACGAGGTGCTGTGCATGATAATGTTCAACTGGATAGCCTACTATTTTTCAAACTTTATCGTAAATCTTGACGGCGTGAACGTGGGCGGCGGCAAAACCTGGTCCGTACCCATTGCGGATACGGCAAAGATAACCATATCCGATTGGCTGCCCGGCCTTTCGCCCAAAGCGCACTTCGGCGTGTTTATAGCGCTTATATGCGTTGTGGTGATCTATTATATAATCAACCGCACAACGCTTGGCTTCAAGCTTAAGGCAGTCGGCTTCAATCGCTCCGCCGCGGAATATGCGGGCATAAACGCCAACGGTTCCGTACTTACGGCGCTGAGCATATCCGGCATGCTCGCTTCCCTTGCGGGCGCGCTGCAGGTTATGGGCGTAACGTATAAGGTCAGTCAGTTTGCCGGGCAGGAAGGCTACGGCTTCCAGGGCATAACCGTTGCGCTTATAGGCGGCACCAATCCTTTCGGCGTGCTGCTGGGCGCAGAGTTCTTCGGCGCGATGAAGTTCGGCGGCACGCGCTTCGATGCCCCGAGCGAGATAGTTGACATAATAATGGGCTGCATAGTGCTGTGCATCGCCATATCAAGCCTGCTCAGGATGATGATAAGCAGCAACAAAAAGAATAAGGGAGGCGTATAACATGGACCAGTTGCTTAAAACGCTCGGCATTGTGCTTAATGCCACGCTTATGTATACTCCCCCGCTGCTGTTTGCGGCGCTCGGCTCCTGCTGCTCCGAAAAATCCGGCGTTATAAACATCGGTATAGAGGGCATGATGACAATAGGCGCCTTCACCGGCGCTGCCGTGGGCTATTTTTCCGGCGATCCTTGGCTGGCGTTCCTTTGCGCGGGCCTTGCGGGCATGGTTTTTGCGCTGATACACGGCTTTGCCTGCATAACCTGCAAGGCGGACCAAACCATATCCGGCACGGCAATAAACTTCCTTGCCAGCGGCATTGCCGTTTACGTTTGCCGCCTGCTCTTTGCAGGCAATACGGAAACGCACCCAGTGCCCAATAAGCTCCCCCGCATATTCAACGGCCTTTTTGAATGGTGCAACGCCAACCTTGGCGGCAAATGGGGCGAAGCGTTTGCAAAGAACGGCTTTCTTGACAACGTGTTCAACACATACGCTTCCGCGTATGTAGCGTTCATATTGGTGCTTGTGATATGGTTCGTGTTCTATAAAACGCGCTTCGGGCTCAGGCTCCGCGCCGTGGGCGAGCATCCGCAGGCGGCGGATACGCTGGGCGTAAACGTGTCGCTCGTGCGCTATATCTGCGTTGCGCTTTCCGGCTTCCTTGCCGGCCTTGGCGGGGCGAGCATAACGCTTGCAACGGTTTCCGTATACCGCCCGTCAATAGTTATAGGCCAGGGCTTCATAGCCATTGCCGCGGTAATATTCGGCAAGTTCAAGCCGCAGGGCGCTATGCTTGGCTGCATACTGTTCGGCTTCTGCAACGGGCTGAAGGTAGTCGTCGGCTCAAGCGGCTCCATACCGGTGAACATAATATCCATGATACCGTATGTTGTCACAATAGTCGCGCTCATACTCTTCGTTGGCAAGGCGCATGTTCCCGCCGCGAACGGCAAGCCGTATATTAAATCAAAATAATCAAAAAACTACACGGCGGGCGCGGCAGCCAAAGGAACCGCTTTACCATAATGTAACCCTTCAATATCAAAAGGGCGAGCCTTTTCGGTTCGCCCTTCTTTTATTCTGCTAAGGTTCAGCTGCGCTTGCGGCTGCGCGCTGCAACAAACGCCGCGGCGGCCATTACGCAAAGCGCTATGCCCGTATATGCCGTGCCGGAATCGCCGGTCTGCGGGGGCAGGGGCTTGGCGGGAGGAATCACGGGAACGTAGTCATGGTAATCATAATAGTAGCTGTTGGTTACGGCAACGCTCGCCGTGCCGTTTTCGCCCGTGCTGACATATATTCCGTTTGTCCTCGGCAGATCATACCCTGCCACGGCCCTGCCGGTGCTTACGGCGGAATAATTCGCCCCGGTGAACACATAGCCGCTCAGGTTCGGGTTCTGCTCCGTCACTTCGTATACGTTATAGCCAACCTCTATCGTTGCGGAATAGGTATTGTCGCTGTTGCGGTTAAGCACAACGGCCATTGCGCTGCCCAGCGTCATGCCGTCCTCGTTCATGGGGCGCACATACACGGTGAAGCTGCGGGGCAGGTCGTAAGCGTAAACGCCGCGGAAGCTCTTGGTTATGGTCAGCTTGCCGTTCTGGGGCTTCTGCTCCTCGGCATACTTGTTAGTTATCTGAACCTTGCCTTCCGTCATGTTCTCAAGCTCTATTTCCTGCGTAGTCTGGCCGTTTATGGTTATGGTGGTGGCTTCGCAGTAGTAGCCGTTTATTTCGGTGCAGCCCTTCTCCTCTATGGTGTATTTGCCGGGGGCCACTTCAATATCAAGCCTGAACCCATTAGCCTTGTTCAGCTTGTGCTCGGCGCCGTTCACGGCAACGGTAACCTCGTAGCCTTCGGGTTTATCCACGCCCTCAACGGTTTTCTTTATGGTCAGATTCGCCTTAGGCTCTTGCTTTTTGGAGTAGGTATTGGTCACGGTAACGGTGGCTTTGCCGCCCTCGGCAAGCGTTATGCCGTTATTCGCGTCAGGATTGCTGTATTCGGTCTTTACGAAGTCGTAACCATATATGTTGGACATATCCGTCTCGGTAACGGTGTAAGTGCCCGCGTCGAGCGATATAGTCTTGCTGAGTTCGTTCTTGGTCAGGGTTATGGTCTGATTGCCTGCGGTTACGGTAACTTTGTAATCATCGGGCAGTTCAACGCCGTTCTCAAGCCCTTCAACCTTCTTTATCACGGTCAGCTTGGCCTTTTCGGGAACGCGCTCGTATTTGTTGACGATGGTGATATCGGCCTTGCTGTTGTCCGATACATACATTTTGAATATTTTGTTTATACCGGTTCCTTCATCATAAGGACGGTGTTCCTGCGTATCCATGCCTGTAAGCTGATAGCCGTTTATATCGGTGAAATCAACTTCCTTTATGTAGTAACGACCTTCTTCAAACTCAAGCGTATGGGAGAAGTTATTCGCCTTGTTAAGCTTAATGGTCCGGTCAACCGACTTATCCGCGTTATACACGTTCACGGTAACTTCGTAATTATCGGGAACGTCAACGCCTTCAACGGTTTTCTTTATGGTAAGCTTACCGAGCTCTATTACCGTGCCATGCTTGACATATTTGTTTGTGATAATAATAATCCTGCCGTCGTCATCTTCATCAAATGTTATCTTGAAGCCGTTATCTATATTCCGTTCCCAAATCGTTGCTTTTACGAAATCGTAATTTGGAATATCGGACTTATAGGTTTCGCTTATAGTATATTCCTTGCCAACCTCAACCTCGAACTCTACCTCCATAAGGTTCGCTATGCTCATGGTCTTTTCTTCGTCGCCAACCTTCACATTTATGGAATAATTTGCAGGAATATCATTTTGGGCAACACCCTCTACGCTCTTGCTTATCTTAATCCTTATCTTCCCCGGTTCGGGAGTGGGGGTAGGCGTGGTGTCCTCTTTCCACTTGGCTACAAGCTTTGCGTGGGTGTATACATTCAGGCTCTGTCTTTCGCCTATGTTGCTGCTCGTGCCCACCTGCTCGGAGAAGGTCAGCTCGTTGCCGCTCCTTGTGCATTTTGCATAATAGGTCACTTCCCAGCCGAGGAACTGTACTTTCCAGTTGGCAACAACCGCCTTCACCTCGGTAGTCACGCTGTTGGTGGTATGCTTCCAGTTCTGTATGTCGGATGGTTGGCTATAATTATAAGCGAATTTGGTATATTCCACGAAATTGCCCTCGCCACTGCCGTATGCGTTGCCGCTGCCCTCGGTTGTCCACCATGCGCTGTTATTAAGCGCTTCGGCAAGCTTGGCGTTATCCCCGCACAGGGTCAGCACATTGCCGTAGTCGTATTCAACATAAACGGGCTGCGGTATGGGCGCAACCTGAATAAGTATATAGTAACCGTGGTTGCTGCCATTGCTGCTGTGGCAGAAATTCTTGCTGTTAAGCGGAATGGACAGCTTGAACGTGCCGTCATCCTGCTTTACGGATCGAGCAAGGCTGAAGGGAACGTCATAGGCATTGCCCGCGCTCCATGTTTTGCAGCTGTACGGGCTCCGGCCGTGCGGGTCTATGCAGGCCACAACTATTCTGGATACATAGTAGCCCTTCTCTGCAGTTATGGCAAGCTCCACGCTCTGCTCGTTCCGGTTGCTTGCGGAAGTATAATAGCTGCTCAGCGCAGTACCGTCGGCTGCGCCTGTTTTGTTGGAATCCTGCCACGTAACGGCGGTGCCGTTCAGCGTAACCGCGGTCACACCCGCGCCGTTCTTGCTTGCATTCCGCCCGTTGCTTACTTCAAAGGTATCGTAAACAACCTTTATGCTGCCGTCCCAGTTTTCCTGATTAAGGTAGCTGCTCTGCTGACCGCCGGGATTACCGCCGCCACCGCCGGGATTACCTCCTTCTCCGGGTCCCCAGCCGCCACCGCCATAGCCGCCGTCCCAGCCGCCCTTATCCGCAAGCGCAGCGCCCGGGATAAGCGCAAGCGCCATTATCAGCGCCAGTGCAAACACCAAATACTTTTTCATTTTTTCCTCCTGTTTCCTATGTTTTTTCACCACTCACACGCAGCCATGCTTTTCTGTACCGGCATACATGGATACGCGTGTGTATATTATAGCATGGCTTCTCAAGCATGCTCAACATAACAATTTTTATTCAATCATTATATATTTTTAGTTCGATTAATCAAACAAGCGCATGGCATAGCACCATGCGCCCGCGTGTCTCGCTTTTTTCAGCCTTCCATCTGCTTCCCCAGGAAATTCGCCGCCGTTTCCGTGGCCTTTTGCTCCGCGCGGCCTATGGATGCGTTCTCGTCGCGGCTGAGCAGCATCACCGCGCCTATCGGATCCCCGGCGCAAATTATCGTGGCTATCGCCGCCGCGGCAAACGGCTGCGCTTCATCCGCGGTAATGTGCGGCGCCGTGCCGCCGTCCGCCCCAACGCACAGCCTGCCGCGCCTGTCCATCAGCTCCTCAAGGTCGCTGTGTATGGGCTTATCCATCAGCTCCTTGCGGCATGGCCCGCTCGCGGCTATCACCGTATCCTTGTCGCACACGGCCGCCGTCATCCCAAGCGCCAGCTGGAGCGATTCCGCATATTCCTTCGCAAAATCCCCCAGCTCCCCTATCGGCGAATACTTTTTCAGTATCACTTCGCCCTCGCGGTCGGTAAATATCTCCAGCGGGTCGCCGTTGCCGATAACACTGACACGGAAAACCTTGTCCTCGTGATTTTTGGAGGACTGGATCAGCGTGTTTTCGATATTTTCCGTGCCTAACTTAAAATTTGCGGCGTCCTCCGTTTCTGCGGGGAGGGTCCCGCAGCGCAGCAGCGTGTCGATGTCGGATTGAAGCCTGATTTCCAAGTGATCTTCAAAGACGAGAATCTTGTCGATCAGCAGCTCTAAGTCGTTGCGCTCCAGCTTGTCCTTTTCCAGAATGTCGCGGAACACGTCGATGGCGGTCTTGGCCACGCGATTCACCTGAATGATGGTGTTGCGCTTGTCGGACAGCAGGTCGATCTGGTGGTGGATGCCGTCGATCTTTTTTTGCAGGTCTGCTTCCATCTCGTCATACAGCGCCTCGATGGAGGCTTCCTGCTCCGGCTTTTTCATAATCTCCCGGATGCGCTGACGCTTCGTCACCTTCAGCTCCTCGGTGAGATCGGCCAGCACCGCTGCCAGATTGTCGGCAGACTGCTCCGTTTCCGCCACCTGATCGTTCTCGCGCTTCAGCTCCTCGTTGAGCTGTTCCAGCATGGCGGCAGAACTGTCCGCCAGTTTCCGCACATAGCTTTTCAGCAGCTCGTCCAGCCGGTCAACACGGATATGGTGGCTCGTGCAGCCTTTCAGACCGCGACGGTGATACGTCCCGCAGGTGTATGCGGGGGCGAGGTCAGAGCGGCTCATGGCGAACAGCGGACTGCCGCAGTCACCGCACTGCAAAAAGCCGGAGTACACGTTGTCATTGATCTTGACGCCGCGATAGTTATTGCGGCTGCGCTTTTCCCGTAGCGCGCGGGTGATGGCGAAGGTGCGGTAGTCAATAATGGCCTGATGGTGGTTCTCGATGACGATGTGCTCATCGTCGTTGCGCTTGATGTCCTTGCCGTTGATCTTGGCGCGGGTATACTTGCCCTGCCGGAGCGTGCCGATATAAAAATCGTTGTCGAGAATGCCCTGCACCGTGGCGATGGCCCATGCGTTCTTGGCCGCCCGCTTGGTCTTTTTGCCCGCCGCCTCCTTGCGCATCCGCTCGGACATGCGCGGCGTGGGAACGCCTTGATCGGTGAGATAGTTGGCGATTTTCTTGTAGCCCCAACCGGCGTTGCTGTAAAGGTCAAAAATCCTGCGGACGGTCTCGGCTTCCGTGGGGATGATCTCAAACTGCTTGTCCTCGGTCACGAGATAGCCGTAGGGCGCGGCGCAGATCCACTCGCCGTCGTTCTGCCGCCGCTTCACAACGCTGCGCACCTTGCGGGAGGTGTCCGTGACAGGCATTTCGTTCACAAGGAACTGGAACTGGATTTTCAGCCAGTCGTCGTCATTGGGAAAGTCCACGCCGTCGCCGATGGAGATGATGCGCACACCTGCGTCGCGCAGTTCTTCCAACTCCACCAAACCGCGGCTGTTGCGGCGGGAGAAACGGGAAAAGTCCTTGATGATGAGGATGTCGTATTTGTGAGACATGAGTCCTCGGCGCATCTCCTGATACCCCTCGCGCTGCTCAAACGTGTAGCCGGAGCGGTCGCGGTCTTCAAAAAACGTCAGCGTGCTGCCGGGGAAGTGGGTTTTTACATAGTCCTCGATGATGGCCTTCTGATTCTCAATCGAGATGTTCTTCTGATCCTGCTCATCATCCACAGAAATACGGGCATAGCCCGCAATGTCAAATGTTTCAATCATGGTCATTCACCCTTGAGATATTTTTCCGTTTGGCGGTCAAACTCGGAGATGTATGCCGCATCCTGCTTTTTGCGGAATTCATCGTAGATTGCGCCGACCTTTTTCGCTGCCGCTTCCCGCGAGATACGTCCCTTGCCGTCCAGCACGTTTCGGCGGTTGTTGGTCAGGAATCGATCGGTTTCGTTCAGCCAATCCTGCATACTCATCAGCTGCTCGTCCTCTGCCATCAGCTCGGCGTAGTCGATGAACATGGTTACCAGCCGGTTCAGGCGGGACAGCTCCTTTTCGTTCAGGTAGTTTTTCGCCACCAACGTGTCGCTTTTGAGAATCTTTCCATCCGGCGCGCCCTTCCATGTGGTAAGACCCATCGTGGGGCTGTCCAGTGTGGCTCGCTCGGAAATCAGTTCTGCAGCAGTCTTGCCGGTAACGGCGTAGTGCAGTTTGTTCTGGACAAATGCGTAGAACGCTTTCGTCGTGTCGCTGTTTTTGTCGTAATCATAGCTGCACTGCTCGAAGACATCCGCGATTTTCTGATAGGCCCGGCGCTCGCTGGCGCGAATTTCCCGGATGCGCTCCAGCAGCTCGTCGAAGTAATCCTTGCCGAAGGGGCGGCCATTCTTCATCAGCTCGTCGTTGAGGACGAAGCCCTTCTGAATGTACTCTTTGAGCGTCTTCGTCGCCCACTGGCGGAAGCGTGTGGCCTTCTTGGAGTTCACGCGGTAACCCACGGCGATGATAGCGTCGAGGTTATAAAAATTGGTGGGCTTCGTAGAAAATTCGGAAATTCCGAATTTTCTCATGCAGGATGCTTTGTCCAGTTCTTCCTCATCGAAGATGTGTGACAAATGCTCGCTGACATTTGACTTACTGGAGTCGAACAATTCTGCCATGCCAACCTGAGTCAGCCAGAATGTCTCATCCATAAATACAACGTTTACAAATTCTTTTCCGTTTTCATCGCTGTACAGGAGAATTTCACTGTGCTCCATCATTTCATGTTCCATTTGCGTTTCCCTCCGTTTCTCTGGCGGCAAGCATGAACCACACATATCTTCTGATAAACATACTATTTTAGATAATATTGTACAGGATGCTTTCAAGCTTTGCAAGGGCAAAAAAGAAAAGGGCGGAAGAGATTTCTCCCTTCCACCCGAAGTTCAGCGCACCATGCCCGCGGCCTTCTGCTTTTTCGCCTGCTGCACGGCCTTTTCGGCGCTGCGGCGGCGGTTGAAGAGCAGCAGATCCCGCGTGTTCTCGTAAAGGTCGCCCTTGCCGGACTCAAACACGGCCACCATATATTTTTTCGCATTGTATTTGGCGTAAATTTCTTTTAGCCAATCCCGCAGGACGGGGTCGATTTTCTCTGCATTTGTCAACCAGATTTCCACAATTTTCTGATCGTCCCTGATGCTCATTTCCAAATAGAACCGCCTCCTTTATACCTTTATTTTTCTCATCTTTCCTGCGGCTTATGCACGGCCACCTGTTTGGCCGCCTGCAAAATCTCCGGCGGGATGCCATCCGCCATGCGGTGCAGCTCGTCCAGTTCCCGGAGCTTTTCGTTGATCTCCAGCTTTTTGCGGACGCTTTCCTTGGACGATGCGTCCAACTGCTTCTCCATCGCCGCGTTCTCGGCAGTCAGCGCCTTGCAGGCCGCGTCATACTTTCTGAGCTTCGTCCGCAGAGCCTCCGCGCCGGGAACGTACTTACCCAGCAGCGCTTCCAGCTCGTCCAGCTTGGCCTTTTTGTTGAACGGATTGGTGTCGTTCAGAATCGCCATGATCTGCTCCTTCATCCGGTTCAGGTGGACGGCCTCCTTGAACAGCCGCGGCGGGATATGGTCGCGCCCGGTTTCGCCGGCGCTTTCGCCGCGTTCCAGGTCTGGGTATTTCTTGACCATGTGCTCCCAAAATCGGTCCTGCCACTGCGTCAGCTTCTTCTTGTTGCCTACGATTTCCTTGGCGCTGAGCCGCCCGTCCTCCGTCAGCGGAACAAAGCAAAGGTGCATATGGGACGTTTTCTCGTCCATATGCACCACGGCGGATATAATTGTTTTCGGGTCTTGGTGCTCTCGAATAAAGTCCAGCGCCTCCTGAAAATAGGCTTTGATTTCGTCCTTTTTCTTCCCATTGAAGAACTCCGGGCTGGCCGTCACCAGAGATTCCACCACGCGCACGCTGTCCGACCGCGTTCGGCAGCCCGCCTCCGCGATCTGCTTTTCGGACTCCGCGCGATATTTGCGCTGCGGCGTCACCAGATGGAAATTGAGGCGGCTGCGCGCCGTGTCCACGTCGGGATTGCTGGCGTATTTCTCCTTGGTGCGCTCGTTGTGAGACTCGATATGCCCGATCTCCGGCCCCTTGTATTTGGCAAAACGGAGAATGGCGTACTGCGCTTTCATCGGCGCACCTCTCGCTTCACCCAAACAATGTCGCAGTCCAGCACGTCGGCCAGCTCCACGACCTCCTTATAGCGGATGCTCTCCCTTTGCAGCTTTGCGGACAGATTGGAGACGCTGTCGCTCCAATCGTATTCCTCGGCCAGCCGGTCAACGATCTCCTGCATGGTAAAACCGGCGCGGACGATCTGTGCCTTGATTTCATTGCGTACATTCATATTCAAAAATCCTCCCAAATTCAGATCATGAAAAAGCGATGCCAGCACGCCATTCGGCGCATCCGCTTCGCTGTCTGGTGTAAAAATCTGTTCTGCTCAAATCCGCTAAAAACGCGGCGGTCGATGCCCTCTTCATAGGTGAGGGGTAGTTGAACTTGAAAACATCTATCCCATCCATCCCGTCCATCCGGGGTTTTTGGGATGCTTGGGATGGATGGGATGGAGAATTTTGTGTCTGAGCTCATAAAACCGGCGGCACGACCAGCGCCTCGATGCCCCAGAAGCCGTTGACCCGCTTGCCGAGGGCGTTCTGGATGTGATTGTCGTGCTCCAAGCCGAACTCATCGGCGTGCTTTTTGAGGGTCATGCTCACCGTCCGCGCGGAGCGCGGCTTGTAGGCGTTGTCGCTGCACCACATGGTATAGATAGCGTACAGATTGGCCGATGTAATGGTGCTGTCGGCCTTCAGCCGGATATACCCCTCCGAGCGCAGGAACAGTAGCACATTGTCGGCCTCCCGCCGGGCATCCTCGCGGTTTGCTTTCGTCTGCGAGCTTTCCGTGAACCGGAAGTTGTTGGCCTGCAAGCGGCGCAGGCCTTCGAGACACCAGAGGAAGATGCCCTCGATCTCGCCGCAGAGCTTGTCCGCGAGAAAGGGGTCATCCTCCCGGTTCGGCGGCTTCTTCTTCACTGACAAAATGAGCTGGCGGCGGTAAAAGCCGTCCGAGTGGTCGTAGAGCGACTCCAGATCGCCGTTGGAAAAGGCCAGAAACCGGACGTACATCTTGCCCTGATAGCTCTGCTCGCCCTTGCGCTCCAAGTCCATCGGCATTTCGGCAGTGATGAGGGACTTGAGATAGTGGGTGGATTTCAGCGCTTCCAGCTTCATATCGTCGTCTACCATCAGCAGCTCGTGCTCCAGATCGGCGCGGGCAAAGGGGCTACGCTCCACCTTGGCGATGCTGCCGTTTTTCATGTTGCCGCCCAGCAGCTTCTGCATCACCACGCCGATGCGGCTCTTGCCCTCGCCGCCGTTGCCCTTGAGCAGCATCATGACCTGCCCGCGGTTCGTCGGAATCAGGCAGTAGCCGAGGTATTCCTGTAAGGTCAGAACGTCCTCCGGCTCCAGCAGGTCAGACAAAAACCGCAGCCAGATCACCGGCTGCGGCGCATTGGGATCGTATCGGATGGGGAGCCGGTTGCGGCAGAACTCCTTTTCGGTGCGAAACTCGCCATTGAGAAACAGCGTGCCGTTTGCCACATGGATCCGATCCTCCTGGATGGGCAGCTCCGGCGTGTAGGCCTCCAGCCTGAGCGTTTCCAGAATGGTGGTGGCGCGGCGAGCCGTGCCGCTCGTAAAATGCGAGCGCAGCATCTCGTAGATCTGCTTGCGAATGCCTTCTTCGTCGGCAACGCGGCCCTCCACGGTGAAAAAGCTGCCGTCCACGCAAACCATCGGGTGCGCCGATAGAAAGTCCTCGCAGACAGAACAGGACTTCGTTGAAGTGCTTGTCCTGCATCCAGCGGGGCGGTTCATTTCGTTCCATACTCGTCCTCCTTGATCTGCCGGTTTCGCGCCTCCATCAGCGCCAGCCGGTTGTCCTTCTGCAAGTCGGTCACCACCTCGGCCCGCTCCTTCGGCGTGCCGCAGGTCAGAATGTCCAGCATATTTTCGATGCGCTCCAGCATGTGACAGGCCTCCGCATAGCGCGGGTCGATGGCGTCCTCCGGCGATTGCGGCGCGCAATGCGCCTTCTAGTCCTGCAAGATTTGCAGGTAATCCCCCAGCACACGGAAGCTGCGGCTTTCCAGCTCCGCCTGCGACTTGCTGCGCTTCAGTTTCGTCAGAACGGATGGCTTCTGCTCGACAATGCCGAAGTCTGCCGCCAGCTTCTTCGCCGCGTCATAGCTGCTCAGGTTGAACAGCCTCGCCGCAAGGTCGATCACGTCACCGCTTGCCCCGCAACCGAAGCAGTAGAAGTAATCCTCGTTCAGCTTCATGCTGGGCGTGCGGTCATTGTGGAAGGGACAGCAGACCATGTTGCCACGGTTTACTTCCAATCCGTAGTATTCGGCAGCCTCTTTCACGGAAATTGCCATCTTGATTTGTGTAAATAAATCCATACCTGTTTCCTCCTATAAAATAATTGAACTTCGCCGTTCTACCCGATGCCGTTCCTGCCCGAGTTCTTACCCCGGCGTTGTCTCTTCCTTGGCACGCGGAATGTGGTACTTTTCCGGAAAGCATATCCTCATCGGACGGTCATGAAATTTTCAAGGTGCTGCGTAGGTTATGGCTAAATTTTAGTAAGAAAACAGGCCCTTTCCCGTATATCCAAGAGGTAGGAAAAGTGGGGTAGAAGTTGAAATTTTCCACGCTTTGAGACATAAAACGGAAAAGCATGATATAATACAGGAAAATGGAAACGGAGGCTGCTGTATGCAAGTCAAGCTGACAATCGGAGAGCGGTTGAAGGATTTGCGAGTAGAGCGCAAACTGACCTTGGAGCAGCTTTCCGCCGAGGTGGGTATCTCGAAATCCGCACTTGGCAAATATGAATCAGATAACGGCAAGGACATCAGCCCGTACAGCATTCTGTTGCTGGCTGACTATTACGGTGTTTCTTGCGACTATCTGATGGGGCGGACGGACTGATGGGGCGGACGGAAACAAAAAATCACCCAAACACAGCTCTGCATGAGCTGCATTTGAGTGATGCTTCGATTGATGTATTGAAAACGGGCAAGTTCAACCACCGGTTGCTGTCGGCGTTGATCTGCCACAAGGATTTCCAGCGGTTTATGCTGGATGCTGAGATTTACGTTGACCGGATCGCGGATATGCGGGTCAACGATATGAATGCCGTGCTGGAAGCTGTCCGGCAGATGGCATTGATGAAAAACGGCGGCGAAGAAAATGACCTGCACCTGCGGACGCTGGAAGTGGCGCAGATTCGGGAAGATGAATATTTCGGAAGCCTGATTGCAGATGACCTGAAAGGCATCCTCCGTGATATTCGGAGTGAACACCGCCCCGATACCATGACGGCAGATGAAACATCCCTCGCCGCAACCATGCGGGGTCAGTTGCAGGATGCAATGAACTTTGAGGGAAGCTCGGAAGAAAAGAAAGCAAAAGCTTTAGTTGCCACGTTAGGGATCGATTATGATGCCATCACAATGGAACAATTTGTCAACTTGATTGAGGTGCTGAAGCTGTCCAGGCACCTGAAAACTCCCATCAGCCAGCGCGGGAAAACGACCATGACCCACGGCAAGGGAAAGCGGAAGAAACGCTGAAACAAAGGCGGCGCTGTGGTGGGACGGGGGCTGTATATACCTCTGCTTCCACGTCGTCGCAAACTCCATATCCCTCGCTTCGCCGCGAGCGGCAAAGCTCACTCATTTCGTTGCTCCTCCTTTCCCCACAAAATCTCTGATTTTGCGGGGAGCCCCGTCAGCCAGTCGGATTTTGCTTTTCAAAAATCCTGCATTTGTGTCACCTTGGTGTCACAAAATCCGCCTGTCCTACTGACGCAGAAAAGTGTCTGTCAACCGCTATCTGCCCGTAAAGCAGATGGCGAAGCCAGCCCCTTTCCCGGGTCAGCCGGAAGCAAAGGTATAACACACTAGACTTTCCTACGGAAAATCGTGTGCCAACAGGGATGCTGCGCGCCCCTATTGGAAACCCTGCGTCAAAGGGGATTTTCCCCTCTGAACTCCCCATATTTTCTTCGCAGACGGGTACCCAAACTGTAAAAACGCAGTTTGGAACACCTGCTCAGAAAATGTAAAAGGAAGTCCGTACCGATGAGTGGCGGACTTCCTTTTTGCTGACAATCTGAAATCGTTACGATACAGCTTTCGATTGTCAGCGCCTGCGAGGGGACATGATGCGTAGCAGACGACAGCCAAATTCTAATTTTATCATTAATGCAAAAATGAGAAAATTGATATTGACAGCGATGTAATTCAAGGATATACTATAATTGCATCATTCGATAAGATTTGATGAAATTGAAATTCAAATGAGGGCAGTGCATGAGAGCGTTCGACTTCAAAACAGAATACAACAAATTGCTGACGCCGGAGGTCGTGGCCTACCTGACGCAGATTCACGAATACAAGGGGCAGCAAAATCTCTTTATCGAGGCTAAAGCGGATGCGTTGTCTGAACTTCTGGAAGTTGCGAAAATTCAGAGCACAGAGGCATCTAACCGCATCGAGGGAATTATCACTACGGATGACAGACTGAAGAAAATCGTGCGTGATAAAACAATGCCAAAAACTCGTAGTGAAAAAGAGATTGCTGGATACCGCGATGTGCTTGCAACGATTCATGAAAGCCATGACTATATCCCGCCAAAGCCGTCCATCATTTTGCAGCTTCACCGCGACTTATTTAAATTCAGCGGAAAAACTATCGGAGGAAACTACAAAAACTCCGACAATGTCATTGCAGAAGAACTGGCGAATGGTGAGCAGATTACCCGCTTTCAACCGATCCCTGCATGGGAAACGCCGGAGGCTATTACGGCGCTGTGCAGCGCGTTTGAAGCGGCTATGCGGGATGCTGAACTCGACCCGCTGCTGCTGATTCCCATCTTTATACTGGACTTTCTCTGTATCCATCCCTTCAACGATGGCAACGGCCGCATGAGCAGGCTCCTGACGCTGCTGCTCCTGTACCGCTCTGGCTATATCGTTGGCAAATATATCAGTATTGAGAAACTGATCTCCGATACCAAGGAAACCTATTACGAGACTCTGCAAGCCAGCTCCTATAACTGGCATGAAGGGACGAACGATTATGCCCCCTTTGTCACCTATATGCTGGGCGTTCTGGTGGCGGCGTACCGGGATTTCGAGAGCCGGATCGAGCTGCTGACCACCAAGGGCCTGTCCAAGCCCGACCGTGTGCGGGAGATCATCAAGAACCACCTCGGCAAGATTACCAAGAGTGAAATCATGGCCAAATGCCCGGATATCAGCCAGATCACCGTCCAGCGCGCACTGGCGGATTTGATAAAGTCTGGAGAAATCTTGAAAATCGGCGGCGGACGCTACACTTCTTATACTTGGAACAGGGAGAGAGAATAAATGATTACAGGCGAACTAAAAAACAAAATCGACAGCCTCTGGGATATTTTTGCGGCGGGCGGACTGGTGAACCCGCTGGATGTTATTGAGCAGATCACCTATCTGATGTTCATCCATGATCTGGATGACACCGACAATCTCCGGGCCAAGGAAGCTGCCATGCTGGGGCTGCCGTATCAGAGCATTTTTGCGGATGAGGTGCAGGTCGGTGACCGTACCATCGACGGCCAGCAGCTTAAGTGGAGTGTATTCCACGATTTCCCCGCCGGAAAGATGTACAGCGTGATGCAGGAGTGGGTGTTTCCGTTCATCAAGAACCTCCACGGAGATAAGAACAGCGCCTACTCCAAGTATATGGACGATGCCATTTTCAAGCTGCCCACGCCGTTGCTGCTCTCCAAGGTGGTGGATGCGCTGGACGAGATTTATCGCCTGATGAATGAAATACAGTCTTCTGATATTCGGGGCGATGTGTATGAGTATATTTCCTCGCGTTTACAGGTCAATGGTCGTGCCGGTGCCTTTCGTACGCCGCGGCACATCATTCGTATGATAGTTGAAATGATTGAACCAAAACCAGATGATGTAATTTGCGACCCGGCATGCGGAACAGCTGGTTTTTTGGTTGAAGCCGGGAAATATCTGAAAACTAATCATAGTGAAATCTTCTTTGATCGCATCAAAAAAGATCACTTTATGAATCACATGTTTTCTGGCTTTGATATGGGACGGACTATGCTCCGCATCGGCGCGATGAACATGATGACCCACGGCATTGACAATCCCTTTATCGAATACCGGGACAGCTTGTCCGATCAGAACCCGGACAAGGAAAAGTATTCTCTGATTCTTGCCAATCCACCGTTCAAGGGCAGTCTGGATGCCGACACCGTTTCGGCAGATCTGCTGAAAGTCTGCAAGACCAAGAAAACGGAACTGCTGTTTTTGGCTCTGTTCCTGCGGATGCTCCGCATCGGCGGACGCTGCGCCTGCATCGTGCCGGACGGCGTGCTGTTTGGTTCGTCCACCGCACACAAGGCCATCCGCAAAGAGCTGGTGGACGGGAACCGGCTGGAGGCCGTGATCTCCATGCCCAGCGGCGTATTCAAGCCCTATGCAGGGGTGTCTACCGCGGTGCTGATCTTCACCAAGACCGGCCACGGTGGTACAGACAATGTGTGGTTCTATGACATGACCGCCGACGGCTTTTCGCTGGACGATAAGCGCAGCCCGGTGGCAGACAACGATATCCCTGATATCATTGCACGGTTCCGCAATCTGGAGGCAGAAAAAGACCGCCAGCGCACGGAAAAATCCTTCTTCGTGCCCAAGGCGGAGATCGTAGAAAATGGCTATGACCTGTCCATCAATAAATACAAGAAAACCGAGTATAAGCCCGTGGAGTACCCGCCGACCAGCGAGATTATGGCCCAGCTGCGGAAGCTGGAGCAGGAAATTGGCGCGGCGATGGATGAGTTGGAAACAATGCTGAAAGACGAAGATTGATATAAATTCGGATTTGTGGGGATGAAGAGATGGACTATGTCAAGCTGAAAGATGTTTGCAAAATCAATATGGGACAGTCACCTGATTCTGATAGCTATAACGATAATGGGCATGGTGTTCCCTTTTTTCAAGGCAATGCTGACTTTGGGGAGAGGTATCCGATAACGAGAAAGTGGTGTTCTGCTCCTAACAAAATGGCAGCTCCGGAGGATATACTTATTTCAGTTAGAGCACCTATTGGGGCAATGAACTATGCCAAAGAAGAGTGCTGCATCGGAAGAGGATTAGCTGCATTGACCCCTAATAGGGAGAAGGTATCGCCTGAGTATATTTTCTGGCTGCTGAAGGGTAAAAATGAAGAATTGAACAGCAAAGGCACAGGTAGCACTTTCAAAGCTATTGGGCGGAATATATTGGAAGAAACCCTTGTGCCAGATATTTCATTAGAAAAGCAGAATGAATGCTCTATCATTTTGGAAAAGACATACAGAGTAATTTTATTGAGAAAACAACAACTCCAAAAGCTGGACGACCTCGTCAAAGCCCGATTTGTGGAGATGTTTGAGAATGGTATGTCACCATTAAAAAATATATATGAGTTATGTTCTTATATTGTTGATTGTCCTCATACAACGCCAAAGTACGAAGGAGAACTGAAGAATCCCGCAATTAGAACTTCGGAAATAAAAAAAGGAACTATTGTATGGGATACCATGCGATATGTATCTGACGATGAATATCTGGAGCGAACTGCAAGGCTGGTTCCAAAAGCAGGCGATATTGTATATGGTCGTGAAGGTACATTTGGAAATGCGGCAATTTTGCCTGAAGGATATAAATTTTGTCTTGGACAAAGAGTTATGCTTTTAAGACCCGACTATTTCAAATGTACATCTGAATATCTGCTTTATGCAGTAATTTCAGATTATGTTTACAGCCAAGCGTTAGAGAAGAATAACGCTTCAACTGTTGCACATGTGAATGTGAAAGATGTTAAGCGGTTCAAAATTCCATTGCCGCCGCTTAGTAAACAAAAACAGTTTGCACGATTTATTAAGCAGATTGACAAATCAAAAACTGCCGTACAGAAGGCGCTGGATGAAGCGCAACTGTTGTTTGACAGTTTAATGCAGAAATATTTTGAATGAGGTGAATAATATGGATTTTAATAGCATGATGTTCAATAATTATTATGTAAATCAAGCGTATTATCAACAGCAGCAAGAGCAGATTTTGAGATATCAGCTTGAGCAAAGCGAAGAAGTGCGAAAGGCTGTACAAGCAATGAACGACCTGTGCAAAGCAGTGAAAAAGATGGATGATGCACATCAGCAGGAAGCCTTCTATGCGTGCCTTGCGGTATTTGCACGCGAATATGGCTGGTAAGTAAATTGAATTTGATTGTATTTGTGAAATTGACAGAGGTATCACATGACCAACTTTGACATCTTCGCAACCATACCGCAATTTGAATCCTTCGCTTCCGTGGCCGTCTCCGCCGAGCGGATTCTGCATATCGACCCGTCTGCCTGCGTCTTGAACTGCCGCAGGGCGATGGAGTTTGCCGTGAAGTGGATGTACTCCGTGGACAAGACGCTGGTTATGCCTTATCAGGATTCTCTGGTGAGTCTCATGAATGCCGAGGACTTCCGGGACATCGTGGGCGCAGACATCTGGCGGCGGATGGATCTGATCCGCCGCATGGGCAACAACGCCGCCCACACCGGCAAGAAAATCACCGAGGAGCAGGCGGCGCTGTGTCTGGAAAACCTCTATGTATTCTTGGACTTCGTGGCCTATTGCTACGGTGAGAACTACACAGAGGGGCATTTTGACCGTTCCTTGCTGATGCAGCCCGCCGAAGCGCCCGCAGTTCCTTCGCAGACGATACCCGATGTGGATTTTGCAGCCCTCATGGCGGAGAATGCCGCGCTGAAGGAGGAACTCACCGCCCGCCGAGCCGAGCAGCAGCAGACCTATGTGCCCAAGCCCCTCGACCTGTCTGAGTACAAGACCCGCAAGCTGTATATCGACACCATGCTCACAGATGCGGGCTGGACAGAGGGCAAGGACTGGCTGAATGAGGTGGAGCTGCCCGGTATGCCAAACAAGTCCGAGGTAGGTTATGCGGACTATGTGCTCTACGGCGATGATGGCCGCCCGCTGGCAGTGGTGGAGGCTAAGCGCACCTGCGTGGACGTGGCCAAGGGACGCCAGCAGGCAAAGCTCTACGCCGACCTGCTGGAAAAGAAGTATCACCGCCGCCCGGTCATCTTCCTGACCAACGGCTTTGAGACCCGCATTACGGACAATATCTATCCCGAACGCAAGTGTGCCGCTATCTACTCCAAGCGGGATCTGGAAAAACTGTTCAATCTCCAGACCATGCGGACAAGCCTGAAAAATGTCATGGTGGATCGGAAGATAGCCGGACGCTATTATCAGGAGGGCGCGATCAAGGCTGTCTGCGACGCCTTTGCCCGGAATCGCCGCAAGGCGCTGCTGGTCATGGCCACCGGCTCCGGAAAAACGAGAACAGTTATTGCCCTATGCGATGTGCTGCTTCAGCACGGCTGGGTGAAGAATATCCTGTTTCTTGCTGACCGCAACAGTCTGGTAACGCAGGCCAAGCGCAGCTTTGTGAATCTGCTGCCCGATCTCTCCGTCACCAACCTCTGCGAGGAGAAGGATAACTACACAGCGCACTGCGTATTTTCCACCTATCAGACCATGTACAACGTCATCGACAGTGTACAGGACGAGGCGGGCAAACTCTTCACCTGCGGGCATTTCGATCTGGTCATCTGCGACGAAGCTCACCGCTCGGTTTATAACAAATACCGGGATATTTTCAATTATTTCGACGCGCCGCTGGTGGGGCTGACAGCCACGCCAAAGGATGAGATTGACAAGAATACCTATGAGATATTTGAGCTGGAAAATGGCGTGCCCACCTATGGCTATGAGCTGGCGCAGGCAGTGAAGGACGGGTATCTGGTGGACTTCCTGTCTGTAGAAACGAAACTGAAATTCATTGAACAGGGCATTGTCTACGATGAACTTTCCGACGCGGACAAGCGGGCTTACGAGGACACTTTTGAGGACGAGAATGGTGAACTTCCGGAGAGTATTGCATCGTCGGCGCTGAACGAGTGGATTTTCAATGAAGATACCATCCGGCAGGTGTTGAATACGCTGATGACCCACGGCTTGACCATCGACTATGGCAGCAAATTGGGCAAAACCATCATCTTTGCAAAGAACCACATCCACGCCGAGAAAATCCTTGAGGTGTTCAACAAGGAATATCCGCACTTGCCCGGTTTCGCCAAAGTCATCGACAACTATATGACCTATGCGCAAAGCGCCATCGATGAGTTTTCTGATCCGAAGAAGCTGCCGCAGATTGCCATTTCCGTGGATATGCTGGACACCGGCATTGACGTGCCGGAGGTGCTGAATCTGGTGTTTTTCAAGAAGGTCATGAGCAAGGCAAAGTTCTGGCAGATGATCGGGCGCGGCACCCGTCTGTGTCCGGGGCTGCTGGACGGTAAGGATAAGGACAAATTCTACATTTTCGACTTCTGCGGCAATTTTGAGTTCTTTCGTATGAATAAAGGCAGACCTACCGCCAATATGATCGCCCTGCAAGGTGCGATCTTCCATCTGAAGGCCCAAATTGCGTTCAAATTGCAAGACTTGGCGTATCAGACGACGGACTTGATTCCCTTCCGCAAGACGCTGGTAGAGGACATGGTGCACAAGGTGCAGGAACTGAACAAAGAGAACTTTGCAGTGCGCCAGCACCTGAAATATGTGGAGCTGTATGCAAATCCCGATAACTATAACGCCTTGACCTATGAGGACACGCTGCTCATGGGGCAGGAGCTTGCACCGCTCATTACACCGGAAGAGGACGATGCTAAGGCGCTGCGGTTCGATGCGCTGATATATGGCATTGAGCTTGCGTACTTAGCGGGAAAAAAGTATGGCAAAGCGCGAAGCGATCTCATGAAGAAGGTCGCCGCCGTTGCGTCCGTGGCGAACATCCCGGAAATCATGGCTCAAGCCGAATTGATCGACAAAATTCTGCATACGGACTATGTAGAGAATGCCGGAATTAACGAATTTGAGCATATCCGGGAAAATCTGCGAGACCTTATGAAGTATATCCCGCAAACCAGCGTGCGCTATGATACGAATTTTGATGATGAGATTCTCTCTGTAGACTGGAATGAATCAGATTTGGAAAATGATGACCTTAAGAACTACAAGGCTAAAGCAGAATTCTATGTGCGGCAGCACATGGACAATGTGGTGATTGCCAAGCTCAAAAGCAATGTCCCCCTGACCGCGGAAGATGTACAGGCACTGGAGAAAATTCTTTGGAGTGAAGTCGGCACCAAGCAGGACTATGAGGCCGAGTATGGGCAAAAGCCGCTGGGCGAGTTCGTGCGGGAAATTGTCGGGCTTGATATGAATGCAGCAAAAGAAGTCTTTGCTCAGTACCTGAATGATGCCAGCCTCGATAGCCGACAGATTTATTTCGTAAATCAGATCGTAGAGTACATCGTCCACAATGGCATGATGAAAGATATGTCCGTTTTGCAGGAAGCACCGTTTACCGACTACGGCAGCATCGTGGAAGTGTTCACGGATTTGTCCGTGTGGTCTGGTATTCGGCAGGCGATTGAGCGGGTCAATGCCAATGCGCTGGCGGCGTAAAAAAATTCATTGATTAGGAGGGAACACAATATGGCAAAAGACTTGACAGTATCTCGTATTGATCGCCAGAATATTCTCAACAATGACTTGGCCGTACAGGAGATTCAAGAAAAATCGGGAATCCAAGGAATCTTGTGGGAAAATAAAATATACATCACCAGAGAAGATGTTGCTACATTTTTTGAAGTTGATATTCGGACAATCAGCAGATATATTGAGCAAAATAACGAGGAACTAACGCAAAATGGTTATGAAGTTCTCCGGGGAAAACGACTTAAAGACTTTCTCGAAGCAGGGCAGGAGAGATTTGCTAAGGACATTTATGTCCCTAGCAAAATTCGTCAACTTGGTGTTTTTGACTTCAAGTCATTTCTGAATTTGGCAATGCTTCTTTCCGAGAGCGATCAAGCAAAAGCATTACGACAAATGATGCTCGATATCGTTATTGATTTGATTAATCGGAAAACCGGCGGTGGAACAAAATACATTAACCAGCGAGATAAGGACTTTGTGTTTGCATCGTTTCAAGAAGATAACTATCGTAGAAATTTTACAGATGCACTTAAAGAATGTGTTGAAGATGACAAATATAAGTATGCTCGGTTTACTGATATGATTTATGTCAGTATTTTTCGTGAGAAGGCGAAAGAATACAAGAAAATATTAGACCTAAAGGCCAACGAGAAAGTTCGCGACACATTTTACAGTGAAATTTTAGATATTATTGCCGCATATGAAAGCGGCCTGGCAGACGCTATTCGCAAAAAGAATACTGAGTTGAACCGCAAAATGACAATATCCGAAACAGAGATATTGTTTCATGAGTTTGAAAATATGGCATTGTGGAAACCACTGATTCAAAGAGGGCGCATTAAAATGGCTAGCCGGGATATGGCGTTAAGAGATGCGTTCCATTACCAGCTTTCTGAGTATATCCAGCCTCTCGAGAAAGACGAGTATCAAAAGTTCCTAGGAGCAACAGGAGATGAACTTGAAAGACTTATGGAGGAAAATAAAGATGTGCTTAAACGGCTAAAGGAGCGTAATTAAATGGAAGGCCTGGTGTATCTTACGCTTGAGCAAGCAGAGCGCACACACGAGAAGACAATCCAATATAGTGGCGGTGGAACTTATGAGCATTTTGATTTAGGACGGTTGGAGAGCGTTTTACATAATATACAAAACGATGATTACTATCCAACGTTTGAGGAAAAACTGACGCACCTCTTTTTTTGTGTTTGCGAATTTCATTGCTTTGCCGATGGTAACAAACGTCTCGCCATAACACTGAGTGCGCAGTTTCTTTTGTAAAATGGTTATATGGCGGTAGCGAAAAGCTTTTTTACGGTGATGGAAAATATCAGCTATCAGGTTGCTGCTGGGAAAATCGATAAAGACCTGTTGCTTCGAATAATTACCGCCGTGATGGATGGCACATATGATACAGATGAGGAACTGAAAATTGAGATTATTCATGCGATCGAGTAGCCAATCAACAGAATACTTCCTTTAGCGTCATGGTAAAATGCCGCACGATTCCTGCATCGACCACCGTGCGGCGTTTTTCTTCTGTTTCACCCTCTCCCGGACTCTCATGGTTAATGGCCACCATTTCGTCACTATGTACTACTTCCACCCCTGCCTCTTAGCCAAATCGCCCATTGCAAAGCAGAATCTTTCCCACCGTGCCAATGTTATCTGTGACGGGTCGCCTTCGCGTATTCTCAGCGTTCTTCGTATCTCCTTGGGTATGACTACGCGGCCCAGCTCATCAATCCTCCGCACAATTCCGGTTGCCTTCATGGTTCTCTATTCCTCCTGAATAATTCATTTCCATGCTTGCCATATCATGTTTTGTATCGGTAGTATGTGGAAGGATAAGAGGGATTATGCATTGGTGCATAAACGGTTTTTGTTGTTAAACAGCGCCAAACCGTGCTAAAATCAAGGTGTCAATTTCTTCCAATGGAGGCTTGTATCTTGATAGCGCATATCCGCAAAACCGACGGAGCGAAGCAGCCGCTCAAAATACACTGTTTGCAGGTTGGTTTATTAAGCAAACACATGGCGCAGCGGCTCGGGTTATCCGCAATAGCGCAGCTTATAGGTTTACTGCACGACATGGGAAAGGCCACCGCCGCATTCGCGGCATATCTTATATCCGCAGCCACAGATCCTCATTCCGCCGCTTCGCCGCACCATCATGCGCCGACCGGCGCAATATTTGCTTATCGACGCTGGTTTTGCGCAGCCGGTGCCGATTATTTTCAGCTGCTCACGGCGCAGATAATTGCCCTTTGCATCCGCGGCCACCATACGGGACTTATGGACTGTCTTGACGGCATTGGGCAATCGGCGTTCACTCTCGCCATGCAAAACGAAGCAAATGAGTATTACGACGAGGCCGTGGCCTATTATTTGGAAAACATAATGCCCGCCGATGAGTTGGATGAGCTTTTTGCCAAAGCATGCGTAGAGATACGCACTTTTCTTACAGAGCACTTAAAAGGCAAATGTGATACCGACGAGCGTAAATTCCATTATGGCATGCTTACGCGGCTTTTGCTCAGTATCCTTATCGATGCAGACAGGTATGATTCCACCTGTTTTGAATACGGCATTCCGTCCGTGTATATCGAGCAGCAGCCTGATTGGGCTGCTTTGCTGCTCCGCTTTGATGATTTTCGCAGGCGCGAACTCGATACTTCCGGCGATATTGGCCGCATTCGCGCCGCCGTTTCGGATCAATGCTTTAAGCATGCCGCAGAAAATAGCGGCGTATACACGCTCAGTGTACCCACCGGCGGCGGGAAAACATTTTCCTCCTTGCGCTATGCACTCAAGCACGCCTCGCTTTATAACAAACGGCGCATATTTTATATAATCCCATACAACACCATTCTTGATCAAAATGCGCAGGATATCCGCCACGCACTGTCCGATTATCCTTCCATACTAGAACATCATTGCGATGTTGTAACACTCAGTCAGAATGAGGCCGAGACTCATCACCGCCTTACCGAGCGCTGGAACAGCGATATAATACTCACCAGCCTTGTGCAGTTTCTAAACGCCTGCTTCGGCGCAAGCAATACGGACGCGCGCAGGCTGCACAGCCTTACCGATTCCGTGCTGATATTTGACGAAATACAGTCACTTCCAGCGCATTGCAAAACGCTGTTTGAGCGCACCATAACGTTCCTCTCAGTATGCTGCGGAGCTACCGTTGTTCTATGCACGGCAACGCAACCGCAGCTTGAGCTTTCATGCCCCTCCGCGGAACTCATGAGTGACTATGACGGTCTTTTCCGCGATATGCGGCGTGTATCCTATATCCCGCAGCTTGACCGCCCTATGCATAATAGCGAAGCCGCAGTAAAACTTGCCGAGATGCTCAAATCGCATTCTGTGCTTACAATAGTCAACACAAAGCCTGCCGCACGCGATATTTACACCAAAACCGTTGCCATGCTCAGCGAATCCGGCTTGTGTCCTGTTTTTGCGGATATCTCCTCTACGCCCGAGCAGTTATCCGCCCTTGCCAGACAAAACGGGCCTGCGGATATACTTTGCATACACCTTAGCACGTCGCTCTGCCCTGCGCACCGCAAGCTGCTCTTGCGCTGGGTAAAGCTTTGGCTGCGTGAAAAGGCGCGTGTGTTCTGCATATCCACATCACTCATAGAAGCGGGCATAAACGTAAGCTTTCCCGTTGTGGTACGCAGTCTTGCGGGGCTGCCAAGCATAGTGCAGGCGGCGGGCAGGGCGAACCGCAGCATGGAATACGATACTGGCACGGTGTATATATGGCATCTATGCGATGAAAAGCTCGACAAATTGCCTGAAATACAGTACGGCGGCAATACCGCACGAACCATAATCGCAAGCGTTCCAGCCGATGAACTTGATATGCCCGCCTCCATTGCAGACTATTTCGAACGGCAGCAGGACTATACAGCCGAGCACTCGGATTTTCCCTTGCCCAAGCTTAATGGCGAATCCATAGTAAATCTTCTTTCTTACAACGATAAAAGGGTGCGTGAATCAGCCAATTTCGACTGTGGCATCAGCATGCCGCTGTCACAGAGCTTCCGCACGGCATATAGCAGTTTTGAAGTTATACCCGATAAAACTCACTCCGTAATCGTCCCGTTTGGGAAAGGCACCGAGCTTATAGCCCGCCTTTCAGGCAATATCAGCCTTAAAGAAAAGCTGTACCTTCTAATGGAAGCGCAGCAGTACAGCGTTTCCGTTTATGGCAATTCCTATCAAGAGCTGTGCAGCAAGGATGCCATATATACCATAGGCGATACGGGTATCTGCGTGCTAAAGCCATGGTATTATGATATGCAATGCGGCATAGTATCGTTTTAGCCAATACCATTTTTATATTTTAAGAAAAAAGTTATTGCAATAGTAATTATTACATGTTATTTTTATATAAGCAAGAGGCAAGAGTAGCCCTATGGTTTCTCCTGCCCTTGTAGCTCCATTTTTATAATTTAATCTTCAATCCACGCTCTCCGCGTGAGGAGAACGACAAGGATAATCATAACACATACGCGCTTTTTGCGCAAGTGAAACAAGAAAGGAGTGATTCTTACGAGCGCAATACGCAACTCTATCGAGTACAAGGTTTTCGGCAGATATGCGCTATTCAGCGACCCCATCTGCCGCATGGGCGGGGAAAAATTTTCCTACCTAGTGCCCACCTATCAGGCGCTCAAGGGCGTAACGGAATCAATATACTGGAAGCCATCAATATTATGGGTAATTGACTCCGTGCGGGTTTTGAGCGCCATACGCACCGAAAACAAAAGTATCCGCCCAATAAGCTATAACGGCAAGTCCAATACGCTTTCCATCTATACTTATTTGGTTGATCCTGTTTACGAGATACGGGCGCACTTTGTACCCAATCCGCACAGAACGGAACCGGACCTTATAGCCGATGGGCTGAAGGAGAATAAGCATCACAATATTGCAAAGCGCATGGTGGAGCGCGGCGGCCGTTGCGATATATTCCTTGGCACGCGGGAATGCCAGGCATATGTTGAGCCCTGTGAATACGGTAAAGCCGAAAGCTTTTATCAGCACAACGGCACCGTTGATTTAGGCATAATGTTCCACAGCTTTGCATATCCGGATGAAACGGGCGAAAACGAACTTGGCGTGCGGCTTTGGCATGCCCAAATGACAGACGGCGAAATAATCTTCCCCTCACCCGAAGAGTGCGGCAAGTCGATGTATAGGCCAATACGCCCGATGCATCCAAAGAAGTTCGGCCAAAAATACAACAATTTCTCCGCGGAGGATGAAAACGCATGAGCTGGATACAAAAGCTGTGTGAAGTTTACGATGCCATTATAGGCACGCCCGACTGCGACATGCTGAGCGTAGGCTTTATAAACAAAAATATAGAGCTGAACATAATTCTGTCCGCCAAAGGCGAATTTGTAACGGCTGAACGGGTGCCGGAAAATGATAGGCACTGCGCCGTGCCGAGCACCATCGCCGCAGAAGCGCGCACGGGAAGCTCAATAAAGCCATATCCGCTCGCAGAACAGCTTAAATATCTTATAGTCGATGGCGAAGCCGATGACGCTAAGTTCTGCGCATATATGCAGCAGCTTGGCGATTGGTGCAGCTTTCCCGGCGCGCCTGACTGCATCAAGGTTCTGTATAGTTATCTTGAAAAGCAAACCCTGTTCAGCGATTTAATGAACGTTCCCGGGCTGAAGCTACGCTCCCCCTATAAAGACGTGGTATGCTTCAGTATACAGGATATGCATGGAGAAAATCGGCTGTGGATGCGCGGCGATGTGCGCGAAAGCTGGGGCCGATATTGGGCTACCCTGCTCGATGAAACACCGGAACTATGCTACGCAACCGGTCAAGTGCTGCCGGGGCTGCAAAGCCACCCTAAGCTGGACGGCAACCCTAAGCTCATATCCGCGCGTGATGTTGATTTCCCGTTCCAGTATAAGGGCCGCTTTATCGAGGACCGCAGCGCGGCAGTGCTCAGCGGTTTAGCCTCCGTAAAGGCGCACAATGCGCTGCTATGGCTAATTGATCATCAGAGCTTTAATCGATACGGCATGCATATTGTCGCCTGGAACACCGCCATTCCCGTACTCAATATCTGCAATGACCCTTTTGGCTATGAATCGGAGAATAAAGCCAAGCCCGATACGTTTGAAGCCTATGCCATTGCCCTGCGCGATGCTGCAAACGGCTACACGGAAACGCTGAAAACATATACGGCTGCGACTAATTTGACAAAAGAAGCTCACCGCCGCATGAATGAAATCGTGATAATCGGCCTTCAAGCCGCCACGCAGGGGCGCATGTCCATAACATATTATCAAGAAATGCCCGGCAATATGTATGTTTCGCGGCTCAATGCATGGGTGGAAGATTGCCTGTGGGAAATGCCCGGAGCAAATAAAAAGATTCGCACGCCCACATGGATTGAGATATGCTCCGCTGTAATGGGGCGCGATGCCGTCAATATCGCCCGCAGCGACCGTTCCGGCGATAAGAACGCAACCAAGCTTATGCGTGGAATGCAGCTTCGGCTGCTGGGCTGCGTGGTGGATGGCGCTCCCCTGCCGCTTGACATGGTGGAGCAGGCTTTTGCCCGCGCCGTCAGGCCCCTCAGCTTTACGGACAGCAAAGGCGCATGGAACGGCTTTGCCTGGGCCGAGTGCGTTGCAGTCGCGTGCGCATTGATACGCAAAGAAAGCATACAGTCTGGCCGCGGTGCAGTTTCACCGGAGCTGGACAAAACACGCACAGACAGGGATTATCTTTTCGGCAGACTGCTTGCCGTATCCCATAAAATAGAGTTTGACGCCGCCGAAAGCGGGAAGTTCCCCACCAATGCGCTCAGGCTGATGCAAAGCTTTGTTCAGTCCCCGCGCGAAACATGGCTACATCTTTATTGCAAGCTGCTCCCCTATCTTAAGCAACTTGGGCAAAGCGGACGCGGCAACCGTGCCGCATGGTATTTAACTCTGCTGGGCGAAATAGAGCGCAGCTTTGCGCCCGAGGAACGAGCAGACAGCCGCCCGCTTTCATATATGTTTCTTGCGGGATTCAGCGCGCAGCTAAGCGAGCTTTATGCAAAAGCCGAACAGCGCAAGCCCTCGCCCCCGTTTGAGCCGTATTCCCCGCCTTCCGGCCGCGATGAACTGTTCGGGTGCCTACTCGCCGTGGCCGACATATGCGAATGGGACGCCATGGCGGAAGAACACAACGGCATCCGAACAAGCCAGCGGGACGGCCGCACGAACGCGATGCTGCTTACGAATGCATATGTTATAAAGCCCTCGTTCACATGGATGCATATCCACGATAAGCTTATACCGTATCTTGAAAAGAGCGGCGTAAGCATGGCGGCATATATTCAGCATATAATCAGCCGCATAGAATCCTCATTCGCCGCAGAAGAAAGGCTGAGAGATGAGCGGCTGGGCAGCGGCTTTTTGAACGGATATCTAAGCATGCGCCATGCCATGACCACAAAAGGCGGGTTAAATCATAACGCATGGGCGGCGCAGTCCGCATCGCCTTTGGTTATAGACAACCGCGACTCTGCATTCGGCGCGCTGCTTGCGCTTGACAACATGGTTGAGCGCATTGTTCTCGATGCCGAAAAGCAAGAAAACGACAACCGCCCCAGCAACGCAATGCGCCTTATGCCGCACGTTGCCCGCCGCCCCGCTGCGGAAATTCCGCAGCTTATGGCCCGCATGGAGCCATATATGAAAAAGCTGCGCCAGCCATTTGCATTCATGCAGGAACGCGACCGTCTGCTCGGCATAGCAGCCGAATTGCAGCCGGACAAAGACGCGCCGCTCGGGCCGGGCTATCTGCACGCATTTTATACATATACACTGCCAAGTAAATACGGAAAGGAAGACTAAACAATGGCTACGCTAAACAACAAAATCGATTTTGCACTTGTATTCACCGTCAGGAACGCCAATCCCAACGGCGATCCTCTGGGCGGCAACCGCCCGCGCACCACATATGACGGCCACGGCGAGGTTTCGGACGTTTGCCTGAAGCGCAAAATCCGTAACCGCTGGATGGATGAAGGCTATCCCGTATTCGTTCAGTCGGACGACCGCCGTGTGGACGCTTTCCGTTCCCTGCGTGACCGTGCGGACGGCTGCCCCGCGCTCAAGGCATGCCTGGACGCAATAGGCGAGCAAAAAAAAGCCAAGGGTAAAAAGAACGGCGAAGTTCTCCTAAGCAAGGACGACTATGCGCGTATAGCCTGCGAACAATGGCTGGATGTGCGTGCATTCGGTCAGGTATTCGCTTTCAAAGCAGACAAAAAGAGCGATAAAAAATCCGATACCGACGACGACGCTTCCGGCAGCGATAACGTCAGCGAAAGCGACGCCGTTTCCGTCGGCATTCGTGGCCCCGTGAGCATACAGAGCGCTTTCAGCTGCGATATCGTGCCCATAACCAATCTGCAAATAACCAAGTCCGTCAATCTTAAAACGGACAGCGTAGATCCGGACAAAAGGGGTTCCGATACAATAGGTTCAAAATACCGCGTCGATTTTGGCGTATATGTTACCTATGGCTCCATAAATGTGCAGGCCGCACAAAAAACGGGTTTCAGCTACGATGACGCCCTTGCGCTGAAAGAGGCGCTCCGCACCCTTTTCCGCAACGATGCCACCGCCGCCCGCCCGGACGGCAGTATGGAAGTTGTCAAACTCATATGGTGGGAGCATAACTGCGCCTGCGGGCAGTATTCCGCCGCCAAGGTGCATCGCTCCCTTGACGTTTCCACTACTCCTGAAATAAGCGTTAGCGTGGATAAATCCACAATACCCGGACTGAAATACTCCATAATCGACGGCGAATAACCAAAGCACAAAGCCCCCTGTCCTGCTATGGATCGGGGGCTTTACTTTACCGTTTCTCTTTCCTCACTCAAACTTAGGCGTATACATGCTCTTGCCGTGCAGCTTGAACGGCTTGCCGTTGGCGATAACGGTATCTATTGCAAGGGTATCGCTCAGCAGCAGTATGTCCGCGCAGGAGCCCGCGGCAAGAAGGCCCTTGTACGGGTAAAGCTTCAGCGCCTTTGCCGGGTTCTCGGTAAGCACCCGTATGGCGTCCGAATACTTGTAGCCGAATTCGTTCACCATGGCGCATATAACGTCGTGATCGGCGCTCACGCGGCCTGCGGTGATGCCTATTAGCTCCTTATTTTCGTTCCACATGGGCAGGCTGCCGTTCCCGTCGGAGCTGAGCGTTACCCTGTCCTTGGGCGCGCGGGAGAAGGCTGTGTTCAGTATGCCCGCAACGTATGAAGGATTGGTGCCGGCAGTAAAGTCTATGTAGCCGCCAAGGCTTGCAAATTCAACCGCCTGATCCATGTGGCGGCTCAGGTGAGTGGGCCTGAACACGCTCACGGGCAGGTCGCTGGTTTTCACTATGTCTATTATCTTGCGCAGCTCTTCTTCGCCGGAGCCGGTGTGCAGATGCACTATGCCCGCCTTGCCGGAAAGCATGCCGCCCATGCGCGCCGCGTGGCCAAGGCGCGTAAGCTCGTCCTTCGTTATGCCGGAGCCGCGGTGGTCGGATATTGCCACCTTCACACCTATTATCTCCTGAATAAACGTTATGTCGTCGATAACGGAGCCGGTAAAGGTGTGCGTCGGGTACCAATATGAGCCGGTAAGGCAGTACGCCGTCCAGCCTTCCTCGTTAAACGCCTTCGTCTTGGCAACAAGGTTGGCAACGCTGCGCGTTGTGCCGTCCGTACCGAGCAGACCCACAACGCTCGTCACGCCCGCATCCACAAGTTGTGACAGCTTCAGCGGGGGCACCTGATTGGAAAAGCCGCCTTCACCGCCGCCGCCCGTTATGTGCACATGCTGGTCAATATAGCCCGGCGCGGCGACGAGACCCTCGCCGTCTATCGTCTGCTCTATCAGCCTTTCAGGCACGTCTATGTTCGGGGCAATCTCTATTATGTCCCTGCCGCATATCAATATGTCCTGCACGTCCGCCGACTTGTCATACGGCCGAACGTTTTTCAATAAAATCATATCGTTGTTTCCTTTCTGCATATATGCCGTTTCGTTCCGCCACTATTTAATCATACAAATGGCAGTATACGCAATGGTTTTTGTCAATAAATCGACTCCCCCGAATAAAACTCCCGCATATCGTCCAGCCTTATGCAGGCCAGGCGGCCTATGAATTCGGCGTTTTTATCCTGCACGTCAGGATAGGCGGAGCCGCAGTCTATGTCCATGCGATCAGGGCCGTGCCATATGCGCATGGGCGAACCATCCTGATAATGATGGCTGGTGGTATGACCGAATATCATTGTGTATTCGCCGCTAAGCGGCGCCTCTCCGGACTGCCTGTCCCATACGGAAAAGTATTTTTCGCCAAGCTGCGGCCGCTTTGCAAGGTAGAAAAGCTCCTTCGGCATGGCGTGGACAAGCTTATATCGCCTGCCGTTCACGGTTATGTCCAGCTCCGTCGGCAGCGCGTCTATCCAATCAAAAAGGGATTCCCGCTCCGCTTCGCTCAGCTTTTTTATGTCCCTGTGCGTAACGTCCCCGCCGTTTCTGTACCAATGCTCGCGCCGCTGCTCCTGCGTCCTGTCCGCCGGGTCGTAGCCCGCGCGCAGCAGGCACAGCATCATGTATTCATGATTGCCCAGTATCATGCGCATGTTCTTCGCCGCCCTTATGCGCTGCAAAAGCTCCACGCCGTGTTCCCCGCGGTCTATAACGTCCCCCAGTATATAAAGCGTATCCTCATCCGTCAGCTTAATCTGTTCCATTACTGCGTCAAACCGGCGCTTGCTGCCGTGTATATCGCTCATAACGTATATCATGCCCGTAAATTCCTCCGTTGCCATGCCTGTAATTTTAGCAAAGCGCGGCATCGTTTGCAAGCTGTCGCAGGAGGGCTGTTTTATGGTATAATCATATCTGCCTTTTGGCAAAACGAGAATAATGCGAGGTTTAATTATAATGAACGATAAAGAAGCGCGAGAGATACGCCGCCGGTTCAAGCCGGATAAAACATGGATAAACGCCGTGCACGGCTGCTACGTTAATGAATCAAAGAAGGTTATAAGCACCTTCCGTGAAAGCGTTCAGACAATGGTGCAGGATGAATCGGAACGGTTCCTTGCCCTGCTGAAGAAGCCTATTTCCGGCACGATAGGCCGCAGCCTTATCAACCTTGAATTCAGCGCGCGGCAGGTCATGGAAAGCGAGGAGCATAAGCTGCTCATGGCCATGCGCGCATGCGGCCTTGAAAACGAGGAACTGCTTGCCGCTTTCTACGACCGCGTGGCGCAGACGCTGAACATAGACGGCGGCTATATAATACTGCTCGTACACGACACTTACTCCGTCCCCTACCGAAGCAGCGACGGCCATGCGCAGCACGATGCATCAGACGAGGAATTCAGCTACTTCATTTGCAGCATATGCCCCGTTAAGCAGACCCAGCCCGTATTGAGCTATCAGCTTGCGGAAAACTGCTTCAACGCGCTCAACAACGGCTTTGCCGTTTCCGCGCCGCAGCTGGGCTTCATGTTCCCCGCGTTCGATAACCGCGCCGCAAACATATACGCAACGCTTTATTACACCAAGAGCACAGCCGATAACCATCCGGAGTTCACCACGGCCGTTTTCGGTATAGAGCCGCCCATGCCCGCAGCATCGCAAAAGGAGGTTTTCAGCGAAATACTTTCGGAAGCGCTGGCGGAAGAATGCCGCATAGAAACCGTGCAGTCCGTGCAGGAGCATATAGGCCAAATAATGGAAATGCATAAGGAAAACCATGTTGAGGAGCCGCTCGCCCTATCCAAAAACGAGCTTGGCGCGGTGCTTGGACAATGCGGCGTATCGGCGGAGCGCGTGCAGGCGTTCTCCGATGCGTTCGATGCGCACTTCGGCACGGACGCGGCCCTTCCGCCCGTGAACATGATAGACAAAAAGCAATTCGTCATAACCACGCCGGAGGTCACCGTGAAGGTTGACCCGGAGCGCAGCGACATGATAGAGCTGCGCAAAATAGACGGTCTGAAATACATTCTCATCCCCGCGGACGACGTTGTTGAGGTAAACGGCGTAAAGGTGCAGTTTGGGGAGAAATAACGGCAGATCACAAAAAGTCCGGCTTACGTCGGGCTTTTCATATATTCCACGGCGAATATTACCCCGCGTTGCTTGCAGTAAAGCTCAGTGTTGTGCGGCAGACGGTCTCAAAATGGGAGCAAGGTTTATCGGTGCCCGATAAAGCAAACCTCCGCACAGCATAAACCGTGCGGAGGTTTTATATTATAATATTTGCTCTATTATTCGCTGTGTGCTTTTGGGCAGCAGCGCAAACGCCCGCTCTTTATCGCCGGATGCAAGCAAGCTGCGCACATTTGACGCGCTCACCGCGCAGCCGTTTATCGTGAGTCTTTCTGTTTCGCGGCATTCTATGCCGTGCTTTGGCAGCGTATCCATCAGCACGCGGTTGTATTCGTTCGTCACGGCGCTGAAAGGCTCGCTGCCTATAAAGCGGCGGCTTACGGAAAGCGCGGCGGCGATTTTTATGAACACATTCGCGTCAAGCGCCGCCTGCACCGCCGTTGCGTCCTCCGTCCGTTTAAGGAAGTAGGACGGAAATACCGCGCGCGACACCATGTAAAGCCCCGTTGAATGCACTATTGCCCCGCGTATGTCCTTCACGCCTTCGCGCACCATTCTAAGCCTGTCCTCAAACGAAAATTCTGACGCATCCTCCCGCACCACGAATATATGCACGCTGTCGCAGCTCTCCGCCGCCCTTTGGGCAAGGTATCTGTGCCCGAGCGTAAACGGGTTGGCGTTCATAACTATCGCGCCCTGCACGCCGCTGCCGCGCTCAAGTGCGGCTATATAGCCGCCGAACCCGCCGCGCCTGTTTTCCATCAGCACCGCCGCATCGCCCGCGCGCGCGACCTCATAAAAACCTATGCCCGCGAATATGGGCGCGTTTTTCGCCTTTGTGCATATAAAAACATGGCTTATGCCGCGCATGAACTGATATTCAAGCATGGCGGACACCAGCGTGGAAAGCATATCCTCCCCGCGGCAGCTTTCATCCACCGCAATGCACCTTAGGCTGCATCCGCGGCAGTTGCCGCAGGCAACGAGCTTCCCTTCGCCGTTCACAATGCCAAACACCGCATCCGCCTGTTCCTCCCGCAGTATGCCGCTGCGCTCAAGCAGCGCGTCCCGCTCCGCCATAAGGCGCGCGGAGGAATCTATCCGCACCGCGTCCATTTTATTCAAACCTGTATGGCTTTATCTGCCGCACAACGTCCAGTATACTGCCGTCCCGCGCCTCAAGCACGGCAACCACCTTATCCTCCCATTCGAGCGGCTCCGGCGTGCCGACTATTGAATACGCAAGCTCCTTCAGCTTTTCTATCGTTGTGTGCTCTATGCCCGCCGCGTCAAGCCACGCGGTAATGTCCGGCCTACTTGGGTTCACGGCAATGCCATGGTCCGTCACAACAACGTCCACGCACTCGCCCGGCGTTGTTACGGTAACAACGTGCTCGCATATCGTGGCCATGCGCCCGCGCATTAGCGGCGTAACTATTATGCAGCATTTTGCGCCCGCCGCCGCGTCCGGATGCCCGCCCGGCGCTCCGCGCAGCACACCGTCCGATCCCGTAAGCACGTTCACGTTAAAGTCCGTGTCCACCTCAAGCGCGGCCAGTATAACAAAGTCAAGCTGGTTCACAAACGCGCCCTTATTGGCGGGGTTAGCATACTGCGATGCGGATATTTCAAAATGCCGCGCGTTTTCCCCGGCCGATTTCACGGCGACCTGGTCAAAATCCTGCGTATCTATTATTGCGTTAACAAGGCCGCTTTCAAGCAGCGTTACCGTGGGCGCGGATATTCCGCCCAGCGCCCAGCGCATGGTTATGTTCTTTGCTTTCATCTTAGGCTCAAGGTAGCGGTTTACCGCAAGCGACGGCCCGCCCGCGCCCGTTTGGAACGTGAACCCGTCCGCAAAATACGGCGTTGCGGCCATAACGTCCGCGCAGCGCGCAGCCATTGTCAGCTCCCGCACGTCGTTCGTCATGCGGGCGGCCTTGGCGGCTATCTTCGCCGGGTCGCCTATCGCATCCACGCAAACGACATAGTCCACGTCTATTCCCTGTATGCTCGCGGGCAGGTTGGGGCTCGGCACGAGCGTATCGGTTATTATAACAACATTATCGGCGTATTTCGCATCCGCCATTGCATAGGACAGCACGCCGCAGTCGCTCTTCCCGCCAACGGCGCGGGCGTTGCCGAATTCGTCCGCGGTCGGCGCGCCTATGAAGGCAATGTCTATATGCACGTCGCCTTCCTCTATTGCCCTTACCCTGCCGCCGTGGGAACGTATTACGGCGGGCGTTTTCAGCTTGCCGGCCGATACAACCTCGCCAAGTCTGCCGCGTATGCCGCTGGTCTGTATGCCGGTAACTATGCCTTCCTCTATCATGTCGGCTATGGCGTCGTGCGCTGTGCCAAGGCTTGATGCCGCAATGGTAACGTCCTTTATGCCCATCGCCTTTATTTCCTTCATCACCATGGATGCAACGTAGTCGCCGTCTCTGAAATGATGATGGAAGGATACCGTCATGCCATCCTTCATGCCGCATTTTTCTATCGCCTCGCGTATGCTGCCGACCAGCTTGCTGCCCTGTGGCTTTTCGCATATGCGCGCCCTTACGCCGCATTTGGTGTAGGTTTCGCCGTCGCGGTATCCCGCGCCCATATATACGCCGTGCCTGCCTATAAGCTCATCGGGAATATCCCTGCCAACCTTGTTTATCATGCTTACAGTTCCCCCTTATACATTCCGCATGCCTTGGCCAGCGCTATTGTGCGCTCCGCCCCGGGCAGGAATGCAATGTCTATCATCTTTCCGTCAACCGTGAATACGCCAACGCCCTTTGCCGCGTTTTCCCTTACCGCGCGCACTATCTTTTCCGCCGCTGTTATCTCCTTTTCGCTCGGGGCGTATATTTCATGCACGGCGGCTATCTGCCGCGGATTGACGAGCGATTTGCCGTCGAAACCCATCTGTTTATCCAGCAGCACCTCCGCGCGGAAGCCCTCTTCATCGTTAAGATCGGTAAATACCGTATCGAAGCACTGCACGCCCGCCGCGCGCGCCGCCAGCACAACAAGCCCGCGCGCCGTGTTCAGCTCAACGCCCCCGCGCACGGGCGAAACCTGCATCGTGCGCCTTAAATCCCCGCCCGATATGGCTATGCCGAACATGCGCTCAGACGCCGCGGCTATCTCCTGCGCATTGAGTATCCCCTTTGGACTTTCCAGCGCCGCCATCAGCAGCGTTCTGCCCTTTTCCTTACGGAATTCCTCCTCCGCCGCTTCAACGGCCTTTTCAACGGCAATAACGTCTCCCGCGCTTTCGCATTTGGCTATGCGCACGCCGTCCGCCCCCGCCGCCACGCACACGCGCACATCCTCTCGCCAATGCGGCGTATCCAGCCCGTTTATGCGCACTATCACTTCCGTATCGCCGTAATCAACGGTTTTCAGCGCATGATAAAGCGAAAACCGCGCCGCGTCCTTCTGGTTTTCCGCAACCGCGTCCTCAAGGTCCAGCATTAAACTGTCTGCCCCGTAAATGAGCGGATCTTTTATAAGCCCAGGCTTCTGCGCGCTGAGGAATATCATGGTGCGCCTTAATCTGAATCTTTCCGGCTTCTTTCTCGGTATCATGCTCACATTTCCTCCCATGGTATGCCCGCCTCAATGCCCGCGCTCCTGTATGCCGCGCATTCCACGCGCGCACGCAGCGTGCATTCAAGCGCGCCGCGATCGTTCACGTCCACCTCCGCGTTCTCTATGCCAAGTTTGCTCAGCGTATCCAGCACGCTTTGCTTTATCGCCCGGCCGTATTGATTCTGCACGGTGCTTTGAATGTGCAGCACTATGCCGTCTTTGCCCGGCGCAATGCTTATCTGCGCATCGCTTGATTCAAGCGTGCCCGCCATTGCCCTGTTTATCAGTTGCATATGCTTTCCCTCCGCATACATATCTTTGACAATAGTATACCAGCAGTTGACTTTAACCAAAATCTAAACTATACTAACAAATATATAAGTTTAACATTATAGGAGTGCAGCTTATGAACATAAATCAGGCCAAATACATACTTGCCATATTGAACGAGGGCAGCTTTTCCGCCGCGGCAAACAAGCTTTTTCTTTCCCAGTCCGCATTGAGCCAAACCGTGCACGCCGTAGAACAGAGCATAGGCGGCAAGGTGTTTGAAAAGCGTAACAATAAGCTTACGCTCACCTATTCGGGCGAGCTTTATATTGAGGCGGCGAAGCGGATAATCCAAATTGAGGACGAGCTTTCGCGCGAGCTGCACAGCGTTAAAAACGAATGCGGCGGGGTTCTTCGCTTTGGCATACCCGCGCAGCAGAGTATGACGATGCTGCCGCGCATACTGAGCCGTTTCTGCCCGATGTATCCAAAGGTGGATATCGCACTTACGGAGCAGGGTTCCAATATGCTCACCGCCATGGCAGCGCGGCAGGAGATAGACATTGCCGTCGCCCGCACGGAGCAGAACAATGCACAGCTTGAATACCGCGTGCTGCAGAACGAAAAAATGTGCATAATAGCCGGCCTCGGCACGAATATATATTCAAAATATAAAAACGGGCAAAGCATAAGCGCAGCGGACGCGGTCAACGACCGCTTTGTTTACCTTAAATCCGGCCATAATGCCCGCGCCGTGCAGGATATGCTATGTATCCGCCTTGGCGTTGAGTTTCCGTGCTTTATAGAAACCGATTCGTTTGAAACCGCCCGGCGCATTGCGGCGGACTGTGCCTGCGCCATGATCGCGCCGTATTCAATGGCCGTAACCGATGCGGACGCGCTGCACGGGGCGAAGGTATTCCCGCTTACCGATGAAATAAACGTGCTGAACACCTGCCTTGTATACAGCAAAAACCTGCACCTGAAGAAGTACATGCTGGACTTTATAGAACAAATAGAGGCGCTGTATGCCGAAAGCGGGCTTGAATAATGAACGCGGCGCTGTTTGAAGGGGCAGAAGTGCAGCTTGGCGCAATGCTTGCCGCGCGGGAAGCGCGCATGGCGGCGCAGCACGGCCTTATAAAAAAGCATAACCTGCCCGTGGTTTCGTTCACGCTTAATATTCCCGGCCCCGTGAAGCGGTTTGCGCTTGCGGATATGCTGTTCGACAGTGGAGTAGACATGATAAACCGCGCGCTGCTCTCCCGCGGAATTGCGATAGCGGATGGCATCACCCGCCGCTGCGAAACCGGCTGCGAATACATTGCCGCAATAGACGGCGATGCATACCGCGCCAAGGCCGCATTGACCGCGCTTGAGGAAAGCTTCCCCGCGGCACGGCTGTTCGACATGGACGTTATAACAAATGAGTTTGAGCACGTCTCCCGCGCGGACATAGGCATGCAGCCGCGCCGGTGCTTTTTATGCAGCGCACCCGCGGCGGAATGCGCGCGCAGCCGCCGCCATACGCTTGATGAATTGACAAATCATGTGCATATGCTCCTTTGGCAATGGTACGCAGATGCTCAGGCGGAGCGCATAGGCCGCACGGCTCAGCGAGCAATGCTTTACGAGCTTGCCGCCACGCCAAAGCCCGGCCTTGTGGACCGGCGCAACAACGGAGCGCACACGGACATGGACTTCTATACTTTTATAGACAGCGCATGCATCACCGCGCCGTATTTTGCCCAATGCGCGCGCGAAGGGTTAAACGGCCCTGCCGACGGCGCAGCGCTGTTTGCGCGGCTTAAAATGCACGGGCTGAAAGCCGAAGGCGACATGCTTGCCGCAACGGGCGGCGTAAACACGCATAAGGGCGAAATATTCTCGCTTGGGCTTATTTCCGCCGCATGGGCGCGGCTGATACACAGCGGCGTGCCCGTAACCGCGGGCAGCATATGCAAAACCGCAGCCGATATATTCTCCTCCGCCGCTCCCGATGCGCACGGTCTCAGCGGGGCGCGGCTGTCAGCACACGGCGGCTTTGCGTTGGCGCTTAATACCGCGCTGCCTATACTGCGGCGCGAAGCACAAAACGGCATGGATACCGCAGCCTGTGCCGCGCTTACGGCGCTGATGGCGCAAAACGAGGACACAAACATAGTCCGCCGCGCGGGAGAAGCCGGGCTTGAATATGTAAAACGGCTCTGCACCGATGCCGACGCAGCCGATGCGGACGCGCTTATGCGCATGGACGACGAGCTTATCCGCCGCAACATAAGCCCAGGCGGCAGCGCGGATCTGCTTGCGGCGGCGCTTATGCTTTACTTTGCAGAAAATGATTTATAAGTGAAACATCCTCCGTACCATATTCGGCGCGGAGGATGCTTATTTTATGCTTTATTTACTTGTCGCCCTGGCAATATACCACATTGCCGTCAACAATGGTTCTGTAAACGGTTGCGGTGATGTCCGTAACGGGGTTGCCGTTCCATATTACCACGTCCGCGTCCTTTCCCGCCTCAAGGCTGCCTACGCGGTCGCCAATGCCGGTATATGTGGCGGAATAGATTGTTATAGCCTTCCATGCTTCCTCCTCCGGCAATCCGTGGCGCACGGCAAGGCCCGCGCAAAGGGGCAGCGCCTCTATCGTAATAACAGGATCGTCCGTTATTATGGCAAAGGGTACGCCCGCCTTATGCAGTATTGCAGGTGTTTCGAAGGAGCGGTTCATAACCTCGTGCTTAGTTGGCGTGCCGCCGGAGGTGGGGCCTACAAACGCGGGATAGCCTTCTTCGGCAAGTATGTCCGCAATGAGCGCGCCGTCCGTGCAATGATCTATCGTCATGCGCAGATTGAACTCCTTTGCTATGCGTATGGCGGTGAATATATCGTCCGCGCGGTGTGCATGCGCCTTCATGGGTATTTCGCGCCTGAGCACGGGTATAAGCGCCTCGTACTTCATATCGAACGCCGGCTCCTTGCCCGCTTCCTTAGCCTCCATATAATTGCGCGCCTTATAGAGTATTTCGCGCAGCATGGACGCTATTGCCATGCGGGTCATGGGCGCCTTTTTGAACTCCGTGCCGTATACGCGCTTGGCATTCTCGCCAAAGGCAATTTTCATTGCCGCAGGGTTCTTTATTATCATGTCGTCAACCCGCCTGCCAACGAACTTTACGGCCATTGCCGTGCCGCCTATTATGTTCGCGCTGCCGGGCGTGGTAACGCCGCTGGTCACGCCCGCCTTTATGGCGCGCCTGAGCTGCGGATCGTACGGATTGAATGAATCCATTATTCTAAGCTGCGGCGTGAGCGGGTCGTTCTTTTCATTATGGTCGGGCGATATGCCTATTGCGCGCGCGGAATCGCCCGTGTGGCAATGCGCCTCCACTATGCCGGGGGTAACAAGGCGGCCTTCTGCGTCTATAATTTCGGCGTCCTCGGGCGCGTCCACCTTAACGCCTATGCCGGCTATCTTGCCGCCGTCTATAAGTATTTCGCCGTTGGCGATGTCCTCGCCCGCCATGGGGCGTATGTGTGCGTTTTTAATGAGCAGCATTGGGTTTCCTCCTTGGGTGAATTGTTATATGTAGTTTACCATTTTCCGGCAATAATACACAAGTTTTTTATCATTTAATTGACATTCACGCTTTTAAATTGCTATAATATAAAAAATATCTTCCGCAGCTTTGTATTATTAAGGATTTATACCGCGTTACAGCTTATATTGATACAAAGCTGAACTACTTGATTTACAGATAGTGTAAACGTAAAAAATAAAATGGGAGAAGCGCACATGGATTTAATCGACCGGATCAATGCCAACTACAACAACCTTTCGCGGGTTCACAAGCGCATAGTGGATTACATTACCGATAATCCGGACCGCGCGTGTTTTCAATCACTCAAGGATTTCAGCGACAGCGTGAGCGCCTCGCCCGTTACCGTGCTGCGCTGCCTTGACAAGCTGGGTATAAATGGTTTCCTTGATTTGAAAAAGGAGCTTAGGGCATATACGCGGCAGAGCGTGTATCCCGGCAAGCGCCTTGCATCGGCCCTGAGCGGGCTGAACAGCACCAGCGATATTGTTCACCGCGTGGTGCAGGCGGATCTTGACAATATCACGAATACGTTTGAAAATCTCAGCTCGCGCGACATGTACCGCGCATGCGATATATTAAGGAACTGCGGGCGGGTGCATTTGGTTGCGCAGGGCGTGAGCAAAACGCTGCTGCCGTTTTTGCAGAACCGGCTCAGTTCGCTGAATATAGACGTGCAGATATTCGATGTGGACAGCACCATTTTCCTTACCAACATGCTTTCCGGCATCCGCACGAACGATGCTTTCTTCATGCTGTCCTTCCCCCGCCTTGACAACAGCCGCATGCCCTTCCTTGCGGAGCAGCTTGTTAAGCACAATATCCCGATAGTGTGCATAGCGGAAAACCCTGCATCGGCCGTTGCGCGGCACGCCACCGTAACGCTTATATGCCAGGCCGATACGCCGATATATTACAATTCCTATTCCGCGCCCATGGTAATGGCAAACGCGCTCGTATCGCTCATGGCAGGGCAGATGAAGGACGATGTGCAGGCATTTCAGACGCAGATTGAGAACCTGCGCAGCGAATATACAGCGTATTCAAAAATGCATGACGGGAATGAATCCTCCACCCAGGCTGATGCAAACGAGGAGGCGCCTAAGCTTATGGAGGAACGGCCCAAGCGCAAGCGCGGCCGCCCGCGCAAGGTTGCGCCCGCTCCCGCGCATCCCGCTGCGAATGCTGATGACGAAGGCGCGGCAAACTGATGTCCATTACAAAGAAGTAAACCAAACAATTCATTTTCATTATACGGAAAGAGCGGCCCAATGAGCCGCTCTTTCCGTATATCTTGCAATTATCTCCACTCGGCGTAGATTTTATCCGGCCGGGACCACTTGTACTCCACAAACGGGTTTTCGCGTATGTTGCCCTTGCGCACCCAGAAGCGGCGCTCGGTAGCATCGATTATGAAGCAGGCAAGCGTTGCGCATTGCTCTATTTCCTTATCGCGGCTGTTTCGCTGGTTAAGCACGGATTCGGGCGCGCCGAAAGTGCAGTTGAGCACGGATATCATGTCCGCTATGCCTATCTTTTCCTTGCCGCCGAGCAGGCGCTTTATGGTATTGTAGCGGTTCACGCTGCTGCCCTTGCGCCCGTAAAGCAAATGCCCCTGGGAAAGGAAATGGTTAGTGTGATACGTCAGGCCGTTTTCGGGATAGAGTATCTGCGCGCCGTTGGCGCCGGCCTCTATGCACATCATGTCCCCGTGCAGATTGCCGTTGGACACAAGAAAGTTCATTGGCGCCATGTGGCGGATGGAGAACAATATGTCTAGGCATTCCGCCCAGTTGCCGGTGCTTATAAACTTGCGGCGCACTATCGCGCTCGGCACGCCTATGGGGTCGGTCTCAATTTCGCGCGGCAGGCTGTTTATTGCCAGTCCAACGCCCGCCTGGTTCATGCCGTAGCGCGCAAGCTGGCCCGCTTCCGTAAGGCAGAAGCAGTCCGGCCCGTTGTCCTGCAATATCTCCAGCACAACGCCGTGCTCCTCCGCCCAGTAATACATGTCCCAGTTCTGCGCGGTTAGCACATGGCCATTTGTGGTGCGCTCGGGCAATGCGCCTATGCAGGAACATTCCTCCGCGTCCTTATGGAGCCTGTCGTCGTGCGATCCTTCAAAGCGCAGCAGCTCGCTGCGGCAGTTGATGGCAAGTATTTCGTCAAATGAACGGCCGCAGCCTTCCGCTATGCCGTGCATCTCCTCCATCAGTTCCGGCGCAAACGCCTCTATGGCGGGTATGAACTTGGCCGCCATTTGTATTGCGTAATCCCATGAAAGGTTGGGCTTGTTGTTAAAATAGCGCTCGTAGTCGCCTATCGTGCAATCTATAAGCTCGCGGCATTCCCGCCCGTATGTTACGCCGCGCTCATGCGGCGTGCCGGAAAGGACTACCTTCTTAAACGTGTTCACTATATGTATACCTCCACAAAATCATCTGTCGCACAGATGGCACGCCACAAAGTGGCCGGGTTCTATTTCCCTCAGCTCCGGCTGTTCCGCGGTGCATCTTTCCATGCACTGCGCGCAGCGGCCCGCAAAGCGGCAGCCCGGCGCGGGGTTTACGGGGCTTGGCACATCGCCTTCCAGCAATATGCGCTCCGTCTTAACGTCAAGCCTGGGGATAGGCACGGCGGAAAGCAGCGCCTTGGTATACGGATGCACGGGGTTTTTGAACAGCTGTTTGCAGTCCGCAAGTTCAACCATGCGCCCAAGGTACATTACCGCTATGCGGTCGGAAATATGTTTAACAACGCTCAGGTTATGGGATATGAACAGATACGTCAGTCCCCTGTCCTTTTGCAGCTGCTGCATAAGATTGAGCACCTGCGCCTGAATGGACACGTCCAGCGCCGATACCGGCTCATCCAGCACAAGGAACTCCGGATTGAGCGCAAGCGCCCTTGCTATGCCCACGCGCTGGCGGCGGCCGCCGTCAAGCTCGTGCGGATAGGCATTGACCAGCCTTTCGGCAAGGCCAACCGTCTCCATCAGTTCATATACCCGTTCTTCATATTCCTTTTTGCTCTTGCAGACCTTCTGTATCACCAGCGGCTCGCCAATGCTTTCAAAAACACTCTTCCTGCCGTCCAGCGATGAATACGGATCCTGGAACACTATCTGCATCTTCTGTCTCAGCGCGCGCAGCTCCTGCTTATTAAGCTTTGTCACATCAACGCCGTTCAGCAGCACCTCGCCGCCGGTGGGTTCGTGCAGACGCAGTATGGCGCGGCCTATGGTGGATTTTCCGCAGCCGGATTCGCCCACAAGTCCCAGCGTTTCGCCCCGCTCAATATCAAAGCTTACGTCGTCCACGGCATGCAGCAGACCGTTCTTGGTGTTGAAATACTTTTTAAGGTGTTTTACTTCCAGCAGCTTATCAGGCATTTTCGTTACCTCCGCCGTTTATCAAATGGCACGCCACAAAGTGGCCCGGTTCGATCTCCACGTTCTCCGGATGCTCCTGCCGGCAGCGCTCGGTTGCGTAAGGGCAGCGCGGGTTGAAGCGGCACCCCTGCGGCAGATCAGTAGGATCGGGCGTAAGGCCGTTTATGGGTATAAGCTCGTTCTGCTCGGTGAATATATCCGGTATGCAGGCAAAAAGGCCCTTTGTATACGGATGCGCGGTGGAGTTGAATATATGCTCCCGCGTGCCGTACTCAACAACCTCGCCCGCGTACATTATGGCAACATAGTCGCAAATTTCCGCCACTATGCCAAGGTCGTGCGTTATCATTACCATCGCGGTTTGATACTGCGCCTTCAGCTTTTTCATCAGCTCCAGCACCTGCGCCTGAATGGTAACGTCAAGCGCGGTAGTAGGCTCGTCCGCTATAAGGAAGCGCGGGTTGCACGCCAGCGCCATTGCAATTACCACGCGCTGCTTCATGCCGCCGGAAAACTGGTGCGGATAATCGCTGCCGCGCTCCGGCCTTATGCCAACAAGCTCCAGCATGTCGCACGCCTTCTTGTGCGCCTCTGCGCGGCTGCCGCCGTCATGCAGGCGTATAACCTCAGCTATCTGGTCCGCAACCGTCATAACGGGGTTAAGGCTCGTCATGGGGTCCTGGAATATCATGGCGATTTCCTTGCCGCGTATTTTGCGCATTTCCTTTTCGCTTACCTTCAAAAGGTCCTGCCCGTCGAAGAATATTTCGCCCGATACTACCCGTGCCGGGGGTGTTGGAAGTATGCGCATTATGGACTTTACGGTCGTTGTTTTGCCCGCGCCCGTTTCGCCCACAAGGCCCAGCGTTTCGCCGTTGCCAAGCGAGAGATTAAGGTTTTCCACGGCGTGCACCGTGGCGTCATAGGACTGATAGTGAACAGTAAGGTTCTTTATTTCCAAAAGCTTTTCGTTCGCCATTGCGTTTCCCTCCTTAGTCCTTCAGCTTCGGGTCAAGCGCATCGCGCAGTCCGTCGCCAACAAGGTTCATGCTGAACACCGCCGCCATAATGGCAAGACCCGGGAATATGCACACATGCGGCGCATCGCGCAGGAAGTCGCGGCCGGTGGAAAGCATGCTGCCCCATTCCGCCGTGGGCGGCACTATGCCAAGGCCAAGGAAGCTCATGCTGGCGCAGGAAAGTATCGCCGCGCCTATCCTAAGCGTTGCCTGCACGATAAGCGGGGCAAGGCAGTTGGGCAGAATATGCCGCGTTATCAGGAAAAAGTCGTTTGCGCCCGCCGCGCGGGAGGCTTCAACAAAGTCCTGATCCCTAAGGGAAAGTATGCTCGCCCTGACTATGCGGCAGTAGCCCGGTATGCTCGATACGCCGATTGCTATCATAACGTTCTGCAAGCCCGAGCCCAGCGCCGCAACGATTGATATGTTCAAAAGTATTGTCGGGATGGACAGCAAAACGTCCATGCAGCGCATTATTATATTGTCTATCGTGCCGCCGTAATAGCCCGCTATCGCGCCCAGCGTAACGCCGCCGATGAGCGATATGCATATTGCAATAAGGCCAACGGACATGGATATGCGCGCGCCGTAAATTATGCGGCTGAGTATATCCCTGCCAAGCTCATCCGTGCCGAACCAATGGTCTGCACTTGGGCCCTGCAAACGGTTGCGCGGGTCCTGCGCATTGGGTTCATACGGCGAAATTATCGGCGCAAGCACAGCGCACAGCACCAGCATTATAACAATGCAAAGGCCAACTACCGCGCGGCCGTTTTTACTGAAGCGACGCCATGTTTCCTGCAGTTTGCTATGCTTCTTGGGTACGTTTGGTTTGGTTGAAATCGCGCTCATCCTTGCACCCCCTTATTTATATTGCGACCGCACGCGCGGATCGACATATGCATACAGTATATCCACCACCAAGTTGACAAGGCAGAATGAAAGCGCTATCACAAGCACGCCGCCCTGAACAACGGGATAGTTTCTGGACTTTATGGCATCCACCATCATTTTGCCAACGCCGGGTATGGCAAATATGGATTCGATAAGCACCGCGCCGCCAAGGAGCAGGCCGAACTGCATACCGATAGTGGTTATTACGGGGATAAGCGCATTCTTGAGCGCATGCACCGTCACCACCTTAAATTCGCTAAGGCCCTTAGCGCGGGCGGTGGAAATATAATCCTGCCTTATTACTTCCAGCATGCCGGAGCGCGTCATTCTTGCTATGCTTGCGGCGCTGTTAACGCCCAGCGCTATGCCCGGCAGAATAACGCAGGAGAAGGAATCAAAGCCCGATGCAGGCAGCCATTTCAACTTTACGCAGAAAAGCAGCATCAGCAGCAGTCCGCACCAGAACGACGGCATTGATATGCCAATCATGGAGATGCTCATAACAATATTATCTATAATTGAATACTGCCTTATTGCGGACACGATGCCGAACGTAAGCCCGAACACCACCGCGAAAACGACAGCAAAGCTTGCAAGTTTAACGGTATTGGGGAAGGTTTGCGCTATGCGCGTGGCAACGTTCTGGCGGGTGGAATAGCAAATGCCCATATCGCCGCGCAGAAGGCGCACAACATAATTAAAAAAGCGTTCAAAATAGCCGCCGTTAAGGCCCAGCTCCTCACGCAGAGCCTCGCGTGCCTCCGGCGTTGCATTATCGCCAAGCAATGAGTCCACCGGATCGCCCGGCGTGATATACATAAGCGAAAAAACCAGCAGTGTAACGCCAAGAAGCACGGGAATAAGCATGAGCAAACGCCTTGCAATATATTTAAGCATGGTATTGCCTCCTAATGTAATATTCACCGGCTGCAGCGCCTGCGTGGAGCAAACGCTGCTGCCGGGTGTTAAAGGGGAAGAACCTTATAATCAGTCTTCGTTGACGAAGTAAAGCTCGGAGTAGTACTCCATGTCATAGGGCAGAACCTTCAGGCCGCGCACATTGGAACGCACGCCGTATACGGGCCAGGGGTGGCAGATATAAATCATGGGGCACAGGTCGTGTATCATGGCCTCGGCCTCGGACACCAGCTTGTTGCGCTCTTCGGCGTCAAGGGTGGTAACTATCTTGTCCAGTATGGCGTCCACATCGGCATCGTTGAGCCAGGTACGGTCCTGACTGCTGCCGCGGGAGCTGCTGTGGAAGAATGCATACAGACCCTCGCCCGCGTCGCACAGCTTCATATCGGTCGAGGCGACACCAACTTCGTACTCACCGGCATTGAGCATGGTGGAAAGTGTACCGCTCTCGGTGGGCTGAAGCACGAGCGTTACGCCAACCTCCGCCCACATGGACTGGAGCATTTCGGCAAACATGTTGTTGGTGGTATTGGCAAGATAGATAAAGGAAACCTCAAAACCGTTTTCATAGCCTTCGGCAGCCAGCATTTCCTTGGCCTTGGCGGGATCGTACTCATATACGGGCAGGTCGTGATTCTTACCCGGGAAGGAGGGAGGAATGGGGCCGTTGGCCTTTTCGCTGTTCTTTTCGCCGTATATGGTTTCGCGAATAAGCTCGGTATCGGTCGCATGGTACAGGGCCTTACGAACATTTACGTTGTTAAGGGGCTCAACGGAGGTGTTGAAGCAGATATAGCGCAGCGTGTTCTGGGCTCTGCCGAGCACATACATGTCGCTGCTTTCCTCAACGCGGTCTATATCAGTGGTCTGGAGACGGCACAAATCTATATCGCCGGTCTCAAGATTGATGGTACGGGAGGTGCCTTCGGTCATTATCTTCAGCACAACGGTCCTAAGCTTGGCGGGTTCGCCCCAGTAGTTTTCGTTGCGCTCAAGGGTGATGCTTTCGCCGGCGGTTCAATCGGCAACCATGTACGGGCCGGTACCTACGGGCGCGCGGCCGTGGGCATCCTCACCCATTTCGTTGATGGCCTTTTCGTTCACTATGCACATAACGGCCTGGCAAAGCTGAGCCTCAAGGAATGCATAGGGCTTGGTGGTCTTTATTTTCACGGTGTAATCGTCAACCGCTTCCACGCCGCTCAGATCAATGTAGGTCAGGGCGCTGGCGCCGGTGGTGGTGTCCGCAAGGCGATTGATGGAATACACAACGTCCTTGGCGGTGAAGTGCTCGCCATTGGTAAAGTTCACATCGTCGCGCAGCTTAAACTGCCAAGTGAGGTCGTCAATGGCTTCCCACTCGGTGGCAAGGTTAGCCTGGGGGATGGCGTTCTCGTCAAACTTGAGCAGAGTGTCGAGCACGTTGCGCATGATTATTTCGTTAACGTTGCTGGATACGCCGCCGGGATTGAGCGTAGCAGGCTCACGGTCAACGGCTATGTTGATGGTATCCTTGTCGGACACGGTCTCGTTGCCGTCGGTCACAAGTTCCGTATTTTGCACGGGAGTGGCTTCCACGTCGGTGGGAGCGTTGGTAGCAGTGGGTTCGTCAGAATTAGCGGGATTCTGCTGTGCGCATCCTGCTGCAAATGCGAATATCATCGCACAAGCGAGGAGCATTGCCAGGTACTTTTTCATGTCATTTCTCCTTATCAGATTACCCTTTTGGGTTTATTGATAATATAACCGCATTCGCATCATTTGTAAAGTACATATATTTTATAACTATGTTTTGTATTTATTATCATCGTTGCAGTCGGTTAAAATTATTCAGGCTGCCAAATTTATTTTTATGCAAAATTCTCCTATTAATTTATGTTAAAATACTTGACTTTTTGCCAAATTTGCTGATATAATCTGCATAAAATCAGTATCATGAAATTTTATCTTGCTATTTGATTTGATTTATTTTGCAAATGCGGCTGAAAGGAGGTCTACCATGAACCTACGCGAACAGCTATATGTGTGCGCAATCGCAAAAACCGGCAGCCTTACCGCGGCGGCCAAAATACTGAATACATCGCAGCCTAATCTGAGCCTGTTCCTAAGCAACCTTGAACGCTCGCTAAACATCAAGCTGTTCGACAGGATAGGCAAGCAATTCCGCCTTACATACGCCGGCGAGCTATACGTTGCCAAGGCGCAGAAGATGATACGCCTTAAGGAGGAATTCGACGCCGAAATTTCCAGCATTGTTGAAAACATCAGCGGGCGGCTGAGAATGGGCTTTCAGTATTTCCGTTCTTCCCGCCTGATACCGCCGCTGGTATCCGCATTTTCGGAAGAATATCCGCATGTTGAGTTCAGCTTTGTGGAGGATACCGTATCGCGGCTTGAATCCATGCTTTCGGACAACACGATAGATATTTTCTTCTGCAACTGCCCAACGAAGAAGTCCGAATATGAGTATCACCCTATATATCGAGACTCCGTGCTGTTCATGACGGGCGTTGACCACCCGATAGCCTCGGCCTATCCCCTGGCCACCACTGCGGACGAAGGCTACCCGTGGATAAGCCTGAAGCTGTTTGAAAACGAGCGCTTTTTCCTCAGCCGCAGCGGCGGCAGCCTGCGCGCGTTTACGGATCAAATACTCGAATCTGCGCACGTTTCGCCAAAGCACATAATTACGCTCGATAAAGTGGAAACCATAATGGAGTTGGTCTCCCGTGGGCAGGGCGTTGGCTTCTGCGCAGACAGTTACCGCAGCTTTGTTTCCCTTTCGCAGCCGCTGCACCTGTTCTCCGTCGGCAATGAGATGAAACGCATAGACTTCTGCGCCGTTAACATGAAGGGCAAGGTTCTCACGCCCTATGCCAAGCGCGCCATAGAAATAGTCAAGGAAATTATGGACGGGCAATTATATTAAATTCAAATTAAACCAAAACAGACCCACCAAGCACGGTGAGTCTGTTTTTATATTGTCGCCTTATTCTTCCAGCAGGTATCCGCTTTCTTTAAGCTTTTGGGCGAAGGAGGAATACGCTGCCCGAGCCGTTTGCTCATCTATGCCGTATTCTTCCGTCAGCGCGGCGATTATTGCCGCTTCGTCGCGCCCAAGCTCAAGCTGTTTCCACAAAAACGCAGCCGTTTCGTTCAGCGTGCGTGCATACGGCGCTTTGCCGCGGGCGCTGCCGCAGGCCACCAGCATTGTTTCGCCGCACACCTCCGTGCGCACTATTCCGGGCAGAATGGTATACTTCATGCGTTGTACATCTCCTTTGCAAGCGTATCGTGGCACAGCCGGGCGGATGCTTCATCTCCGCGATTGACAAGCTGCCACACGGGCACGCTTTGCAGCAGCCTCTCCTCCAGCGCGCAAACCCGCCGCACATCAAGCGGAGTAGACCGCGTGAACAGGAACTGCATGAATAGTTCCGCAACGACTTCCTTTGGCTCAACGCGGCGCATGGCATTTTCCTGCCCCTGTTTAAGCATTATTATGCCGCCAAGCGGGGCGGAGCGCATACTGCCCATGTTCTCCTTGCCGCGCCAGGGCGAAGGATGCACGCTTATGCCTTCATCCGAAAAATCCAGCACGGGTTTATCGCCGTTTATTATGCTTATCTCGCCGCCATATTGGCGTTTCCATTGGATATAATGCGTGGTTTTGCCCGTGCCGCTGAGCGCGGTGAGCAGCCATGCCTGCCCGCGCCATATGAACGCCACGCCATGGAATATGGCCCGCTCAAACGGCAGCAGCGCATCGCACGCGCGGGTACACAGCTCCATGTGTTCCACATACGGCGCGGTGCTGCCCTCCTCATACAGCGGCAGCAGCCGTTCCACCTCCGCCGCGCTCACGCCTACGCTTGCCAGCGGCATATCGCAGCACGCGAACGGCATATACGTGAGCATATATTCATTATGCGCGCAGCTAAGCATCAGCGGCACGCCGCCAAGTCTTACACTAATTTCCATAATACTAAAACACAGCGGAGAGATCATTAGACCCCTCCGCTGATTCTCATTGGGTTAGTCCACTATGTCCTTAAGTATGTTGCCCTGGGGGTCAACGTTCACTATCGTGCCGTCGGGCAGCATTATCTCGCTTATGCCCGGGCCGATGCTGTGAACATGTGTTTCGCCGGAGCGATAAACGGGTACCTGCGTCTCGCCGGGCGTGGGCAAGGGGCTTGCAACATCAGGCATTACAAAGCCAAACTTCTTCATTCTGCTGTCCCCCTTTCTTAACCTTCAAGGCCGACCCACTGGCGGTATACCAGCGTGCGGGTCTCGCCGTACACAACGGTGGTGCCGTCAAGCGCCACATAGTACGGGGTAACATTTAGCGTCATGCCGTCCACAAGGCCGTCCAGCAGCATATTGCAGCTCATCAGCATTGCGCCGTTCACGCTGCCGCCGAAGAGATAGTTCGCGTCGTAACCATCAACGGTCTGGACCGCTTCTTCGCACTTAACAACCTCGCCGTTTATCACGAAGCCGTATTCGGTGCACTCGTTCACGTCTATGGCGGAAATGAACTTGACGGTGTTGGTCATCATCTCGTAGGTGTACTGCGCGCGCAGATACATAGCGTCGCTATTAAGCGTCATATCGGGCGCTTCGGGTACTTCCGGAATTTCGGGAGTTACGGGTACCTCGGGCTGCACGGTTTCGGGCGCAGCGCTCAGCACGGCAACGCTCTCAACGCCTATGGTATTGGTGGTAGCAGCCCTATAGATGCTCACCGCAGAATCGCTGTCAACGCAATTGGAGATCCCTATATCGCCATTGCCAACGCCCTGATAGTAGCAAGTCCTTGCTGCATAGGCGCCGGTAACCTTTATGCCGTCCAGCGTTACCCAATAGGGCTGATAGGACAGCGGGCTTTCAGCGCTCTTATTATAGAAGGTATTCATGTTTACGGTGCGTATGCTTACATAGCCGCCGTAGGAAGAATCGGCTTCTTTTTGCACCGTCCACACACCAGTGGAGTCGACATACATCTCTTCCTTGACCCCGCTGCCATCGGTATAAACAGCCTGAACCTTGTCATATACCTTGCCGCCATCGCTTGCGAAGTTTGTTCCATCAACGGTAAAGCCAACTTCGCTGTACATATTGCGGTCAACAGAACTGGTCAGATACAGGCCAACTACATTCAGGGTGCTGCCGTTTGCGTCAGGTATAGCATTCGGGTCATGCCGCGATACAACATACGCTCTCGGCTTCAGATAAGTTTCACTTACCTCCCAAATGTAGTACGTCTTGCCCTTTACGGGTGTGAAGTTGATGGCGTTTTCGCCCTGCGTAAACGTCTGCACGTTGGCTGCGTCGCAAGCTACGTCCGTAAACGCGCCGCCGTAGAGGAAGCCGGTGGTGACGGCTGCGGTGAGGTTCTCCTTGCTGCCGGTCAGGCGGATGGTGTCGGTATTGTTTAAGCTGCCGCTCCGCACATGGCCGATGTAGTAGCAGGGATAATAGTAGAATATTATCTCATTCGTGCCCGTGCCGATTATGATGGACTTCTGCTTAGGCTCGTTATCCGCAGGCATATAGCCATTGAATTCCTTCTGGGAACCTATCACCTGTGCGCCAAACAGTCCTTCACCTGTTACGTTTGCCGCGGGGTCGATATCCTTGTTGTTGTCGGCCGCATCGACATAACGAACCGTGTACGAATATTTTACCCTATCATAGTACAGGTTCAGCTCAAGGCCTTCTGCCGTAAGCTCGCCGCTGGCATTGCTCTTTTCCGCATTATAGGTAAATCCGGGTATGGTCAGCGGAGTTCCCGTATAGGTTTGGCCTATCTCTCCGTTCAGGTTCGTGCTGCTCTGATACTCTGTATAGCCCTCGCCCGCTATGTTCTGTGTCCAATGCACTATCTGCACGGGCGCGTGATGCTCGTCCTTGGTGTACCAGAACGTAATCACGTTTTCGGCTTCGGTTGCGCTGAGCACAAGGCGCTTCTGGTAAGCATCGGGCGCGTAGCCGCTTATCTGCACGAACTTCTCCGTAATTATAGCGTTGCTGGTTTCAGCAGTCTTTTCCTCATGCAGCACCTTCTCCGTACCCTTTTCAAGATACCTTACGGTGTAGTTGACCTTCGCCTTTGCCACATACACGAACGTAAATTCGTTATTGCCATTGATATCCATGGTCAGGGAGTGGCTGCCGGTATGGGGGAAGTAGCCGCTCTGATAACCTTCGTTCAGTTCGTCTCCGGTTTTGGCTTCGAATGTCAGGGTGGTGCCTGCAAGCGCGCTGCCGGTGGTCTCGTCTGCTATCACGGTGCCGTTTTCAAGCGTATACTTGATAGTATAAGCGACCAGCGTATTGCTGCTCCACTTGGCGTAAAGGTTCAAATCCTTTACAATGGGCATGGAGAAGTCGAACGCCTTTTCAACGCCGTTTTCTTCATAGAACCAGCCAACGAATACATATGAGCCGTTTGGGGGATCTGCGGGCGTGTTCGTTACCGCCGTGCCGTGGGGAACGTGGTAGGTTTCTAAGAATACGCCTTCCTCTATCTTTTCCTTTGTTAGGAAAGTCGTGACCGTGTGGTTCTTGGGCGCCCATTTGGCGTAGACAACAACGACACCCGCGGGCATCTTTGCGGTATCCCAATCAACCTCGGAACCATCGTAGCAGCCCTCGGTGGTATACCATCCAGCGAACTCATAAGCGTTTGCTTCAAGGCCAGCAGGATAAGCAGGCGTAAAGTCTTTACCCTTCAGCGGTGCTTCATACTGAACGTTCTGTTCTTCATCCGTTACAAAGCCATTGTGGTTGAAGAACTCCAGCTTGTAGCTGTTGCGGGTGTAGTAAAGGTAGTTATTCTGCTGCATCTTTACTTTCCCGTCTTTAGGGAGATACGGCTTGGATTCACCCTGCGTGAAGCCTGTAATTGGGTGGAACTCCTCTTTATAAGTCAAATTGGTGTCGCTACTATATTCAAGATCTATCGTCTTATATAGCTTATAGTTCTTCGCATCCGCACCCGTCTCTGGGTATGTGGTATCTCCCGCTTCACCATTTAACGTTTCCACATAGTAGTAGATTTTTGCTCCAGACTCAGAATCGTTTTTTGTAAACGTGATGTTCTCGCCGGGCATAGTGTCAATACTACCGAGATATGGCTGATTATCCCAATGCCCATAGGTTTTAGTATCCTGTGGTACTTTCCACCAAATGGTTTTATCACCATCTTTTATCGGGAAATTACCGTGAATGTCTGCCTGGTACTTTGCGGTGATGGTTTTAACCACCTTATAGCATTCATCGCTATGTGTGTGCAGTAACCACTTATCGCAGTCAAGTTCTCTGAACTTGAGCGTATACGCATTCCGCGTATAGTACACATTCAGCACGGTGGAGCCGTCGCCCTTTACGGTCACGGTTTCGGCCTTAGCTGAGTTATAGGTGAAATGCGCGGCGTCACGACCGGTAAAGTTCTCATTCTGATAATCGTTGCTGCTCTTCTGCGTGCCGGGGGCAACGTTAGCGGGCTTAATACTTCCTGCATAGCTGTAGCCGTCATCGTTGGCATTCTCGTACCAGAATACGACAGTAAAGCCGGACTCGCCGGGTGTCCACTTCGCCTTATATGTGGTGTTTTCTGCCGGAACGGTTGTGGGCACAGTGGGCTCCCATCCGTTAAACGTATAACCGGGCTTAGTGGGATTTTCAACCTTTACGGACGCGCCATAGCGGGCATAGATAGGTTCTACGCCGTAGCCGCCGTCAAGGTTAAAGCTCATCATGTAGTAATTGCGGTCGTAATATATCTCGACCACGGTGCTGCCGTCCGCCGCAACCTTGGCTTTGGTATTATACAGCAGTGCTGCAAAGCCGGGATATGCTTTGGCAAGATCGCCGCCTACTTCACTCTCGGTGAAGCCGTCAACGTGTTCCGTTTTGTCCAACGTATAGTTGTTGTCCGCAACGTTCTGCAAATAGTGGTTAACAGTAAAGCCTACGTTCGCCGGATGGTAGGTTACTGTATAAGTCTTGTTCTCGGTTATGTTGTTAACGGAAACATTAACGGTTGCTGGGTCAGGCTCGTAGCCCACAACCGTCGGGCTCGTTACTGTCTGTTCGAGATTGCTGCCTTCTGCCAGAGTAGCAGTCCACGAAGGTGCGGCCTGCTTACCATTCTCGAAAACGTAGTTGATGATAACGGTATGTTGTCCATCCGCTATCGCCAGCGCCGCTATCAGCGAAGACAGCATGAGTACCGCCAGAACCACCGACAGCACTCGTTTGGTTTTGTTCATGCAATTCCCTCCTCCTTATTAAGTTCTTCTGTGTTTTTTCCCCGCTTAACCGAATACGCCGCGCCCGCTGTGCAAGCCCCCTCCCGCCGGCACGGAAAATAAAGGCTCCGGCATAAGCCCGAGCCACTTGACCAACTTGTCAGCCGCTCAATGTTCGCAACGCACCCGGCTAAGCTTATAATAATTTTACCATAAACAAAGAGTTTTTCAACCTTTTCGCGGCAATTAATTTTTTTTCATGTTTTTTGTATTTTTTCAAGTCGCCCCCCCCCCCCGAAAATTTCAGGTATTTAGGCATTTTATCGAAGAGGCCGTTTATTTTTATACAGCCTTGTTCACTCGCTCTAATGTTTTTATGCAATTTGCATAATTTACAATCACGGCAATGGCATTGCTCGGCTTGCGCTGCCGCGGCAACTGTTCACATTTTGTTCACATATGTAAAAAAGCCGCAAAGACATATCGCCCCTGCGGCATTTGCTCACCAGCGGACTATTTTGTAATACACCCGCGCGGTCAGCTTGTATACAATTAGGTAAAGCAGCATGAACGCCGCGCATGTTGCGCCGATGCAGCGCAGTATCAGCCCGTAATCATTTAGCTGGAACGTGCCGAGCATGCAGCTCATAATCTTTGACGCGAAAAGCATATGCAGAAGCGTCATGCCCAGCGGGATGAAGAACACCCACAGCACCTGCGAATTGATGGTGGCTTTGACCTGCCTGTCGTCCATGCCAACCTTTTGCAGAATATCGAACTGCGCCTTGTCGTCATAGCCTTCGGAAATCTGCTTGAAGTAAATTATAAGCACCGTTACCGCAAGGAACAGCATGCCGAAGAACACGCCCAGGAACAGCAGCCCGCCATACATGGCGTAGTTTAGCGCGCGCTCATTGTATATATCCTTCGAGCCACGCACAAGGCAGCATGCGCTGCCGCGGTTATATGCATCGTGATAAGCGTCAAGCGCATCGTAAAAATCCTCCATTATGGCTAATCCCGTGCGCTGGTCAACCTCCGGCATGTCTATCGCCGCGTCGTAATACTGCGAGTCATCATAGCCCGCAACGAAACGTTCCTTGGATATTTTAACGCCGTGCTTCGCCGCGCTGTTTATCAAAAGCTGCTCTATATCGCCCATTATCCGCTCCTGCTCCGCCTTGTCCGGCAGGGGGTAGCCGTTGTCCTTATCCACAAAGTGGATGGAAAGCTCCACGTCGTGCGGATTGAACTCATGCAGCATCTCCTCGCGCCCGGCGTAAAGGGACAGCGTGCCCGATACGGTTACAACAAGCATTGTGGACAGTATGCATATTGTGGCAAGGGAGCGCGCGTTTTGGCGCATGCGCTGTATCATGCCCGATATGGCAATGAAGCTTGACGGGCGGTAATATATGCGCTTGTTGGCCTTAACGGCGCGCAGGAAGGCAATGCTGCCGTATTCCATAACGATGTACGTTGCGATTATTACAACTATTACCAGCGGGAAGAACATGCCCAGCGCTACGGCGGAATTATCTATTCTCCATGCCATGTAATACGCCCCCGCAAGCATTATTACGCCAAGTATCGCCAGCGGCCAAAGCAGCTTTGAATCCTTTTCGCCCTTCTTGGGGGCGCGTATAAGCTCCATGGGGTTGGCAATGCGCACGCGCAGCGTGTTATATACGCTTGTAACTATAAATATGCCGCCGAAGAACACAAGCGTCATAGCGTACGCCCTTGCTCCTATAACGAAGCGGCTGCCGTCCGCGCAATCGATAAGCTTGAGCAGTATCCAGAACGCAAGCTGGCCGAATATGAGCGCGCAGACTATGCCCAATATAAGCCCCAGGCCCAGCGTGAACAGGTTTTCCCACCTAAGCACGCGGCCCACATGCCGTTTTTCAAGCCCCAGCACCGCATACAGGCCGAATTCCCGCTTCCTGCGGCCTATAAGGAAGTTGTTCACATACAGCATGAAGAAAAACGCGAATATGCTGAAAACCACCATGCCGAAGGAGAACATGGCCTGCGTGGTTTTCCCGCTGGTCAAATTGGCAAGGCCGTAGGAAAACATAAGCCCCGCTATCAAAAGATACACGCCGCTTATCACCGCCGTGGCAATTATGTGCGGCACATATGTGCGCTTATCCCTGCGGATATTTGCAAGGGCAAGCTTTGCATAAAAGGCATTAAACAAGGCCGTTGCCCCCTTCCGAAAGCACGCTAAGGTTTGATACTATGCGGTCGAAAAACGCGGCGTTGCTCTCCTCCGCGCGGTATATCTGGCTGAAGATGCCGCCGTCGCGTATGAACAGCACGCGGGAAGCATAACTTGCGGCAAATGCGCTGTGCGTAACCATGAGTATTGTTTTGCCCTGGGAATTAAGCCGGGCAAAGTTATCGAGCAGGCGCTTGCTGCTCTTTGAATCGAGCGCGCCTGTGGGTTCGTCCGCAAGGAGTATGCGCGGATCGGTGATTATTGCCCTTGCCACCGCCGCGCGCTGCTTTTCGCCGCCGCTAACCTCATAAGGGAACTTTGTCAGCAGCTCTTCTATGCCGAGCATTTTCGCTATGGGCGAAAGCCTGCGCTCCATCTCGTTCACATCCATGCGGGAAAGCACAAGCGGCAGCAGTATGTTGTCCTTCAGGTTAAAGCTGTCCAGCAGATTGAAGTCCTGGAATACGAAGCCAAGATGCTCCCGCCTGAAGCGCGCGCTTTCGCTGTCCTTAACGCGGTTGAAGCTGTGCCCATCGAGCAATACCTCGCCGCAGGTGGGCTTATCAAGCGTTGCCAATATGTTCAGCAGGGTGGTTTTGCCGCTGCCGCTGGGGCCCATTATGGCCACGAATTCGCCTTCGTGCACATCGAAGGAAACTCCGTTTAGCGCCTTAAACTGGCGCATGCCTTTGCCGGTGTTATATACCTTGGTAATATTTGATACCTTTAACAGTTCCATTTTCATTCCTCCGTTTGTCATGCTACCATCAGCTGACAAGGACACACAAGGTTTTAGGAGCCAAATAGCACGGCATAGCTGTGTCGTCCTCATTTGAAAGACCTCTAGTATTCCTGCATTCGTCCTCCTTGCTCTGCCATACTCTTTGGCTCCTAAAACTCAAAGACCCTAAAGGAATTGCTTTGAGGGCAATCCAAGGCCGAGGAGCGCAGTACTACTGGAGGTAATTCAAGCGACGAGAACGTAGGAGTGTCCCAAAGCAAACCTTTAGGGCTTGTGTGCTCTTGTCAGCTGATGGTAATTCTACCGCATAACAAAACCCATCTGCCATAGCGTCAGCTTACAGATGGGCCGTGTAATCTTACAGTTTTGTCACTTATATATTTCTCTTTCGCAGTCCGGAAAGTAAAGCGTGAACCGTGTCCCCCTGCCAAGCCTTGATTCAACGCCTATGCGTATGCTCAGCGCGTCCGCCGCCCGCTTTGCCATATAAAGCCCTATTCCGCTTGAGCGGTCGTCTATGCGGCCGTTATAGCCCGTGTATCCTTTTTCAAATATTCTGGGCAGGTCCTCGGGCATTATGCCTATGCCGGTATCCTCAATGCTGAGCGATTTAGCGTCCCCGCATATTGTCACGCCGCCCTTGCTGGTATATTTAACGGCGTTTGAAATAAGCTGCTCTATTATGAATCCAAGCCACTTCTTGTCCGTCATTATGCTTTGCCCGCTAACGTTTACGCTTACGCTCAGTCCCTTATAAACAAAGGGTATCGAATGGCTGCGCACCTGCTCCTTAACGGCGGAATCCAGCCTGCACGGGGCAAGCACAATGTCGCTTGATATGCTTTCAAGCTTTATGAACCTTAGCGCCATCATGGCGTATTGTTCAATTTTGAAAAGCTCCTGCCGCATCACGGCGCGGTCGCCGTCCTGCTCCAAAAGGAGCCTCATCGCCGCTATGGGCGTTTTTATCTGATGTATCCAAAGGGTATAGTAATCAAGCGATTCCTGCTTACGCGCCGTTTCGGACGCGCTCAGGGCATCGTATTCATTGCAAAGTTCTTCAAGCACGTGCGTATACGCCTTTTCAAGCCCGCCTTCGCCCCGCGGCAGGGCGCGGCTCAGGTGCGTTATGGTGCCGCAGAGCTCGTCAAGCGTTTTCAGCTTTTTTGCATAGCGGTCAATATCAACAACGGCTATGCACGCGAAAAAGAAGCTTATTATAAGCGCCGTATACAGCGCAACGCTCATATCTTCCCCCGCAAAGAAGGCTATCCCGATAACGCAAAGCATGCTTATTGCATACATTGCAACGAACGGCGCACGGTGCCGTATATAGCCCCGCGCCTTAGCCATCCAGCGCATACCCCCGCGCACGGTGCGTCACTATGCAGTTCTTCACGCCCACTTCTTCAAACTTTCTTCTTAGCCTGTTCATGTTCACGCTCAGCGTATTGTCGTCAACGAACTGGTCGCTGTCCCAAAGGGATATCATAAGCTCCTCCCGCGAAACAACCTTGCCGCGCTTTGATATAAGGCAGGAAAGCAGCTTACCTTCGTTGGGCGTAAGCTTTACGCGCACGCCGTCCTTTTCGATATACAGCGCCGCGGAGTCGTACCGCGCGCCCTGCACCGTTGGCAGCAGTGGTGTACGGTAGTCATACGTCCGTCTGAGCATGGCCTGCGCCTTGGCGACCAATACCTCCATGGATACGGGCTTGACGAGATAATCGTCCGCGCCCATGTTCACGGCCATAACAATGTCCATATTGTCCGCACGTGAAGAAAGGAACATTATGGGCGTATCGTAAAACTGCCGCAGCTGCTGGCACCAATAGAAGCCGTTATAGAACGGCAGCGCGATGTCCATTATAACAAGCTGCGGTTTTATGCGGATATATTCTCCCACAATGTCGTCCAGCCTGTGCGCGATATGCCCCTGCATATCCCACCGGCACAGATAATCCCGTATTTCGGCGGCAATGACCGCGTCATCCTCAACAATCATAATCTTATACATATGCTTATTATACCATGCTTTGTGCGTTTATGCGCAATAATATTTGAGATGCGAAGTTAAACCGTCCTAACCCCTTTCACACACTATCGTCCCTTGCGTCCCTATCATCTCTAAGCGGCTATTTGCCTGAGTTTTTTCAGGGACGCAGATGTGCGGAAGGGGGGTTAGAGTGGGTGAACTCTCTCCGTTGATAAAACAAAAGGGGAACGGTCTCCCGTCCCCCATATCAACACAAATATTTACTTCGTCACGCATTCGCTGATGGAGCGGGTTTTGACCTCCTCCATAAGCTTTTCTTCAAACGCGGCAAGGGGCATTGTGCCAAGGTCGCCGCCCTTGCGGCTGCGCACGGCAACAACGTTGTTTTCAACTTCCTTGTCGCCTATTATCAGCATGTAAGGTATGCGCTGCATCTGCGCCTCGCGAATCTTGAAGCCTATCTTTTCATTGCGCAGGTCCGTCTCCACGCGGATGCCCAGCTTGTCAAGGCTGTCGGCAATCTGCCTTGCGGCCTCATGCGTGCGGTCCGTCATTGCAAGCACCTTAACCTGCACAGGAGCAAGCCACGTTGGGAATGCGCCGGCAAAATGCTCTGTTATAACGCCTATGAAGCGCTCTATGCTGCCCAGCACCACGCGGTGAATCATAACGGGGCGGTGCTTTTCGCCGTCCGCGCCAACGTATTCAAGGTCGAACCGCTCAGGCATCTGCATATCCAGCTGTATCGTACCGCACTGCCATGTGCGTCCAAGCGAATCGGAAATGTGGAAGTCCAGCTTCGGGCCGTAGAACGCGCCGTCGCCTTCGTTTATAACATAGGTCTTGCCCATGTGCTCTATCGCGCGCTTGAGCGTATCCGTGGCCATGTCCCATGTTTCCTTTTCGCCTATGTGATCCTCGGGCATGGTGGAAACCTCTATCTGGTAGCTGAGTCCGAAGGTGGAGTACACCTCGTCAAACAGCCTTACAACGTTCTGTATCTCCTGTTCCATCTGGTCCCAGGTCATGAATATGTGCGCATCATCCTGCGTGAAGCAGCGCACGCGGAACAGCCCGTGCAGCGCGCCGGAAAGCTCGTGCCTGTGCACAAGGCCAAGCTCCGCCATCCTCAGCGGCAGCTCGCGGTAGGAATGCGGCTCTGTCTTATATACCAGCATTCCGCCGGGGCAGTTCATGGGCTTTATTGCGTAATCCTCGCCGTCTATAACGGTGGTATACATATTGTCCTTATAATGGTCCCAATGCCCGCTGCGCAGCCACAAATCGCGGTTAAGTATTATAGGCGTTGAAATTTCAACGTAGCCGTAGCGCTTATGCACCTCGTGCCAGTAATCAAGCAGCGTGTTCCTAAGCACCATTCCCTTGGGCAGGAAGAACGGGAACCCGGGGCCTTCCTCAAGCAGGGCGAACAGCCCCAGCTCGCGCCCCAGCTTCCTGTGGTCGCGCTTCTTGGCCTCCTCAATGCGGTTTATGTATTCGTCCAAATCGGCCTTCTTTTCAAACGCCGTGCCGTAAATACGCTGCAGCATCTTGTTCTTCTCGCTGCCGCGCCAGTACGCGCCCGCAACGCTCATCAGCTTTACGAACCTTACCTTGCCCGTTGTTTCAACGTGAGGGCCGGCGCACAAGTCAACGAAGTCCCCCTGCTTATAGAAGCTTATTATCGCGTCCTCGGGCAGGTCCTCAATAAGCTCAACCTTATAGGGTTCTTCCTTCTGCTTAAAATATTCTATCGCCTCCGCGCGGGGCATTTCAAACCGCTCCAGCGGCAGCGCTTCGGCAATTATCTTCTCCATCTCCTTCTGAATCTTTTCAAGATCTTCCGGGGTGAAGGGCTCCGCGTCAAAGTCATAATAGAAGCCGTTCTCTATTGCGGGGCCTATTGCAAGCTTGGCTTCCGGATGCACGCGCTTCACGGCCTGCGCCAGTATATGGGACGCGGTGTGGCGCATTGTCCAGCGGCCGTCCTCATCCTGCCAGGTGAGCAGCTTGAGCGTATGGTCGCCGTGTATGGGGCGGAAGGCGTCCGCGCGCTGGCCGTCTATTTCGGCGGCAAGGGTAGCCTTTTTAAGCTTTTGGCTTATTGTTTCGGCTATTTGAAGGGCTGTCATGCCGTCTTCAAATTGCTTTACGGATCCGTCTGGGAATGTGATGTTCATAATATCCTCCTTATGAAGTAAAAAATCTTTGCCCGAAGCGGAACAGCGCATACAAAAAACGCCCGCCCCAAGCGCATACGCAAGGGACGGACGATGCTTATCTCATCCGCGGTTCCACCCTAATTGGTCTAATAAAATAAAACCCACTTTAGTTCAGGATGTATCGCTCCTGCTGCGCCTTTAAGTAGCGGGCCGGTGTTCCCATATGCTCGGCTTGCGGCGGCGCGCTTGCAGCACTATCGGCGCGCCTCTCTGGGCCGCAATATCCGCGGTACTGTTCCCGCGTAGACCCCAAAGGAAATATTTAATCGGATTATAAACCCGCCGCTTGCCTTATGTCAACACAAAAAAGCAAAAAGACACGCACCCATACGGCGGTATTTTGAATATGGTGCAATGCGGGGCAAACCGGCGCCCGCGCAGGGAGGGCAGCATGAGGGAATACAGCATAGAAACGATAGACTACCGCATTGACATAGCGGACAGGATACGCCGCGCGCTGAGGGGCGCGGAGGGCGTTGGGGTAAAAGGAGAAGGGCAGAAGGCCGCCGTGATAACGCGGGACGGGGAAGCGCGGGAGCAGCTATGCATGGCGCTGTGCCGCGTTCTGCTCAACGACGCCGCAGCGGAGGAGATAAAGCGCGAGCTTAAAGCATATCCGCTTGAAGCCGCCGAGGCTGAGCGCGCCGCCGTCCGCGCGGGGGAGCTAATGCGCCGCGTGCCGCGCAGGGCAAGCCTTTTTGCCAATGCCCTCTCCCGCCTTACGGAGTATACAAAGGCTGAATCCGTGCTGAATATAGAAGGCTTTCTGCGTTTTCGCCTTGCGGATGCGGCAAATCTCGTCCGCCTGTGCGCCCTCCGCGCCGCCATGGAGGAGCTTATCCGCCGCGAGCTTTCCGCCGGTACGGACGGCGAAACCATAATCATAATCACCCGTGATACCGACCCAAGCACCGAGCCGGATTGAAATTTGCTCCAAAACATCGTATAATACGTCCCATGAATCAGTTGGTAGAGGAAAAGCTTAAGCTCCTGCCGGATCACCCGGGCGTATACAGAATGTTCAACGCGGAAGGAGAAATAATCTATGTCGGCAAGGCGGTCAATTTGAAGAACCGCGTTCGCCAGTATTTCCATTCCCAAAAGAACATGAGCCCAAAGGTTCGGGCAATGGTAAGCCACATTGCGGATTTTGAGTATATACTCACCGCCAATGAAACAGAGGCGCTTACCCTTGAGGCCGCAATGACCAAAAGCCTTCAGCCGCACTATAACATTCTGCTCAAGGATGATAAGCATTTCCCCTATGTCCGCCTTGATGAAAGGCAGGATTTTCCCCGGTTCGAGGTCGTGCGCCGTGCAAAGAACGACGGTGCGCGCTACTTTGGCCCGTATCTCAGCGCCGTAACGCTTAGGGACGCATTGAGCTGCATACGCGATATGTTCCCCGTGCGGCACTGCAAAAAGGATATTGCCAAGGCCATCGCCCGGCGCGAGCGGCCGTGCCTTATGTATCACTTAAACAAATGCTGCGCGCCGTGCTCGGGCAACGTAACGCGGGAAGAATACCATAAGCTGCTTGAAAGCGTGGTAAGTTTCCTTGAAGGGGACACCGCCCCCGTGTGCGATATGCTCCGCGCGCAGATGCAAAAGGCCAGCGACAATATGGAATACGAAAAGGCCGCCCAGTTCCGCGACAGGGCGGACGCGGTTGAGCGCATGGGCGAAAAGCAGCGCGCAATGATGACAAAGACCGGCGCGGAGCGGGACGTGTTCGCGCTTGCGCGCTGCGGCGAGGACGACGTTATATTCGCCCTGTTCGTGCGCGGCGGCAGCGTTATAGGCAGCCAGCATTACGCCATGGATGCATTGGGAGAGGACGCGGGAGAGATAATGGCCGCGTTTTTGCAGCAGTATTACGAAGGCTCCGGCATCATCCCCCGCGAAATACTCGTTAAGGACATGCCCTCCGGTGCGGACGAGCTTACGGCATGGCTGAAGCAGCAGCGCGGCGGCGCGGTGGAGCTCATCTGCCCCGTGCGCGGCGAAAAGGCGGAGCAGATAAAGCTTGCCTACCAAAACGGCATGGACGCGATAAAAAAGCAGCGGGAGCTTGAGCACCGCTCCTGGGAACGCGGGGAGGGCGCGCTTGCGCAGCTGTGCGGGTATATAGGGCTTGAGGAGCTGCCGCGGCGCATAGAATGCTTCGATAATTCGCATATCCGCGGCAGGGACACGGTTTCCGGCATGGTGGTGTTTATAGACGGCAAAAAAGCCCCCAAGGAATACCGCCGCTTTAAGCTGAAGCTGAACCACGGCGGCGACGACCTTTCCGCCATGCGGGAGGCGCTGACAAGGCGGTTTGAAAAAGTGACCCAGAATGATGAAAGGTTTGCGGAGCTGCCCGATTTATTGATAACGGACGGCGGCAGGACGCAGCTTAACGTTGCGCTGGAGGTACTCAGCCGCTTCGGGCTTGATTACATTCCGGCAATAGGCCTTGCCGAACGCAACGAAGAAATAATCGTTCCGGACAGGGAGGAGAGCATAATCCTTCCCCGCGGCGACGGCGCGCTGCATTTCATTCAGCGCATAAGGGACGAAGCGCACAGGTTCGCAATATCCTACCACAGAAGTCTCCACGTTAGGAGCGCACTGATGAGCGAGCTTGATAACATAGATGGCATCGGCGATAAGCGCAAGCGTTTGCTTTTTGATGCATTCGTAACGCGGGACGCTATTGCCGCCGCTACCAAGGAGCAGTTATGCGCGGTAAAGGGCATGAACAAAACGGCAGCCCAGGCCGTGTATGACCACTTTCATCATCAGGAGGACTCACAATGATAAAGCTTATTGCATTCGATATTGACGATACGCTCACCAAAGAACCGCGCACCGTGCCGCAAGCCAATCTGGACGCCGTAAAGCGCGCGCAGGACGCGGGAATATTCGTAACCGTTGCCACGGGCCGCGGCTTCCACGGCTCGTCCTATATATGGCAGGCCATGGGCGTGCAGGGGCCGATAATAAACTACGGCGGCGCGGTAATAAACGATACCGTTACGGGCAAAGCCCTTTATACCACCGAACTTGACCCGAATGTGGTAAGGGAGCTGCTTACCCTTGCAAAGGAACTTAACGTGCATGCGCACATATATCAGGGCGACGGCATAGTTTTTGCCGAGGAGAACCCGTATGTTGACGCATACAGCCAAAAGCTCGGCCTGCCGCGCACGGTAGACGCCGAGGTTGGCGAAAAAACATGGCACAACGTACCAAAGGTACTATATATAACCGAACCGCAGCGCGCGGAGGAGCTTATAACAATGCTGGGCAAACGCTACGAAGGTAAACTGAAGGTTTCCGGCTCCGTGCCCGGCTTCGTTGAGTTCAATGCGGAAAATGCGCACAAGGGCAGCGCGCTTGAATGGGTTGCCAACTATCTTGGCATAGAGCGCGGGGAGACGGCCGCCGTGGGCGATAATCTATTGGATCTTGAAATGATACAGTACGCCGGCATAGGCGCGGCCGTTGCCAATGCGCATCCGGAAATACTCAGCGCGGCAAACGTAGTCCTCCCCAGGTGCGAGGATATGGCAGCCGCATGGTTCATAGACAACATTATCCTGAAGGGAATGAAATAAAAGCAATGGCCGAAAGCATAACTCTTGCGGTGGACAAGCTGAGCGAGGAGCTGGAGCTTGAACCATTAACAGGCAGCGGCGGCACGGTAACGTTCACCAGCGCCGAAATAGGCCGCCCGGGCCTGCAGTTCACGGGGTATTATGACCATTTTTCAAGCCGCCGCGTGCAGATAATAGGCATGAGCGAAATGTACTATCTCTATGGACTCAGCGGCGATGAGGTGCGCGCAAGGATGAAAAGGTTCATGTCCTACGGCGTGCCGTGCATAGTCTGCGCCCGCGGCAACATGCCGCCTAAGGAGCTTATCGAAAGCGCGCGGGAACACGGCCTGCCCGTTTTCCTTTCGCACCAGAAAACGGATGACATAGGCCACAGGATAAGCAATTATCTTTCCCGAAAGCTTGCGCCCAGCATGCTTACACACGGCGTGCTGATGGACGTTTTCGGCGTTGGCATACTGATGCGGGGCGAAAGCGGCCTTGGCAAAAGCGAAACCGCGCTTGAGATGATAAAGCAGGGGCACAGGCTTGTTGCGGACGACGTTGTTCGCATAACCCGCGTTGCAAGCGGGCGCATAGTTGGTACAGCGCCCGAGGCCACAAAGTACCTTATAGAGGTTCGCGGCATAGGCATTGTGGACGTGAGATATCTTTTCGGCGTAGGCTCGGCGGTAAACGAAAAGAGCATTGATTTTATAATGGATCTTGAGATGTTTGATCCCACTGCGCAGTACGAGCGCATAGGCGCGCGTGAAAAGCGGACGGAGCTGCTGGGCGTTGATATACCCACCACCGTCCTTCCCGTAAGCCCGGGCAGGAACATTGCCGTTGTTGTAGAGGTGGCGGCAAGGAACTTCCTGCTCAAAAAGCTTGGGTACGACACTTCGGGCCATTTTGCAAAACGCATGGAGAGCATGTTTGAGGGTAAAAAATGATGAACAAAGCAGGATACGATATTGGTTTTGACGTTGGCGGGTCGCATATTGCGGGCGCGCTGTTTTCGGGCGAAAAGGAGCTTATGCGCCTGCAAACGCCCTATCCTAAGAACGAGCCGGACAAGGCAAGCGGCATAATAGCCCAAATGATAGAAGCCCTTGCCGATGCAATACCCGAAGCCGCGGATGATAAGCTTTCCCTTTTGAACGTCGTGGGTATTGCCGTCCCCGGCAGCATCAGCCGCGATAAGCGTACCGTGCTCAATGCCTACAATCTCGGCTTTAAGAACCATCCCCTGCCGGAATTGATAGAGCGCAAGCTTAACAGCCGCGTGCGCGTGCTTATGGCAAACGATGCGGATGCGGCGGCATGGGCGGAATATATGCGCGGTTCGCTTAAAGGTTACGCAAACAGCGTGCTTATAACGCTGGGCACGGGCGTTGGCGGCGGAATAATACTGAACGGTTCGCTTTTCACCGGCGGCATGGGCAACGGCGTGGAGCTGGGGCATTTCATAATGAACATGGCCGCGGGCGAAAAATGCTCCTGCGGCGTGAGGGGCTGCTTTGAAAGCTGCTGCTCCGCAACCGCGCTCATACGCGAAGGCGTGCGGTCCCTCTCCTCCGCGCCAAACGGCATGATAGCCGCCCTAAGCCACGGCGACTCCGCTAACATAAACGCAAAGCTTGTTATAGACTGCGCCCGCGCGGGCGACCCCGCGGCAAAAGCCATATTCACCGAATATGCCCATGCTCTGGGCTGCGGCATAGCATCGCTCATAAACATAATCGACCCAGAGCGCATCGCCATAGGCGGCGGCGTTAGCGGCGCAGGCGAGTTTCTGCTCGAGCCCGTGCGCGAATACGTTAAGCAGATGAGCTTTTACGACAACTTCGCAAGCATAGTCAAGGCCACCTTAGGCAACGATGCGGGCCTTGTGGGCGCGGCGCTGCTGCACAAAACCATGCATTAACCCGCTCGTTCCGGTCACATGTGTGGTTAGAATGGTGAATAGAAAGAAGGAGCTTATCCATAGCGGATAGGCTCTTATATTCTTTTATAGAACTGATAATGTCCGCCGTCGCGGTCGTATTGAAAGAACTTAAATTCATAGTCCGTGTATGCCTTCTGAACTTTCGGTTCTTCGCTGCCCGTTTCCGATGCTCTCTCTGCCAAATCACTTAATGAAATACAAAGGTGGCTAATTTTTCTTTACCCTTTTTAAGAGAAGGGGAATCAACCGCCTGTTTCCGTGCGGGCTTGCTTTCAAGTTCCGTTTTCAGTCGCTCAAAAGCGGCAGGGTCTTTCACGCGAAATTCTTTCGTGATAGACGAAGTAGCCATGCTAACACCTCCTCTTCATATTATGCTGCACCCGCGTATAAACTACGCGGATAAAGACAACTTCATACTTTCCCTATTTACAGTATAGCCGCGATTTGCCGCGCTGTCAATAATTTGCCGTTTATCGCGCTTTACTTCTTCAACCTTGGGTCGTCCGGTTCGACTACCTCAAGCCGTTCCCCGCATACGGGACAATAAATAATCTTTCCCGGTTTAAGTTGTCCCATCGAAAACGGTGCTGTTACCTTATGCGAACGACACTTAGGACAGCGGATAATTATCGCCGGCAATAAACGCAGAGCATCTATTGACAGTATAGCAACAATAACCGGCAATGCGCGTCTTAGCGCCGATGCCCTGGGCGGTATTGTAAGGCTAAGGCCTATTACCGCTATTGCCACCACGATATACAAGTAGTTTATAATGCGCAACCATTTATAGTTTATCATATCCCGCTCCTTTATATATCTGTTTACTTCTTCAGCCTTGGGTCGTCAGGTTCGACTATCTCAAGCCGTTCCCCGCATACGGGACAATAGAACACGAATCCGGGAACAAATCGACCGAATCCAAATGCATTCATCGCCCTGTGTGAATGGCATTTAGGGCAGCGAAGCATACGAAATTCCACCACCACGGCCGCAATTACCGCTGCTATGAGTATAATGAGCGGCCAAATATACAGGTCGCTTTGGAGGGTAAATGCAAGCGCCACGGTGTCCACAATCACTATACCAAACAGTATATTAAAAAGCTGTATTCCCCTGTAATTTATCATCCTCCGCCCTCCCGTGCAAATCATCTTTTGATATTAAAATATCATGTTTTGCATGGTATGTCAATAAAAGCGGCTGATATTCTTACTTTTTCTCCATCATCTCCACCGTTCCCTTAGCCGTGGTGAGCTCATAGCGTTCATCGCACAGGGCTTCGGTAAAGCGGGCGGAGGGGTTGTTGCCCGGGCAAGTGGAATCGAAATACAGGCAAGGCACGGGGTCGCCGCCGTGGGAACCGGTGTCCGAATAGGTGAAATGGTCGCTCAGCACAAGCAGGCGGAAATCGCCCTCCACCTCGTTCATAAGGCGGCGCACCACCAGCGCGTCAGCAGCCTCTATCGCGGCGCGCTTGCCCAGCGGGTTGCGGTCGTGGCTCAGGTCGTCCGTGGCCTGAATATGCACATACGCGCGCTCGTAGCCGCCGTTCAGCGCGGCTATCGCCCTGTCCGCCTTCTCCGTAAGGAACGCTTCAAAGCTTTTGCCCGCTTCCTCCGTGGGGAATATGGGTATGTTTGCCGCGGCTGTTATGCCGCGCATAAGTATTGTTTCGCCCAGCGCGCAGCGGCCCGCCTCTGCTTTGGGAAATTCGGGTGCAAGGCTGTCGCCCCAGAACCATATTGCGTTGCACCTTGTGCCCGTGTTTTTCAGCACCTCAAACGCCCTGCGCTGAAGCTCCATAAACGGCCTTTCCTTTTCGCCGCCGCTGAAGTCCGCCGCTCTGCGGCCTATTATGTCGTGCGCCGGGGCAAGCTGCATGGGGTATAGCTTCGCCCCGCCCTTCACTTCCAGTATGCAGCGGAAGGATTCCGGATGATGCAGCACATATTCTGGAGAGTTGAATACCCTCTGCCGCAAAAGCTCCACTATGGGCGCGGCCTTATCGGTTGGCAGTTCTCCTGCGCTGTAATCGCTCAGCACCGCCGTATCGTAGCTGTCGCCTGTAAGGGTTGCAAGGTTTGTGCGGATATAAAGGCTGTTCGGGTCAAGCGGTATGCCGCTGCCCGCAGCCTCCAGCGCCGCGCGCCCGCGGTACATGTGCGGATCAAGCCCAAGCAGGCCCATGTTCGCCACCGCGCTGCCGACCTCAAGCCCGTCAGGAATAGTCTTTACGCGAAGCAGCTTCGTGGCCTTCTGCGCCAGCGCGTCCAGGTTTGGTGTGTTCGCCGCCGCAAGCGGGGTTTTATTCATAAGGGCGGCGTTTGGCCTGTCTGCCGAGCCGTCCAGTATAAGCGTGATGCGTTTCATGTTTTGCCTCCGTTTATGCACTTTAACTGTATTTTTATGCTATTATACCACCTATCCGTAAAAAATAATAGATAATATATAATGGCTCATTTTATTGCGTGGCACAGCCCGGCAATGATATGATTGTTACACGGAAATTATCTGCATTTATGCGCATAATAATTAACAGCCGATATCTATTGAGGAGGGAAGCAGACATGCATATGGAAATGCTAAGCGGCAACGAGGCCGTAGCAAGGGGCGTGTACGAGGCTGGCTGCCATGTTGCCGCGGCGTACCCGGGAACGCCCAGCACGGAGATACTGGAAAACATTGGCGAAAAATATAAGGATGAAATATACTGCCAATGGGCCTGCAACGAAAAGACCGCCGTGGAGATCGCCGGCGGCGCGTCCATAGGCGGAGCAAGGGCGTTCGCGGCCATGAAGCACGTTGGCATGAACGTTGCGGCGGACCCCATATTCACGCTCGCTTACAGCGGCGTAAACGGCGGGTTCGTGTTCGTTTCGGCGGACGATCCGGGCTGCCACAGCAGCCAGAACGAGCAGGATAACCGCCTGTATGCTCCCCATGCCAAAATAGCCATGCTTGAACCTTCGGACTCGGCGGAGTGCCGGGACTATGCCAAGGCCGCGTTTGATATATCGGAGCAGTTCGATACGCTTGTAATGCTGCGCATGACCACCCGCGTATGCCATTCAAAGAGCCTTGTGGCGCTGGAGGAGCGCAAGAACGTGCCCGTAAAGAAATACGTGCGCGACCCCAAGAAGAACGCCATGCTGCCCGCGCACAGCCGCGTGAGGCACATATACCGCGAAGAAATGCTGAAAAAGCTGGAGGAATATTCAAACGACTGCCCGTTCAACCGCGTGGAGGACAACGGCAGCCGCATAGGCATAATAACCAGCGGCATAGCCTATCAGCACGCCAAGGAGGTTTTCGGCAACACGGCGGACTATCTCAAGCTCGGTCTTACCTATCCCCTGCCGCATAAGCTGATTGCGGACTTTGCAAAAAAATATGCCACACTTTATGTTATAGAGGAAAACGACCCCTACCTTGAGGATGCAGTGCACGCGCTGGGCTTCATAAACGCCATAGGCAAGGCGAGAATACCTATCTGCGGAGAGCTTAACGCCCGCATAATACGCGACGCATTGCTCCCCGGCACCGCGCAGGAAGGCTACGAACCCGTTGCCGATATTCCCGCGCGCCCGCCCACGCTCTGCGCAGGCTGCCCGCACCGCGGCTTCTTCTATGCGCTGACAAAATATCTTAATAAATCAATAGTGCCCATAGGAGACATAGGCTGCTATACCCTTGGCATAAACGCTCCGCTCAACGCACTCGATGCAACCATATGCATGGGCGCGGGCATAAGCAGCATAATCGGCCTTGCAAAGGCGCTTGAAATGCAGGGGGACACGCGCAAGCCCCTTGGCTGCGTGGGCGATTCCACGTTTTTCCACAGCGGCATGACCAGCCTTATGGACGTTGTCGCCGCCGATGCGAACGTTATAGCCTGCGTGCTGGATAATTCAATAACCGCCATGACGGGGCATCAGGATAACCCCGGCACGGCGAAAAACCTTATGGGCGAACCCAGCCCCATGCTTGATATAGAGCGGCTTGCCCGCGCCACCGGCATAAACCCCGACCATGTGCGCGTTGTCGATCCGCTGGATATAGAGGCCGTGCATGCGGCGATAGACGCGGCGCTCAACGTAAAGGGCCCGTTCGTAATAATAACAAAGCGCCCGTGCGCGCTTATAAAAGAGGTGCAGAAGGCGAACGCAAACAAGCATTGCGTGATAGACGCCCAAAAGTGCCGCGGCTGCAAACAATGCATGAAAATAGCCTGCCCCGCAATAGCTTTTGAGGGCGGCAAGGCAAGGATATTCGACCCGGCAAGCTGCACGGGCTGCGGCCTTTGCGCGCATATGTGCCGCTTCGGCGCGATAGAAAGGAGAGGGGAATAATGACAAAGAGCATTCTTCTTGTTGGCGTAGGCGGACAGGGAACGATACTTATTTCCAAAATTCTCACGGTCGGCTTGACCAGGATGGGCTATCAGGTTAAAATGAGTGAGATACACGGCATGAGCCAGCGCGGCGGCAGCGTATCCACCCAGATAAAATACGGGGACGATGTGTACGCGCCGAACATAGGCCTTGCGGAAGCGGATATGGTTATAAGCTTTGAAAAATCGGAAGCGCTGCGCGCGCTGCCGTACCTGAAAAAAGGCGGAACACTCATAACCGACGAACGCGAGATCTATCCTATGCCCGTGCTGAGCGGAGAGCAAAGCTACCCGCATGACGCTATCGAAACTCTGAAGCAGCGCGTGGATAACGTTATTGTCATACGCGCGGCGGAAACGGCGGAAAAGCTTGGCAGCATAAAGGCGCAGAACATTGTGCTTCTGGGTGCGCTGGTCAAAGCAATGGGGCTTGACGGGGTGGACTGGAAAGCGCTTGTCAGCGCAATGGTGCCGCCGAAGGCCGTGGAAATGAATCTTGCCGCATATGATGCGGGATATAACATGGAGTAAGGATGTACAAAAATTTTGACGAAGTGGTGGCCGCGGTAAAGCAAAGGGAAATCGAGCGTACCGTTGCCATAGCGGGCGCGCACGATGCGCCGGTCGTTGAGGCCGCACTTAGGGCCGAACAGCAGGACATTGCAATTCCCATATTTGTAGGCCACGGGGAGAAGATAAAGGACATTTTGCGTTCCTTTGACCGCAACCCTTCGGACTACAACATTATAGACAGCCCGGAGAACACCGAAGCGCAGACCGCCGTTGACCTTGTTAAGGACGGCAGCGCAAACGTGCTGATGAAGGGACTTATAGAAACGCGGGATATGCTGCACCCCGTTGTTGCCAAGGCTAACGACCTGCGCACAGGCAAGCTTATGAGCCACGTTGTGTTCTTTTCCAACGTGCCAAATTATCATAAGCTGCTCGTTGCCACGGACGGCGGAATGGTAATGTATCCCACGCTTGAAGAAAAGGTGGGCATAGTTGAAAACGCGGTCGAGGCCATGCGCAAAATGGGCTACAAAATGCCCTGCGTGGCTGTGCTTGCCGCAATAGAAAAGGTCAATCCCAAAATGCGCGCAACGGTTGAAGCGGCGGAGCTCAAGCGCATGAACCGCGAAGGGCTTATACAGCACTGCATAGTGGAAGGCCCGCTTTCCTATGACGTGGCAATGGATAAGGCCATTGCGCACCACAAGGGCGTGGATTGCGAATACTGCGGCGATTTTGACGCGCTGATACTGCCTGATATAGACGCGGGCAACATACTGGGCAAGTGCCTTATTGTAACCGCCAAGGCCGAAATGGGCGGCGTTATAATGGGCGCAAAGGTGCCCATAGTGCTCACCAGCCGCGGCTCCAGCGCGGAGGAAAAGTTTTTCTCCATCGCCGTGGCCTCCCTAATGGCCGGACAAACTCTGTAAACCAAAGCATACAAAAAGGGATGCACTGCGCATCCCTTTTTATTTTTCATATTTACGCCTTTCTGAACAGGCAATAGCTTGGGTAGCGGTTGTCGCAATCCTTTGCCAGCACCGCAATGTCCACATACGCCATGTTGCCTTCCACGCGCACCTTGCCCGCGCGGCCAGCTTCATCGAACTTGCCCGGCTTCATGCTGGGGTCCATAACGCATATTTCGCGTCCCTTCGCGGATACAAGCACTATAAAATGCCCGCCGTGGGTGAATATGCCCGTCCAGCCTTCCCTGTCGCCGCCGGAGTTGGCAATGGCCATACCCTCACCCTGCTGCAAAAATTGCAGCATTTTGCCGTGGTCGCAGGTCAGCTCATATGTCAGGCCGAACCTTTTGCATACCGCCGGCGCAAGTATGGATATTTCCGTGCCGGTTTCGTCGCACGCGCCGCATTCATAGGCAAGCTTTGCCGCTTCCGCAGGCGTGAACGCATGCCCCGTCATGTTCTCCACCACCATGCAGCAGGAGCACAGCCCGCAGCCGCTTGTTTCTATCGAGCCGTCGCCGTAGGGTATTTCGGGGTAATCATTTTGGTTGTAATATTTATATGCCATAACGGCCTCCTTAATATTGTTCGTCCTTATTCGCCCGCTCCGCAAAGTATTGATAAAGCGTGCAGGGCATTCCCCCGTTTGAAAGCTTGCGGCGCTTGTTCGCCTTTTCGCCGTAAAGCTGTTCAAAGTTTTGATCCGGCGTTATTATGGACTTGCTCCAGCCCTTAAGCGGGGCAAAAACTGCGCTCATTTCGCGTATTATGCCCTCCGCCTCGCCTTTTTTCAGCATACGCTCGCCGTACGGCGGGTTGCATACTATCACGCCGCGCTCCTCAGTTGCCTTCAGCTCCTTCAGCGGCTTCACCGCCCAGCTCAGCATAACGCCCGCCTTCTGCGCATGCTTTTTGCATATGGCTATGCTGCGTTCGTCAATATCGCTGCCCAGTATATTCAGCTTTATGTCCCGTATGGAATCAATGGCTTCCTTTCGGGCCTGCATAAAATATTTTTTGTCAAGGAAGGGCCAATTCTCCGCCGCAAAGCTGCGGTTTAACCCGGGAGCCTGGTTGCGGGCTATCATCGCGGCCTCGATGGGCATTGTGCCGCTGCCGCACATGGGGTCTATAAACGGATAGTCGCCCTTGTACCGCGTTAGCGTAACTATCGCCGCGCCAAGCGTTTCGCTCAGCGGGGCGGCAACGTTATATGTTCTGTATCCCCTGCGTGAAAGCCCCGCGCCGCAAGGGTCAAGGCAAAGCGTGGCTTCGTTTTTGAACATGCCCACTTCAACCAATATCTCCGCGCCCGTTTCCGGCAGCAGCGTTGTATGGTACGCTGCCTTCAGGTTTTCCACAATGGCTTTTTTGGTTATGCTCTGGCAATCCTTAACGGAAAACAGGTCGCTCTTCGCGCTTTTGCCAACAACGTGTATAAACGCATCCTTGGCAAGATACTGCTTCCAATCAAGCGCCTTCACCCCTTCAAAAAGGTCTGTGAAGGTATGCGCCTCAAACCGGCCCACCTCAAGCAACACTCTTTCCGCCGTCCTAAGCCACAGGCACGCCCGCGCCATTGTGAGATAGTCCCCTTCAAAGCGAATTTTAGCCGAGTCCACGCTCACCGGTTCTATCCCCAGCTTTCTCAATTCCGTTGCCACCAGCGCCTCTACGCCCAGTTTGCATGTTGCCTGAAATATCATTTTTCCTCCTGCGCCGTAATTGGCAATAGTTTTTTCAGCGCGTTGTCCAGCCGCAGCGTGGATACGCCGTATGCGTTGCATATATCCGCACGCGAGGGCTTGCCGCCGCATTCCGTGCGGGCGGTGTATTCTATCGCCGCCGCAAGCGCAACCTCCTGCGCGCGGCTTATGCGCGGCAGCCGCTCCTGCGCGCCAACGTATCTGTCCCAAAGCGAAACGGCTGTTTTTGCCTCCCGTTCGCTGCAATGTTCATACATATTGGCAAGGCACATCGTGAGCGCGTTTCTGTATGCCGCGTTCGCCGCGTTTATTCTCAGCTCCGCCCGGCTTTCAACCAGGTGACCCATTATATAAAGATAATATGGCTGCTTTGCGCCCATCGCCGCAAGCGCGGCTATTGCATTGCGCTTGAGTTCGTCGTCCTGCTCCCGCATCAGCAGAAAATCCCTCAGCAGTCCTTCGCTGCGCTTGTCCCCGAACGCGGCTGCCGCCGTAAGCAGCGCCCGCCTTATGGCAATATCCGGCAGGGTAAAGCCCCAGCGTATCAAAAGCTCCAGCTCGTTTGAATTCTGCCATTGACTGTGCAGCTCGGCGGCGCTGAGCTTCATCAGTTCGTTTATGCGGTTTATGCGCCGCACCGTTTCATCGAACGGCACCTGATAATTTGCGGCAAAGCGGCGTATGTTCCCGCGGGGCAGCTGCCCCTTCTGCGCGTTGTAGCAAAGCTTTTTGTAATATTTGGCTATGGTGTCCGTTGGGTCTATGCGGCAAAGCTTATCGTATGCATTATATGCCTTGTCATAGCGTTTCAGCTCATATGCGCATATTGCGTAGCGATGCAGCGCGTCCTCATCATACGGCGTTTTTTTCAGCAGCCGCTCCGCAATCTTATATGCGTCCACAAACCGCCCAAGCTCCATCAGCACAAGGCTTATTCTGCACAGCTCGTCCGTTCTTTCCGTATTCGTGCGGCAGAGCGCGTCCGCCGCGGCGTTCGCGTTCGCCCCGTCCCGCATGGCGCAGTATACCATGGCTTTGTTGCAAAGCGCCTGCGTGTCGTTAGGGTCGGCATTGAGCACTGTGTCCGCTTCGCTAAGCGCCCGCTCATAATCCTTTTTGCAAAAATGCAAAAGGCTCAGATTGTTCCGCGCATAGTTCAGCCCCGGGTTCAGCTTCAGCGCCCGTTCAAGCGCCTCCTTTGCCGCGGGGAAGTTTTCCCGCTCCAGCGCCTTTCTGCCTTCCTCCGCCGCATCCAGCGCCATGTCCTCCTTCAGCACGGGCGCAAGCTCGCCAAAGTCCCCGGGCCTGTATTCCGCGTCGTCAATAGCATCCAGCAAATCGTACGCATCGTAAATATATTCCCCTTCAGGCTCCGCCTGAAGGTAGCGTTCCAGCATTTTCTTCGCGCTGTCCGTTTCGTTAAGCGCAGCCAGGTTGCACCCAAGGCCGAATATGGCCTCCGGCTCAACATCCTCGCGCGAAAGCAGCGGCAGCAGCACCCTGTTTGAATCGTCGTAACGCTCCATCTCGCTCAATACTTCCGCAACCGCTATGCAGCTGTATTGGTCCTCCGGCTCCTGCTCCATGGCCCTGCGGTAGCTGCACAGCGCCTCTATAAGGTCGTTTTTGTCCAGCTTGTCGTTCCCTCTTTTGTAAAAGAAGTCCCCCTTCTGTTCAAACGAGAGCACGCGCCCCGTGCTGTTATTCCGTATCGCTCCGTTCATCCGAATTTCCGGCCCCCTCTTTCAGTATAGCCTCCAGCTGCTCCTTGGTGAAATGATACACCTTGTTGCAGAAGCGGCAGGTAAGCTCTGCCTGCCCCTCTTTTTCTATCATATCCGTCAGTTCCTCTTTGCCAAGGGACATCAGCACCGCCTCCAGCCGCTCGCGCGAGCAGTCGCATCTGTATTCCGGCTGCGCACTGCCAAGTATTTCAAGCGTGCATCCTTCAAACATATTTATAAGTATGTCCCTCAGTTCTTCGCCCTTTTCAAGCCGCAATGCAAGCTTTGAAATATCATCCGCCTTGGCCTCAAGCGCGGCTATGGCCTCCTCCGGGCAATTCGGCATGGCCTGTATAAGCATTCCGCCGGCGCTAAGCACCTTCAGCGTTTCTATATCCACCCTTACCCCAAGGTAAACAAGCGAAGGCGTCTGCTCGGAACGGGTGAAGTAATTTGCAAAATCCTCGGCAATTTCGCCGGATATCATCTCGCTGCGGCCAACGTATGGCTCCTTCATGGAAAGGTCGCGTATAACGGTAAGCTCGCCGAACCAGCCCACCGCCAGCGCCACGTCCAGCTTGCCGTTCGGCGCGGGGGGCAGCTCCACGGACGGGTTCTCTATATATCCCTTCACCCTGCCGGAACGGTACGCCGTGCAGACTATGTTGCCCGCCTCGCCGCCGCCTTTTATTACGGTTGTCACCTTTTCGTCGTCGTTTTTCAGGTCCGTACCCATCATGCTGGTCATTATCAGCGCGCGGCCCAAGGCCGCCGTGCAAACGCGGCTGAGGTTATGCGTTTTGCGCGCCGCTTCAACCATTTCCTTTGCGGATATGGCCGTGAACCTTACCGATTTATCGAACATTACGCCCCTTAATATTTTATCGCTCATAATAATTCTTCTCCTTTATATAAAAATCAGTCGTTGGGCTTTATCGTCCTGAACTGTATCCTTTCGCTTTTGTCGTTCGGCGCATCGAACGTGAATGCGTCAAACGCTTCTATTCTTTCAAACCCCGCCCGCTTCAGCGCGCCTTCCATCTCCCTTTGTGAATGCGCCCGCTGTATTTGGGATTCATTGAAGCGCACATAGCGGCCGTCCGCCTGCTTTTCAAACAGGGTCAGCTCCATCTGTATCTGCTTGGTCTGCTCGTCATATGCGTTTTTCCATATGTACGCCGCCGCGCTTTCATCCTCCGCAAAGGTATTATTGCCCAAAATGGTTGAAAGCTTGTAGCGCGACGATATGTCAAACAGCAGCATTCCGCCTTCCCTCAGCGCGGCATACGCATTGGCAAAAAAGCCCTCCGCGCCCTTTAGCGTAAGGTAATTCACCCCGTCGCACACGGCAAGCACCGCGTCCGCCGGCCTGTGCAGCGCAAGGCGGCGCATATCCTGGCAAACAAACGGAACGTTCACCCGCTCCGCGCGGGCGTTTTCCGCCGCAATGCGCAGCATTTCTTCCGATGCGTCAAGTCCTGTCACCTTATATCCCCGCTTTGCAAGCGGTATGCTCAGCGCGCCCGTGCCGCAGGCGCAGTCCGCAACGCGCTCTATCTTTGCATCGCCGAACAGGCTTATTATGTATTCAAGCCACGCCTTGCGGTCAACCGATTCCATCAGCGAATCATATACCCGCGCAAAATTAGAATACAAGGCCAAACCCTCCCCATCTTATATGTGAACAATTTTACAACAAAGCCATTCCCTTGGCAATACCGCTTGAAGCCCCATGCGGCCTTGTGGTACAATTCTCGTGTTAAAAAGCTGCGAAGGAAGCGTGAACATATATGAACGATGCAAAAAAGGACAAAAAGCGCCTGCATCCGGGCGTAAGGGTGCTTATAATACTGCTTGCCGTAATAGCCGTGCTGGGGCTTACGGTGGCAGCGCTCGGGCTTAACCTGCTCAACCGCATCTCCCGACCCGGCAGCCCTACGCCGGAGCCTGTTGAAAGCAGCCTGCCCACGCCCGAACCCACGGACGAAGCGCCGCACATGACCCCCACGCCTACCCGCACGCCTGTAGCTACCCCCACGCCGGAGCCGGAGGCCACTCCCGCGCCAACTCCCGCCCCGCTGAGCGAATATTACGAGCAGACGCCGCTCACGGCGGAGCAGCTTGCCCAGTTCGATGCGGATAACAACGACGACCGCTACGTGAACGTTTTGCTCATAGGCGCGGACAGGCGCGCCACAAAGGGCCGCTACAATGCGGACACAATGATGATAGCCACGGTGGACACCGTGAACAACCGATTAAAGCTCACCACCCTCATGCGCGACATGCTCGTGGACGTACCCGGGCACGGGTACAGAAAGCTCAATTCCACCGTTGCGCTCGGCGGGGTTGAACTGCTGTATCAAACCATAGAACATAACTTTCATTTGAAGCTGAACGACTATGTTATGGTGGATCTTCATTCGTTTGTTGACGTTGTGGACGCGATAGACGGCGTTACCGTTGAAATGACGGCGGAGGAGATAAGCGCCGCGAACGACTGCATAGCCGGCCTTAACAAGCAGCTTGGCGTTGAATACCTTTGGGATGGGTTCATATTTGCGGACCCCGGCCCCGTGCACCTCAACGGCAAGCAGGCGCTGGGCTACGCCCGCATAAGGAAGCTGGACAGCGAATTTGTGCGCACAGGACGGCAGTTTAAGGTGCTGAACATGATATTTGCCAAGTTCCGCAAGTTCAGCGTTACCAAGCAATATGAGCTGCTTTATAAGCTGCTGCCGCTGGTTGAAACCAGCATGACCAACGATGAAATAATAGACGCCGCGGCGAAGCTGCTTTCCACCGGCCAGCGCGGGCTTATGTATTACAGGCTCCCCATTGAAGGGCTTTACCAGAACGGCAAATGGGAAAAGCACTTTGTGTTCTTCTGCGATATGGGCGCGATGAGCGTTAAGCTGAACGAGTTTGTGTTCCATAATGCGGACGAGGTCAAGTCCGCCGTTGAACAAACGCCCAACCCCTCCCTGCCACCGCGCACGCCTTCGCCCGTGCTGCCCACGCCTGACGACGGCAGCAGCAGCGGCTGGAGCACCGCGCCGGGCTTCGGCTGGGGAAACGAAGAATAATTAGTAGTAGCATGGCGGACATGTGTATGCTATAATGATACCATCAGTTGACAAGGACACACAAGGTTTTAGGGGCCAAATAGCACGGCATAGCTGTGTCGTCCTCATTTGAAAGACCTCTAGTATTCCTGCATTCGTCCTCCTTGCTCTGCCATACTCTTTGGCTCCTAAAACTCAAAGACCCTAAAGGAATTGCTTTGAGGGCAATCCAAGGCCGAGGAGCGCAGAACTACTGGAGGTAATTCAAGTGACGAGAACGCAGGAGTGTCCCAAAGCAAACCTTTAGGGCTTGTGTGCTCTTATCAACTGATGGTACAACATTCGTCTGTTTTGTGCATTTAAGGAGGTATACCATAATGGCAAACACGGTATGGAAAGACAGAAAGCGCACGTTCCTTGGCCTTCCATGGAGCTTTACCCGCTATGAACTTACCGAAGAAAAGCTGATAATAGAAACGGGTCTTTTCGGCCGCAAGGAAGAGGAGATACGCCTTTACAGAATAATGGACATAACGCTGCACAGGCCCCTTGGCCAAAGGATACTGGGCCTTGGCACAATACATCTCTGCACGGCGGACCGCTCCGCGCCGGAAATGGACATAAAGCGCATAAAAAAGCCCAAGCAGGTGCGCGATATACTTTCCGACATGGTTGAGCACGAGCGCGAGGAACGCCGCATAGGCGCGCGCGAATATCTTGGCGGCGCGGACATGGACGACGACTGCGACTGCGGCCACGAACACTAAGCAATAAATATTTTTAATATATACGAGGTTTTTTCAATGCAGTATTTCAGCACACGGAACGCCTCGGAACGTACCTCGCCTTCGCTTGCGCTGCTCACCGGGCTTGCGCCGGACGGGGGTTTGTACGTACCCGAGGAATTGCCCGCGCTCTTTTCGGCGGGGCTTTGTTCGCTTGAACGGCGGGAGCTTTTTGCCCGCGTTATAAGCGCGCTGATAGACGATATCCCCTATGAGCGCATACTTGCCGCGGTGGACGCGGGCTACGGCGGAAGGTTTGATACTCCCGCCTTCTGCCCCGTTGTTAAGGCGGGGGATGCGCATATACTGGAGCTTTGGCACGGGCCAACCTGCGCATTCAAGGACATGGCGCTTTGCATACTGCCGCACCTTATGAACGCCGCGCGGGAGAAAAACGGCCTTAAAGAGGACCTTGTTATACTTACCGCCACCAGCGGGGATACCGGCAAGGCCGCGCTTGCGGGCTTTGCGGATGCGCCGCATACAAAGATAATAGTGTTCTATCCCGATGGCGGCGTGAGCGAGCTGCAAAGGCTTCAAATGGTCACCCAGCGCGGCGGGAACGTGCGCGTGTGCGCCGTGCGCGGGAATTTCGACGATGCGCAGCGCGGAGTCAAGGCCGCGCTTGAAGGCTTTAAGCACGAAGGATTGGTTGCAAGCAGCGCCAATTCAATAAACATTGGCCGCCTTGCCCCGCAGACCGCGTATTATTTCGCCGCGTACGGGGACATGGTTGCAAACGGAACGATAGAATTCGGCCGGGAGGTCGATTTTGTTGTGCCAACGGGCAACTTCGGCAACATACTTGCCGGTTATATGGCCAAGCGCATGGGCCTGCCCGTAGGCAAGCTTATCTGCGCATCCAATGCAAACGATGTGCTGTATCAGTTTTTGAGCGAGGGCGTATACGACCGCGCAAGCAGACAGCTTATCAAAACCGCCTCCCCCTCAATGGATATACTTATATCCAGCAACCTTGAGCGGCTGCTTTTCTTCATGGCAAACAGGGGCAGCGAGGCTGCGGACGCAGCGCTTGTGGCCTCCCTTATGGCGCAGCTTAAGGAAACGGGTCGCTATGCCTTGCCTGATGACATGCTTGAGCGCATTCGCGCGCAGTTCCTCTGCGGCCGTGCGGACGACAACGCGGCGTTTGCCGCAATACGCGATATGTGGCAGAACTCGCATTATCTTATGGATACGCATACGGCCGTGGCATACAGCGTGTATGCCCAGCTTAAAGCAAAGGGGCTCATCACCGCGCCTGCGGTGGTTCTAAGCACAGCGTCCCCGTTCAAGTTTGCCCCGGCAATGCTTAAGGCACTTGGCGAATACGCAAACGAGAGCGGCTTTGACGCGGCGGATAAGCTTTCCGCGCTCACCGGCCTTGCTATCCCCGCAGGGCTTGGCGGCATAAGGGAGCTGAGCGTGCTGCATACTGACGTTATCGACCCCGCCGAAATGGGCGCATATATACACAGCGTATTATAAAAGGAGCATACTTATGAACAGCGAGTACCTTATAGTACACAAATCCGTCCTGCCGGACTGTTACGAGCGCGTTGTTCGCGCGCGGGAGCTTATACGCACGGGCGCGGTAAGGGAAGTGAGCGAAGCAGCGCGCATGGTTGGCATATCCCGCAGCACATATTATAAATATAAGGATTTCATATTCGCCCCCAGCGAGAATACGGCCTGTAAAAAGGCCATATTCTCCATGCTGCTCAGCCACGAACGCGGCGTGCTGGGCCGCGTACTCAACTGCCTTTCCGATAAGGGCGCAAACATATTGACAATCATGCAGAATCCGCCCATAGGCGAACGCGCAAGCGTTATTATAAGCGCGGACATAACCGGCCTTACGGAGGGCATAGACGCAATAATTGCCGCCCTGTTTTCAATAGGCGGCGTGGAGCGCGCTGGTCTATTGGACGTGGAGTAAGCTAATGGCAAACGGCACAGAGCAAAAGCATACCGCCTTATTCGGCCGTTCTCCCGAGGCCGTGCTTTCAGCGCCCGGCAGAACGGAGCTTTGCGGCAACCATACGGACCATCAATCAGGCCGCGTTATAGCCGCGGCTATCAGGCGCAGCATTACCGCCGCCGTTTCACCGCGTGCGGACGGCAAATGCCTGCTGCATGCGGATACGGGCGCGTTTGAAGTGAGCCTATCCACCCTTGCGCCCGCCCAAGGCGAAAGGGGCGCATCTGCTGCGCTTGTGCGCGGCGTTGCCGAGTATTTTGCGGCGCATTCGCTGAACATCGGCGGCTTCAACGCGGCAATAGAATCGGATATACCCATAGGCAGCGGGGTTTCATCTTCAGCAGCGTTCGAGGTGCTTATAGGCCGTATATTCAATGCGCTGTATAACAACGGTTCCGCGGAGCCGATGACAATCGCTCTCGCGGCGCAATATGCGGAAAACGCGCACTTCGGCAAGCCCTGCGGCTTGATGGATCAGGCGGCGTGCGCGCTTGGCGGGGTGCAGTTCATAGACTTTTTTGATAATGCCGCGCCGAACGTAAGCGTGCTTGAATGGCCGTTTACAAACGAATTTGCAATATATATCATAAACACGGGTTCAAGCCATGCGGACATGGCGGATGCTTATACCCAAATTACCGCGGATATGAAAAGCGTCAGCGATATTCTTGGCGTGGACAGGCTTGGCCATGCAGATGAGGCTGAATTCGTGCGCCGCCTTGGCGAAATACGCAGGGCTGCTGGCGACCGCGCAGCGATGCGCGCACTGCACTTTTTCGGCGAAAACGCCCGCGTGAGCGATATGGCTGCGGCAATACGCTCGGCGGATGCGGCGGCGTATGCGCGCATAATGCGGCAAAGCGCGGCTTCGAGCGAATCCCTTTTGCAGAACATATTCACACCCGCTCAGCAGGACAGGAGCTTAGCCATAGGCATAGCGCTCGCGCGGCGGTATCTTGACCCGATTGGCGGCGTCGCCCGCGTTCACGGCGGCGGCTTTGCGGGCACAATGCAGGCGCTTGTCCCCATAGGCGCGGAGGACGGCTTCACGCGGTATATGGAAAGCTTTTTCGGCAAAGCAAGCGTTATTCGGGCAATATAAAGGCCACATAAAAAAGCGGCTGTTTAATGGTTATAAAACAGTTAATGGAGCGTATCGGTACAGTCTCATGCCGGCATACTATGTAACGTGATGCAGCCCCTTGGCTCTCCCTTTGGGAGAGCTGTCACCGCAGGTGACTGAGAGGGCTTTGGAGTCTTTTTGAATAATTGGTATGGTCATTGGTTACCCTCTCCGTCCTCGCTACGCTCGGCCACCTCTCCCAAAGGGAGAGGCAAGATGTTTTCCCGGGTACTTCTCCCCTTCA